>Ga0209611_10003543_pt1 | contig 26986 bp, 14 predicted proteins | sample S1TSphgellanicum_3_FD_187693 | JGI IMG/M metagenome (GOLD analysis project Ga0209611, IMG submission 187693) | Host-associated microbial communities from peat moss isolated from Minnesota, USA - S1T2_Fc - Sphagnum magellanicum MG (SPAdes) (version 2) | ecosystem: Host-associated > Plants > Peat...
AAAAAAAAAAAAAAAAAAAAAAAAAACTTAAAACATATGTCAAAATAGTGTCAAAATAAAATAAGGCATCATCAAATGAAGAATTTATTAGTGAAGTGCGTCGAAACTTTCATAGTATTTTTAATTTAATTTTTTTAAAAATGATGTGATTGTTATAAATTTTTATTTTGGAGAGTCCATTTCACATCAAAAATTTAAATTTTTTGCATGAATTTTTTGATTCATCACATACTTAAGAACATTCATAGATTGATTTATTAATATTTATGATTAAAAAAATAGAGGATAATTAAAAAAATTTATGGTTTGATAATTGTTAAAATTAAAAAAAACATTGTTAATGTTAGATTATCGACTATCAAATGTTACTTTTGAACCACCTAACCATGCTTTCGCTTGAAAATGGATCAAAACACACACACAAAAATTGTTTATTAATAATAATTAAAGAACATGCTTGATTCAAAGTATTGTTGTCCAAATCTTGTGTTTTCATTTTCATCTTTTTTTTTTTTTCATGTTTTCTCCTCAATCTACAATAGATAGCGGTTTGTTTAATATCACATGATTTTAAGACTTTTTTTGAGAAAACAAGGCTAATGGGTAGAAATAATTTAAAGTTTGATTACAAATCTAGTTTAGTAAATATGAAGTTGCGCAAGGATGGATTATTGTCATGAAATGTCATGACAACCATAATGTAAGAAATAGCAAATGCATAAGAAAAGAAAGACATGAAGTATGGAGCAATGTTGGACTAGTATTGATTTTTGAATACACCAAACTAGTCTTGGTATTGGAGTTTTTTTTCCATTCCTAATAGACACTAAATATTAGTATTGGGTACTTAAAAAAAACTTTCATAGTAGTTTGGTAGTGGTATTAGGTCCCAAGTTGATTAATTATTTTTAAATATATGGCATGCATAGACTTGGAATTGATATTGGTATAGAGCATGTATATCTTTTGTGAAGTCAAAACCACTACACATTCCATCATGAGAGAATCCATGTCTTCCTCAACTTTAAATCATGTATTTACAAAACGATTAACTCACACATATAAACATTAGTAGAGAGGATTAAGAGATTAATCAACTTTTAACAAGTTGAGTTCCCTTGCTCTTCCAAGAAGGCATCTAATATCCTAAAGAACCAAAAGTCTTGAACTTGTTTGCACTAGGGTTACTACTCAAACCTACCAATCCTTCAATTAGGCTTATGCAAAAAAATTCTTGACAATATACTTGGTATGATTTCAAGTCCCATAGTAGACAAGTACTCGATATAAGGATTTGACAATATACTCGGTATGATTTCAAGTCCCATAGTAGACAAGTACTCGATATAAGGATTTGACAATATACTTGGTATTATCTCAAGTCCCATAGTAGACTAGTTCTCGATACAAGGATTGTATTGCTTCAAGTCATGCCTGATTAGTGGGTTCAAAAACTAATGGTGTTAATACCATATACACAAGTTGCACTCCTAAAGAAAGGGACTTTGCCTACACAACCTAAACAACTATTAGATCCTCATCCACACACCTAATCACCATCTTTCATCAAGTGCAGGTACTAGTGTAGGTGTTGAGTCGCCCAAGACCAGACACATTCCATTTGGTGGTTTCTTTTTGGACAAATTTTGTTGGTTTTTTTTTTTGGGCCAAACAACAACATTTTGAAAAAAAATGTGGATTTTTAGCGAAAGAATGTGGGTTTTTGTTGCAAGTTACATTAAAATTTCTAATTTTTTGCAAATTTTTAATTAAAAAATTTAAAATAAAAACCCTGGAGTTCCCATTACCAAAAATGGTCTAGACCAGCAATTTTTTTTTCTTTCCCTAAAAGTTATGTACTTTGAGGTATTTACTGCTCACAGAATTTAATTTCCCAGTCTCAAAATTTCACTTCACTCTAGTGAGAAATTAACCATGGGTCTCAGGGTGGGCTAGGGGTGACCCTAATTCCTAACCCCTTTACCTTTTTGAGTGACGCCTCTTAGTTAGTGGCCATATTAATCCCAAAAAATGTTCAATTTGTTTTTGGATTTGAACTCAGTGACCTTGATTTAGTTCAAACATGGGATATTTGTAATATTTAGAAAAAATTTATTGGATTTTGCGAATTTTACCATGGTACCAAGATGGATGCTGGTTGGTCACCCAAGGTTCTCAGGGTGTACTAGGCCTCCTGGCCTCACTGGATTGGTTTCTTGACTCATTACCGCCGAATTGTTTTTATAAACAAAACCTTTTTCTGGGGAAAAAAAAGAAAAGAAAAAAAAAGCCCAGTAGCCCAGTGCCAAGTCTACAAGAACAAAACCAAGCCATATCCGCCACGTGTGAAAATCCAATTAGAAATAAACACGTGGCCCGACTGCCGTCAGTCCGTACCGTACGTCGGTATGATGCGCACGGCGAACGTCCAGAGGCGTAGGAAACTGTTGTCAGTAGTAGGTAGGTAGGTAGGTAGGTAGTAGGCTGGTCGGTTACATAAGTACGTAAGTACGTTTCCAATCAATTACCAGACAGAAAACCAACAGAAAAATAATTATTACGAAAGTGATAATTACTTTTTAATAATTTTAATTCGTCAGTTATTCTGTCCAGTAGGAAGCCGCCGTCTGACAATCACTGCTGATTGGTGGATCTGCCAACACAAATTTTGAAACTGTCAGATCTCCCGCGTGTGGGAACCTCAGTGGGAAACGGACCTTATGAAAACGGGTCTTTATGGTAGAGCGGGGTAAACTCAGGTTAGGATGCATTGAAGTGTTTTTTAGGAATTTCTTTATGTGGCGACGATGCCATAAGTCATACTAACGATGCGGAAAAAAATGGCAATAATCCATCTAAATAATTAGCCAAATATGGCTATCGACCAGATTGGACTACAAATCTATCTTTAATCATCCTTCTATATATATCCATCCATCCATGGGCTACACACACCGAAAACCAAATTTAAAACTCTGGCGATTTTTACTTCCTTTTTTTCCCTCACATTTGGCAATAGAAACCCTCGGGTCAAGATTATTTCATTTTTGAATTCTGTATTTTTTTATTTCGCTTTTTGGAGGAATTTCGCCAGTAAAAACAAAAGGCTTACTAGGATGTCTAGGGTAGGGTAGGGTAGGGTAGGGTAGGGTAGGGTAGGTTGGCCTATAACCGCGCAGCTTTCACTCTCCTCTTGCTCACTGCAGTACTTGTTGCATCGCCAGTTGCGGCACGTTCTTGCTTCTTATGTCATTGCATTTTCCAGCTCTGTTTTGCGGAATTGTTTGTCGGTCTCGAGTTCTGTAAGCTTCGCCTCTTGTGTTATTTAATACCAGCTTGCTTTTTTGACGTCCCACTTCAGGGTCTGTTGTTGTTATTTTTATTGGGTTGTTGAGTTTTTAAAGCTCTGCATTACCGCTGCAGCTCGTATCGTTGTTGTTTTTGTGGTATACCGAGTTCTTTCTTTCTTTCTTCCACAAGAGTTTTTATCGTCGAGTTCTTTGAGCTCTGTAGCTTCTGTTTTAGTGCACTCCTCAGCTCTTTTCTTGTGCAATTTTTTTTCTTGTTGGGTTTCTTTCTCCAGCTGTTGAAGGCTCTTCTGGCAGCTAGCTCTTCACAAGCTTTGTGTGAGCAGGTTAATGGTGGTTTTGGGTTTTGTAGCTCTTGATTGCCATTTTCTCTGCTGCATTTATCAGTTCCCCGCTGCTAGTCCATTATCTTTTTGCTTTATTTCGTGTTGTGTTTTGCTTGAAGCTTTCGTTTGCTAATACTGCTGACCTTTTTCTCTAGTATACTACTGTACGCCTGCTGTACTATGCTTGGGATATGAACTGCAGACCGCTGTTGCCATAACTAACGTGTTCCGTATATATTGCAGAAGGTTAGAGGAGTATTGAGAGATTTGCAGCAATGGCTTTCGGATTAGGAAGAGGGTTGTCGACTCCTTTGATAGTGATCAACTTCATTTTGTACCTCATAGCCGCTGCACTCGCAGGCTGGGCTTTTAACCGCAGCATCAGTCCAAGACTGTTCGAAGGCCCTGTTGGTACTTCTCTCTGAAACCCTGACCATCTCAAGGCAACCGTGGCCGATTGCATTGCAGTAAATTGCTCCTTGAAAGTTAGCTGAAGATCGGCCATGCCGTACGGGGGTTGCAAAGACTCTGGTGCTTGTACTCATTGAGACGTCGTTGCTCTTGTTCTTGTTGCAGGAAATGCAGTGACGCCATGGTTTCTACCCATAGCGCTCATAGCAAGCGTGGTGGGACTTGCCTCCGTGCTGACCGGCACTCACCATCTGCGCGTCTGGCGCAACGATAGCCTCGCTGCCGCGTCTGCCGCTTCCCTCATCGCATGGATGCTCACCCTCCTCGCAATGGGGTAAGAGGAGCTGCTCGTCCTCAGCTCTTGTACTACTACTACTCATGAGGCTCCCCCCAGAGTGTTCATAGCTCTCAGAACTTAGAAGAAAAGTATTCCTGCAAAACATGAAGACTAACAGGTCATTCAGATGCAACACTCTACAGAACTACATGACTGAGAGCATAAGTCTCTACCCACGTATGTTTTCTTCCTGTAGATTCATCATATTCTGAGTTTGATGTCTGTGGGTGCAGGTTTGCTTGCAAGGAGATTCATGAAGGAGGTAGTTACCGCCTCAAAAGATTGGTAAGGAAATCTTTTACAGCTTGTTAGCCGGAAGCTGCTTTAAAACTATCTTCTGTGCAACACCAGCAACTAACTAGTAGCTGGGTGTTATGCATCGTGCAGCAGTGATAAGTTTCTAAGTTGCTTTGAAACTTAAGTTATTTCACACAGTGAGAGATTGACAAGACACTGTGTGGGGCTGGTTTTGTTGTTTTGCAGAAAACATTGGAAGCGTTGATGATCATTTTGTCCTTCTTTGAGCTGTTGTATCTGCTGTCACTTCATGCTGGCATTGCTACAGAAAACATGGGAGCTGGCAATAACAGGTCGGGCCTCAAGGGAGGCAATAACTATGGCACTCCTGCCGCTGCAGCTGTCTAGAATTCTTCACTGTTTTTGCAATGTAGATCATGCTTGAATCTGGTTACTATGTGTTGTTACTCAGCTTCTATGGTTGGCTGGGAGCAGCACCTGGTTTGCTGTCTTGGGGTGGTGAAACTTTTGAGGGGTTGTTGTAAGCTTGTTCTTCCATGAATGTTTCTTGGTCCAAATTTGCAGATTTGTAGCTCTCAGACAAAATGGCAGAGACAGTGCTATGTACAAATTGTAAGCACAGACTGTGCATCATGCTCTCTGTGGATTTTATGCTGTTTCTGTGCAATGTAATGTGGGCATTCAATGTTTCTCAACTGCTTAATTACTGACATTGCTTTACATTTGGTAAGATCCCTAGATCATCGTATGTTGGGTACTTATATCATGTTTTTGTTTGTTGCTCTCACAAAAAATTCCACAGAAATTGTTGTTTGTCCTCTCCCTTAGCATGAGAGTTTGCCATCTTCCACTATCAGATTCACCAATGGCACAATGAAACAAAACTATTTCATAAGACTGGTGGTTTAACAATTTACAGCTGAACTTTGCAAGAATATGTTACTAACTGCACATGATTTTGTTACACCGTTCTTCTCAAGTTTCTTCCTTGGTTGCTGGGCACTTTGCTTCCGGCCACTATGAATACTAGTCCCTTCCTGAGCACATGTGTATTTGGAATGGAACTTGTTGCAGCATTGTCTACTATGACAGCTCCTTCTAACCATTACCAAAGAATGTGCTTGATACACCATTTTGAGAAATTTCCAACAGATGTGTGGGGCTGCCTTTTTGAACAGTTTCTTTTTATCAGAATCTAGATGTGTGACAATATGTGAAATATTTCATTCTTACTCTTTTTTAACAGAAGAATGTCATAAGTGTGCATGCTAACATAATTAATGGAGTTTACATTAATTATGTGTCATTTATGGGTTATATTGATTGTCCAATTTTGCAACACAAGATGCGGCATCCCATTAATTTCATAGCAGTTTGTGAACAATAATTGATGTTATACTATTGCATATGGAGTGACATATCTTTCAATCTTATTCTATTCTTTTTTCATATTTGAGATGGCAAATTGTGATGTAAAGAACATGATGTATCACTTCATTTATGCAATGTTTATGTCATATCCTTTATCTAGTTTTGCAACACAAACTATGACATCCCATTAATTTGCAACATTATATGATGATAATTTACAGTTCAAATTATGTTATTTAGTTATCAATTTCTTATCCTGTTTTGTTTCATACTTCACATGGTGTTTTGAAATGGAATGACCATGAGATTCCACTATTTCTGTGTGCTGTCATTGTTACATCATTCTTGCAATTTTGCAACATGAATTGTGGGGCACTTCACTTAGATTGTAATGATTTTTCAAATGATATTGGGCAGTCGGGTGGTCAAGTGAGATAATGTGGGCTTTGTTTCATCCTCATCTAAACACAAAGATGAAAAGAGGGAAACCTGTATCCATGGCTACTACCCACTGAGCAGAACCAAAAATTTCAGTCCCTGAAAACAGAGGGGACTAAGGGATTTCGGGGGGAGTAAAGAAATATGATTCTCACAATGTCAGCCTTCTTGTATGTGGCTACATTACTGCCACTTCAAGCTTTTTGGGTTAGCTGAAATATACAGGAAAACTACCTCCTTAGGTGGGTCATGACACACACTACACTTCACTATGGCTTTATATTGGTTGATTTCCTCCTGGAACTGCTTTCCCATTGGTCCTCCATCATTGTAGAAATTTATGTGAGCCACCTTGACATTGAGTGCATCAATCTTTTCTTGAATTCTTTTTGTTGCAAACCCGTGGCAACAAGAAGAACAAATTGACACTTTTGATGTCTATTGACATTTACTAACATTACAGACACAAAAATGGTTTTGGACTTATTAATACTATAACTTGGCAAAGAAAAACGATCAGGCACAAAGTCAGGTGCTGGTAGACCATTTCACATGCTGGTAGATGATCAGTGCGGTCAAAATACTTGGTATAAAATGATCACCTTCATTCTGAATGCCAGTGACTAGTCTGCCACAACTCCCCCACTGACTTCATGAGCCCCTGATGGTGGGTGTAAATAAATCTACAAAAATCTGCTCAAAATTTTGAGCAAACAACTGTACAAAAATCTGCATACTGAGTTCCTTTTGCATTTCTGGAGCAATAAAAATACTATGTTATCATAACATTGACTACCACTAGAATCTACATATCTTTAAAAGCAGTGAATAGTATACTCATTCAAGCAGCAACAAGCACTTGAGGGTAAGCTTCATGTTTTAAAGTTCCCCCTGTACAAGCAAGCATTTAACCTAAGGCTTATTTCATAAACACATGAAACATATGCTGAGCAAATGTCTAACATGTAATGGTACTCCAACTATTATCAGACCCTAGTGGAAGCTTAAAATAACTTCTCAACCATGGAGTGTAACAAGGCTGTAAGAAAGCAAACCTGTAGCTGGTCCACTGAGTGTCGACAACTCTCAATTTCACTCCTTAGATACAGGACTTGATTAATTAGCAACTGAGATGGGTGGGACAGCAAAATATGTCATGCACTCTCCAAAAGGTCCTATTGCAGTAAACTGACATGCACAATATAAGTTGTTTGATCTGAAATGTAGAAAACTTTGACCAAAATTCCTCCAGATGTGGCAGATCTCAGGTCTTAAAATCATGTTGCTTATATAATTGTGAATCAAGTGCAGTTAAGAAGTCCTCTCTACATATCGTATCCAAATGAGGAAGGACTGTCATATGTATTGAGACACCAACAATCTAAAATTATTACATCCTAGGAGTTTCCTGGCAGGGTTACTTGTCCTATGTAACTGTGAAAGGAACACAATTGTGATACAAAAGGAGGATTTCTAAATTTGGTATAAGAGCTGAATGGGCTGCCTGAAAACTACCTGCATATGTTGAATCTTTTTGGAGAGATGCAGCAGCTTCTAAAGGACCTCCTGCAATTTCAGAAGTCTTTGAGCTGCAAGAGTCAACACACAAACCACACAATCAATCAGCTTGGTAGAGCATTGGTACATTGGGACACTGGGCTTCATGAACTCCTAGAATACATGCTTCCTGACCCCATACCTTTTGTGTAAATGTTTGACTTGTGACTGAATAGGATCCCAGTTCATGGATAATCTACCTAAGACATGAGAATGTTTTGCAATTAAGCAAGTTGGCTTACCTTCATCTCCACTAAACCAGCCTCTAGCTCACAAGTTACTCTGAGACCTTCTTAGCACCCATTCCTTGATTCCCACGGCCAACCTTCAATCCTAGGATGGCAGCAGGGGTGAGAGACCCACCTGCTACCTTCCTTTTGGGTGCAGAGTGTTGCCAGTTTATGCCTACTCTTCTCCAGTTCCTCAGATACCTCATCCAAGTCACCTACAAAATAAAAGCATACACTAAATGTAGGGATGGGTATCCCACAAACAAAATCAAAAGCTGATCCTGAGCCAATTGAAGAAGCACTATGTATCTGAGGAAATGCAGCTTGTACTACAAACAAAAGCTCTTCCTTTGGAACATTAGAGTGAACTGTCAGGCTGTTGCAATACAGTACGTTCTCACAAACTGCACAATATGTGTTTCCCTCAAATGCAGCAAGTGTGGGAGGACAAGTGTGGGAGGAATGTTTTCATGGATTTGAGCTTGTCATGAGTATTGGTAATCAGCGATATGGATATTTCTTGTGTGTACTATTTGGTTTGAAATGAAGCTGTTCTAGTGCAGGACTGTCCCTCATGATTCCAAGCCAAATTAGTCCATACATATTGAATGCACAGATTCAGAATTCTCAAATTCAACAGAGCTAAATAGATTTGTACTCTAATTCAGGCAATGGTGTTGTTGATAAGTTGACTAGATCTGTTGTGATTCTTTGGTAATAAATCCAGGGACCTAACAAATTATCTGAACTGATACTGGATTTCATGAAATGGTGCACAATTTTGCGCACTTTGCGGATACACTAAAATTAGGGGTGAAATCAGGTTTAGAGGATCAAACTAGGGCCCAAAGACAGGGTGACTCTCTGGATAACTCTTTTCTCCAACTCATTTCCATTGTTTCCTGGTGACACCCTTTCATTGTTCCTATGGGACAATCTTCAATGATAAACATATCTGCCTTTGACAGCTTGGTAAAGAAAATTTTCCCTGGTATCTATTTTGAACGACCAAACCAAAGCTTTAACTTCACATCCCATGAAAGAGAACTTAGGGTGGGGGCCAGACGTGGTGGTAAGTCAGAGTTAACTCAGAGTTAGTTGCGGTAAAGTTAATGTTGCCACCACACATACAGAGGTAGCTACCTCTAAATTCTACACGGATGCTGACGTGGAGCGGGGAGGTACGTCAAATTTAGCTAACTCTCTTCCTACCTCCAAATGTACAAAAACTGAAGATTTTTTGAAAAAAATGCCAGAGATAGTTAACTCTAAAAAAAACCCCAGATAACTCAGTGGTAACTTAGTGTTGAGGCCTTTGACCCTGGCGAGCACTCCTGCCTAACGCCTTCGACTTTGGCGAGGACTCTTGTGGAGAAGAAGAAAGCTCTCAAGCAGAGTCCGGCAGAGACGCTCTTGGAGAAGGAAGCTTTGAAGCAAAGTCCGGCAGAGATGTTGCTGGAGAAGGAAGCTCTGAAGCAAAGTCCGACAGAGATGCTGTTGGAGAAGGTAGCTCTGAAGCAGAGTTCGAAAAAGTGCGAGGGGGACGCTAATGGCGGTGATGATGGCGATGGGAAAAAAAAAAAAAAAAAAAACCAGAAAGCTTGGTAGCATCATCACATGATGTGTGGCCACTAGTTTGAAGAACCTTGAAAAAACTAAGTTAACCCTTGCTCTAAAGGTGTATGTATAGACAAGCAATAGACAAAAAGTTAGGAGGCAGATAAAAAGCTAGTGGTAGCTAACGTTAGGGTGGTAAGTGCCACCTTTCTAGACATTAGAAAAAAAATGGCAAAAAGTGTTACCTCCTCCAAGCGTGGCACCACCTTAGTGACACAATCGTCACTGCAACAGATATCAGGTATCTGTGTAACGTGTCTAAATCGGTTCAAAAGAAAATCAGCATTCAAAACCAAAAAAATTAACAGATAATGATTTGATATGGATCAGATGTTTAAGGAAATTGTGACCACGATTAATATTGTTACCGAAACAAATTCCGACCACAGCAAGCAAATTTCTCCAACAAAACAACAACTAGGCTATCTATGCAAGGTAGTTTGTTTTGTTTTGTCACACTGAGATCTCCCAAGCCATGGCACTTGATGCTGTGTGCCCTTGGTATCTTTGGAAAGCTCTCAATGAGTAGAGGGGTGCATCAATTTGGTTTGAGACTGTTTGGAGCTACAATAGCAAATTTCTCCAACAAAACAACATCTAGGCTATCTATGAAGCAAGGTAGTTTGTTTTGTTTTGTCACACTGAGATCTCCCAAGCCACGGCACTTGATGCTGTGTGCCCTTGGTATCTTTGGAAAGCTCTCAATGAGTAGAGGGGTGCATCAATTTGGTTTGAGACTGTTTGGAGCTACAATGAGGAAGCTATTGATTATTGAACCATTTTTTCAATGAAAACTAAATAAAATAAAAAATGAAAACTTTATTGGAATTTGCGAGTGTTCTTGGTGTTGTTGGAAAGCCCTCAGTGACTCAGATTTAATAAAGTTTATTTCAAAGCTAAGGTATGGAAGATATTGATTTTTGGTACCTTTTGTTGCTGAAAATTTGAACAATTTGCAAAAATTGAGTTTGGAAGGAAACATCAGTTGAGCCCTCAATGTGTTCACCAATTATAATTAAAAGTAGCAAACAACAGCAAATAAATAAATAAATAAATAGATAATGATGGCTATGCACTCAACATCATGGGCAAGGGTGAGGCCATTTCCTGACATTGAGGTCTGGGATGGCAGATTGAAGAATTTTTTTTTATAATTTCATGTTGAACAGGTGCATTTTGATCACCGTTACCAGTGTATGATCAATGATAATCATAGGAAGATTATATCACATAATGTGGTCAAGAAAATGAGATAATCTGCCACCCCAGACCATAATGTGTCGTGGATACTGGATTACCCCTTATTGAGATTCCACAAAAACGCTTGCAAATCTGATTTTTTAACATTGGCCTAATGCGCCTCCTGTTTTGTACAAAGGCATCAATAATATGTTTAAGGTGGGTTACAAAATTTCATTATTTGTTTTTCAACAGATTTTGTGACTTTCTCAACAAAAGATTGGGAAATTTGTGGAAATTTTCGTTTTTCTAGTTAAAATTTTTTGGGAAAAAAAATCTCCAAATTTTCGATATCACCACACACACACAATAAATAAATAAATAAATAAACAATATATAATTTAATTTTTAAAAAAAAAACCTGCTTCAAATAGAATACGAAATTTCTGGAGTGCTACCTATTTTGTTCATAATTTACAAATGGGGTTGGGAAGAATACGTGGGATCAGAATGTGATATTGTGTTTCTTGTTCATTACGCCAAATTCTCTCGAAATTCAGAAATCTTCGCAAATGGATCCCCCCAATTGTTAGAAACTTTCGCTCGCAGTCAGTCTAATTGTTTGTAAGATGTTGGATTTGCATAAAATTCAAAAAACTCCTCATCATCATTGTTGTTTTCAGTTGAGAACTTGTGCCGGGGTGTTATTAGTTATTACGGTAGTGGTGGTGGTAGTCGTCGTCGTCGTCGTCGGCAAAGAAGTTGAGCGATGAAGGATATCGTTGGCGGCCTTGGTGATGCATTCAAGCTTTTTTCTTGTCTTGAAACGGCGAAAGGCCGAAATTGTTCTTTCTTTTTTCCCCTAAGCGTTGATCCCAATCAAAAATATTGTAATCGATCGAGAAGCCCCTGAATTTTGCTGCTTACATAATATGTGAATCAATACTTGTTGAAAACAATATTGTATTTGTATCATCGCGTGTGCGCGTGTCTGTTGATTGTGAAATATTATTATTTCTTTGCCTTCTTCTTTTTGGGTGTATGTGTATGCGTGCGTGCGTGTGTTTTGTTTTGTTTAAAGTCATTAAATTCCTGTGGAATTGGCCGTGAAAAGGGAGGGATTGATTCTCTCCTACTTAACAAAACAACAACAACAGCAACCAAAGAGTTCCGGGGATCAAGCACCAAAATTAATTCGCACCAAAATCGCTGGAAATCACCCATGTGACCCAAAGCGTCTCAATCTGTCTTCAAAATTAGGTCTGCCTTGTTGTCTGAGCGAGATCACTGTAGTGATGATGATGGGTTAAAAGGAAGAGACAGACGAGGAAACGAAGGAAGAGGAGGAGGAGGAGGAGGAGGAGAGGGATTGTTAGTGATTTAGGGGAGAGAAAGAGGAGGTGAGGAAGAAATGGGATTTTTGGGGGAAGAAGGAAGAGAGATAGGTGGAGAAAGGAAGATCCTGCTTTCGCTATATGCTGCCTAAGAAGAGAGGTACTGGGGAGGCTGAATTAGGGAGCAATTCGGCGAAGAAGAGGAGGAACAGGTTGGAGGTGGGGATAGGGAGCGTCGTGGTGGTGGTGGTGGAGAAAGACAGAGAGTTCGTCATGGCTCCCAACAACAACAACTCCTTTGATGTTGAGATTGACGAGGATCTACATAGCCGACAGCTCGCTGTTTATGGGAGGGAGACTATGCGTCGTGTGTTCGGTGCTCATGTTCTTATCTCCGGTCTCCGGGGTCTTGGCGCTGAAATTGCGAAGAACGTGATTCTGGCAGGTGTGAAATCCGTGACACTGCACGATGCCGGGCAAGTCGAGATGTGGGATCTGTCAGCTCAGTTTTACTTCACGGAAGAGGATATAGGAAAGAATCGGGCTTTGGCATGTGTGGAGAAGCTCAAGGAGCTGAACAAGGCAGTCACTGTTGTGACCAATACAGACGAGATCATCAGCGAGGATCTGCTTGCAAGCCATCAAGTGGTAGTCCTCACCGATGTCTTGTTGGAAAAGGCAATCGAAATCGATGAGTTTTGTCGTCGACATGAGCCAGTGATTGCTTTCATCAAGGCAGAGATTTGTGGGGTTTTTGGCTCTGTGTTCTGTGACTTTGGACCGTCGTTTACAGTCTTCGATGTCGATGGAGAGGAGCCTCACACGGCTATCGTTGCTTCCATCAGTAATGACAATCCTTCCCTTGTTGCAACTGTCGACGATGATCGTCTTGAGTTCCAAGATGGCGACCTTGTCATATTCTCTGAAGTTCGTGGCATGGTCCAGCTGAACGATGGTAAACCACGGCGGGTGAGAGATCCACGACCTTTTTCCTTTTTCCTGGAGGAAGATACTTCAGGGTTTGGTGCTTATGAGAAGGGAGGCATCATCACTCAGGTCAAGCCACCCAAGCTGCTGCACTTCCGCTCCTTGAAAGAAGCTCTGAGCAACAACAACCCTGGTGAGTTCTTGCTGAGTGATTTTGCTAAGTTCGATCGACCCCAACTGCTGCATTTAGCATTCCAGGCCTTGGACACATTCCGAGCTGAGTGGGGCCAATTCCCAGCACCAGGGTCCAAAGCCGATGCAAGTAAAATAGTTGGTCTTGTGCACCGACTCAATAAGAATCTACCTCCAGACCAGAGGCTTGAGACAATTGACGAAAATGTTCTGAAGCTTCTTGCAAGCGGATCAAGGGCTGTGTTAAACCCTATGGCAGCCATGTTTGGTGGGATTGTTGGCCAGGAGGTTCTCAAGGCGTGCTCAGGGAAATTCCATCCCCTTTTCCAGTTTTTCTATTTTGATTCAGTGGAGTCACTCCCAGTAGAACCATTGCTGGCTGATGATTTGAAGCCTAGGAATTCCCGTTACGATGCACAGATAGCAGTGTTTGGGCACAAGCTGCAACAAAAGCTGGAAGACTCCAAAGTATTCTTGGTGGGAGCAGGTGCGATTGGTTGTGAGATTTTGAAGAATCTTGCACTTATGGGTGTTTCAAGTGGGCAGAAGGGAAAGCTTTTCATTACTGATGATGATGTGATTGAGAAGAGCAATCTTAGCAGGCAGTTTTTGTTTAGGGACTGGAACATTCATGAAGCGAAGTCAACTGTGGCTTCAGCAGCTGCCAGAGCCATCAATCCTGCTGTGAAGGTAGAGGCTCTACAGAACAGGGTGAGTCCAGACACAGAAGATGTGTTTGATGATGCTTTCTGGGAAAACCTGGATGTGGTCATCAATGCTCTTGATAATGTGAATGCCCGTCTCTACGTCGATTCACGCTGTGTATATTTTCAGAAGCCTCTGTTGGAATCAGGTACCTTGGGAACAAAATGCAACACACAGATGGTGATCCCAAATATGACAGAGAATTATGGGGCATCCCGAGACCCACCTGAGAAGCAAGCACCAATGTGTACTCTCCATTCATTCCCTCACAACATTGACCACTGTTTGACATGGGCACGTTCAGAGTTTGAAGGATTGCTGGAGAAGACTCCAGCAGAGGCAAATGCCTTTTTGTTGAAACCTGAGGAATACAAGACAGCTGTGAGAACTGCTGGTGATTCTCAAGCACTGGAACTCTTGGAGCATGTAGTTGAGTGCTTGGTGACAGACCGATGTGTGTCATTTGAGGATTGCATCAAATGGGCTAGAACCAGATTTGAAGACTATTTTTCAAACCGTGTGAAGCAGCTCACTTTCACTTTCCCAGAAAATGCAATCACCAACACAGGTTCTCCTTTCTGGTCAGCACCAAAACGTTTTCCAAAGCCTTTGGAGTTTACATCCACTGACCCAGGTCAACTTTCTTTTGTTGCTGCTGGTGCAATCCTCTGTGCTGAAACTTATGGAATCCCGATCCCTGATTGGGCTTGGGATGCAAAGAAGTTAAGTGAAGCTGTTGATAGTATCAAGCTGGCCAAGTTTGTGCCAAAGGAAGGTGTGAGGATTGAGACAGATGAGAAAGCCACAAATATGAATTCCATTAGCATAGATGATGAGTCACAGATAGAGCAGTTGATTGGGACTCTGGAGGAAGGGGTGAAAGATCTGCCAACAGCTTTTCATATGAACCCAATCCAGTTTGAGAAAGATGATGACACAAACTACCACATGGATTTTATTGCAGGCCTTGCCAATATGCGAGCACGAACTTACAGCATTCCTGAAGTCGATAAGCTGAAGGCCAAGTTTATTGCAGGCCGTATCATTCCTGCCATAGCTACAACCACAGCTATGACCACAGGTCTAATCTGCCTTGAGCTTTACAAGGTCCTGCTAGGACATTCTGTGGAGCAATACCGCAACACTTTTGTGAATCTTGCACTCCCTCTGTTCTCCATGGCAGAGCCTGTGCCCCCAAAGTTGTTGCAACACCTAAACCTCAAGTGGTCAATTTGGGACCGCTGGGTGATACCTGGGGATTTGACTCTAAGGGAACTGATTGCATGGTTTGACGAGAGGGGTCTGACTGCCTACAGTGTCTCATGCGGTCAGTCCCTCTTATATAACAACATCTTTGCAAAACATCAGGAGCGAATTGACAGAAAAATTTCTGACTTAGCTAGAGATATTGCAAAGTTGAACATTCCACCAAACCGCCACCACTTTGACATTGTGGTTGCATGTGAGGATGAGGATGGAAATGATCTTGATGTCCCACTGGTCTCCATCTATTTCCGGTGAAAGTTTTCAATCTATCCTTTCAATGAGTTGGGGTCTTGATTGTAGCATTCACTTAAATGACAAATGACATTTCTGTAAATAAATTAGACTGCCTTAGCAAAACATCCTTTTCGGTAGAGTGATGAGCTATTCTTGTATTGGACTGGTAACCTTGAACAATTCAAACTGCTGTAGAACTGGAGCTTCTCCACTGCTATGCAATTTCCATTGTTTTGGTTCGAATGTGTAGTGTATCAGAATTGTAGTACTGGAAGAAGCATCTATTATTAGAGCCTGAGAAGAGTTCATAGGGGGCTGCCACAGGCACAAAGAGTGTGAAGCAATTGCTAATCTTGAACAATCTCTAAATTATGTTTCTAATGTTGAAGAGGATTAGGTGATGTGTTTTGTCTTGATGGAGATGAAAAGGAGAATCAAACTGTCGCCATTGTTGGAACTTCATTGTTGTTGAGTAGTCTGTGAATTGCAGTTTTATTGCTGCAACCAGAATACTTTGTACACAGAAAAGGTTTGAGTTCATGAATGCTCACCTGCACTGCATTTTCAAGTGGGTGCTTGAGATCTGCTCCAAGCAGGTCATGATGCAATATTGCTTTTACTTCCAAGGTGGGGTTTGCATGTTATAACATCACCAAGTTGAAAATGGAAAGAGAAGGCCCTGAAAAAATGAATAAGACTACCTCCAGAAAAGCTTGCAGAACAGGTTTTGGGTCTCTATGCATAAAGCTGTGTCATATCATCAGCCCTCAAAAGATCCCTAAATCTCTGTACAGGATTCCACCTGATTGCATCATCTTCTTCTTGTTTGAAACTGGAGCCTTGGGAGGCTTGCTCAAGAATGTGGCATCAATTGTATTGTAATGGTTATGGATCTCATCAGCAGCTATTTTCAGGCAATGATCAATCACATCCTCATACTTATCAGAGATCACTGGAAGTGTTTGGATCACAAGAATAACTGCCGAACAATGGCCAAGATGTCAAGCTTACAACCAACATATGCACAAATGTTTTCATCACATCAATACTACTTGCTGAAGAAATTTCCCTGCAGGAACTTGACTTAAACAGATAAAGCAGGAAAAAAATTCTCAATACAGAATTGTAATTCATGAGTATGACAAGAATCCTTGGATAACCTCCTGGAATCTGTTTGCATAAGGAGTGAATATCTAAATGCAGCAAGCTTCTGGAGAATTAATTCAAATAAACGAATTTCCAGGGAATATCCATACAAATATTCAGAATTATTTAATCCTCAGGAGTGATGTCAAGAACTCAAAAGAAGTAGATTGGACATGTAGCAAATGAAGGTTCATGTAAAGGTGGTGTCTAATGTAGGAGGAGTGTGGAAATATGTATTGAGATTCACAAATTTTTTTTGTCTCAGATCAAATAGCCCATAGACAAAGGAATGGCAGTGTCTAAGGTCAATAGCACATAAGCAGTGCAGAGCTTGATAACTCTGTTTCCAAGTTGCTTCTGTCCTTACATTTTGTCTCCTTGTATTTTGTATGGAGACAATACTGACAGTTTACAAGAAATCCCCTCTATTTGATTTGAGAGATGCAAATCCAATTCACTGACAAAACTCAAAGGATTTAAGGCTTGTGAACAATCTTCATGTTTTGCAAACAGATTACTTCGCATACATGTTTGATCTGAAACTTGTGTGTTGGAGTTGTTTGAGGGTGGATAGTGATGAAACCCCATGCCCTTTTTCAGAATTTCTTACCCATCTCTATCCATCTCTTGCCTTTCTGATGGCATGTCATTGGAGTATCTGCTGCACATGCTCAAGATTCAATCTGCAATTCAATGATCATTTGCAAAGTGGAGAGCATGTGTTCCTGTTTGGAGGTTCTGGAACCGATCTCTCTTTAGCTGGAGAGCTGGATTGCTTGCTCCCTACACTCCTAGTTCATAATGAGTGGCTGCTTGAATATCACAACAATGAGCATGCCCAGAATCTTGATCCTCGATGCTGAGGTGACCTCAAAAGCTCGAATGCAAATTTCATATATGGTTTGTGGACAAAATAGCTTGTGTGAGGTGCTCCCATACCTTGACCTCGAAAAAAAGCTTCTCGTGTGATTTCAGATCAGATTGGGTTTGATGGTGGTGCCAACAATAGTGACCCAGCTTGTGATGCTATTGATCATGCAAAGGACTATGTTCTTGAGCTTGATACATGGAGACGTTTGGCAAGCATGCCTCCCTCTATGTTTCTATTGACTATCATTAAGATATATTGTAGAACTTGAGTCACTCAAGTAACGCATGAGTGATCCTTTACAAGAGACGAAAACAAGGGGTGAAACACATAAATAAATATACAACTAAAACTAAATAGTAGCTAAACTAGTGAGATTCTAGAACTCTAATAAATGTGGTTAGCATGTAGTGGCGGCTAGCCCCAAGGAGAGGAGGTATCTATTAACATGACAAACCAATTTAACATCCCATGTAGACTAAAGCAAGGGGCAAGGTTCAAGACAACATAACAAGATTTGAGTAGGTCGGTCCATTGCCTAGGGGAATATGATAGGAGGCATGTTGGAGTGACATGTATTTGAAGTGAGTTTGAAATGAGGTTTTAATCATTTGGTGTAGTTTGTTGTAATTGAAAGTAGGCAAAATGTGAAAGTAGCCAAAGTGTTTATCATATTGCCTGACTTGAACGATGAATTGGTGAAGACTAAGATCTTTCTAAGTAGAGCCCTTTAGATAGAAGAGTTGTGTGGGATAGAAATAGGAGATTTATGTAGGAAACACATTGATAGAAATAGGAGATTTTGGTTGGTGTACATGTGTAAGGCTTGTTTGGGCAAGTGGAATCAATTGGAACAACAATAGTTTGTGGTGGAATAAAACAATGCAAGCACATTTTTGTTGATGTGGTATCAAAAATGGTGTGAGGAAGTGATTGAAGAGGAACTCCACAACTTGGAGTGCTAGTACTCTAAGTAAATTTGTCTATGAGGTCCACAACCAACAAGGTGCAATGCAATGGATTGCTCTAATGGATTGCTCTAAAAGAGGCAATTTGAAAGGATGCAACATTCTTCAATTTCAATTTCATTTTTCTTGAGGGTTGTTATTGTGTTGGCTTTGCCTATTGTCGACTGATGTTGATTTTGCATGGTTGTTGTAGGTGATAGAGTTGGAAAATCAAGAGTTTCAATGATCATTGATTGAAACAAAAATCATTTGTAGATGGTGGAATCATGGATTGTTAATGTGGAGGCTCTAAGTCTCTCCCCTTCTTTTGTTTTCTAATTTGCTCTTGGATTGCTATTTGTCATAGCTATTTGTCAAGGCTAAGATCAAGGTTCATCACTTTTAAGTTAATAACAAGATTGAATTGAGTTGTTTCATCGCATTGTGTTATTGTTTAGAGTCATTTTTGTAACATTCTCTTGGGCCTACAAATTTCTTCATTAGCAATTAAAATGAAGATTTTAGTCATAAAAGGCAAGGTTAAGGGGTAATGATGTGGAGGTTTTGAGTCTGGTTTTTTTTCATTTGTTCTTGCTTATGATACTATCATGCCATCTGTTATTTGCACTAACTCTTCATCAAGGCTAAGATCAAGGTTCATAATTTTTAAGCCAAAAATAATACTAAATAGAATTGTCACATTGTGTTGTGTTAGCAAAATGGGTCATTGTTGCTACATTTTCTTCCCAATGCCTTTGTTATTGTATTTTCATGTTGAATCTTTATTCAAAAGAAATGGCCATTATGAAATTAGGTTGTACAAACATATCCAAATTTACTTATAGTGTTATTGATAGAAGGAAACAAAATGTCTCAGCAAATAATTGGTTTTTTTTTCTCCTTCTTATTCTATCTAATTGTTTTTTCCTTCTTATTTTGTCCAAGTTTTGGGCTCCATGGATTATTGTGAATGCTCGCAATTGGAAGGGCAACAACAATCTTGTTTTGTTTGAATAGTAGGATTACAATAAAAAGTAGTAGTTAGGAGATCACAAGAACTTGTTTGTTTTTCAATAAACACAATTATTTTGTTTTAAAGTTAAGGTGGATAATCAAAAAGGATATAAAAGAAGGTTGCATTAAACGAAACTAGAAATGATTGGGTAGTTGGGCAAGTCTAAAAGCCAAGCAATTCATAGCAATGAAGAAATTTTGAAGATGTGAAAGGTTTTGTCAATATGTCAATTATCTAATCACAAGATAATAAGAACTATATTGAGATCAATTATTTAATTATTAGTTGTTAAAATCCATTGAGGATGTGAAAAGAAAAAGTTTGATTACATTACGGCAAGTTGGGTGTGAATTAAAATTTTAGAGCATGCATGTGAAAAATATATATGTATTCCCAAATATTGATTTCCAAATGGCATATATGTTTCATCAACTCGTGTGATTGATTTTATTTTTATTCATGTAAAATGAAATCCATGGGTCACACAATAGAGTCTCCATAAATTGATGTAAAAATTTCTACACTCTTATGGATTATAATTTGTCCCAAATCCAATGGTTTTTTAATTTTAAGAAAAGGACCCATTATCATAGTTCTTTATGTAGTTTCAAGTAGATCTTTTAAAAGTTTGCAACAAAATTAAAAATCAAAACAAGATTACAAAGATTGACATGCAAATTCAATAGAGTTTATTTGTATGTTCCAACATGAAGAAAAAATCAATAAATGAATTTAATCTTCTTAAATACATCAAAAAATGATTTTCCCAAGAATGCCAAAAAAATGGAAAAAATATTATTCTTTTCTAATAATTTAAAACTTAAATATGAAATTGTTGTTATCTATTTCTAAAACAATCACTAATTTTTTGGTGGAAGTAGTTCCAACCTTGAAATTGATACCCTTATTGAATTTCTAACGTTTTTCAAAAGTTGGTTGTTGCTCAAAATTCACGAAGGCAATATCTATATTGAAGTGATAAGTTGTCCTTATTGATTAATGTCAATATTATATATTCAAGAAACTTTGGAAATGCATAATTTTTTAGTAGAGTTTAAATTGAACGTTGAAATGTCCATCTGTAGCCCTTGGAAATAGTCTTCCAATGTTATAGTCCCGATCAAAGTTGATTTGGCAAGTTTGAAATTATTGATAAAATAAAGTTCATTAGGCAATTTTGATAATTCCATAGGTGTTTCAATAGTTCATTATGTATTTTTTGGGAATTTAAAACTATTTTTGATAGGTATTTATTATTCTATAATTATTTTTTGCAACTATTTGTGTAGCTACTCTAAAACACTAATCAAATTTGTTCTTTTAACATCATCCTCCTTTCTATTTGGAATTATGTCCTTGTAAATTTGAGTCAACAAATGGAAACAAGTGAATTTTAGTACTTTGTTTATGAAAAACAATGATGTGAACATCAAGTGCATAATCCAATTTCTACCATGATTTGCATGTTGTTCGTTCCATCTTTGATAAAACCTTTTGAGGTCTCCATGGTTGTGATGGGTTTTTTTCCTCTATTGGTGGTAAGTGAACCAATTTTTGCCAAATAGGTAGAATTGATAGGTAATCATCCCTTGATCTCAATATCTCCAAGCTACTCGTAAAGTTCAAAAATGTTATTTTTCATTGTCTTCTCTAATGAAATTGACAAATTGAAAACTATTTGGGGTTTTAATGATTCTATTATCTCGTTCATTCGGTGGCATTTGTAGTTCCATAGGCTTAGTTTTAAGAGTCTAAGATTTTTTACACTCTTACTCATAGTGTCTTTTGCCCAAGCCAAAGGTGTAGAACGCTCTTCATTCACGATGTATTTAACATTCTCATTCAAAATGGGTGGAGACTAATCACATGTTCATAAATATGTTACAAGTGGTGTTGAGTGTTGTGCCTATTGAATCTTTGTAAATTGTTGAACATGTTCATAGTGTTGATTGATTGTGTCAAATACATTCAATTTGAATTTTAACATGGCAATAAAAGGAGGGCATTCTTGCACTTGATGATCTTTTTCATCACAAAATTAGCAGTAATCATTTCAACCTACTCTTGACATGATCATTTTTTACCACAACTCACTAAGTCATAACTCTATTGTATGGTTAATCAATTCTTCCAATACATATTATGAAAAAATGAAATGCAATAACTTTTTAGATTTTTCAGAATTTCTTGTAGTATATCCAAATTTGGTTCTTCAAACTCTTGACTAGTAGTCCTCCTCTAGGTGGCTTGATATACAAGCATATTATAATTTAGTAAAAACATTTTTTTGGTCTTACATTGTTTAATTTTTACAATATAACATAACTTTACATTTCTTATAAGTATATTTTAAAGGTAAAATACAAAAATATACATTGATCATGATTTTGTAAGAACTTTGTTTTCTACAAATATAATGAGGCAATATTAAAAAAAAATTATAAATGTCAATCTACAAATTGAAAATTTTGGTTTGATGTTCATGAAATGGTCACCAAATTGAAAAACATTGATCTAATTCTATTACATAAGTACCAATTGTAATGGAACATAATTAAATGAAATTTCAAATGTTTTGCAAGGAAATTGAAGATCAAAACACAATTACAAATATTGACACAAAAATTCAATAGAGTTTATTTATGTATTCTATCATAAAGAAAAATTACATAAGTGAATACGAACCTTCTTAAATTCCTTAAAAGGTGGTCTTTCTTGGAATGCTTATGAAGAGAAGATGTTCCTTTAAGAATCTAAGACTTAAATACTAAACAAAAAATTAATGTTGTCCATTCCCAAAACAATCACCAATTTTTAATAAAGGTCGTTCCAACCTTGAAATTGGTTGATACCCTTGTCAAACTTTTATTGTTTTTTCAAAAGTAAATCATTGTCCAAAACTCATTAAGGTGGTACATTTATTGAAGTGGTAGAGTTGGTTAGTGCCGAACAATAAAATATTTTTGGTAGGAAACTTGGGAAATTCATAATATCCTTAAACATAATCCAATTGAATTGATCTTTGAAATAATTAATAAAATAAAATTTGATAGGTAATTTTGATAGTTCTATAGATATTTTGATAAGTATTTTTGTAGTTTGGTAGGTATTTTTGGTAAAATTTAATTTTTTTTCAATAAGAATTTTTTTGTAATTTATTTTGTAACTATTTTTTGTAGCTATTTTTATAGATACTCTATATTACTAATCAAAATTGTCTATTAATTTTTCTTTTGGAAATTATAATGATGTTCTTAAAAGGGAATATAAGTGTTTGATTTGTATGCAAAATCTTTAAAATGAGGAAGAAACTATTCTCCCCCATTATCTATTTTTAGACCTTTGATTTGTCTACCTATCTTTTTTTTTATAATAGATTTTAACATATTGAATCTAATTAGGGCTTTGGTATTTGCTTGTGAAAAAATAGACTTTAATTTTTTTGGGGCAAAATTAATAATAAATATTCAAATAATGGGTAGAGGTCTTACTAATTTGATCTTGAAAAGATTGTAGATATTGTTATGAACACTAAATTGAATTTAATATGCATTCAATCTCCTTTAACTTAACTTGGGAATTTTATTCCCTAGCCATGTTCTCTTCAACCACACCTCATAATTGTAATGCAATTTTGGAAGCATCCTAGGTATTCCTAGGGCATGTTCCTTTTGAATGAATTCATGAAAAGTGTTGAAGCTTAGATGTCCAAGCCTCCTATGCCAAACAAATATCTTTGAATCAATTTGTTTTGATAGACAATTTTGATTTCTAATAATAAGGTTTACTTTAGATGTACTAATAGTTTTTGCTTCCAATTTGTAAATCCTTTCCCTTTACTTTTGTACCCTTTAATACAATTTCTTTAGTTTTGACCTTTCTAATTAAACAAATGCAGAGAAAAAATTACAGTTGGTGTCTACTATGGTTGTTATAGATAGAGTATTTTTTAGAATATTAAGAACACACAAGACATTTTTTTATAGATTTTATTGAATTTTATTATGATAATCCTTTCACCCTTAGTTTGATGAATTTGTGCCCCTATAGTTGTGATTGCTTCAAATTTCATTTGGTTTGACAAAAAGGCACTAACAAGTTCATATCACCAATTAGATGTCTAGTGACTTTAAGTTCAAAAATATTCAACTTCAATTTCTACCAAATCTATCTAGTTCCATTGTGTTCCAAGCTCGCTTGCCATTTTCTTTACTTCATTAAGGCAATTCAGTTGTGATTCAATGTAGTTAACTTGATTATATTTAATAGAGTTTGAAGTTTGATATTAAAGTTTATTTAAGTTTGAAATTCTTTATTGATCAAAAGTTTTTAACTAACAAAAATTGGAGGGGTTTGAAGTTTTAGTTTTTCTATTGGTGAGAGTCCATGGATACAAGCCTTTTCATGAACATTAACTTCATAAATGCATTTTTTCTTTCAAATTTTACATTTAGATATTGTTAGCATGCATTTGGATATGCAAAGATCCTAATGAATGGTGTAACATTGCATTCAAAGTTTTCAATTTGATGGCTTTTTCTATTCGTGTTGGGAATTTATTAGGACATGTAGTTTCACATAATATCAAATAACACATACCTTCTTTTTTAAGCATGTTGATTTTGAATGACCAAACTCCATATTTAGTATTTCCTTTTAGATGATTAGTTCTAGCTTGTTAATTTCAATTTTTAAATTTCAACTTTGAGTAGGAAAGGGGTGGTTATGAACTCCCACATCTACTTGATCGCAATCACATCTTTGATTTCTTTTTGTGTTTGATATTTAAGTTGATACCTTCCTTCTTTTGATCTTGAGCTCTTAGTCTTTTTCTAGTTTGTCCCTTAGTTTAAGAATCCTACATTAACATGTAGAGAAAATAAGTAGAAAGATTGATCTGAAAAAAATTCTAAAAAATTCTAAAAGATTTCTTGATTTAAGAATATGGAAAAACATTAAAAAAGACTTGCTTTTATACCATGTATAGCTTGATTCATTTAAGTAAACACATGAATGATCATTTACAAGGGATGGAAATAAGGAATGAAACCCCTAATTAACTATACAAGAAAAAGATGATTAAGAGTAGCTAAATGAATGAGGTTGAAAAATGGACTAAAACCCTAATGAATGTAATTAATTCATCGAAAAGATGAATATTCTTTGACCTTTATAAATTTAGGTAGTTGGTAGTGATAGAGATAATTCGCTCTAATTAATGTAAAGAGGAGATATCCATTGAGAAGGGATGAAAATAAATAACTTTAACAAAATGTAGCATGTTTGCATTTATTGTAACATGAATTTTTGGTCAATTGATGCAACCTTTTGCTTACATAAGCCCCTGTGCTTGATTGATCATTGCAACCTTTTGCTAAGACAATCAATCAATGCAACCTTTTGTTTACATGAGGCATGATGCTTGATTGATCAATCTAGCCATTTGCTAGCATAAGATCAATTGAAACTAGGAGAATTCTTGCTTGATGGATGCAACCTTTTTGCAACAAATATGGATTTAAATTTAACACAAACCCACCAACATATCCATCTGCTCTTCACATTGACAATTGTTTATGTGTAGGGTAAAACCCTAGGGTGAGAGCATTTTCAAAATAATTGGCCTAGGATGAGGTGATAGCTGAGTCCAACCCTGCATTTTGGAAATGTCCCTCACCCATTGGCTTTACCTATTGTAAAGCACAAGGCAAAATTGATCATGAACCAAACCTATGTATATCGCAAGGCGTATGAATGGGAGATTCTTATGCCTACTCCCAATATTGGGAGGGTTCTTACACTACAAGTAGGCATAATTTCCCTCCCATCCTTGAGGAGTAGGCATAATATCCCTCCCAATTTCTAGGAGGGAAATTCATGGATATAAGGTGCTCTCCACATACACTACAAATCTTCTCCAAGTGCTTCACAATTTCTCATGCACCACTTACACACATGACTTTATTTCTGTAGATCATATTTTGCCATGTCAACAACTTCATGCAAGCGGAGACTTTTCATCAGTTGTCATCATCAATTCCATCAAATTGATTGATGTCATCCATGTGATTTTATTCAACTTTATGATCTATTTTTATCCATATGGGCAATGTGACCAATTTCATACCTAGAAATTGGTCATATGTGGGGAAAAAAAAAAGTATTCCATCAAGGAAGCATAATAAATTCAAAATGAGGGCTAAAATGCACCTTTTTGGCTTCTTTTTGTAGCCCCTTTTCCCCCTAAAAAAAGAAAAAGAAAATCCTTTTTGCAGATTTTAGGGGGGTTGGGGAGCAAGAACAACCTCTCCCCAACTTCCACTTCTAGCTCATTAATATGTGGGATACATAATGTCCCAAGCAGTTCAAATAGGTACTGAATGCAAGGCTAGTGACAACAATTTGCCCTAGGGAATATATGTGTGTGTGGGTGTATGTCATGTGCATATATGTGAAAATGGAAACCCATTGAAGTTGGGAGAGAAACCCAAACAAGAAGAAGCTTTGCTTCCAATAAGTTCCCTTTCAAGTTGTTTTGTACTATGGAATGGGCGTGTTCCACTCAGGAATACGCCCATTCCACCCAAGAGCACACCCATTCCACCCACGAATGTGGTGAGCTCAGTAGGGAGAGTAGTCGTTCCCCCCAAAAAGTTCACTAGGATATGCATGACCCAAGACTTTAGTGGCAATATCAATCCCTTAACAAAGGGGGTGGGAAACATTCCTCAATTGATGAACAAAACACGGGATTTCTGAGGTACCAAAGTGTATGGTAAAGCCCTTGAGAATTCAAAAAAATATGGGTTCTAGGATAAGGTGATAGCAAAGTCCAGCCCCACGTTTTGGGAATGTCCCCTACCTATGGGCTTTATGCATTGTACAACAAAAGTTGAACATTAATAAGAACCCAAACATACATACATGCATACATACATCATGAGGCATATGAGGGGGAAGGATTCTCACTCCTACTCCTCAAGAATGGGGCTACTCTTACACCTACCTACTCCTTAAGATTGGGAGGGTACTTACACCTACTTTATAGGTGTAAGTGCTCCCTTCCACTCTCAAGGAGTAGACCTCAAATCTCTCACAGGTTACCCTGAAATACACTTAGGAAATTCCTCCATGTTTGCTGCATTAGTGCTTGACACATTGTGGGGAGACTTAACACTACATTTATGTCCTGGGACATAAATGTATTGGGTTACAAGTTACCACCGGGTGATAGATTATACATTCCAGCATCAAATTCTCCTGAAAATTTCTTTCAATTGGGTAAAACACTCATGTGCAAGCTTTCCTCCATTCTTTCTC
>Ga0209611_10003544_pt1 | contig 26984 bp, 23 predicted proteins | sample S1TSphgellanicum_3_FD_187693 | JGI IMG/M metagenome (GOLD analysis project Ga0209611, IMG submission 187693) | Host-associated microbial communities from peat moss isolated from Minnesota, USA - S1T2_Fc - Sphagnum magellanicum MG (SPAdes) (version 2) | ecosystem: Host-associated > Plants > Peat...
TCAAAGGATGAAATGTATTTGTTGACTTTATACTCTTTGTCATTTGCGACTAGTTTTCACATGCGACTTGTTTTAGGCGACTAAAAGGATTTTAGTTGCAAAATGTCTCTTGCGACTAAAATTTAGTCGCAAATAGTAGTCGAAAATACATGTTTTTCTTCTAGTGCGTCCACAAAAGTATTTTCTTAGTAGGTATTAATTATAGCCCATGTTGGTGTCGGTATGAATTTAACAAAGAGGCAACAAATGTCAAACAATTTGAAAAAAAATACAAATCATTAAAACCTTGGCCCGAAAATGAAAAATGAAATGTCACTTCATGAAAAGAGGTGATAATGTTTCAGAAGGTGGAAATCACCATAGTGACTATTTGTTTTCAATTTGTATAAGCAGGTTTCAATTTTTTTTGTCTCCAAAATGCGTGTTGAAAAAAGTCTTGTGGATAAATTATAAAGATAATATATAACAAAGTTATAGAAGTTGAAAGAGGAGTAGGAGAGATTGAAAGCGCAACAAAAATTTGTAAACATTTTGCATTTGTAGTCTAGGTTTCCAAAAAGAGGTCCACCTTTTCCTTCTCTAATTTCCTCTTTTTTTTAGAATTCCTCTCCGATATCCAAATTTGAAAGAGCTTTTGAAGTAATTAGAAAAAAACAGAAAGATTGTAAGGAAACATTAAGAAGACATAGCTTCAAGAAGCCTAGAAGATAGGCAGTTTTAGTGAGCAAATCAATCCTATTTCTATTTTAAATTTTGAAGAAGACTAACATAAGGCTGATTTGCAAAAAAATAACAATCACCATTACATCAAGAGGGGTACACTTGAAAGCATATTCTAGAGAGAGTTCATATTCCCAATAAGAAATGCACAAAGAAAACAAATCAACAAGCAATGGCTGCAAATTTGTGTGGGAAGAAAGTGTGTACTCATCAAGATGATGAGATAAGGTATGTTTGTACTCCAACAAAACAAGGTTACAAATAACAATTTGAAAAACATTTTGATTTGGACAAGCTTTAGAGAGGAAGAGAGAGCCTAGGCAAACAAAGCTAGATTAGTAAGTATGTTTGAGATTGAATGGAAGACACTTCATCACAATATTCTGGTTGAATTTCTGAACAATTGGAAGTTCGATCCTAAACATAACAAAATCAACGTAATGTTGGGGGATGAGCAGAGAACAATAGATAAACATGTCTTGGTAGAAGTTTTAAAAATCTACCATACAAAATAAACAAAAGTAGACCATGCAAAAATGTTTGATGCCAAAGTAGCATTGGCAAAAATAGCAAATAGAGTCCCTAACACTAATAACACCAATGAAGGGTGGGTTGTAAAAAAGATGAGGTTAGAGTATGCTAATAGAATTGTTGCCATTCTGCCAATTATTTACCAGAAGGATAAGGTGAAGTATTTTAGCGATGAGTTTGCTATGATGATCTTTAGAGCAAATCATGGAGAGTCAATCATGTATTTTCAATTGGCCAAGGAATTAATTGATGGGACAAATGTTAGAAAAATATGATTGAGGAAATAGCCAAAATAAAACCAAAAAAGGATGTGTTTTATATTGCCATAATCATAGAAGTTTTGTTTGAGAAGTGGTTTCCATTAGAAGGAGTAGAATCACATGAGAAGAATAAATAGGCATAACAGCCTTAGGAGGACAAAAAAAGAAGAGACAATATGAGGGAGAGGTTCATTAAGAACAAAAGGCTTTTGAACCTATGAGCCATACCGACACAACCATGTGCAGTAATCTTAATTTTTAAGAGTTACATTAGGGTTATTTGAGTGGGGTAAGGTTATTAAAGGTTTTTTCATAGGGAATGATGAATGTGCGTGCTGCGAAGGGGGGTTATTTTCTTTTCTAAAATGCGTTATTAGTGAATAACGAGTTGGATTAGTTCTTTTCTTCAACAAAGGCTAATAACCATAGTTTTAGAGACTCTGTTGTGTAATTAGGGGTGAGAAATCTCTAGAGGGTTGGGGATAGAAGTAGACACCAAAATTTACGGTGTTCAACACAACATTAGTCTTGTTATGGTATTTAGGGAGTAGCAAGGATGTTAGAATTTCTTAAAGCAGTTGGAGGGATGTTAATGAAAGATTTAATAGAGATAGAATGATTTTCAAGCCGTTGAACATAAGGTTAATTCGAGGCAATTCAATGATTAAATAGATAGTATGATAGTGTGCCAATGGCAATAGGAGTCTGATGATAATTGAAACATTTATTTATAATAGGGATAAGCTCAGCAAGGAGCTACAAGTACATGTAAAATCATGAGTTATGCCTTAGTGATAGTTCACAACTGCAGGAAATCTAGGATGTGCCGGATGGTGTGAACTAGGTAGTCCGCCTTGCTATTGGGAGGCAATCGACGAATCGGATCACGCAACCAACGATAGTGACCGACGCCAGGAATTGAAGACCATGTGAAGATAGAAGTATCTTTAGTTTCGTAATAACCTTCACAAACGGTCTCGGGTTCGTCACCAGAAGCGAGGTCGACTTGCAGCAAGATCACCAAGGTGCGAGAGTTCGGAGAAATACGATAGTACCAGGCTCGAAGAGGTTCGACTTCAAGACGAGCATGCACCTCTCGAGGTTTGGATTCTTCATCACGAGGATGTTGTGTTAAGGTAAGATCTGGAGACGACTTCGGAGGCGGTTCTTCATTCGCTTGTGCGACTTGCGGCCCGTAAGTTGTGACCCTGCGCGACACCATAATTTCAAGGAAAGGAAAAAAGGTCAGATCTTCAATCAAAATCAAGTTGACATGAAGGTGTGAAGGACTTGTTACGTTGAGGTGCGCAATCATAATTTATAGATCGAAAAAAAACAAAGAAAGGCGTGAGTAACGACTTAGGACCATGGTAAAGTAAAACCGTGAGGTCAAGGGGAAAAAAATGGAGGGCGTAAGTAAAGGTTGTTGGGGGAAAATGGAAGAGGTGAAAAGGTGTTTTTCCTTCACCTTCCAATGGCCACCAAGCTTGGAACATTCCAATGGCCACCAAGCTTGGAACATTCCATTGGCCACCAAGCATGAAACCTTCCATTGGCCACCAAGCTTTGGATCCACCTTCACATCCCCTCTCCTTCTCTTTTAAAGGCGAACTTGGATCATTGGGAGCTCTCTTTTGCCTCGGAAATAATTTTCATGCAATCTTGAATACTTGTTTCCACAAACGTCTTGAAGAGGCAAATAATGATTAGTCTTAGTAGAAGGAAGGAAAGTAGAATTAAAATCTTGTAATAGTTTTGAAGGAATGGGGGTGGGAAGTGATAGTGTTAGAAGGTAAGAACTTTAGAGAAACCTCACAAACCCTCTCGGGTTTCATAGCATAACTTCTCTCTAGTTTAGTTGCAGATCTTGAGATTTGGTAGCAAGCTGCGTCTTGTAGTTAGCTTTCCAAAGAGCTAAAGCAAGCTGGATTTGAATGACATATGTGTGAGAAACAACATTTTAAGTGGCTGATGGTCTGTAGCAAGGTTGAATTATCACCTTTGTAAAACCCTCTCGGGTTTTGTAGCATAACTTTTTGCTGGTTTTGCTGCAAAGCCTAGGATTTGGTGGCAAGATGCGCCTTATTGTTAGCTTTCCAAAAAGCTATGGCAAGCCGAATTTGAATGACATATGTGTGAAGAACAAGATTTCAAGTGACTAGTGGTCTGCAGCTATGTTGGACATGGTGTTGAGTCCTTGAACATTGGTTTAATTGAACGATAATTTGACATGAAGTCCTAGGATGTGTAATGTGTGAACTTGAAAATATGTATCCATTAGTTCTAATCATAAATGATGCATAGAAGGTGGGCTACTTAATTTCAACTACAAACGTAATCTAACATCTAAAATTACACTTGTATTTTTCCTTCATTAGTAGCATTTGTGCTTTGAAGCATAATCACCTTGTAGAACCGGGAGTAGAGGGACGGAAAGTCACTTCATAGAACCCTACACACATCTTTCTTAAAAAGGAAAAATAACCAAAGACTAGGACAACCAAAAGAGCAATTTTGATGTTTTAGTTTGATGATGATGAGGAGAGAGAGACTCTATAGAAGAGGTAGAGAAAATAAAAAGATATTACAATGAAAAGCAATTTTGATCTTCAACTAACAACATAATTGTTAAGGAAACAATAGCAACAAAATTATAGACGAAAGGAAAAATCCATATCTCCTAAATTTGATCTGAAACTACCCATTTCTCCTAAGTAGGAGTAGAGGTCAAATGGGCAAGTGCATTAGAGATGGCACAAGGAGTTATAGTCTCAACCTCAACAATTAACAAAGGAGCAGATGCAAGATTTTGACCAAGATCCACCAAAAGTACAATAATCTATTCCATCACCACAGAAGAATGAAGGTATGATGTTTTCAAGACTAGGTTCTACAACATGCATGAATGTATTTGGAGAAGTATGGGATGCACACAAGAGTCTAAGTTCATCAAGTATAAGTTCCAAGGGTTAGATTCCTAGGTTTCACACACTATGGTTTGTGCAAAGGATGGAAGCTAAATTGGATAAACATAGAAGAGCTACTACTATGTTTCAAAAGGCAATAGAATACAATGTACAAATGACAAATATTTTGCTTAAACTTTTTCATTTGCAGATAAAAAACAAGTAGATTATAAATTAGGAGAGGGATAAATGTGTTCAAAATCTACATGGAGCTTTGGAAAAGGAGCAAAAGCTCAAAGCAAAATTATAGGATAGGAAAAGTGAAAATAGTTAGGTATTGGTAGAACTTCAAGCACCCATACATAAGATCAATAACATGGAGAAATAGAGCAAGAATTTGGAGAGCATCAAAATAGGAAGGGATTCCTTACAAGCAACTTTAAAGGAGACAGATGCCAATTATTAAGGTTTTAAAGTAGAGAAGGATACTTTGAGTATAGAGCATAACAAACTTTAGAAAGACTACAAGAACATGGAGGAAACTCTTTTAAAGCAATAGAAGGAGGTGGAGGGGCTCAAAGTGGACAATGCCAATGAAATTTAAAATGAGATGCAAAAGCAAGCTAACCAAAGGTATGCATAGATGGACATAAATTTGCAAAAGTAAATGGCCTTTAATGAAAAGTTAAGCAAACTCCTATAGGAGATTAAAAAAAAAGAACCCTTCAATTATGATATTGTCTTTGGAGAAAATAGTGAATTCAAGAAACATAGTATTTTGCTTCAAGTAAAGTTCAAGGCACTATCAATGGAAAAAAAAGATGTAGACTTATGGTGGGATGTAATTCAGCACTTTGTTCAAAAGGATATTGGGAAGGTCTACAGAAAGTATGAGAGGAATGAAAGGATGTATAGACTTTACATGGAAAAAACTATGCCATTATTTGAATATAAACCTTTAGTTTTGTCTCTAAAACCAAAGACTTCAAATGAGGAAAAAAACAAAGGGGATACAGATGACAATATAGTTGTAGTCATAAGAACACATAGCAACTTATCAACAAACAACTATATAATTGTCAACAGAGGCATCGAAAGAGCAACAATAGACTCTATATATAACAGAAAATTAGATATTGCTTCAATCTAAAGTATAAGCAAAGCAAACCATATAATAGACAAAGTAGATTGTTATACAAATAGATTAAATTTTTGGATCAAATGATCAAAAACAACAAAACATTTAGCTTTTTTAACACATTTTTAATCTAGAATTCCGGGACATAATTTAGAATACGGGTGGGATAATGTTAAGGGAATAGTTACTTGCGATAATTATTAGTTAGTATATTTCTATTTACGTAGTTATTGTTTTAGGAATTACTAGCTAGATTACATAGTTTTTATCACCATTTGAATTTGAATAGAACATAGGATTGTTTTTTGTGGAGGATATATCTTGGAAGAAGAAGAAGAGATGAAAACTCATTGTATCATTGTAGAACATGGAACTTTAATGGAGTATGAGAGAAATATACTTTGATTTATGGAAAAGCTTTGTTTCCATAGTCAAAGTTTATTGTTTTGGTGTTTTTATCATACTTTCATTGCTAGATTTTTATTTTGAAACTAGTTTTAAGTAGATATGAATAAACAAACTTTGTTAGTATTAGTTTTATTGCATTTTAATCTAGATTTTTTACCAAACTATAGGATTAGTGATTTTGTATTTATGAGGAATGATACATTGAAGATGGTACATGTGGGGACATGTTCCCAAAACCCACCCCCCTCTAGCCCATATGGGTTGAAACAAGTTGGATTGGTGGTGCCATCATATATAAAGGCTTGAGGTTTTGGCGAAAAAAGCTCACTTGGGTCGTGTGTGGGTTGGGGTGACTTATATTTCCACTCTAATTGCGAATGGTTGGGCCAATCTATGCTATTGTTCCCATTGCCTATTTAGGTAGGTCTTCAAGAAATAATTCACTAGCCTTTGGCCAAGGTGTTAGGCCTTGTGCTCGAAAAGCCCCATCTTCTTGAAAATTCACACTAACTAGTAGAAGTTTCTTGAATTGGAACTCCCTAAATCTAGCCAAAATGTAAGTGACTTTCCAATTGTGATATTGGATCTCCATGCCTTTTTGCATTGCACATTGTTGTTTTAATTCTCGCTTGGTTTCTAGTAGCTTTTATTAGAGTTATTCCATCTTCAAGGAATGGGATGACAATGCCTCTTGTTGACCTATGAGTTCATTTCCATGCTCCAAGCTTTTTAACTCTCACATTCAATTGCTCCAATTGTTCTCACAATTCAACAACTTCACATTTAGCCTTCTTGGCCTATGATTCCATAGTTTGCAATTATTCCTTCAACTCCATGACCTACTCTTCTGCAAATTTGGCCTAGGCCATTAATTGTGCAACATGTGTTTATGTTTGATATTCTACCTTTAGTCCAAACCCCCACCTTTCAATGACATTTGTAATGGCATCATGGAGGCTACTTGGGTCCACAACTTGGTTTGTTTGAACATTTTCAAACATGCTTGGAAAATCACAATCAATATCTATATCATCATCATGGGCATCAAAATATACACTAATGGGAGTGGCACCACTAGGGATCATTCAAATCCAAAAGTTCCAAATGGACCGCTAAGGGGGGTGGGCCAAGTTTCAATTTACCACAAAATTAGGTGATGCATATTTGATTTTTGTTGTGATCGGGAGCTTGTTGGGATGTTGGACCAATCCATCTCAACACCCAGAGCCACCTTGGCATACCCCATTTGGGCCATGGACAATGGCACCACATTGCATTTGAACTCTTGTGTGCCTTAAATAGCCAAATTGACATCCACTAAATGTGATTTCATACAATGGTCCTTATAGCTATTAAAATGGGCTGCATTGTTTTTGACATGAATGTCATGCCTTTGCACTAGCCAAAATTTGTCGATGTGACACCAATCAACATAGTGGCTTGCCACATAATGCATTCAAAGGTCAAATATACTCTGCCATCCATTGTGTGCCAACTGACTAGGATCTTCAAATTTTCCCTATTTGGGTTGTGTCGATTGGCTTTCACTCGCTTCCTTAGAGGACACTTAGCCCATTAGTGATTAGGTTGGTTCCTTCATCCTCCGAATCTGCCATCCTATCCCTAAATGTTTATCTGTTATATCTTTCTTATTACAATAATCCTTACTATTAACTTTGAAGGCCTAATGGAGAGGTTTATGACCTAAAGTTGATTTTAAATACTTAAAATGTAAATTAAAATGCTTAATAAGAGTGTTACGGTGAATATCAATGAGACCAAACTGATGAAATCTGGTAGCATTTGTCAAACAATTAAAAAATCCAAACTTCACTAAGCCCAAAGAATCCACCACTTTCTTCCAAGTGTAAGGCAACAATTGCTCACACAAGCATAGTCATCACATGTTGAAGGAAAAAGTGAGATCAACAAGTTACAATGACACCTTTTATAAAGATAGTTTCATATTCTCTTCCTTCTTCTTTCTTCAAGGACAGTCGACACACGTGTTGAATTCCAATTTCCTTGTTGATTAAAAAAAAGGCGTAGTTAGGTTTAGGGCTTGTGATTAAATACAACCAAAAATGGAAAAATTGTGACAAAATCTACTTTTGGTCACTAGCTACACAATGCCATCTTGTATCATGCGACCAATAATAGATAGGTTGGGTCCCAAGTTGGAGAGGTGACCTATCCAACTTATGATCAAACTTTTCCATATTTGGTCATAGGTTGGATAGGGGGGTGACCTAACAAAGATGTGATCAAAGGTTTCCAATTTGGGTTGCAACCTGGCCAAAAGGTTGATCAATATTTTCCATGTGGCAAGATCTCGATGGGTTTTAGTTAAGATATTATTAAATATGTGGTCATTGAATATAGGTTAAATAATAGTAATAAAAATGGGTGCAAATTTTGTTATTGTATCAATGTCAACTTATGTGTCGAAATCAACAAAAAAACCAACACATTCAAACTAACATCGACGTGACGACCAATGAAAAGATGGAGCATCGCATTGATTCTGACAATGTTGGACTTTGTAAAGCTTTATTCCAATGTTGAGTTCCTAATTTCACCTCAAATTGTAATTTTTCCTCCTATAGTTTTTATAGCTTTGATAGCCTACTTGTTAAAACCCTCATTGAATTTACTTCTATGTGGATATTGTTAATTGTTGGCATAATGTATTTTGTAGGCATCAAAGGATCTAACCCATAAACAAGTTGGTATGGTGTATACCTTGTGGCTACCTTGTATGTTGTTATATAAAAAAACAAGACTAGGTGGTAAATATTCATCCCAATTTGTTTTATTCTCACTAACTTAATCAATAATGTTCCCAATACCTTATTAATGGACTTTACTTGACCATTCCCTTATGAGTAATAAGTAGTGGAATTGACATGTTTTAGTAAAAAATGATTTGTCAAATGATTTATAACATCATTTATAAAATGCACCTCTTGATTTGTGACTATAATTAATGGACATCCAAACATGATAAAAATGCATTCATATATAAATTTTGCTATTATTGTTGCAATGTTTATCCTTAATGCTTTGGCCTCCACCCATTTGGTTGCATATTTTATGGCCACCAATTTGTATTTGTTTCACATATGCCTTCATGCTAGTTTGGGTCCCACAAAATCTAGGCCCCATTTCATGAATGGTTCCTTTAGAAAAGTTGTTACTAGTTTGGCCAAACTCTATGTAGCCAACCTTCCAATGCATTGACATGCATCACACAATTTGCAAAAATTACTAACATATCTATACATTATGGGCCATTAGTACCTTGCATCTGAAATTTTCTTTTGTGTGATCTCGGTTGTAAAGTAGCCTCCTACTATTCCTTCATGCAACTCCTTCATCACCTTCTAGGCTTTTGTAATTGACAAACACCTTTTCAATATGTTGTCCTTTCTCATTTTGTACAAAACATCATTCTTCATTAATTGTAAAGGGTTCAACCTTCTTGGCCAATTGTTGATTTTGCCCTATTGACAAAGATTCTTCCATTTGTTTAGTTTGTAAAAATTGATGTTCTAACATCATTCAACCATTCTAGTTATGTGAAAAGTAAACTAGCATTTGTGGTATGTTTTGGAACCCTTGGAGGTTTTGTGACATCAAACAATCTATTCAAAGCCTATGCAATTACATGAGTCTTGCCTAACTTGTATAATATTATGAAATCATATTCCAAAAACAATAGTAACCACCTAGTTATTCTCCCTAAAACTTGTGGTTTGTTTACCAAGTATATAAGGCCATATGATCAAGATAAAACACAAACTTCTTTCCCAACAAATAATGCCTAAACTTATGCAATGCAAAAACCATAGCTAAGGCTTCTATTTCTATGGTACTAAAATTATGTTATGCATTATTCAATAGTTTGGAAGCATACACTACTTCCTTGTGATATTTTGCACCAATAAATCTCCACAACCAATAATGGTGCATCTATGTGAACATGGAATTCCATGTCCCACTTCAATGGTATTAAATTAAAATTGGTGCTTCAATATATTTATATTCTATAATTAAGTTCCTAAGCTTTATGACAATCTTCCGTCAAAAAAAAACTTTTTATTTGCCTTGTGGACTTAAAATTGGAGCCATAAACCTTGCAAAGTTCTTAATAAAACATTTGTAAAATTGTGCTATAATGTTGAACACTTGAATATATTGTAATTTTTTGGTACATGCATGTTCACCATTGCCTGAATTTCATTTGGATCAGGTTGTTTATCTTCCTTTGGAACAATAAATCCAAAAATTATTCCATAAAATATCATAAAAACGTTTTTTTGGGTTTAAATTGATGTTGTATTCCAAACACTTTTGAAAGCATAATTTGAGCTTTTGCAAATGAATCTCCATGTCACTATAGGCTATAAAATAATCTAGAAAAATCTTCATAAAAATGTCAAAATATTTTGGGAATGTTTTTGTCATAGCTTTTTGAAATGTCGAAAGTCCATTCTTCACTTTAAATCAACATTGCTCTCCATATTAACGCTCCGCAATCATGACAAACATTGTCTTGTATCTATCTTTTAGATTTATAAAAATCTAATGATACCCAAAATATCCATCTAGAAATGAATATGCCTCACATCCTACAACTATGTTTAGTACTTCATTTATAAATGGTAATGGGAAAGGGTCCTTCTTTGTTATGGCATTCAACTTTCTAAAATCTACATAGATTATGAGCTTCCCATTTTTCTTTAGAACTACAACAATTAGTGTCAACTAGGTAGCCTCTTCAACAAGTTGTGTGAAACATGTTGCTAGCAATTTATCAATATCCTACTTGACTGCATTGTTGCATAATTTGGATTAAATATGTACCTAACTTGATGTGCTAGTGGTATGGTTGTATCCAATTTGATTTAGTGCTAAACCAACTTTGGTGGAATGCCATTTAGATATTTATATGTCTAGTCAAAGACTCCCTCAACAATTCCTCCAATTCCCACACCTTCTTTGGTTGTAATTTTGAATTTACCTTCACCGTTTGAGGTTTTGCTTGAGTCCCTAGATTCAGATTTGGGTAGACGCACAATCAAGTGGCTCACTTTTGTGACATTTTAGTTTTTTTTCATGGGTACCCTTTATTCAAATGCATATGGTGATTAATGTATCCATAGATTTATGAATTGGGACTTGGATCTAAATTAATAACTTCATTATGAATAGAATTGTGTGGTTATTTATTAATAAAAAACTCATTTGCTAGTAGTAATGGACTTTTGAAGTCAAAAAATAGGGACACATCATTTGACAAGAACATCACAAAATGGAATAATTTATATTAATTCACATTCCAAATTTGTTATTAGGATTCAATATATGATGAAATACAAAATGATAAACTCATATCATGAATATTTTATTTGAAAACATGAACCATTTAATAGTTAGGGATTTTTGAATGGTTCAAATTTGACCATATTTTCATGAGTCCATATGAGTTGCAATTTTTGTATCCCAAAAGCATATTTTTTGAAAACTTTAGACGGGTCATTATTCATATGGACTTTATGAGTTTTCATTTTAGGACTTCCAAATTAAAAAACAACATCAACTACATTAAATATAAGTTTTCACATAGATTTGGGAAGGTTTGTAGGTGATTGAACATGTATTATTCAAAGATTAAAATAATAACATTTTTTAAAGCAACAACTATATCCATTTGAATAATTTTAAAGAATCTTGTTTGGACTCATAAAGACTATAATTTTTGCCATTTTTGAGCCACTCAAATGTGCATTCCTTTGTTAACTATTTTTTTTATATGAATGTCCAACCTACTATCTGTAACTTTTGAACCTTGACCTTGGCTAGAGTTTCCTTAATCTAAACATTCCTTGGCTTGTGTTTACAATATATTTTTGGATATATTTTATATTCTAAAACAACTTTTGGCTCATATCTATTGGTATTATCTCCTTCTATTGAAATCAACTTTATATTACTCCTATCTATAATACGATTATAGACTTCAGTGCCTATGTGGGTAGACTCTGTAATTTTTACATATTGAAATGTATATCGTAGACTAATTGTTCCTATGGAAAACAATTATGGTTTTGTAATGAATATGATATCTTCCTCCTCACGGTGATAACATTATGAGTTCGAGTTGTTTCACCTCTATTCATGGTGCTTAGTCAACATCATGGTTATGATTGTTCCATTCCCTTGAATAGTCACTATGGTGTTCCCAGTAACATGGAATAATTAATGTTTATTGCACTATCCTATAATACCATAAATGTAGTGACATAGGGTCACTATTAGAATTCCAAGTTTTTCAAACTAGATTTTTAAACCAAAAAGTACCCCAAAGTGATAGGGGGTCAAAAAACCACTTTGGTTTTCTAGGAAAAGTCGATTTTAACAAATCCAATACAACTAGGATGGTTTTTTTTACCAACCTTAGGGCGGTCTTTTTAACCACCCCAAGGCGGCACTTTTGATTAATTTTTTTGACTAATGGTAAAATGTGACATGTTGTAAGGTCATTCAACATACCACATGTCATCATTTGATTAGTCAAATCATAAGTCAATGGGTTAATAAATAAATAAATAATGTAAGTAGGTAGGTGATGACCTAGCTTACCCTAGGCTAGTCTACACTAGCCTAGCTTAACCCAAATTATTTAATTTACCTAATCACCCTAGTCTATAGACATACACGTAGGTTGCAAGTGTTAGGAATTGAACCCCTCACCTTCACCATAACAAACAAAGTCAAACTAATGGACTACACCATCAAAAGATGTCAAATTTTGTTAAGTTTTTTATTTCACATGTTACAAAATTGTAAAAAAGTAGTTGGTTAAATCTAAGGGCTACACTTAATGGCTAAACTTATTTAATGGTTAAATTTAACGGCTAAACCTATTTAATGACTATATTCAATGCCTGAACTTAATGGCCACACCTATTTAATGACAAAACTCAATGGCTAAATTTAATTGTTAAACATATTTAATGACCAAATATAATGTCTAAACTTAATGCCTAAAATTATTTAATAGTTAAATTCAATGGCTAAACGTATTTCATCATTAAATCCAATGGCTAAACTTATTTAATGACTAAAATCAATGGCTAAACTTAATGACTAAACCTATTTAATTATTAAATTCAATGGCTAAATTTAATGGCTAAACATATTTAATGATTAAATCTAATCTCTAAAATTAATGGCTAAACATATATAATGGCTAAATATAATGATTAAACTTAATGGCTAAAACTATTTAATGACAAATTTCAAGGACCACATTTAATGGGTATACCTATTTAACAATGAAATCTAATGGTTAAATAGCTAAACTGATTTAATAATTTAATTTAATGGCTAAACCTATTTGATGATTAAATCAAACGGTTAAATCTAATGGTTAAAATTATTTAATGACTAAATTTAATTGTTAAATTTAATGGCTAAACCTATTTATTGATTAAATTCAATGGCTAAAGGTAATGGTTAAACATATTTAATGAAAAATATCAATGACCACATTTAATGGCTAAACTTATTTAATGATTAAATTAAATGGCTAAACCTTTTTAATGATTATTTTTAATAATTAAACTTAGTGGCAGAATATATTTAATGATTAATTCTAATGACAAAACTTAATGGCTAAATCTAGTTAATGATTAAATTTAGTGGCTAAACCTATTGAATGACTAAATTCAATGATTATAATTAATGGCTAAACTTATTTAATGATTAGATTCAATGGATAAGTTTATAACAAATTTTATTTAATGATGAATTGTAATGGATAAACTTAATGGTTAAACATATATATTGATTAAATGATCTATTAATTAATATACACTAAGTGGCTAAAATTACTTAATGACTAAGTATAGTGGATAAACATAATGATTAAATTTAAGTTGAACCTAGTGGTTAAACCTAAGTTGAATTTAATGGTTAAACCTAAAAATATATATTAATGGATTATAGGAAGGTGATTTGAAATGTAGGTAGGTAACCATGTGGGTAATTAGGTAGGTGAGAAGGTATAGGTTGATAGGTAGGTGGGTTTGTTTTTTTACTAAGCTAATAGTTATTTTGGCTAAACTTGTTTATTTGACCCTTTTGTAATTGGCCTTATTGATAAATCATAATCCTTTTGATTGAGGTCGTTTTCTTGGGGTTGAATTTGACTAGGTGGCTATTTGACATATGGTCAAATTAGTCATCATAGTCAAATTGATCAGTCAAAACATACCCATGTCATTTAGTATTTTGGCCTTCAGTCAAAACATACATGTTATTAAATCAAAAACAATCTTTCAATCAATGTGCATAGTTTGAAAAACTTGGAATTCTAGTAGTGGGTATGTCGTGAACATATATATCTTAAGATCACAAATTAGTCCCATTGGTTTTGTGGTGGTTTGATTTGCCATCCTTAGATTATATGGTGCGGGTTTAGGCTTTGGTAACCCCAACCTCTATTTCAACTATTTTGTAATGATATTAAAGCCATACCCTCCATCTAGCAAAACATCTTCTACAATGTTTTTTTTCCAATATGTACCTTAATAACCTCCATATGGTTATCAATAGCTATTGTCATTATTGTTACTTCTAGTAGTACATATTTTATTTTGTACTAAAAAATGTCACATGCAACTGCACATGTCGCATGCAACTCCAAAATAGTTGCATGTGAGATTTTTTAGTTGCATAAGACAAGTTGCAAAAGACAAAATTTCTAGTAGTGTATGATTATTTTTACTACAAGGTCATGACTATTACGATATGTGATACGTAATATGAAGATACAAAGGTTCAGTGTATAATGTGGCAAAATCTAACACTACGAAAAAATCATGTTCGTTGCAACTTGTCTATTTAGTTGTAATCTAGTTCCATCATACGCTTTCTAGTTACAACATAAACAATTTTTTCATAATGTAAACAAGGCGATGGCCAATAATGGTGTTCCCAATCCAAACTTCAAAAGATTCATGGCCGACAACACTCAAGCCAATTGGAACGTTGTTTGAATTGTCTATGGTAGCGGAGATGCAAATGAGCCAATGGTTGACAAAGAACAAACTTGATTTTTCCATTGGAGTCAATCCATGGATAGACACACAAAACAACACATCAAGCTAGAATCGCAAGACAAACATAAGACACTGTGTTATGATACAAAAATGCCATTTCTTTGGAGTAGGCAAATGCTCGATATGTAGCAATCCGCTATTGGTGGTATTCCTCAGGGGTACTTAATGAAGCTAGATTTCAAGAGTTGGAGAATCAGTTTAGTTTTTGGCACTTTTGTATGAGACAATGGGGAGGATTTACGATACATGTAATGTTTTCAACCCTCCCACACATCTCTTCTTTCACCCCATATTATTGACAATTTCACATCTATGGTATTGGTCACTTTAAAACAACATAACCAAAAAAAAATTCTTGCATAAATTTTCTTGGAAGAGCCTTCAAACATGTCCACATGTAACCTTTCATAGAGTGTGCATAATGTATGGTTTCAACAATTTGGGAAAAAGGTAGCCTACTTGTATGTTGCGACATTGGATGGCTATGTTCGAGCTTTCAAACAATCGATATTATATTTTCATTTCAAGTAGGGTGATCAACTAAGTCAAAGGCCTGATAAGAGTGAGCTACTCTTGTTGAAAGTAACCCAATCTACAAATCTAAATAATTTGCAAATCACTACTAGAAATTTTGTCTTTTGCAACTTGTCTTATGCAACTAAAAAATGTCGCATGCAACTCCAAAATAGTTGCATGTGAGATTTTTTAGTTGCAAAAGACAAAATTTCTAGTAGTGAATGAAGTTCTGAAATATTCTTTGAGTTTGGCTTACATAGTTGGAATTGCACAGATGGACAGTGAAGAGATCTTTGGCTCCTGCAAACGAAAGGCAAACCTAACCCCCAAATAGAAAGGGATTCACATAGGCACAACCATGTGAATTTTTTTCATCCTCGTGTAAACCATACAATTGTTAGTTCAACTATGGACATCGAACAACCTATTACAGATCAAATTCAAGAAGATGTTGAGGTCCTAGAGGCTTCATGTGGAGGTGGAGTTGGCATATAGAGAGATGCCCCCCCTATGTTGCATGTTCAATGTTCCATGGTTCAAAAATCCACCAAACATTCTTGTGCTACAAGGATAATTACCAAGCTGACTTCTATTGGTGTCCCTACCCCAATTTATTCAAGGTTGTGGTCTTAGTTCCTTAGTGCACTCTTAAAGTTCCACAAGTTTTGGTTTTGTGCAAATGATATGAATCGTTGCATTGGTGGTACGAAACATAAGTATGAATTGGACAAATTGGTTATTTAGGAAATTTGGCCCATTTAAGCTGAAACCAATTTCACCCAAGATGAAATCAAGTCTTATAAGTAAGTGGGATTTGTTCTGAATAGACGACAACCAATCTTTCTTTGAAGCCTATTCAAAAGGGAAAGCTCCATTCTTATAAATAGGCCAGTGGATGAAATGTCATGGCCAACATCTCGTAATGCTAAGGTTATTCGTCATATAGTGCCATTCAAGATGTCAAATTTACATTATAATCGATGGGAGGTTGGTCAACTTCTTAAAATGACTATAAACCCACCATTGGAGGTTCACCCTCTTGGATATGGATGAATTTATAAGATTCTATCTTATCAAAATCCAATATGAAGTTACAATAAAGAATTTCCCAACTTGCACTTGTTTGGATTTTGTAACAATGAATTCCAATTTGTTAGGTTGGTGAGAAAGCAAGTGCATTGTAAACACATGTACTATGTTTTATAACATCTCATGTTTTGTGGGTAGTTTGAAAATTTTCATCCATTGTCCAACTTGGAGTTGTGATGAAGTTCGTCACTTGTTGGATCGCGATGTAACTTTGGTGTAGGTAGGAATATTAGTCTAAATTGTCAATTTTAATGTTCGTCTTGATGCTATGTGTTTGGCTCTTAAACTACAACTTGCAAAAGATGTTACCGCTTTGGTTTTATAAATGGTTTGATAATTATTCATTCAACATTTTGTTTGGCATGAATGATCAAACACTATTAGATAGAAATTAGATATTAGACCAATTTAAATGTCCACTAACAATTAAAAACATTATCTTGAAAGATTACGGGAAATAATTTTTAAGTTTTCATTATAGACAATTGCAACAAAAGTTGTGATATCCTTGTCACCACTGACATATTTTATCTATTTAGATTATTATTTTATATCACAAAAAAATATTCTTGTCACATTAATAGAACATTTTGACCATGTGGATGGAATATTATTATTTACGTGGAGAATATTTGGCTTACATGGCCAGAATATTCTTCAAAGAGTTTGTGTTGTTCACAAAAGTTCAACACACCATTCATGCTCGTATGTTCACACAATAGTTATGTTGCCTTTGCCTTTAATATTAGGTGTTAGAAGTACTATTCGTTTCTAATTCTCAATGCTAATGAATGTGTTAAACATTCATCAAAAGGATGAATAGTATTCACATCCTTGTAGTAATTAGGTTAGGGTTTAGAAGTGGAAACTACTTAGGGCTTGGCGGCGGCTAGGGTTAGGGTTTGGTGGTGGCTAGGGTTAGGTGGCGGCTAGGTTAGGGTTAAGTGGCGGGTACTTTAAGGTTAGGAGATAGTATATATTGGAGTGGTTTTGAGTTGTCTTTCATTATCTCCTTTCATGGTTTTGAGTGCACGTAGAATCTTCAAGCCTTATTAGTGGTTGCAAGCCATAGTTTTGTGATTGTAGCATTTAAAGCATGCAACCTTTGTCATTTTTTGTTAGTTAATATGATTGTTCCATTTCATGAACCTTGAATGTTTCAATTCTTGCTTGTTTTCAAGTTGTTTCCAATAGGTTATAGGCCCACATCAAGCAAGAGAAAGGACATTGTGTTATAACAAGAAATAATCAAAGGTTTAGCTTGTATAACATAGAAAGGGAGAATCCTTTTAAGGGAAGGCTTTTAGTTTGCAAGGTTGCAAAGAGAGTAGGAGTTCATTTTTAAATGAGTGGGAGGTGTGGAAGAGATTTCTTCAAAGTGTTGTAAGTTTTTTAAGCATGAAAAATTTATTCTTCAAGTTTTTGAAAGTATCAAATTTCAAGGTGAAAGTGTGTGGAAGAAAGTTCTTCGATTCATTGAAAGTTTGAGGTGTGTGGAAGAAAGCTCTTTGAGTTGTTGAAAATGTGAAGTTTCAAGTGTGTCAAAGAAAGTTTTGCGCATTATTGCAAATTTCAAGTGAAATCTCAAGCTTGTGTAATAAAAGATTTGCAAGTGATAGAAGTTTTTTCCTTTCAAGTTTAGGTGAGGGGTCAAAGATTTCCTCCAAAGTTTTCAATCTTTTGAAAAGAGTGTTTGTTGTAGCATTTGTGTTCAAAATGTCTTCTTTTCATATGGGGTCCTTGAAAGTCATGGAGAAGTTTGATGGGGGCAACTTTCACCTTTGGAAGTTCAAAATGCGCATGATGCTTTCCAAACATGGGCTTTGGAAATTTGTTGATAGGAGTGCCACCTTGCCAAGTTAAGAAGTTGCAAGGGCTGATTACAACAAAAAAGAGATGAAGGCTTTTGCATTGCTTTATGAACATCTCACAGATACCCAACTTGCACACATTCAATTTGTGACAATGTGAAAAGTGCGTGGGAGGCTCTTTGTGGTGTGCATGAAGCTAAGACCATTGGTAACAAGTTGTTCCTTCGAAGGAGATTCTTCACCGTTAAAATGCAAGAAAGAGATGACATGTTTGTGCACATCAACACGGTGAAAGCCCTTGTGGACCAACTACATTCCATCAAGGTGAACATTACGGATGAAGACGTTGACATGGTACTCCTCATGAGCCTTCCTCCATCCTTTGATAACTTAGTCACAAGCTTGGAGTCCATGTCCACAAACGATGTAGACCTTCAATTCATTGTAGCAAGGTTGCTTCACGAAGTGTCCAGAAGAAAAGAATGTGAAAATTTTGAGATTACCGCATTAGTGAACAAAACTCACAAATCAAACGAGAAGCTTTGTTTCTATTATAAGAAACTTGGACATTTTGTGAAAAATTGTTTAAAGAAGAAAAATGATGAAAAAGAAAAAGTCAATCAAGTTTATGAAGATCACGAGCAAATGTTTGTTACCGCATTGAGTGCCAATGATCATACCACGTATGATTGGATTGTCAATTCCGGTGCAACCCATCACATGACATTTGAATAAAAATGGTTTACCACGTACGAGCGCATTTCCCCAAGTCCATGGGCGATGACACCGTTTTGGAGGCCATTGGCAAGGGGAACATCAAAGCCACAATGCAAATGGGAGGCGAATTGACACACACAACCATCATTCAAGTTTTTCATGTTCCAAAAATGAAGAATAGTCACATTTCCGTGAGTAAACTCATTTCCAAAGGTTTCAAAGTGGAGTAAGGTCAACGATGTTGAGGAGTTGTTGTGGCGGAAGCACAAAGGGACAAGAACTTGTACCTTTTTAATGTGAATGTGCGTAAGGACATGACACACATTACAAATTATTTGGAAAAAGGTGCGATGCTTTGGCATGAAAGACTGGCCATCTCAACATGGCAAGCCTTAAGGAGTTAGATTCCATGGTGGAGGCATGAATTTGAAAGAAGTGTCATTGCATCGCATTTGTGAAGGGTGTGTTAAAGGCAAACATCAAAGAACATTATTTCCCAAGGATGGATCAACGAGGGCTTCACAACTTCTGGAGATTGTCCACATCGATGTGTGCATGCCAATGAAGACTACATTGCATGGTGGAATGCGATATTTTTTCATTTTCATTGACAATTCCTCAAGGAAAATTCATGTCTATATTTTGAAGGCCAAAGGAGAAGCGTTTAAAAAATTCAAACAATACAAGGCGTTGGTTGAAAACAAAATTGGTCACAAAATCAAAGTGCTACGATTCGACAACAGAGGAAAATTTATGTTGAAGAAGTTTGATGCATTTATTGCGAAATGTGGAATTCAACGACAAACAAGTGCGCCCTATTCCCCACAACAAAATGGTGTTGCGGAACGTGCAAATAGAACCATCATGGAATGTGCAACAAGCATGATTCTTGCACACGGGTTGGAACTAGAATTTTGGGGCGAAACGGTGAACACGGCGGTGTACATGAAAAATCAATGTCCAACCAAGGCTCTTGATTCCAAGACCCCTCAAGAAGTGTGGAGTGGTAGGAAACCCGATGTGTTTCATTTGAATTTTTTTGGTTATAAAGCCTTTGCACATGTCCCCGATGAAAAGAGGACCAAATTAGAGTCCAAGTCCATGCCTTGTGTGTTTTTAGGATATTATGAAAGCACCAAAGCGTATCGCTTGATGTGTGTAGAAACCAAGAAAATCATCAAAAGTAGAGATGTCGTGTTCATTGAAGGGTCAAAGGAAATAGGTGGTGTGCCCCATCCCGAGAAAGAAGAAAATGTAGTTGTGCATGAAGAAGTTGAAGGAGAAGAACCATTGACCTTTAGTCGAAATACACCTTTGAACGAAACAAGAATGGAAGGTGTGCAAAGTGAATCCACACCAAATTCTTCATTGGAAGAAGAATTTGTTGTTTCAAACGATAACCTATCTAGTGAACCTTCACAAGATGTGCTGAGGGAAAGACCTCAAAGGCAACGAAGGGAATGGCCTCGGGATTGGTGGATTGCTACCAAGGAGGTGGAACGCACCTCCGTTGCATTTTTGGAGGAGCCCCAAAATATTGAAGAAGCATTGACATGTGAAAATACCATGGACTGGGAGTGTGTGATGCAAGAAGAATATGATTCCCTCATGACAAACAACACATGGACTTTGGTACCACTTCCCACCGGTAGGAAACCCATTTCTTACAAATGGGTGTTCAAAATCAAACAAGGCACAAATGGAGAGGTGGAATGCTACAAGGACAGATTAGTGGCAAGAGGTTTTACCCAAACCTATGGAGTGGATTACAATGAAACTTTTGCGCTCGTTGCAAAGTTTACATCTATTCGTTGTATTCTTGCATTGGCGGCCTTGGAAGACATGGAGATCCATTGAATGGATGTGAAAACTGCATTTCTCAAGGGCAAGTTTGAAGAGGAGATTTACATGGAACAACCTCAAGGGTTCGTGCACCAAGGAGATGAACATCTCGTGTGTAAGTTTCACAAGTCTTTGTATGGTTTGAAACAATCTCCAAGGGCATGGAATCAAAAGTTAGATGTGTTTCTCAAAAAACATTGAATTTATGAAGAGTGACGCCGATCTTAGTGTGTACGTTGCACAAGTGGAAGATGTGAAGTTTTTCATTGTGGTCTATGTGGATGACCTCATTTTGGTGTGCAACGATCAAAACAAACTTTTGTAAATCAAAGAGGAATTGAGTCAAAAGTTTGAAATGAAGGACCTTGGGGAGTTGCATTTTTTTTTAGGGATGGAGGTGGAAAGGAATTGTGATGAATGACTCCTACGCATCAACCAAATCAAATACCTCAAGGAAATATTGAAGCATTTTCGAATGGAGGAATGTAAACCCATTAGAGTTCCATTCGATCCCAAAATGAAGTTACAAAGGAATGCGAATGGAAATGATGAATCAAAGGGATTTCCATATCAACAAGCGGTTGGGTCCTTGATGTACGCCATGTTGAGCACACAACTCGACTTGGCATACCCAATAAGTGTGTTGAATCAACACATGGCGAACCCTAACATGGAACATTGGATCGTCGTCAAACAAATCTTTCGATATTTGCAAGGTACGTTGCAAATGAAATTACAATTCGGTGCAACACCATCCAAGGAAGTGATTCGATATTGTGATGCGGATTGGGGTGGTGATCTTGAAGATAGGAGGTCCACCATAGGGTTTATTTTCCTGATCGAAGGTGGAGCCATTTCTTGGAGTAGCAAATGACAACCTACAATAGCATTATCTACCACGAAGGTAGAATATATGGTGAACACGCAAGCCACAAAAGAAGTCATATGGATAACAAAATTGATGATGGATTTAAGATACATGGAGGAGAAGAAAGTGATGGTGATTCGATGCGACAATCAAGGTGCAATATCATTGACCAAGAATCCCACTCAGCACACACGAACAAAACACATTGATGTACAACATCATTCTGTTCGAGACTGAGTTGAAAATGGAAAAGTTCGATTTGAATATTGTCTAACGGAACACATGGTGGCGGATGTCCTTACCAAGGCATTATCGAAAGAACAACATCATAAGTTGATAAACATGTTCGGATTAGAAACTTCATAGAGTGGGAGTGTTAGAAATACTATTCGTTTTTAATTCTCAATGTTCATGAATGTGTCAAACATTCATCAAAAGGATGAATAGTATTCACATCCTTGTAGTAGTTAGGTTAGAGTTTAGAAGTGGAAACTACTTAGGGCTTGGCGGTGGTTAGGGTTAGGAGATAGTAAATAATGGAGTGGTTTTCAGTTGTCTTTCATTCTCTCCTTTCATGGTTTTGAGTGCATGTAGAACCTTCAAGCCTTGTTAGTTTTGTGATTGTAGCATTTGAAGCATACAACCTTTGTCATTTCTTGTTAGTTAATATGATTGTTCCATTTCATGAACCTTGAATGTTTCAATTTTTGCTTGTTTTCAAGTTGTTTCCAATATAAGGTTTGTTGGACTACCTCGGTCATGCCAAGGTGTACACCAAGATTGATTTATGTGGAAATACAACTTGGTGCACATTCGAGAAGGTGATAAATGGAAGATGGAGTTTAGAACATGTTACGGCCATTTTCAATATGTTGTGATGCCATTTGGCCTTACTAACACTCTTGTTATTTTTTAACATCTTATGAACAATGTCTTTCATGAATACTTAGATGATCCATGGTCTGTTACATCAATGACATCTTTATTTTTTCAAAGAACATGGAAGATCATGAACACCATGTATGTCTAGTTTTGGTAAGGCTTTGAAAGGTTGGTCTTTATGCCAATTTGGAGAAGTGTGGATTCTATTAATCTGAAGTGGAATTCTTGGGTTACACCATCTCATGAGATGGCATTTGCATGCATATTCATAAAGTTCAAACCATTGTTGATTGGGCTACTCCAACTTTTATTCAAAATGTCCAATGTTTTCTTGGATTTGCCAACTTTTATCAACATTTCATTGCCCACTATTTTTCAATAGTGGCCCTTTTACTCAGTTGACTAGGAAGGATCAACCTTTTTCTTAAGGAGTTGAAGTTAATATTGCCTTTCAATCTTTGAAAGTTTTTTTCACAACTACCCCATTTTTTATTCATGTAAACACTTCCAAATGTTTTTCTTGGAAACAAACGCTTCTGACTTTGCAATAAGTGTTGTGCTTTCACAACTTGGAGAAAACAATATTCTTCATCGTGTCGGCTTTCATTTTCATTATTTTTTTCCTACATAAATTAATTATGAGATTCATGATAAATAATTTTTTAGCCATCATGGATGTTTTTGATAAGTGGTGTCATTTGCTTGAAGGAGTTCAAAATGAAACCATTGTGTATTTAGACCATAAGAACTTGAAATATTTCATGACAACTCGTGTTTTGAATCAACACCAAGCTTGGTGGGCATTATCTTTGTTTCAATTCTAGTTTGTCATCACATATTGCCCTGGGCACCAACAAGGGAAACCAAATGCATTATCCCATTGCTTGTACCTCACACCTAAAGAGGGAGATGCAACCTACGAGCAACAATGTGATGTCGTATCAAACTTGAACATCTTCAAATTGAGGCAGTGTTAGTAATTCCTAATGACATAACCCTTTTTTGTCAAATTCATGAAGATTTGAAGGACCTTCTTGCTATTAACATCCAACACCAATTAAGGAATCATCATCAAATCCATAAATTTTCAAGTGATCATGCTAGGTTCAAGTTTTAAGATGGTTTATTTTATCGTGATGGTCTTTTATATGTTCCTAACGACCCTATGTGACTTCAAGTTCTCCAAGTTAAACACAATGTATTGGCTACAAACCATTTTGGATTCAACACACTAGTAGAAAAATTGTCTTTCGCAACTTGTTTTATGCAATTAAAAAATGTCGCATGCAACTATTTTACAATTGCACATGTTGCATGCGACATTTTTTAGTTGCATGAGACAAGTTGCAAAAGACAATTTTCCTTCTAGTGACAAAACCATAGAGTTAATGTTTCAAAATTATTGGTGGCCATAACTTTGGAAATATGTGAAGGAGTTTGTCAAATCTTGCAATGTTTGTGTTCGAACAAAGAATCCTTGTTATCGCCCTCATGATTTCCTTCAACTATTATAAATCCTTACATCCCTATGGTTTTCAATTTTCATGGACTTCATCACAAACCTCCCACCTTCTAATTCTTATGACTCCATCTTGGTGGTGGTGGACATTTTGACGAAGATGGTTCATTTCATTCCATGTATCAAAACAATAACTAATGAAAGAATAGTCAAGTTATTCCTTGATCATGTTTTTTGATATCATGGTCTTCATGAAGATATCATTTTTTTATCATCCAAGTTTGCATCCAAGTTTTAGAAGTGACCCTTTGAACTTTTAGGTGTGAAAATGAAGTTGTCATCAACTTTCCACCCCCATACGGATGGGTAAACAAAATGGGTTAATCAAGTTTTGGAGCAATATTTACGATTCACGATTAGTTATCATCAAGATAATTGGTCAAAACTTTTGTCCATGACATAATTTGCTTACAACAACACAATGCATTCAACCTAGTAAACACTTATCTTTGCAAATCATGGTTTGCACCCCAAGTTTAACATTCAAGGTGTGTACAAAGTCATGAATCCAGTAGTTGAGGATTGGGCCATGTGGTTAGTGGATGTTTGAGCTCACCTTGTATCTAACCTTGAAGAAGCACAAAGGGGATACAAAGGAGAATGTTGATGAACATCAGAAGATCAAAATTTGATGTTTTATTTCATTTTTAATGGTATCGTTCAATGGGCAGTAAACTATTCTCCTAGGAGGTGGTAGGAATTTGTCAACATGAACCTTAACATGTTTAATAGGTTTGTTTGTGAGGAGGAATCAATCAAAAAATTCACTATGATTAATTCGTCCACATGCTTACACTTCGTCTTGTCGAAACCCTTTAGATATTTCTTCATGATGAAGTTGTCAATCATCTTCTTTCTTTTTTCTTCCATAGTTGCCTCCTTTATTTGATTTTTGGGAGTTCTAATCATAGATGAACCCTCAACATCTATTTGAGTTGCTTCAAAAATTGTCTCCATTTTCGTATCCTTTTCAATGATTATCATCATCACCATCTCATCCCACATTTGGTGGATAAGCCTTGTTGTTCTATTAGGGAATTTCGTTACCCTAAACCTTCCTCTTTCAATACTCCTTGGGTGCAAGCTATCATCCATTTTTGAAATAACACACACGATCCTAGTTTATAATGTTGAGAATGGGACTGATAGAAAGATCACCACATGTAATATATCATCCTTGTAGGCTTTGAAGTTCACAACATGCACATATATCATGGAGTCAAGGTCTTGCCATTTCTCAAATTGGAAGCACCATTCAATTTGTGGGGTTTCCATCTTCAACTTTATACCCCACTTCTTCACATCTTTGTTTAACATCCAAATGTTGACATCTACATTTTCATAATTGTTGTGGTACCCCGATTTCTCCCCAAGGATTTTGTTGAATAGGTGAATACAAGGATCACTTTACATCGATGACAAAACTATGAAAACATTAGAAAAATAAAGGAGACTATCTGGTGGCCACTAAGTACTAATAATTCCTAACTTTGTTCAATAGGCTAATGGTCTGGCGGCTGTCATGCAAATACATATCGTCATACAACATACATCGCTGACATACCATACTCACATACACACACAAACACATAACATGGACAAGAGAAAATGACACAAGAAAGATCTATTATCATAAAATTCGTGATGCAAACACATACAGTCAAGCCGAGCGCACTCCACTCAGAGAATCTAGGTCGATGCTAACGGGACACCATAGCTCGAAATTCCACTAACTCCAAATACTCCTAACGCTCTAGGCTCAACTCAAAGAACTATGTTCTTTGAGCCCTCTCACACACTTTATACCCCCACTTACAACATGAGGGTGGGTCCTACCAGAAAAGCCACTCTCCTCTAACCCTAAACCTAGAAACCCTAAATAGGCACTACTCACTACCATAGCACATTATATGTTATAGCTAACACACATATGGTCATGACAATTGTCGTGCGAATACATATTGTCATACAACATACATCGCTGACATACACACACAAACACATAACATGGACGAGAGCATACACAAATACATGTGTACCACAACTCACCCCCCTAGCTGGTGGTTAGGTCCCTCTAACTTCCAGGTAGCCCTATACATCTTCTACACGCTAAACACCTTTGCAGGTGCACAAATCAAAAGGTCGGGTGCTATGTCACCCCATCGTTAGTCGCCCATCTGCAATCCATACCATGGGAAGATCAAATCATTTACCCCTCCAAAGTACAACGAGGACAAACCCACCGTCTAACAAGAACAACATCCATAGGTGGAGTCATGCACGCCATGTGCCAACCCCTAGAACATCTATCACACACCAACATATGAGCTGCTCCACCTTTAGACCCACATAACATACACCTCAAGCCGGCCCGTACCACTGCCAAACTTGGGTCAACTGTACCATCCACATTTGGGAGGTGACATGGTGCACAATTACACACATGGTCCTTCCAAACAACACCATCACGACCCTCCAACATGAGAACTCCAGAAGCTAACACCTCTCGCGTTCGTAAGATACATCACAAACTTGCCCCCTCTTTGTATGAGTGCTTTTACAACACCTTAACAATATGTTCAACGTTCAATGTTGATACAATCATTGATATGATGTTAAAGTGACATTGTAACAACATGTCTTGAAATG
>Ga0209611_10003545_pt1 | contig 26980 bp, 17 predicted proteins | sample S1TSphgellanicum_3_FD_187693 | JGI IMG/M metagenome (GOLD analysis project Ga0209611, IMG submission 187693) | Host-associated microbial communities from peat moss isolated from Minnesota, USA - S1T2_Fc - Sphagnum magellanicum MG (SPAdes) (version 2) | ecosystem: Host-associated > Plants > Peat...
CCAAAGCCAGTGCCAGAGCCGGGGGGTTTGTGGGTAGAGAAATGCACATCAAGGAATCAAAAGCCTGGTCTGTGGCCCGTACTGAAATAGTACGTGGGGTGGCCTATCCCCTGTGGAGCATGACTTGGCCCCTCTTCATGGTCTCCAAGCATCATGGCAATACTCATTTGCTCGCCTCTTCACGAGGAATTTTTTTCCAACAAATTTTGTTGATTCTTCATGTTTCTTGCAAATTCAGACTGTTTCTCCTCAAAATATGGCAACTTTTGGTGAATTTTTTTCCAAAAACACCATTTGGCACAGCATCCTCATTTGTGGGTAGAGAAATGTGGATCAAAGAATCAAAAAGCCCAAAAAAAAAGGGGCTGGCGAATCCAACAAAGGGATTTTTGAGAATTAAAAAAACAATTCGCCATATCTTGAGGAAAAAAAAAAGTTAAAAGTCGCCAGATTTAGACAGTGTGTTCCATTAGGTCGCCAAAACTAGGCAGGATCCCAAAAAAAGATCTACTAGTCCATCAGGACAGTCGCCATTTATTGCTGCTTAATGCTCGCCAGTACACCTACTTGAGGAATTTGAAAAAAAAACCCTGGTGTCCACATCTAGTAGAAGCGATTCACTAGGGTAATTCATTAACCAGATTTTTTTAGGAATATTAAAATAATTATTTCAATTTTAAATAAAATCATATGACTTGTGTTTAGTTTATATTTTGTAATTATAATTATGTAATAATGCACATTATACTATACATATTTTTATGTAAATATGTATGACGTACATTGTTCATACATTATTTGTAATACTTAGCATGTCATAAGCAATATCTTATAAAATATTATCACTGAAATATAATGTAATATGAAATATTAATATCAATTTTATCATTAATTAAAATAAATTATCATTTTGCCTAAACAATGTTACAACTTGTCAAATCATATTTTCTCATCAATTTATATATTTAAATGTTTTATTAAATAGAAAAATTCAAATGTGTTTTCCTGTAAATGTTTTGAAATTATATATATGTATACACCTTTGAGAAAAGTTCAAGGATCAATTTTTCAATTGTTTCATTTGAATATGAAAAAAAGAATATATGTAAACAAAACAATCTTGTGTGATTGTGACATATTCAAAATGTTATGTCATTTATCACAAAGCAAAATGGTGGTTAGATGGCAAAAACAATGTAATGTATATTTGGAGGCTAAGGTTTATACCTTTCTACCAATAATCATATATTATGGACCATATGTTGATTGTATGAAAATTGTATTTGGACCATATATAAATCATATTTTGACAAAATTATTATAATATATTATATTATTTTATATATTATAAAAATTGCAAATCTACTATTGATGAATTCATTATTTCATTATTGGTGAATTTAGTGGGTGCATTCATTAAAGTTTCTGCATAAAATCTAATGAAAATTCGTAGTGAATTTGGCCACACTTCCTTACTAGTGTTGTTATTAGTAAAATGAAGGAATTTTATTGAATCCATGGTGAAACTCAATACCATTATATCTAATGCACCAGATTCAAAGTAATTATGACATCACGAAGCACAAGGACACCAAAAACGTTTAAGAAAAAGAAACAAAAGATGAAATCAAACTCAGATTACCACAAAATTTACTATAATTTGAGTTTCATACATTTTATCACTTAAATGAATCTATACATGACTCACCTGCATACTTGGGAGATTAACATTTCAACAAGCAACATTGGAAGTGGATCAACAATATATTAACATCAATACTTGTCCTTGGGGGAAAAAAAATGCAGAAGTTACTTGAAATTGTTTTCTGGACGACAACAAGCACTCATCCAACAAAATTGTGTGGAAACATTGTTGCATTACTAAGGTTGAAGCCAAGTATTAAGTTAATTCATGAAATTATGTTGTAGGAGATATTGGAAACAAAATGGAAATGATGAATTTCCACTCCCCATTTCCAGCACTTTTTCATGCACAACTTTGCAAATGCCATGCGAACATCTTATCTTGTGTCCATCAAAGTAGGGTTGCGACAAAAGGTATCAGTGTCAAAGCCAGTGCCAGAGCCGGGGGGTTGTGGGTAGAGAAATGTGGATCAAGGAATCAAAAGCCTGGTCTGTGACCAGTACTGAAATAGTGCGTGGGTGGCCTATCCCCTGTGGAGCATGACTTGGCCCCTCTTCATGGTCTCCAAGCATCGTGGCAATACTCATTTCCTCGCCTCTTCATTAGGAATTTTTTTCCAACAAATTTGTTGATTCTTCATGTTTCTTGCAAATTCAGACTGTTTCTCCTCAAAATATGGCAACTTTTGGTGAAAGAAATTCCAAAAACACCATTTGCAAAATTTGCACATGATTTTGTTTTGAGGCTGTGGTTCAAAAAAATTGCCATAAATAAAATAAAATACCACTGTACTGGAGGTGGTCTATTATTTTACAAATATAAAATATTCTCAGAATACACTAAGAAATTTCTCAAGATACTTTACAGAATAAGATATTTACCAACTTGTCAAGGTAAGACAAATTCCATCTTCATCGTATAGAATTGTGAATTATGCCAAAGTTACAATTGCACTCTAGGCTAGATCTATAGCTTGTCCAAGACTTTGCAATTATTTCCATGTTTAGTGTCAAATTTCAGATGGGAATATAGGAGATTGACATTTCAACAAGGAATAATTGCAAGTGGATCAAGCAATATAACATGACTACTTGCCCTTTGGGGAAAAATGCATAAGTTCCTTGAAATTGTTTTCTGAACCACAAAGAGCACTCATCCAACAAAATTTTGTGAAAATCTCATTACTAAAGTTGAATCCATTTATTAAGTTAATTCATGAAATTATGTCATGGGAAATATTGGGAGGCATGGAAATGAGTAATTTCCATGCCACATGACAATGTTTCATATGCAACCTCTCATCTTTGTGCATCAGCATGGGGTTGTTCATTTGTGAGACAAGTATCAGCACCAATGTCGGCAGTCTGTTGCAGATTTTTCTGTTTCAATTTTGTGGATTGGAAAGTTTGGCAAAAAAATAATAATTATAATGAGAAAGTTTTTGGAATTGAAGCTAAGAATGCGAAAGTCTCCAAAATAAACTGTTGCTGTGTGCACAAATTCACCAAAGAATAAAAAGCTGGTTTACTGGTAAAGAACAACAGATCAAGGATTCAAAAGCTCAGTCTGTTTGAAACGAAAATCAAATCAAAGTACCAAAAGACGAAGGGCTTAGAAAAAGTAGTTTTTGCAAGGGAAGGTGGTTTGTTTGTTTTGTTTGTTGGCTCTGTCCTACATTGGTATTGTGGCAACACATTCTGAGCGGGTATAGGGGTTGGAAAATCAAAAGTTAGCTGAATGGATAAGATTATAGGTTTGTGTGTAAGTTTTTTAAAAAGTTGGGTGGGGTACAATGGAGTTTATAGGTGAAAATTTAAGGAGAGCAAAGGGGTTTAAATGTTTTTTTTTTAATTGTTTTCATGGGTTTGTTTTCTGACTATGTGGTTTCAATAGGTATAATGAGTGTATAATCAATTACATTAAAAGAATTACAAGTTGTAAGTGGAGCTTTAAAAAAAAGGGATGAGGGGTTAAGAAAAATTCTTTTCTTTTCTAAAAGGGTTTTTTTTTGGGTGAGGAGGGAAGGACGGGGTAATTCCACCCCTTTACAAAGGAGTTGTTTTTGGTGGGATGGGGGACTAACCCAAGAGGTTGTTTCTTGAGTGGCATGGGAGGGAAAAGTTTGATTGTTTCCCAAGGTAGGAAGATGGGTATTTTTGTTCTTTCAAGAATTATTTATTTGATGGTGTGGGATGGGGTGGTTGGAAACATGGGGTGGGTATATTCATTTTTGTCTCCATTTTTTTTTCATAATATGGTGATTTAATGAAGATTTTTTCTCAAAAAAGTATTTTATAAAAATGAATATCTTTTTTTGGGCGTGAAAAAAAATTAATTTTGAAATTTAAACCAAAAAATGAAACAATATCTTGTTTGAAACCAAACATTTAATACATCTAATCAAAAAAGGAAAAAAATCAATTTTGATTTTTTGGTGTGTCTAATTCATTTTTTATGTACACAATAATTTGATGATTAATAACAAAGAATAATATATTTGAATGAAAATAAAAATAATGGTTAAATAATGAATTTTTTTTAGGGTTTATGTGTTATTTTTCAAATCTAGGTTGAAATATTTAAGGTTTGAGTGTAAGCATGAGGTGCATAATCAAAATTCATAAAATGCCAAGGGTATTTATATTTTGTTCATTATTCAAGCATAATTTAGCTATCAAATCATGAATATGATGTTTCATTGTTAAATTGAAATCTACCATAATCAAAGTTACGGGAAGGTAATAATTAAAATTCATATGATGTCAAGGGTATTAATGTTTTGTTCATTATTAAACCATAATTTAACTACCCAACCATGGATATGATCCTCTTTGTTTAGTTGAAATCTACCATAGTCAAAATTACTTAAAATCAATTCAAAGTAGAAAAAGATTTAAGTTTAAGTTTAGGGTTTAAGTTAGGTCTTTTGCCCCATATAAATATAACATTGAATGTTTATTGTATTTCTTTTTTCATAGCAAGAACAATGTGTTTGGTTTAAACTTTCACCATTTGTTGATTGTTTTTTTGTTTTGTTTGCAAGTGTATGTTTTGCCAAATGTGTGTTTTTGCAATTATTAGTTTTGCAAATGTTATTTCATTTGTTTGTTGTCAAATTCATTTTGATAAATTTTTATTTCTAATTTTGCATAATGGTTATTGTTCTATTGATAGAAGCTAGATTAGTTATTGTGGTGGATAATTTGGATTTTAAAATTAAAGATGTTTCGTTTGAAGCAAAGGTGTTCAATAGGTATGGCACATTTGATTAAATTGTAAATAAGAACATGGAAGATCCAAGCTTATGCATATTTGCATTATGATTTGTTGAATAGAGTAACTTTAACCACAATCACTTTGAGGGTGAAATGGCTCATATACATATGCATGAAGAGCATTTGTAGAAAGGCATGTTTGTGAAGGTGGAAACTTTTTAACATTGAATCAAAGTCTAAAAAGGGTTTTGAGAAAGGTGACATGCATGTTATCATTACAATTGAGTCAACAACCACTAGGTCATCAATTCTTGCATTCCACCCTTAGTTAGTTCTCATGTCTTTCCACATGGATTCCATTAAAGAATTCATAAAATCTGTTCAAAGTTGGAAGTTTGCTACCATTGTTTTCATCATCATTAGTGCAAGGGAAATAAAGGATAGCAAAGGTGAAAAACAATTGTTGATTATAGATATAAAAGGTGAGTTTGATAATGACGTTCTTACTATTAGTAACAATTTCAAAGCAAAATATGAACAATTTCTTGAAGTGTACAAATGGAAGTCAATGTGTTTGGTCTTAATAAAAAATATGACAACAACATCAAAAGGAAATCAATACTTGAGGGCACAACACTACACAATTTTAACAAAAGTTGTTGACAAACCTATTTGAACTCACCTTCTTTAGTTACACAACAACTTATCAAGTGTTCAATGGTTTTTTCAAATTTACACAAAAAACATCAAACAAAACCAAATGTTCATATCATGATCAACTATATTAGAAAAGATAATGAAAAATAAAAAATAATGTAATGAAAAATAAAATTCAAAGTTTTATTTTTGAATGTCAAGGAGAATTGGGTAGTCACTTGATTTTCCTCTTCTTCAAGAAACTTAAGAATTGGGTGGTCACTCAATTTTTTTCAACAAAAAAATAAATTCAAGCTTTTTTTTTGCTAAAGTAGTTAGGAAAATCGGGTGGCCACCTAATTCTCCTCTTCTTAAAAGAACATGAAAATCGAATAGTTGCCCATTTCCTTTATCTATACATAACGTAGGCATTTAGGAGATTCAAATGGCCATTTGATTCCTTTCTACAATTGTTTTTTCCAAAATTTATTAAATTAGTTTCCCATGGGGACTAAGGAGAATCAAGTGGCCATCCAATTTTAATGCAAAAAAAGAACATAAGCAAACAATTGATTCTTCTTTCCTTGGAGAAAGGAGAACCGAATAGCCACATAATTTCTTTTAGTATAATGGGCTATAAAAAATAGAATTAGATTAAGATGCATTTTCTTTACTAGAATTGTTTAAATAACAAAAATTCATGTTCCATTGCATATTAAACATAGAGTATAATGTCGCTACTAAGAATGAATTATTTTTTTTAGTATAGTTCATTTGAATTCCTTTTTGGATAAAGAATATGCAATAAAATGTTTGGAGTGTGTTTGTTTAAAAAATATTGTAATTTTAATATGATAAGGTGTACAAGTATGTGAAAAACTTTTATAAATAAAGTTTTATAATTTTTTTGCACATTAATCCATAACCTTTGAATGTTGAAATTTTTTTGTAGCCCCTTTCTTGGTGCATCTAATGTCACAAAAATAAATAAAATTTGTTAAAAATTGAGTAATATATGGCTTACGGAAGTGAAAGGGCCGAGTATAAGGTTTAAGCACAAAAAATAGTTTATGTTTTAAAGTTATTAAGATGTATATACATTGGTCTAATGCTTTTGCACTTCAAAAATCATTTTTAGAGCTTCAATCACCACCTCTTCTTTTACTTCAATTTGGGACATGCAGTTCCAGATGAGCTAAGAACACGGTGCAACGGAATTACGAGGGTTCCAATACATGCTACCTACTCCAAGCATCTATCTGAAAGCGAAGTCATAAGAGCAATTTTCTCCCCTGGAAGAGCCTTTCTCCTCAAGTTCACCAGCTGCCCTTTTATTCATCTTCACGCACACTAGACACCGCACAATCTTGTTGGCAATCGGGATACGCTTCACAACTCAGCAACGTTGTTCCCGCACTCCAAGCGTGCCAAAGACGACAACAACTCACACACCTGAAAAACAACGCAAATTCACAAAACACCAACCCAGCGATAACTCTTTATCCTTCACTGTAACCTTTCAGTGCAGCAATCATCACCTTCAGCTTGCCATCCTTGGAAAGACGACATCATTATGCTTACAATCCTTCTTCTGCCTGTAGCCGAAATCCAGATGTGACATGTCAAAAGAACCCTAAAATGAAATTCGTGTTCACATTTTTTCAGGGCATATGTTATTTTGCTGCAGGTTTACTGTCTCCAGGCGTTTTATTTCCTCTTTCTTCTCCTGCCCTGGAGCTCTCGCCGGACGGCACTTTAGGAGGTCCATATTTTCTCCGCAAATAGGATAGCCTCTTAGCAAAACTGTCCACAAGCATTCAAACAAAGTTGATCAACAGAGAGATCCAAATGACATTATGTCTGCCAACAAGTGCATTAACTGTGTGTGTTTCTTCACATAGTGCAAGTGAGTCCTTGAAGAAGTGTGTTTTGTGAGATAGTCAAAGTATTGAGCTTCCATAGGTAGATTCAGCTCTAAAGTGGCGATCGTGAATAGGAAAATTTACCCAAATCTGGCTATAAACCACATATTAAAACACAAAATTTTGATTTGTCTGTTGATATATTTGGCTGCAAGTTACTGCAACAAAGTATAAGAATCTGGCGATCTTTAGAGTTTTTTTGGAGTTCTGGCAACTCCTAAAAATCACTTCACTTTTGCATTTTTCATTTCTAATTTGGCGCTCTGGCAACAATTTCTCCAATGAAAAAACAATGCCACACTCACTTCCACACATATTACAGTTCATGTAGTAGGGCTTGACAACTATAGAGGCCATAATACAGGTGAGGACACTAACTTCTATAACCAATAATTTGTAGTACTTCCGTCCTCTCAGAAATACAGAAACAGATGATAGATGTCCTTGCTCTTTTTCAACACAACACTCTCAAGAAGATATTAGCCTTCTTAGCACGAGACCCACAACAGTCTTTGTTGGCTACTGCGGTGTTTCAACATGAATGAAATACATTTGGGAACACATACCTAGAGGTTGCTTAGCAGCTCTGGCCTAATTCTCCACTTTGATTTAGAGAAAGTTTACAGCTATGTGAATATTCTATCATAGACAGAAAGATGACATCTGCTGACAGTTATGGACACACACACGCACATGTTCTGACAGCAGAATTTTTCTCACAAACTAGAAGACTCTCTTGGATTCCTTACACACTTTCTCACTCTTCACATTGGACCTCACCCCTGATCCTGTCATCACCCTTCACGCTCATAATTTTTTAATCATTCAAAACGAATAAAAAATGAAAGAAATATATGGTTTGGAAAAAGGGGGTATAATTTTTTAATTTCGTGCTTGACCTTTTTATGTTGTTATTATTTTTTAATATTATTCTTTGTCTTTGCTTTAGGTATTAATTTTTTAAATTATTACATTTTCACAACATCTTTTACTATCCACTTCTTATGCATTTCATTCTTTTTATTTAACTATTTAAGTGTATGGGTGTGCATGGTTTTGTTTCGTTTTTCATTGATCACCTTTTTCCCACATTTTCCTTTTGTTTATCTTCATTTTCATTTTTTTTTTTTAAAACATTTTATTTTAGGTGACTAGGGTGTTGTCCATAGTGAACCCTACTGCGCCTCCATTTCAAAAAGTATGTGGAAATTATCATATAACAAATGTCATCATTTTTTCAATGGGTGGTGTTCATTGTAATGCTTATCATTCAAAATCGACGATTTAAAAATTAGGGTTTTTTATTAATTCCATTGCAACTAATGATGAACCTATGTTATCGACTATTGAGGGCAAATGACTTGAAACAACTATGCATATGATAGAATTTGAATTCTTGAATTTGTATTATCCAAAAAACATCAACTTTTCATTTCAATTTGCCTTCATGATAAATTTTGATTCTTGTTTATATTTGCCTTTTTTCGTTTTCAAAAAGCCATCCAATAATTTATCCCACAAGTCAAAACTAGTTTGAAAGGTGAAGGTTTACTTATTTGTTTGGCAATAATTCCTAATGATATTGTCTAATGAGTGTGAAATGCAAACTTCATTTTGATGAATCAAAATCAATTTTTAAACAAAAAACCCTTTTAAACCTTAAGGTTGTTGATAATTTTTATATGACCTTTCTATAATTCCTTTTAGTATATGAATATTTTATATATGTGGAAATTCATTATATATATATTTTGGTTTAAATAGCCCTTATTATAATCATTTTCATAGTTTGTTTTCTAGAAGAAAAGGAAAGTCCTCATACATCAATTTACATCAAGTGCCCAAAATAATTTTAAATGCAACATTTTTATATGTAAAGTAATTTTTCAATGAATGTTTTTTTTCAATGCAATTTTTTTTTCAATTAAGCAATTTTTCCATCTAAGCAATTTTTCAATACAATTTAAAGTTTTTCAAATCAAGGGTTTTTTAAAAGAAAAATGCAAATGTAAATAATCTTGAATGAATCATTGATTTTATTTTTTTTGAATGTGTCTATGTGGAACCATGCTTTTGTTTATATAAATATACATTAAATTAAAATTCATAATAATGAAAACACTTTTATTAATTTTTGTCGATTCATCATTTGAACATGTAAATTATATTCATATGGCTTTCATCTAGTTTCAACAAACAAATATGAAATAAGCAATTGTCATTTTGATTCTATATTTTATTTATTAGATTACCATTTATCATGTCTTCAATTGAGGCAAAATAACATGGCACATTTAAAACAATTTTCATTGTTGAATACAAATAAAACCCAACAATGTCATATTTGAGAATTAAATTCAAGTTTTTTGTTTGATTTGCATCAAGGCATGGTTACATATGAACATCAATGTGTGATAAAAATGACATTAAATGTTAATATGGGAGGTTTGTGGAAAGAGTTCATTGCAATATTTTGGATAATTCAATATCTACAAAAGCCAATTTACATTTGGAATAAAGTATCAAAACACATTATGTTTCGATGTGGGATGAATTTTCAATCTATCCCTAAATATATATAATGTATAATTCTGAAAACTTTGAACTAATTAAAATTTATGTTAATGGTCTATTTAGATTTTTGCTTACTTTTCAAGTTAATGATCCAAAAATTACCATAGATTTAGATGATTTTCCATTTCTTTTGGAATTGGTGGTGCAACAATCTATTATTCAATTATTGCAACTAGTTACATGTTTTTATTGGAATGAAAATTAATTTTGCATTATTGGACATTTTGTGAAATGATTGAAATTCACCATTAGAGTATGTTGTTTCATTGTTCAATACTTCTTGTAATACAAATATTACCAAAGAATAGATTAAAAGTCTTATTCAATACTTATAGTTTTTTTTAAAAAATAACACAAATGTTCATATTAATGAAATTTAGTTTAGTTCGTTCACTTCAATTTCCCTTACCAAACTTTTTAAAAATCCAAAATTCAAATGGAACACTCCCATCTAATTGTTGAACCTAATATAATAATTTATTTTTTTTTAATTTTTTTATTGGACACTTTATGACAATAACATTTTTGAATTATTGGAGGTTTGTCCAAATCTAACTTATTACACAAAAAATCTAAATTTAATAACATGTTTCTAATTATTAAAAAACCTATATCACAAATTATGAATCACATGAAAAATATATATATTATAAAATCACAAAAATATTTTATAAATGAAAAAATGCAATCATCATATATTCAATGCATTTTAGAAGAAATTTTTAAACCAACACTACAAGAAATCATGATTCATTTGATTAAAAAATTAAACCAAAAACTAGTCATTTTGACATTTGGTTGATTTGACCACTTAGTCATATTGGACAAATCAATTTGAACATGTTCAACTTGACCTTTGATTTTTTTGACTAACCATAAAATGGTCTTTTTGACTAGTCTAATTGTACAAAAATTTGGGCAGCCCAAAAAAATTAATTCAAAAAATAATTCAATTTGTAAATATAAAAATGTAAATATTAATAAATAATAAGTACCTACCTACCTATCCACAACCCACCTACGTATTATACATCTATCCACATGTACAAGGTATATATATAAATATACATACTCCACATATTATATGTTGGTAAAAAGAATTAAACCTTAGTATCCTTAGTTCCACACCAATGTTTTGGCCATCAAACCACCCCACTACTTTGTAAAATAATATGATACCAAATGGATTTAACATGTATCCTTGAACTTCCATGAAATGTTTTGTCAATGTGTATAACAACATTTGAACTTCAATGTATTTCATAAATAGGTTAGTAAATAATTAATTATGTAAACAGGTAGGTACACATGCCTACCTACTGATGTTTTTGAATGTTCACACCTATTTATGTAAATTATAGAAAAGTACGTAAGTAGATACTAGGTAAGTAAATAGATAAATAAAATATTGGTAAGTAGGTAAATAAATAAGTAACTTTGATAAATTGTAGGTAAATAATAGTAGGCAAATAGGACATAAGTAAGTAGGTAAATAAGTAGGTAAATAGGTAGGTAAGTAAAACATAGGTAGGTAGATTATAGGTAAATAGATAAGTAGGTAGGTAGATGGTAAGTAGGTAGGGCATAGGTAGGTAATTTAGTTTACATAGAAAATAGGCTAACTATCCAAATTAATATGGTTGATTTGAATAAGCATGGCCATTTCATATGGAAAATTTGATTGGACCATGGGCATTTTGGTGGACCATTTAAAAAAACATTCCTTCCTGATTAAGTGTACAAATTAACACTTGGTCAAAATGGTCATTTCAATCAAAACCCAACCAAAAAAACCATGTGTATTCCATGCCGCATGCCTTTAATCAAAGTGGACATTGTTTTGGTCAATGTGTACTCAAGTTGAACCTTTTAAAGAACCATGATTTTTTGTAGTGTTGTGAAAAAACCATTATATGGATAATGTTTCAAAATATAAAAATTGAAACACTAACAAGGGAAAAATATAGTTATTATTACGACAACAACATTGAATCAAAATGGACACCAATTGAACCTATCATCAAAAGTTGGGAAATCCCAATCATTTATCATAACAAAGATTCAATTTCCAAGAAAATTTATGCCAAATTTAGGAACTTAAAAGTGGTTACAAATGTTTTTTAGTCCTTTTCCACCATCATACATTATTAGAAATAATTCATTTTTAAAAATGTCATTTTTTATTATATTTTACCTCACAATACACAAAATATATGGAAACTTTTGAATTTTAAATTAATTGTAATATTTACAAATGTGTATTTTAGGAATGGTTACATGTCCAATGGGTCCTTTTACTGCAAACTTACCCTAGAGGAATTGGTTTTGATCCCACTAACATTAAAAAACATGGGTTAACATAATTTACAACATTGTCCCACATTTGAACAAAAGAAAAACTATTTTTGTTAGTTCCTTTCCAACATGAAAATTTCTATGTGAATCCAATATACACATGGAAATGAATAAATTGAAAACAATTGCAACTTGGAAACCATTAATAACTCAATTAAAAAACTTACATAATTTTCATGTAATTATACAAACCTTGAGTACAAATTATTTATGTCAACATTATGAAGACATCAATCATGATCATAACCTTCAAATGTCTCATTTTTTTTTTATAAAAACAAAAATATACCATTCATCAACAAATGTGCACAAATTTATAAATTCATTGACCTATTCATATATTTCAATCCATGATGGTCAATGTGAGTTAATGATGATATATGACATACACATGCACTTAAATTCTTTCAATATAATAATTAATGATGGTTCAAAATATATAGCATCAATTTTTAATATTAATACATGAAAAGAAATACATATTGTATGTGTGTATAAAGCTCATTCATGTTTAGTTTCTACATTTGTAAACAATCTTCAAATTATAATTCAACATTCTCCCAAATATTAGGCCTCTTGTTGCATTCGTGGTATTGTTGGAAAGACTTCAATGACTAGGGGTGCACTACATTGGTTTCATATTGTTTTGACTACATTGGAGAAGTAATTGAATGTTGAATAATTTTTTCATTGATTAGATCCTCTAGAAACTATGGAAAAGTTGCATGCAATCTTTGGATTGTTGAAAGCTCTCAATGAGGAGCATTTAATGACCATGATCTTGATATTTTTAGACCTAAGGTGTGGGAGATATTGATTTTTGAATAATTTTTGTCATTAAAAAGTCAATTAAATTACAGGAAATGGTTTTGGAAGGAAAATTATTTTGTTACTGAATTCACACTTGAGCTAGCAACACATGCTACATTAGTCAATTGAATTAAACAAAAGTCATTTTGCTATCAAATTTGGGCTTCACATTGTGGTGCATTGCAATTTTTTGACCAACTAATGGAAAAAATGAATTGATTTTGTGGGAAGTAAGTTCCATTTGAAAGAAAATATTGAATGACATTGCATGCAACTTGAATGAAATTGAATTCAAATTTTTGAATCTAATTCAAATACATTGAATTCAATTGGATTCAAATTCAATTGAATTCATATTATTCATTTGAATTAAATTCATATTTAATTGAAGAGAAATGGAATGCAAATTGGTATAAAAAATATTTAAAATTTACTTCTGACTATGTTCTTGAAAACAAAAAAAATTCTGAAAAAATAAAATTAAAAAAACACCTTTTCATTCTTCTTTATTTGAGAATTGGTTAAACAGATTCTATTAATTTGAAATTGTCATTCAAAAAATCAAGCACAAATTGTTTTTCCAGGAGTTAGAAGGATTTATTAGACCTCTTAGAATGACCAAAAATATATAAAGGCTCTAACTCCACCAGAAAAAAAAGAAATTTTCAACCACAAACATGACAAACTTTATTGCAAGAGAAGAAGATAAAGTCTCTCTGATGCAAAGCCCCTTTTAAATAAGGATTGAAGACCCCTTTGAAGGACAAATAAAGCTTTGATTTAATCCAGCTTGGCCCATGCAAACATAGAAATATTTGTGAATGAAAATCATGGGAAACTTCATTTCCATCTTTTGTACATTGTTATGTCGTCACAAAAAAAATTGGTGGAGGTCACACCATAAAGATATAGAACTCACAAACTACATATTACACCATACATGTGGATCAATCATAAACATCAATGAATTTGTAATTATATATTTTGAATGATTTGGTTTTGATCACAGTATCCTAGACAAATTTGGGGCATAGAGCTTTTATATCACCGTCCTACACAATTCATCCAAATTTTAATATGGTAGTGCATTTCATGTATTGTGATGGAGATGCTCTAACGTCCAAATAAAAGCAATAGAATTATTTTTGTTGGCCCTATCTTTCAAGGTAGAGACATTATGATGCACCCAGAAAGAAAGGGGCCAGAATTTGGTGTTCCTACATTCTATGGTCATGTGGAGTGCTATAGAAACACTTCAAGCATGATACCTGGAGGATCCAGTTAGGATTCACCATGCTAATCACCATGTGCTCTTAATATAGTATGTTGAACGTTTAGATGTCATTTAAAGGGCAGAGCCATTATGTGACGAGCGGCTTGTTGAGTTAGTTTCGTATTTATGCATGTTCTCTTGCTACTCTCACAAGCTTCCCCACTTCTTATTTGTGCTTCGTTTCTACACGTCAAAAATTTCCGTAAAGGCGAAAACTTCCGAGAGAATGGACCGCGGCAAGGAAGTGAAAGTTGAGGAGGACAAGCTGAGAATCCTCAGTATTGATGGAGGCGGGGTGCGAGGTGTTATACCTGCCGCCATTCTCAAATATCTGGAACAACGACTACTGGTTGAAGAACAACGACTACTGGTTGAAGAACAACGACTACTGGTTGAAGAACAACGACGGGTAAAATAATTCTGGCCACGGCCAGCTAGCTCAGAAATAATTTTTAGTTTTTAAATATGCTACGATATTTGGATTATGCTCGAAGGCTAATAAGTTGCCAAGTCCTTGAGATTTTAAGTTAGTCCAGATTTTGGAATGAGAGGATTTTTGCATCATCTGTTTCTGGTAGCATGCTTGTTTCTTTAGCATCCTAAATAGTCAATGCAAAGCAGTTTCGGCTTCAAATTCCATCGTGCGTCCAAAGCTCTATGATGTCACGCATAGTTAGCTGTACAGAAGTAAGAAATTCCTGGAAGTTCTTTGAGCAAGAAATTGGGGGAAAAAATTGCATGACTAGTTCTTATTGACGTTATGGAAGGCACTACCTCTGAATTACTTCATGCTCGGTGATAGTGGGGTGTTCCAAACACTCATGAAGTCATGCTAACATTGGCACCTTGCAGGTCTACATGGAGATTTGTTTCTTCTTTTGTGTGTCATAAGTTGCGAAGTTTTCCTTGAGGAATCTCACAGGGATCTGGTGTGAACGGGTTGTTGGCATGGTTGGGAATCTAGAAACTTGATGAAACGAAATACGGTGTCATAAGACTGGCGGACTACTTTGATTTGATCGTCGGAACCAGCACTGGAGGTCTCATCACAGCCATGATCACCACCCCCCGCCCCCGAACTCCCTCTCAGCGCAGAACAAGTCCTCAAGTTTTATGAGAATAATGCTGCCAGGATCTTCCCACGAACCAGGTAAAGCCTCTCGCAGACTCACCTCTAACTCATTTTCAGCAAGCATCAGATCAAATTTCTTTTTAGCCTTAAGATTTCAGGATTCATCCTGACAAAGTGGAGAAGTGCGTTCCGTGGCTCTCTAATATCCAGAAAGTTTGGGGGCCTTGCAAATCCTCAGGACAAGAAATTGGCAACCCAATTTGCTCTGATTATGGTTGCTAGAAGATATCCATATGGCCAAATCCACAAGTGTGTACTTCCCCAGTGGGTGTGAAGATCAGAAACTGTAAGCTATATACATGTATAGATGTGTGTGCACCAAGATTAACAGCCACTAGCCTCCCATCATTTTCTCACTAACATAGTTCACAGAATTCTCAGTATGCTGTTTGAGGGCATGTGATTGTAGGGGCAAATTTCGCAAGCTTTTGGAGAAAGTGAAAATACTAGAAAAGCCCAGGTTCAGTTCCAAAGAGCTGAATGACCTGCTTGGAAAGCTCTTCGATGATCGGAAACTGTCTAAAGCTCGTACGAATGTGATCATCCCATCTTTTGACATCAAGAGCCAGCAGCCAGTTTTCTTCTCCTCATGGAAGGTACTATCGTACTATTTCTCCTTCTCATACTATCCAGACAGCCTTGTGCTCCCAGTACGGTCATGACAAGTTCTAGATGTTTCAATTCGCATCAAGAAGTCTTGGGGCTGTCAGTTGTGAGGAGGATGATAGATATTACTGGGTCCCAGGTTAATAATATTACAGAGCCTTCACGTACAACAGAAGCTATGTGCACAGTGACAAATCCTAACAAAATGTTCAGAATATTTGTTGAACAGAGAGTTTTCATGTGTTGATGCACAATCTGATGATGATGGATCTTGGGTTCCGATCGTGAAGCAGAACAAAATCAACGATGTATTGGTGAAGGATGTGTGTCGAGCTACAGCAGCAGCTCCCACCTACTTCCCGCCTGCGTACTTCACCGTTCCGTCAACTGAGGATACATATGATTATACAGATGATGCTACAGACGATGGTACAGATGATGATACAGAGGTAACGGTGGAGGAAGAGGAAAGAGAGGAGAAAGAGAAAAAGGAAGATCCTCCGAGCCAGGCTGCAAACAAGACACGACACTTCAACATGATTGATGGAGGAATAGCTGCCAACAATCCGGTTGGTTTCTCTTCAGGCAGCCAATCAGGCCTATTTTCTTCAATTTTTTATCAATAAGAGTCATTTTTGAAAACATATTTAAGCATCCATTATCACAATCTGGGATGTCCAGCTTGGCCTTGGGCTCTGTGTCGATCTAGATTGTTTTCTCTTATGCTGAGGTAGACCCGGCGTTCGCGATTTCTGTTCAGCGTTGCTTCTCTTGTTCTTCTTTTCATCATCATCATCATCATCAAGTGCAAAAAGAATAGTAAAGCTTGAAGCTTTAGAACTGCTAAATTTCTCAAACTCACATACTCCTATTGATCGGCATTTTGGGTCAATGTGGTGCCAGACATTTGTGGGTATCACCCAAGCAATACAGTATCTTTCAGGTGACAATCTTGCAGGAGATCCGGCTGATAAGGTCTGTATTTCGTCCGTCCTTGAGCGAACACGTCCTCTTTTCTTTTTTGAGAGTTGAATGTCTTCAAATGGGAATATGAGACCTCTGATAAGTGCTGCATATCTAGTTCATTAAACTAGTCGGTGTTGTGGTACTTAACCCAGCTTTCACATGTCTTTGCTTTTCCCACAGAGTTCCTTCAAAAAGCTTTTGGTGCTGTCACTTGGGACAGGGCGGCATCGAACAGGCTACCTTGCAAAGGATGCAAAAAAGTGGGGTGTGAGAAAGTGGCTGTATCACAAAGGTGATACACCCTTGATTAGCAGTCTGCAAAATGCGAGTACAGATATGGTGGACTACAACCTCTCTAAAATTTTCGGCGCTCATGGATCTCCAGAAAATTATCTTCGAATCCAGGTACCACTCCAGCTTTTCATTTGTGTGAACACATGTATCTCTCACTAGTCTATGTTTGTGGGCTTCCTTCTGCTTAAGCTTATTCAGTCACTTGTATTTGCTTATAAGCTGCATTTGAGCTGTCGACTTGCACAGACCGACATCTCGAAGAATTCACCTGAGGTGTGGAAACTAGATAACGCGACAAAGAGAAACTTGACGACCCTAGATGAGTTAGGAAATCAACTCCTTGAACAATATGCCACCACAGCCAACTTTGAAACTGGGAACCTTGTTCCCAGCCCGGTTCGCAACGACGAGGCACTCAACAGGTAGAATGAATATGAACACATCTCATGGCTTTGTTTTGTTTCTGATCTCCACACAAGAAATTTGATAACCTTGTCCGTCACGAGTCATTACCTGCAGGCCCAGTGTTTTTTCGCTGGAGAAATTGTTGCCAGAAAGCCAAATTAGAAATGAAAAATGCAAAAGTGAAGTAATTTTTAGGAGTTGCCAGAACTCCAAAAAAACTCTAAAGATCGCCAGATTCCTATACTTTGTTGCAGTAACTTGCAGCCAAATATATAAACAGACAAATCAAAATTTTGTGTTTTAATATGTGGTTTATAGCCAGATTTGGGTAAATTTTCCTATTCACGATCGCCACTTTAGTAGCTGAATCTTCCTATGGAAGCTCAACACTTTTGACTATCTCACAAAACGCACTTCTTCAAGGACTCACTTGCACTATGTGAAGAAACACACACAGTTAATGCACTTGTTGGCAGACATAATGTCATTTTGATCTCTCCCTGTTGATGTTGACTTGATCAACTTTGTTTGAATGCGTGTGGACAGATTTGCTAAGGAGCTAGTCTCTTTGCGGAAAAGGTATCCTCGTAAAGTTTGGTTTGCCGAGAGCTCCAGGGCAGGACAAGATAGAGGAAAGTAAACGCCTGGAGACAGTAAACCTGCAGCAGAAGAACATATGGCCTGAAAAAATGTGAAAACGGATTTCATTTTAGGGTTCATTTGACATGTCACATCTGGATTTCGGCTACAGGCAGAAGAAGGATTGTAAGCAGAATGATGTCGTCTTTCCAAGGATGGCAAGCTGAAGGTGGTGATTGCTGCACTGAAAGGCTACAGAGAAGGATACAGAGTTATGGCTGGGTTGGTGTTTTGTCAGGTTTAGGTTTAGGAAATGTGCGTTGTTTTTCAGGTGTGTGAGTTGTTGTCGTCTTTGGCACGCTTGGAGTGCGCCGGGAACAACGTTGCTGAGTTGCGAAGCGTATCCCGGTTGCGAACAAAATTGTGCGGTGTGGAGTGTGCGTGAAGATGAATAAAAGGGCAGCTGGTGAACTTGAGGAGTACGGCTCTTCCAGGGGAAATAATTGCTCTTATGACTTTGCTTTCAGATAGATGCTTGGAGTAGGTAGCATGTATTCTGTAGAGTTGGAACCCTCTTAATTCCGCTGCACAGTGTTCTTAGCTCATCTGGAACTGCATGTACGAAATTGAAACAAAACAAGAGGTGCTGAGGAGGTGATGGCAGGATCAGGGGTCAGGTTCCTATGTGGGGAGTGAGAAAGTGTGCAAGGAATCCAAGAGAGTCTTCTAGTTTGTGAGAAAAATTCTGCTGTCAGAACATGTGTGTGTGTGTGTCCATAACTGCCAGCAGATATCATCTTTCTGTCTATGATAGAATATTCACGTAACTGTAAACTTTCTCTAAACCAAAGTGGAGAATTAGGCCAGAGCTGCTAATCAACCTCTAAGTATGTGTTCCCAAATGTATTTCATTCATGTTGAAACACTGCAGTAACCAACAAAGACAGTGTGGTTCTTGTGCTAAGAAGTCTGCTATCTTCTTGAGAGTTGTGTGTTGAAAAAGAGCAAGGGCATCTATCACGTGTTTCTGTATTTGTGAGAGGAAGGAAGCACTACAAATTATTGGTTATAGAAGTTAGTGTCCCAACCTGTATTATGGCCTCTACAGTTGTCAAGCCCTACTACATGAATTGTAATATGTGTGGAAGTGAGTGTGGCATTGAAATGAGAATTGTGAGTACACAATTCATATTTGTCATGTGGTCCTAAAGATGTTTGTAGGAGAGCATATGTGTTTCTTGAGAGATTTGTGAGAGCAAAGTCCCTTGTGGAAAGAGAGATGGACCAAAAATGAGAACAATCTTTGAGGGTATATGATCCAAACCACCATCTTCTGATTTCGAGATTTGTGAGCAGTATGTACATAGGCAGAAGTGTGATCAAAGATAGATGATGGCTACTGAATGTGCATCTGGACTTTTATGTTGTAATGAAAAGTATTAAAAATAGTGAGGATGTGTTTTGAAGTTGTCTCTCACATGTGAAAATCTGTAGAGCTTGTTGATCCCCTGAATTTTGGTCTCATCGCAACCTCTTCTTTACTGCAGAAGTTACACCAAGAATTGAAATTCAATATGCAAAAATGAAGTGAATTTTGGGTTTTTCAGTAGGCAGAATTCAAAAAAGTCAAATTAAAGCTTGCTAGATTTATATATATGTTTTCAATAGGTAGCAAAAAAGAAGGATGCTTAAATATTTTTACTTCCATATCTTGTTTTTAGTCAAATTTGGTTAAATCAGTCTATAGATGAACGTCACTTTGGCTACATTACAGAATTGACCCCCAAAAAAACAATGAATGGAAGGTAAAAAGATAGAACAAGTGGAGCCATGATTTGATCTCCATACCTTGCATTTCTCTCAAATTCCCAATCTTATTTTCCAATATTGGGAATCCCTTTGAGACTATGATACTACTTGAGACATGATCAAACTATTTCATAAACTCCCTGAGCCAAGTAGGAGATGTCCCTCAATTCCTAGAGATCTTGCTACATACACAAAAGCTCCACTTACTATACAACCTCCCTATATGCATTGTTCTATGGTCTCTTTCCATAACCTTGTTGTCATGAAAGTCTCTCATGATACCTTGGTTACAACAAGGTAATGGAAAGTGATTGAAATCCATGTGGGAGGAACAATAACTTTTCATTGAAAAGTGCAATTGTTTTGAGAATGCATGTGTCATTAATGTTGAGGAAGTTAAAACCCCTCAAATTAAGATGTTCCCATTTTTTAAATGACAATGTTTGATGAGTCATAGTTTCACTCACAACTTGATAGTTTGGTCAACCCTTGATCTGTAGAGTTGTAAGATGATTGTGATTACAACTAAAATGCAAATTATGTAATGGAAAGTTGCTAAACAAAATGATAAAATGTACTTAGTATAAGGATTCTTCTATTTTCATATGCAACACATGTATATAATGCCACTTTATTAATCTAAATTTAGATTTGAATTTGCATGTACTTCTTCTTCATCTTCTTGTTCATATGTTGAATCCATACATTAACTTTAGAATCATTAATCTAGCCTTTTTTCTTTAGGCCATTTTCCTATGTAGCATTTTTCATTGGCATGTGTAGATGTCAATTTCCTTGAATGTCTCAAAAATGGACATGTATTGTTGTATTTGAGTATATGAAAATAACATTGAAACAATACTAAATCATGATTTTTCTTTTTATGATCATTGATAAATTATATTATTGGGTGGGTCCACACTAAAAATGAGTCACAAAATGTGTAACCATTATTTAGTATTACATGTTTCTAATATTGCAAGTTTTGACATGGTATGTCAAGTTGATATTGAAATGTTTTGGTGCATTTATACATTAATGTTTTCAATGTATTATGGGAAAAAAATTAATGAACATAGAGCTCCAAAAACATTTTCAAAACAATGCAACCAATGTTGTCACTACTAAACAATGAATTTTCAAACGGACTTAAAATGGTTTGAAGATGACATATTTAAGAACAAATTTTTAAATGTATATATACATAATAATATAGTGAAACATTTTTGAAAGCCATAAGATTTTTATGTCAACTTGTAAATCATGATTAATATATGAATATTCTTTTGAATAACCAATCCAATGTTACCACATCATCTTGATTATTTAAACCATTGTTTTTAAAAGAATTGGCAATGGTTCCTTTCAACATAAACTCACCATGTTACACATTTCATATGCCTAGCTAAACAATAAAAAAACCATATCTAAATCACTAATTGTTAATATTACTATTATTGTAGTTAGTAGGGTAAGCTAAGCTAGCTAAATTATGTACCTTACTAACACTATGTGTATAAGTCTAAATTATAAGTTATTAAATATATATGTTATATGATCTACCTTATATTGCATTAACCCAAATCCAACATAAAATTAATTTTAGAACCTAATAGATTTATAAATTCTAAATGGATTGGAAATTGAACCTAATTTCCCTTCCTCCAACTCTTGATTGTTCATCATTTGCCAATTATGGGACCAAGTTTTAAAATCAATAAAGAAGAATTCCAATATGCATTACCAATTATTTCAAATTGTTTATACAACAAGGCCTAATCACATATAAAATAACTTGTAGCACATCTAAGGAAACATGGGATTAGCTTCTTTGATTGTTCGAAATATAAAACTTTGTAATCAAAATGCATTTAATGTCTGGATGGCTAACAACATTTAACATGAAGGAACATGAAACTATGATGAAACATGTGCATAATTTTAAAAGATTTTTTTTAATAGTTATTTGTGACCAAAACTAGATGAAGAATGAAAATGTGGTGTTCATATTAATCTAGAACTTGCCACCTCCTTATTGAAGTTGTTTAGTTTCCATAAGAGGTCAAACATTTACTTTACAACATTAATCACATGTTTAATACACTATAAAGAAACCATGTTGAAAATTGATTCATCAACCTTTGCATTAAAAATGAGGCCTTTGTTTAACCAAATCACTAAATAATCCTTTTCAATCCAAATTTTCAAAATCAAAAATTTGCAAAAGTACTAATTATCAAAGGGGGGTTCTTCTTCAAGACCCCCTTTTTACAATGTAAGAAAAGATTCAAACATGCCTTCAAGGAAATGTTTTCATTATGGTAAAAGTAACCATGTTCAAAATTATTGTTGAAAATGATTTGGGGGTTCAAGCAAATGGGGTGAGCTTTTCACAAGCTCTCATTTGGCTTATGTTGAAATTCTTGCAAACTCCATAACTTTTTCATTTAGATCCTTTAATAAAATTTTGACAACTTTGATGGAAAAATTCCACAAGTTTGTATGTTGGTACAAGACTTTAAACACTAATAGAAATAGGAGCACCACCACTTTTAATGGTTGCACATGAGTACCCCGTTTCCACTAGTTGAATAGCTATTAAAGGTTATCACAATCCCATTGAGAATTGGAACAAATGTTTGAGTCATACTACCCCCAATAATGTTAACAAAATTGGGTGACCAATATAGTTGGTTGTTTTCAATTTGAGCATCATGGGCACACTTGAACTCATGATAGTCATTCATCAATGGCCTTTCCAATTTAGCTAGAACAAATATTTGCATGCCATGCAATACATGTGGATAATTAAGGATTATGCATTGTTGCACATCACACCAACTATCAAATGCCTAAACAAAATCATCCAACTCATTGGTGCCAACCACACCTAAATATTGGCAAATACCATTGGTGGTTCCATAAATCTCCTTGATGTCCCACAATAATGATGAGGGCCACCTAATTTGGTGGTGAACCTATTTTTAAATCTAAGGAATCCCCCCCAAATGAAAATAATGGTGGTGTGGGTGGTTTGAATCTCACCCCCATGTAGTAAACCCATTGGTACCCCTCAAAGTATCCCTTATTACAAAATCATATATCACCTTTCTAGTGAACCCTAGCTTTAAAACTAGGATAACCAAACTTTAAATTGAAAATTATGTTAAACCTATGTCAAAGCTTAGCTTAACCCTAATATAAAATGACACTTGCATTCACAAAAACATTTCATTTAATGCTAACAAAACTTGAGCACTTTGTGAACACAACAAATGCGGTCTACTAACCATCAACCCAATTTATCCACCACAAACAATCAACGAAACAATTGGTGATCAAATCTAGAATATTTACAATCATACCAAAACTAATTTACAACCTAACCTTCTCCCACTAACATCCAACATTATTTGATGTAGAAATGCACATGTAAGTTTTGACTAGTAAACCCAAATGTGGTAATTATTCATGCAATACCTTGAACTCAATGCGTCTCAAAATCTCTTCACAAAATTACAAACCAAGCCAAGCCCAACATTTACCATCGACAAAATTAACTATAAATAAAAGCACATTGAACCCCAAAAAAAACATAAATTGGGAATGAACTTTTCATATTATACAACCTTCTAAATTGTAGCCTAGCCCCAATTCACTTGGCCCAAAGGGCTTGAAAATGAGACAACACCAAGTTTCCCCAATGCTTGGCAAAACCAACTTTCAAAATTAGCCCAAAGAGGACTTAAAACCAAGTCAACACCAAGTTGTCCCAAGGCCAACCTTCTCTTGACAACCTCAAAGTTTTAAAGGGACAATTCTTAATTGTCCCAATCACTTTAGCAAGCTAGCTTCGAACAACATTTAATCACCTTTGAGAGTTTTCATGGGATAGTGCCCCTCATTATAATCTTGAAGACAACCCCCCTCTTGACCAACGCAAGCCCAATCTCACACCTTAACCAACCCAAATTCATTAATCCAAGTGCCACCCAACTCCTAGAGGAATCACACCTCACAAAACCATTTTTGACTTCATTCCCATATCGTCTTAGTGCCCCACTAAGGTGATTTCGATATGAAGCCTGTTCACCTTAAGGTAAGTAGGTAGGTTGGCTAGCTAATTGTTTAAGGTAGGTATGTAAGTAAGGTAAATATGTATGTTTTTTATTAAATAGGGTATGGTGAATGAGTAGGTAAGTAAGCATGGTAAGTAAATAGGTATAGGTGGGTAGGTATGTAGGTAGGTAGGGAGGTTGTTAAGGTAAATAGGTATGCTTTAATATAAGTAAGTAAGGTAAGGTGAATGGGTAGTAAATAGGTTTGGGTAAGTAAATAGGCATGTGTGGGTAGGTATGTGACGCACTCCCAAGTCCTTTGTTAGACCCAAAAGGGATCCAACTATGTCAAATTGCGAAAACAGTTTGGGACTTGGAGACGCTCCCAGCTTCCAACATTAAAGGGGGTGAAAGGGGCGTGCTAAAAGCTCCAGGATAGACTAGGAAAAGGGACAAGCTTATTCAATTACATGGTCCTACATCCAAATCCAACTCACAAATGGGTTAAAACTCATTCTGCACATTTTTGGTGTTGGGACAAGCCACGGGTTAATTTGGACTCATTTGACTCATCGCGGCCCGGACTCGGGGGAAGCCACCACCTTCCCCCATATAGTATTCTCTGTAGCTCTCCACAGGACTTGCATCCAAATGGCTCTTTTTCCCGGGACTCCCAAAGTGGAGTCCCGAAACTATCCCAATTTGGACTCTTGGGACTTTGGACGCTCATAACTCCTCGCCTTGACCTTGAATTGGGACGAGGTCTGAAGCAAAGTTGTAGCTTTTGTCGAGAGCTTTCCAACGGTGTGTCGCACTTCACCTGCACACACTGGAATCGGGACTATTCCTGACTTTTAGTGGTCGGGAGTCAAATTGTCAATTTGACTCCCGGCCCTTCTTTCGACCATAACTTGTGCTGCAGATGTCCAAATGGCTCATGCGAGGCCATTTTGGACATTTACACTTCAAGACCTTTTCAACAGTACCAAGAACGCCCCAATGCAAGGTGTTTTGGCCCTTGCAATCACGCTCTGAGTTTTCGGGAGTCCCACAGGACTCCCAAGTCCCATTTTCGGGAGTGTGTGAATGGCGACCTCACAACTCCCTCAAAGTGAGGTTGCGACAGTAAGTAAATAAATATGTGCAGGTAGGTATGTAAGTAGGTTGTTAGAATATGTAAGTAAGTAGTTAGGTAAGTAGGGAAGAGGTAGGTAGGTAGGTAAGAAGGTAGGTAAAAAGGTAGGGAGGTAGATAGCTAATAGGGAAGTAGGTAGGTAAGTAGGTTGATAAGGGAGGTATATTTGACCTATTTAACTAGCCTAGAACTAGGCCTTTAAACAATTATGTACCTTGTTAGGCTTAATTTGGCTATTTAGCAACTTAAATTATTAAGTTAGGTATGTAGTAAGTACCTAAGTTTTATTAATAAACTACAAATTATGTTAGGTAGGTAACATAGGCTTAATTAATAAACTAGTAGGCTAGTTATAATAGGTTAATTAATTATGTTAAGTATGTAAGTAGCTTTGACCTAAACCTACTTAAATAATGTCAAATTAGTATGTTCAATTTGACAAAGGCATGGTCATTTTGACTAACCTTTTTCTTTTATTTGTCCATTTTGATTAAATGACCGATTAACACCTAGTCAAAAATGCCACTTTAATCAAATGTACTATTCAAAATTAACACATGTTCTTCATGCCCCAACCCATTAATTAAAACAAACATTTTGGTCAAATTAGACCATCTAAAAGGTCATGATTTGTAGTAGTGCAAGATGGCAAACATGAGCTCGTCACAAGGCTTCATTTGCCAGTGAGATTCACTTGGGGGCAAATAGGAAAATCTAATAAGTCAACTATATTGGTTGGATTTTCAAGCCTCCCACATCGATTTGAATTGTTGGAAGGTAATGTCCATGACTAGGATGCACCTCCAAATGGTGAATTGGTAATGGTAGAGCCACAAGGGATGCTAATCATTCTAGTTTTTCCATTGGATCCTAGGCCACCATGGGGCATATTGATTGAATTCTAGGCATCGACCAATCATTATATTCATCAAGCTTGGCACAATCTGTCATCACCAAGCCCATAGTCACTAGTGAACCTTCGTAATGGGCCTCCAAGTTTAAGCCCATTGGATACCAAGGTTATTGAGTGGGATATTCCCAAGAATGGGATATGCCTACTTGAGCTATTAGGAGGCATTAATTCTAGATTAACTATAATGTTACAATCAAACATCCTAGTTTGGAGATACCATTATGTGGAAAAGGATCCATAAACCAAACAAACTTCCATGTGGCATGTCATGATGTTGCAACAAAGGTATCCCCACTTGTTACCAACATCAATCATACAAGGTTATTAGCATTCCTTACCAAGCAACATCACCTTGTTGGGGGCACTAGATTTGGCAAAGATTGGGCCAATTGATTTGGTCATTTCTAGATGGCCATGTTAAGGTCTTTGATAGGCGAGTACAAGCTAAAGACTTTTCGATCCCAAGTTGGGTTTATTCTAGGAATTGATTCGTGTTGTGTAACATTTGCAATAGACACATAAGCACCATGCATATTTGTTGGAGAATGTTCCACCATTGGGGGATTCTACTTGCCAACTATTTTGGTTAAATGGCAATAGATCAAAGCTTGGATTGACAAGTCAGTGTAGGTGGATGTTGTTTTAGTTAATTC
>Ga0209611_10003547_pt1 | contig 26972 bp, 14 predicted proteins | sample S1TSphgellanicum_3_FD_187693 | JGI IMG/M metagenome (GOLD analysis project Ga0209611, IMG submission 187693) | Host-associated microbial communities from peat moss isolated from Minnesota, USA - S1T2_Fc - Sphagnum magellanicum MG (SPAdes) (version 2) | ecosystem: Host-associated > Plants > Peat...
TTTAAATCGTTTAAAATGAATAAGAAATAAGAAAGTTATGAGCTTTGAAAGTAGGAGGGGTCCTAAGAAAAAAAACAAAAAACAAAACGTTTTATAACTTGGAAAGCTTATTTTTCTTATTTTTCTTCTTGTTAGTTTTTCATTACTCCTTTTCTTTTGCACTTCAAAGGTGATTATAGGATATTTAGTAATTATGATTACTTAATGAAAATATGATTTTGATATTATTATCTAGTTTAAATTAATAATTGCTTAGGACGTTTGTATACTTGTAGGTTAATTAGTGTAGCCTATTTACATTAATATTTTTAACATAAATAATAAATTTTAAATATATAATACCTATTGATTACATATATATAATTGATTATCACTATAATTATAATAAACACTTAATTAATAATTATGATTATTTATAATAAATTTTATTATTATCATATTAATTGATTTTGAATAATTTTTTGTTTAATCAAATGTACATTTTCTGAAAAAATATTCCAAAATAAAATAAAGTCAAACATATTTAAACCATGGTTTAGTTTAATTTAATTTAACATAATTTAGTTTAACAATAATTAGTTTAACCTAACTTAATTTAACCATTGTCAATTTTAGCCTAATTTAGTTTAGCCATAAATATTTTAGCATAATTTAATTTAACCATATTTATTTTATCCTAATTTAATTTAGCTTAATTTAGTTTAACCTAATAAATATAATCTAATTTAGTTTAGCCATAATTATTATTACCTAACTTCATTTAGCCATAATTAGTTTGGCCTGACTTTATTTAGCCATATTTATTTTAACCTAGTTTAATTTAGCATAATTTAGTTTAGCCATAATTAATATAGTTTAATTTGATTTAGCCTAACTTGATTCAGCCATAATTAGTTTGGCGTAACTTAATAGAGCCATAATTAATTTAAATTAATTTAATTTAACCATAATCGATTTAATCTAATAAATTTAGCCATGGTTAGTTTAACTTTTTTGTTTATTTAACCTAGGTTAGTTTAGGTTAACCTAAGTTAGCATGGGGTTAACCTTAGTACTAAAGGTACATAATACTATCATATATAGCCTATATAGATATATTAAGTATAGTATTTAAGTATGTATAAGTTTAGGCCATTATTTTTATGACACGTGTCCATGTTGTACACATTTAGTTGCATGTTAGTTGCACACACAATCGTATGGCCCAAAAATTATACAATACCAAATTTGTAGTTGCAAACATGACCAAGATACAAACCACAACTAGTTGCATGCCAATTGCATAGTGACTGGTTGCAAACGACAAGATTTCTAGTAGTGGTTGCACATGTGTTTAGAATCATTAATGTCCCAATCAATCTATTGAGAGCACAACCTTCAGACAAAAATATTTTGGATTCAATTGTTGGCTTTAGATAGTGAGGGTCATCTATTTCTAGATCAAATTTAGGTTGTGTTGGTTCATATCCCCCTAAATCCACATTATCCCCTTCAACATTTTCCCCTGCCACATTTTAGTCAATTTCTACGGGTTTAGCCATATTGAAGTTAGCTTGCATGTTTAAATCTCCATTGGGTCTATTGGAGTGATCCATGGATATGCCACATGCTTGCCATGCATCATTGAAGGATGTTGCCATTTGATTTCCCACTTCCACTTCATCACAACCAATAGCACTACTTGCAACAACATTTGTTAGTGCATCAAAATTTCTTTCTAAGGTAAAGTCCCTTCCATCAGCCCATTCCTCATTTGATGAAGTAGGTGGCATATCCTACAAGAGGCAAAACAAATTGTTTTAATACTTGGAATTATAGACAACAATGCCATCCCATTAAATTGACAACCATGAACCAAGTTACAAGTCAAGGTTGAAGTCTTGGTAAATTAATCAATACCTTTGATCCAACCCTTATAATTGTAAATTGGGCATTCTAACTTAATAAACTCCAATTTGGAGATTCACAAGTGGACATCTTGGACACTGCAAGTGAATATATGCTAATATTCAAATGGGAGCTTATAGAAGCAGGCTAGACATCACGCAAAGTAGGATTGCGCCCCCAACTATTAAGGTGGTGGCAAATAACCTTCCTTTTCCAAGCCCTCATTCCATGACATGTATTGTGATTGCATGTCATTTGGGTGCCTTCCTAGCATTGCCATAGGCTTCTTATCTTTGCCAAAGTTTTTTATCTCTAGCCCATAGGCGAGTTGAAGGATTTGGAGCTTGACTCATAATTGTAGAAACTTATATTGCCACGTACATATGCTTTGAAATATGGTTTACATAGTTTGGGTGGTTTGGGTAACAATAGTTACATAGCTAGGTTCAATTTTGAAAGGGAATCAATTTCAAGATATTTGCAAGGCAATAAAAGGCAAAGTGGGCATTTCAAATTGGCAATCACAATGGGCCATTTAATTGTCACCCACCCACGTGTTCCTAGCTAGGACTCTGTAATGTAAAAAGCCCATTATCCATAACAAGAATGCCACACATGCAAACAAACAAGTGACCATCCAATCCATAAATATAAACTCAAAGTTCTTCAAAAAAATCCACACAAGCAACCCCATAGATCAACAACATGCTAGAATTAGATCCATGCATGACCTTTTTCCAACTATGTCCACAAGCCCTAATTTGCCTCATCATCCACCAAGAGTGGCCATACACAACACATGAATACATCATCAAGAATACCTTCAATGAAATATCCAATATGTTCATACCATGATTTCATGGCTACCCATGTGATGTATTTACATCTTCCAAATTCTATTGGTTGTTGCTTTACGGATTTGGATGTAATGCATTTGCATCTTCCACCTTTAATGGCAAGCTAGTTTTTGGTCTTGGATTTGTGGTTGTGCTTTGATCTTGCCATCTATGTAGAATCACCCCAACACCTAAACAAAACAAGTTGCAAATTACATCCATAATTAGCCAAAGGATATGACAGAGGACTTAAACAAAATTGTAAATTTGTATGACTTCATTTTTTATTATAATTAGATCATTGCATATGAACAATAGATTCCAAAAGGAATTGAAATTTTTTTTTTTTTTTTTTTTGAAACTTCAACAAAATCAATCTCAACAAGCAACATGTTTTTTTTGTAGTGGTGGGTTGAAATTAGGTTTATCAAATTTGGCAAGACCTTCATATACTGTCTTTTTTTGACTCAAAGTGCACCTAAACACATGATGTGGTGATGCAAAGAGTGTGTCAACACTACGAGAAATCGTGTTCATTGAAACCACATTACCCTACAACTAAAACTCAAAAACAACTTATATACAACTATTGTGCAACTATCCCTTGGGTATTACAACCAGTGTGCAATTATCCCCCTATGGTGTATTAATAAATAAATTGTCAAGTCAGAAAATTAGTTAGTTACATTATAGTTACAAGTGGGTTTTCTATACGATAATTTATACACATTGTACATATATATGTAATCAACCATGTTTGATTGTTTTTAGAGTTGCATTGTAGTTACATATAGCAACTATTTTAGAACTATTATAAATGTGCCATTAAAACAATAATTGTGTTGCAACTAAAGTACAATGTACATAATGTGATCATGCCACATGTCCACATTTCCACCACCCATTATGAAATACATTTGCAATTAATTTTTTATTATGATTTTCATTGATACAATTAGTATGGCCACTAGTGCGCCACAACTAAATACTACTATTCAACTATGTTATGACTATAATACAACTATTTATAACTTAATAGAGATACATATTCATCAATTATTTATATCTTCATCAAATGTGCTTCATTTTGAGTGATTTAAAAATGTTATAGGAAAACTACCTCAAGCTCTAGAAATCATTTTTGAAGTGCAAAGGAAAAGGAGTAATGAAAAAATAACAAGAAGAAAAATAAGCTTTCCAACTTATTAAACATGTTTTGTTTTTCTTTGGACCCCTCCTATTTTCAAACCTCATAACTTTCTTATTTCTTATTCATTTAAAATGAAAAAAAGTGGTATAGGAACACCATTTGAAGTTCTACAAATCATCTTGGAACTCTAATAACAATATAACAACATAAAGGGTTTTCTTAAGTGTTTGGGAACTGGCTTTTGTCGCATTTGGTGGTTTTTGTTTTTTGAGTTCTTGATCCCTTTTACTTTGAGGGGGCATAACTTTCTCAATTATATTTTGTTTTTAATGATTTTTAGTGCGTTAGATACACCAATAGGAGGGGTTCAAGTTTTGTTTAAACATTAGAAACAATGGAGCCCTCCCATTGGATCTAGCCTACCTTTAGCATTTAAATGTTATAGTTGCAATTGAATTGCAATGAATTGCAGTGTATATACAGTGAGTTGCAATTCTATGATTCATGCAACTTGTCCGTTAATACTCATGGCATATAAATATGATGAGTTGCAAGTGTCCTTTGCAATTCAAAAATTGAATTGCAAGGCTAATTGCAAAACACCCATTTTTCTCATAATGTAACTTCTGTTCATACATTAGTGGATTTGAGTTTGGTCATTGTGAGTCTTGCAATCTAATCCAAAATCCCTCTTTCTAAACCCTATTGATTACATGTCCCATGTTGTATTTGAATTCCAATTGTGTAAACATTAGGAAGATAAATCCCTCAATGTTTTTGTACAATTACTCAACTGAATATCACATCATAAGTCCGAGTTATGAATTTTAACATAAATCATCCATATACTTGGGTGGGACCAAAGGTTGAAGACTAAGGTGCTAACATTTGTGGGGGATTCACTTGCACAACAACAATTATAGTCATTGATGTGCATGATTATTGTAATCAATTTTAAGGATGTGCATAATAATAATAATACAATGGTGGTCAAAGATGTTCGAACTACTTATGGATTCAAAAAATTGCATCATTCACGAAGACCCACTGGGGTATTTTATTGTTTCAAAGCACTAAGCAACCACCAAGCTACTAAGTAGAAGGATAATGCAGGATGCAAAAAATGCAAAACTTGAAAAATATGGAAAATGCAAAATGTGTAGATGATGAAAATTTAAGATGCCTAGCTGATCACCCTAGTTACAAATGGCCTTGATGGTGTAGCTTTGTGAAAACAAATGAAGCTTTTGTGAATTTTGGTTTTCCAACTCCCTTGGGCCCTCCTCCTTTTATAAATTTACAACTTGACAATTTTCATAAGTATGCAAAGTTTTTGCAATTTGGGTATGACTACAATGGTTGACCTTGGACTAAAATTTTGGCACTGGTCTAAACTATCAAAATTGAAAAAAAATCATTTTCTAGCTCCCTAAGGCATCTCCTCCTCCTTAAGTACTAGATTGATTTAGACTTTGCAAAAACCTCTCTGAGGGTTTGACATCTACATCATGATCTTAAACCCATTTGATGGAAACAGTAATGGAAATAGGAAAAACATAGATTAAACAAAATAAAGGCTAAAATGTTCACCTCATAAGCAATTGAAAAAGTCGAACTGAACTTTTTTAAGCCCTACAAACAACCCCAAGTTGTGTTCCTAATTGTTGCACAGTTGCAATTCTCCAACATTTGAAGTAAAACGTTACGTATCCCACAACCTTGTAACTTAAATGCTAGCCTAGGGCTTCATTTTTTAGTATCCCAAAACATTTCTAATGTTGGATTTAACCCTAAATTCACAAGGTCTTCAACTTGTAGTGGATTTTCAAGGAATTACTTTAAAAACCAAAATGGCAATCATTGATAATGATTTGCAAAAATAATGGAAACCATGCATAAGCTTTAGAAAATGTGGCTACAAAGACCATATATGAGATATATATGTTTGGCCACATATTTGTGTTTTCCTTACACCTGGAAAATAAAATAAAAATATGGCAATTGTTTTTTTTTCTTTCATTTGGCAACCAATTTTTTCCACCATCTTGATCAAATTTGTGAAACATGATATTTTGTAAATACATTTTTGGATAAATTAAGACATGGTTATAAAATGTTTTATTAGGATGTTAATATTCTTTTGTGATGTGGATATAATAAAATAACTAACATTGTTGTGAGAATCTGCTATTTCAAGTTTGGGCTCCTAGATCATTCCCTAGACCCTCCACCTATATGCCACAAGTGCAGAGTTCAACTTTATCCCCTAGCCCCTGACACTACAAATTTTCAACTACTTTCACAATTACAAAACTGAATTGTTCTTTTTAAATTTTTCCTTTAAATTTGATTGGATGTAATTTTTTTCTGGTTAAAAATCTTGATATGTATCATATTGTGAATTTTTCTTCTTTAGTTGGAAATGATTTTGTATCAATAATTATAATATGTACAAAACTTGATTTTTTTGGGGTCTTATATATTTACATACAATTTAGATATATATTTCATCATGATAGATTATATTTGGATAATTTAATTTTCATTGACATGGTTAAGATCAAATCTTGGTCCTCCATTGATAATTTAATTATTTCATAATTATAGTAGTCAATAAATATATGAGGAAAAATTTATATTGACTAATAATTCTTGTTAATAATTATATAAAAGTCATTATGATTAATAGATATTTAACACTAAAAATTCTAATTGGAAAGAAAAAATATCACTATAATCATGTAATTTTAACTATGTTTAGTCATGTAGTAATAATCTAGACCAAAAATAGGACATAATCATGTACAAGGTAGCATACTCATACAAAACATCAAGTATGGCTCATGAGTAGGACAAAATGGTTTTCATGACTACACGACTAAGTTTGGGACATTGTCCCACATTGTTATAGTCATGAAAGCTATGTTTTGGTGTAGTGATATAAAATTTGAACATGTTTTCACAATAAATAGTCTTGTTGCATTTATGTAGGAAAACATTGACTACACAAATTGACTTTCATTGTCTTGATCTACCTATTGCAATAGGTATAGGTTCCTCAAGATTTGTTGGGCTAAAAAACACATGGGGCAATGAACATAAAAAATTAATTCAGTCTTTAAACCTTGTGATTAAATGCCTCATCAACCTAACCAAAATAATTGCTTTATGCCATGTTCTCAATCTAAATTTGAAATTGATTAGATATGGAAGTTGCTAGTAATGAGAGAAAGGGAATTGTTGACTCTTGAGGATGATCCAAAATTTGCACTATATCCCTTATGTGCAAACAATTGTTAACATTTAGGGTATGTAAAATGGCAACACACATGGTGATGCTTATTTTAATTTCTTCGATCCCCCACCTTCATTTGAAAATGAAACCTTCAACCTGATGTCTTAAAAATTTGACAAACCCATGATATACAAATATTAACATGAATTGAATTCCTCATGTCGATTGTAATTTGCAATAATATGTAATTGTCCAAATTCTATGCTTATCATTAACTTTATATTTGGTATAAAGTCCAAAATCTAGATTTTAACATTATACTTGGTTACCATTTCCAAAGACTCTTATCTTGACAATTTTTTTCTAGTTTTAAATCCATTCTTCCAATTAAGGTTTTTTTTCTATTTTCCCTCCATAATGATTTCATTACTAGATAGGTTGTGGTTCTTTTTTTTTACATATCAAAGCACTTTAAAGTTCAAACTCCAAAGCATTTATTTCTTGAGATTAAAAGCATTGAGATTTAGTGAAAATTTTCAAAGCTTCATAGAGTGGGGCTGGAATAGATGAAGTTTTTTCTGATATTGTTCTCATATTTTAGTTTGTGAATTTTGTAACTTAGAAGTTAGAAGTTAAAAAGTAGGATGTGACCACAACATTCAATCTTAGGTTGCATTTTTTATTTTATTTTTTGATTTAATCATAAAAACAACATTCCAATTTAGCTTGGTAGATAATCTGAAACATCATTAGCCCTTGTGTAAGTTGTTGGTGTCCTACACTGTAATAAAATGTACTCCCTTGACAATAAAGCTGTAGCCAAATGAACTCCCTTGTCAACACAAATGTCACCATTATTTTTTACTACAAATATTCTAGCTATAGCCATTCTTTGAACATTTGCAAATGAGAAATGGCCATCATAGTCACTCTCCAATTTTTAAAATCACCAAATTAACTCCACATCATGCAAAATTTTCGCCTATGCTAATTGCTTATCATAGTACTTGGGCAGCTTTGACATAAATTAAATTATTTTCAACTTCACCGAAACTTTCAAAAAAAATTCAGCCCTTTTTGCCAAAATTTTCAAAGCCACATTCAAGTTGCCAACTAGTTTTGGACCAAGGACCCAGATCAATTACTATACATCCATCTGACCACTAATGCAATGAAACATCTTTAAAATGCTAATCAATTTTACTAGATATATTACACATGTCAAAAAAAAATTAATTAAAAAGGTAGCTCTCGACCCAAAAATTCTGAATTAAATTAATTATTTGGTAGAGAACTACCAAAGCCGCCTAGGTACTATGGTAGTCAATTGTGTAACCACAATAGCTACTAGCTAAACTTGAAAAAAACACTCACTGGTCATGATGATGTTTTGTCAATGACGTTTGCAACAAGGATATTCTCACAACATATTTACAAATAATTCCTTGTTTTTTGGGGGTATTTATGTATTTTATAGCCCTTGCAAGATCGCAATCTTTGACAGTTGGCATGGTTTGAATTATTTTGCATCCTTTCATTGAGAGCCATCCGTTTAAGCTCTTTTCCACTCACATTGGGTGAGTATCAACTTTTGAACATAAAACTAACTAGTACTGGTATCAAAAAAAATGATACTAGCCCAGTACTGGTATTGGGATTTTCTGGTACCATTACTGGTACCAGCATGGTCCTGGTATTAAGGTGCAAGGTTGAATTTTGGCTGGTATGTGACAAGTATATACTTGACACTGAAATAAATGTAGCCTTAGTATTAAATTGGTATTACCTCGAGTCCCTGGCAAGGAGAAATGTGTTTTGTAAAGTCATTTTGGGAATGCCCAACACTTTTTGGGTCTTGCTGTCAACATTTTGGGTCTGTGATGGACACATAAAGTCCATTACAAGCCCAAAAAGTGCATAACGTGGACCCAAAATGTGTCTGTAAACAATGAAAAAGGTAATGCAGCAATACTTTTGCACTACCTTATGTAGGGTCAGAGTGAACCGGCACCCACCAATGCACCAGGAAGGAGCTTTTCTTTTTGGTACCTACCTACAAGCAGGTTGTTAGTAGGTAGGTGGTAAAAACAGCCATTATCTATGTATAAACCATCTACTTGCCTACTAGTTACCTATTTTCCTACCGATCTACCTATATATGAGACCTATTTCCTCCAAAATAGGTTACCAAGGTGAAACCAAATATTAACTCAGTTGAGTTTCATCCAAAACTGAGTAATAACAGGCATCCACTGGATGGTGCACTGGTGGGTGCTGGTTCACGGTGACCCTAGTTTAGGACCCTTGGCTGATTTATTGTCTTCCCATTCTAGCCTGGTACACTGCAACACTATTTTCAACTAACCAACAACGTGTTGGGCAAGTGCCAAGCACGAAACAGATGCAACAAAGTAATCATTAAACGCATAACTTAGAAGGTCAACTCACAATAGCACTAAAGGTGTATTCACACTTGGTGTTAGGGACTTTAGTGTTGAGTTCCCTAGCACCATGCTAGTCATTTAGGACTTACACTTACTTACCATAAACTTTTTTTGTTAACCTAACACTCAATTAACATTAAGCCATTGCCCATTTAACATTAGGCACCACCTAGGATGCCATCTAGATTTTCATTTAAGACTGACTTAACATCAAGTGTGAATGCACCATAAATGTCATATCATCAAAATTCCATTTGTCTCCATTCTTCTCCCCCACATCAGACAGGAAATCAGCCCTTGATTGTACGAAAGATGATGAAAACATGGAGACAATGGAGCATAAATATTACCCACCGGCCCCCTCCCAAATCTACCTCCAACCAAAATCCCGTTATTGTCCTTCATTGGATAGGCTCCCTGTTGCCTTTAGGCAAAAATCCCACCCCGCACCCCCCCACTCATCGTGCCTTACATTGTGTTGCATGCCTTATCTTCATCGACACCGCCTCAAATTGACATGGACTTCCCAACTCAACACGCCATTTGGATCCTATGATCACACTCCACATGGCTCAATTGTTTTTTTGGAAACAATTAGATTTATGTTAGTGCATCAATTTAAAATTCCCAAGAAAACCAGAGGTTTAAGTAGAGCTAACCTCTGATGCAAAGAGTTTGGGCACTCTTTCTTGCTGTTGGTACCCCACAAGAATTGTTTTCCAGAGTTGGGAATTCATTTATTCAAGTTTATGATCAAATTTGAATTACTTGAGATTGAGTGCATGTGGTAGTTGTTCTTAAAAGTCAGCACCGGAACCCTGTGTTTGATCATATAGGGGATGAGATTTCAAAAAAGAGTGAAAAAGAGCACACTGGGCTTCAACAGGGACTGAAACTTAGATTAGCACCAAATTAATTTGGTGCTAATCTGAGTTCGCCCTGTCCTTTTACTTTCCTGAACGCCTTCAACCAATCACTGCTGCTGCTATGTGTTCTGAAGCCTGGTGCATTTAATCCTGAGTCTCAGCATTTCATGCCCTTATTTAACAAGGAGCGTGTGACACTGTGGCCTTCGCCATTTACATTGAAAAGTATCTTTAAGGCAAAAGAAGAAATATGGAAATTCAATTATTTCACCATGCAAATATGTAATCTTCAAAAAAAACCCTCTAAAAGAAACCAAAATCTTTCAAGATATTGTAACTCTACAACAAATCTCAAGTTTCAAAACAAGCAAAAATCCTTGTATCAAAATTGACCGATTAACCAGGGGCCAAAATCCCTTAAGCTATTATACTCTACAATGAATCTCAACACAATATCCTTGCCTACCAAGGCAAGGCCAATAAAATTTCATGACTTTGGGAACGACAGCCAGGAGGGGATGAAGCATCAAATGAGGGGTGCAACTCAGGCCCAACAGGGCATGACTTTATGGATAACTTTATTAAGTTCAGGGATTATGTACTCCATTGGTTTAGGAGTGATCAATCCTTTGCATGGAAGAAATGAAGGTCTGAATTTGATGAAAACCCTTTCCCAGTAGTCATATCCTTAGCAAACCTGTCTATCAACTTGGATCATTCCTATAATTTGCACTCATTATTAGAGTTGATCCAAGGCAGAACCAAACTCAACAAAAGCAAGGTAAAGAAGATCCTACAATGCACAACAACCTAGTAATGGCAAAGTTGCCAATGCCTTTCCCTTGATCTCACATTTCTCAAGCTCAGCCTATGATGGACTATGATGAGCTCAGCTCTCCCTTACACAGCACATTGGTGTACTTGGTGAAAGCTTATTCTAGGGGGCCAGAGTGAACCAGCACCCACCATCACACCATGCAGGATGGATGATTTGTGGACAGGAGACATTTCTTTGTTGTATTCCTGTCCCATACGCAACCCCGCTGATTAGCTATTTACTAACCACTATTATTTAAAAGTGTTGTTTGTAGAGTACTGTTTTAGAGTGAAATCAGGTGCAGGCCCTTGCTCTTCAGGTAAGATCCTGCACTAGCTTGTCAGAGTGCCTTCCATAATTTGTAAGGCACCTTCTTTTTTTTATAGTTTTATCTCTATTGCATTTCTTTTTACATTTAAAGTGAGTCAGAGGAAGAATAAATAAATAATTGAAGATTCTTTCTCTGTACCCACCTACATAAAGTTTTATGAAATAATTGAATATTGTCCATATGATGTGTGATGAAATAATATTTTAGGATGCCAATTATGGTTATGATAGGCTAGTCAGGTAAATCACCAACAACTTATTTTTGGTTGCTATTTTAGCCCCACTTGCCATCTATGGTTGAAGTTAGTTAGTTACTACGTTATTTTTAGGCATTATTTTGGTTACTTTTCATACATGGTTGTGGTTGGCAAGTGGTCATGTTTCATGATTAAGTTGTTTTGGTGTTAGACTTTACATAACCTAGATTGATTGTGACATGAAATATTATAATGCCATGTTAATCCTTTCAAGATTATGGACATGTTCTAAATATTAGAAATTTAATATTAGATTTATAGAGTAATGAGAGGAATTATATAAGAGATCCTTGGGAAAGTCTCTAGAACAACAGTTGGAATCCAATAAACTGGTAATGACATGAAGGTTCATGGAGTCATAAGGAGATGTGTAGATTTGGGTGGGAAAATTTCCAGAACAACATTTGTAATCCAATAAACTTGTAATGAGATGAAAGTTCATTGAGTCATAAGGAGATGTGTTAGACTTAGCTGGGAAAGTCTCCAGAACAACAATTGGAATCCGATAAACCTGTAATGAAATGAAGTTTCATTGAGTCATAAGGAGATGTGTTAGACTTGGCTGGGAAAGTTTCCAAAACAACAATTGGAATCCAATAAACTTGTAATGAGATGAAGCTTCGCAAGGAAATGTGTTAGACTTAGATTTATTTTTGCAATAAAGAAGTACATGGGGTATATTTGTATCGATGTTTCTCCTCCCTTCCCTTTTTCTTTTGTCTTACAATCTATTTTACCAAAGTAGATAAAATAGTTGACGAACCCCAACTTTTCTCTAGATAATATCATCATAGTTGTGTGACTGATTCAAAGTGACCACCTAATTGAAAAAGACAATGTACCTACAACCTTTTTTTTAAAGCAATACATACCATAATACCATGGCAGCTTCAACAAATTATTTTTAGAAGTGTAAAAATTTTCACACAAAAAAGAAAAACAAAGAAAAAGAATTTGTAAAAGAAAATATTGAATCTTCAGGAATATTCTAATACATTGTTAAAAATGGAAATTTTCAAATTCATCAATTAATTCAATAGACACGTGCCAAAGTTGCCAAGGTACTACCATATTGGCCTTGGAAACTACAAAAAAGTAATACTTATTGACATAAAAAAATTAAAACTTGTATTGAAAAATTTACAGCCAAACTCTGGTTCAGTTTGGTTCCCTGCATTATGTTAAATTGGACCCACGGCCTATAGATGAGGGTCCAAGACCAAAAAGTGGCAAATAGTGGCTAAAACCCACACGGCACCATTTTGGAGGGCAAAGCAATTGATTCCGACAAAGACAAAGAGCTCAAAAGGAGAGCTTGTGATTTGGAGAACCAAGATGCAAGGCTAGGGTCCAAACTCTCAAGGATTCAATTTGCTTCAAATGAGTCCAATTTTGTTCCTAGGGATCTGGACCCTGGACCCCATCTAAAGTGGGTCTTGGAGTTGTAATGAGTTTTCTATGGATGGTGCACACTACCAGTGGTGGGTGCTGTGTCACATAATCCATCCATCCATCCATCCAATGGGACATAATAGAGTTTGTATTTTAGCCATTGATTTTGCCCAGATTTTGTCACAGAATATTTTTAACACCTCAAAACTTTCTGAACCATTGTAGTACCCAGACTGGGTTAACAACAAAGTGCCTTTTTTTTTAATTTTAAATAATTTATGTTTGGCAGTTTAAATAATAATAATTTATAATTGGATGTTATAAAATAATTAACTACTTTCTGGAATTGCCATTTTTTTTTTAATGATCATAATTTAGTCAAAAAGTCCACTTTGCTAAGCCATCAACTTTACATTGTGAGTCCACTTCATCCTGTAGATTGTCCTTATCCACTTTGAGCTGCCCAAAAAAATTGCTTGATGTTTGAAATATATTATTTCACTGCCCAAAATTTTGCCAGAAGAATAAGACTTCTCAAAATTAAAAATTCCTCATAGGCTGCCCAGTTCAGAAAAGGTTCAAAAATTCAGTTTCCAAAACTTTGATGGCTCTTTGTAAGAGAGGAGACCTTTCAAGTTATTCTCTAGAGTTTTTTTGAACTACATAGTGAAAGCAATTTTGGAAGGTTTAGAGCTCAAAGTTTATGTTCTCTGAATGTCCAATTTTTGTTAAGGATGTGGAACATAAGCCTGTTGAATGAGATGAAAATGATCATCCAAATTCAATTTGATGGATAACATGTGACCACAAGCAATCCACATCAATGGATGAAATTATTTTGATGGAGGAATCTAACTACATCAATTGGCTGAATTTTCATGCAAGAATTATGTTGAAATGAATTGAGATGAATTTTGATAGATGCAAAACAATGTTTTTTTTAGGAATTTTTTAATGTAGCCTAATTGACAATTGTCCATAGGGAGATGTAAAAAAAAGGCCAATCACCCTAGGAAGATTTAGCCAAACCTCACTACAAACCAAACATGAAGAACAAATTCTTAGTCTTCCTTGTATATTTTTGGCTACTTGTTTGAAGCAAATATAGCAATTTCGCAATTTTTCCTTCCTTTTTCATTTAGTTTCTCTTCATAACAATTGACGCCCTGCAAAATAACTTCATTTTCATTTTCTTCATTTTTAATTTCATTGGTTAGAAATTTTTTTGATGCAAAATAACCCAATTGGATTCAGAATTATTTTTAACATTCAAAGAATGCAGTAATTAAGTGAACTTTTAAAATACTTGAAGATCAAACAAGTTTCATCCATTTAATGTCATTTATGATTTTATTTCCTCCTTGAGACCATTCATTTGTAGACTATTTCATCCAATTAAATTCATGTAGCTTCCATGAATGAACAATCATGAAATAGCATCCACAAATCCATTGAATGGACATATGAGATTTTATTTGTAATTTTTTTGTGGATGAAATTTCATGGATGAACAGGAAATTTTTTATGATATTTATAGACAAAACAAAGTTTAGATCTAGGAAATATCATAAATGGATTATTTTTCATCCATGAAATGTAGTTCATCCATAATTCTATTTCATCCATTGAAATTTAGCCAAATTTCATGTATTTACATCCATAAATATCATTCATGGATTTAAATGGACATATGCATACATTAAATTCAATTAATTTGGACGAACTAGTTCAATTACCAACTAATCTAAATCTATATTAAAAATTAATGTCTATCTATTTACACCTACCTCTTGCAAGCCTAACTACCTTGAGCTCCTTTTCCCTACCTGCCGACATGGATATAAAAAGGTAGCTTAACATCTGCTCTCCCATTTCTATGCTATTTATGTAAAATAATCCAATACCTTACCACTTTCAAGCTAACTACCTTACCTGTTTCCCTTACCCACTACATGCAAATGAAAAGGCACAATATAATTTTGAGATTTGATATAAATGTTAATAAACTATTGGGAACATATGGGAAGATAAGGTAAAAAAGAAAAAAAAGGGGGGGATTGGGATGTTGTTGCCAACATGGATGTCTTTTTATAAAAGGTCTATTGGTTCCAAAACAAAAATATGTTTTTTTTGTTGCACAAGTGTAATTCCCTTTTTGGGCAAGGAGGTTCCAAACAAAGCAAAAATCTCCTCCCCTTTTCATCCTCCCCTTTTTTTCTCTCTCTTTTATGTTTCCAAATGGTTCCCAATAGTTCATAATTATTTATGCCAAATATCAAAATTATGTGTTTTCATGTCCATGTAAATTTGAAGGGAAAGAGGTTAAACACATAAACTTGAAAGAAGTAGATTATTAAATTATTTTAATATAAATAAAATGCCCGTAAAGGTACGTGCTAATTTTCCTTTTCATATCCATTTAAGTGGGTAAGGGAAAGGAATGAAATCGTTAGGTTTTGAAGAAGTAGGTTGAGACAACACAAATAAATAAACATCACTTTTTTATTACATAATATTACTACTATTAATTTATTAAGTTGGAATGAAGGATGACAAGTTTTTGAATTTTGATCAATCCAACCAAGTTATATTTGGAAGGTTGTTTCTCATTATTTCTCTTTTTCAAAACAAACTTGCCTTCGAATAGCAAAAGCACTTTAATCAATCACAACATTCATGCAAACCACAAGAATCCCAACTAATGAAATAAAATTCCTTCACTTGTCAACTAGACTTGGTGTGTGAATTAACTGGCAACCAAAATCCAATCACCATCTAAAATAATAAAAATCTAAGCATTTGCCAAGTGTACTTTGTGACTAAATTATGTTGCCCCTACAACATGGTCACCAACTAGTTATAGCAAATAAAAATTTCATGAAACTACTCGTAAATGGGAGATTTGCATAATCCTTCATATAGTCATTTCATACCTACCTCATTTCTAAGTCAAACTACTTCACTCATTTTCCCTACCCACCAACGTGGACATGCCTTTTGATGTACATTATATTTATATTAATTCAAATTAAATTTGACATCAACATAAATAGTTTGAATTAAATTTGACAATGAACTATTGAAAACCATATGAAAACATAAAAAGAAAAGAAAAGAAAAAAAGTTGATTGTCATTAGTAATGTGTAGTAATGCAAAGCCCAAGTGTGATAGACAATTAGCCTTGGTGATTGAATTATGTCTTAAAGAACATTTGGTTGTCAATTGGTGACAATTGGGACTAAATTTAACAAATGACAACCAAGTTATGAGATGATTACAATTTTATTTTTAACTAATGTAATGATATTTTAATGTTGGGAGACTAAATTAGTGTGACTTTAGTTAACCAAATTATGAGATGATTACAATTTTATTTTTAACTAATGCAATGATATTTAAATGTTGGGAGACTAAATTAGTGTGACTTTAGTTAACCAAATTATGAGATGATTACAATTTTATTTTCAATTGATGTAATGATATTTTAACATTGGGAGATTAAATTAATGTGATTTTAGTTATTGGTGATTAAACTTTGTGGTCCCAAAATTTAGTCAACAATTACTCTTACCAAGTTTTTGCACATAATGAACAACCTTGTGATTTAGTCATGTTGTAATCAACATTTGATTACCACACCTAATGCCAATTTATTTTAATTATCAAATTTGGGTTGAATAAGTAATAAAGGTGATCAGAATTTGACATGTAGTAATTAAACTTATTGATTGATTTAAGGCATGATTGTAATTCAATTGTCAAACTAAATTAATCAAATTTAGCATTTTTGCACTTGATGATTAAAATTATTTTAATCGAAATGCAATCACTAACTTATGTGGATAAAGTTTTGCAAAATTGACAATTTCATTATCTTCTAATTTCAATCTTTCATCACTTTAACTAATGCACAAATTAGATTTCAATATTTGTTGACCAAAGTTGACAATCATATTATCTAATGAAAAAAAATTATTTGCCATTGAGTGATTGAATTTGAACACTTGGCAATTAAAAAAATTGCAAAGTAATGTTCAAACATGGTCAAAGTAATGTTAGGTGGATTATTTTGGATGTCACAAGATCATAGTGTCTTTCAACTCTAGATGGACTTGATATATAAATTCATATTCAAGATTAGCATTGTACTATTACATTTGATTTTAAATCCTTTTTTCATCATTGAACTAATATAAGTTTATTTTACCTTCAACCTTAAATTCTAATCTTCAAGCTTTTACATTGAGTTTTTGATACACATGTCTAATGATATATTTATGAGGAGGCTTATGAATTGTTTTTACCAAAAGTATAGGGGAATGCACATTGGATGGATAACTTGCTAACTACTATATTGCAAGAGCTTTAGTAAGTTCAAATTGTAGACTTTCATTTGCCACTTTGAACATGTTTATACATTTTAGCCACTAATTAATTCACTAATATTATAAAATTGTGATTTTTATGCTAATAGCATCATGACTAGTTTTTCTTTTTGGGCTTATTTTTGCAACTTGTCCAATAAATAAATAAATAAAATTGTGACTTTTAGGGATTTTTTTTGTCATTTTTGAAATTAAAAAATTAAATTACCCACATTTAGACCTTGGAACTTCTTATGTCACCACCTATAACAACACTTTTGTAAAAACGTTGTAGCCCAACTAGGAAAATCACCATTTAATGTTAATTAATGTTGGTAATTCTTGCTAGTACACTTACTTGAAAATCTTGAAAAAGAAAACCTCAATCATGACTAAACCAACTTTACATCAAACTTATTAGTGTGAAATGATTGATTATGTCTATGTTGACAAAAATGAAAATTAAGTATGTTCATTATGACTAGAAATAATTAATCAAATTGAACAAAATGTTGTGCATGTGGTGAATATAGGCCTACATGTCCATTTGTAAATTTTCATTATTCCAATTAAAATCAATCATTCACATTTATGACACATGTGATTATAATGCTACTTTTGAAGGTCCATTCATGCTAATAGGACCCAACAATGCCCCCTTAGATGATTGTTTAATTTGACACATTTTCAAAATAATCTTGAAATACTTTGGAAAAAGTCTTTTTAAATAATATCTAAAAAGTTTTACATTATGTTATAGTTCACACTAAAACTTTGCAAAATTATTCCATTTTCAAAAAAAATTAATCAGTTTACAACTCATTTTCTACTTAAGAACATTGGTTACAGTTATTTCAAAAGTATTTTTGGGTATTTTGTTCATCAAATTGATTTCAAACTTATTCATATTTTTCCATAAATATTATTTCTAATATAATCAAATTCAAAATTTTCAACTCCAACTTAAATTATCAATTTAATAATTAAAATATTAAATTATGGTTACAACTATTTTAATACAGACTACCATGACTACACCTTTGATGCTGCTTTTTTTGTGAGCATTAAAATGTAAAACATTATCATGTGATTATTTTGAAATCAATTATTAAAAAATTGATAGTTGTATGGTTATCATATTTCAAAATTTTGATACATTATGAAGGTAATTCCAATATAACCTATGAAATTGTAGATTAAATTCATAATTATGTACTTCACATGTGTAATTAATTTTATTTAAAAAATCATAACTGCATACAATTAAATATATTGATTAATTTCAATTCATAATTATATACTTCACATGTGAAATTAATTTTATTACAAATTTGCATAGAATTAATTACATGATTAATTTCATACCATAATTGCACTATTACACAATCATAGGGTGTTTGCATGCTACTACAAACACAAAACAAGTCAAAACTAAATGTACATAATTACTAAAAGTATCATATTTTAATATTCATTTACTTTGAAAATCTCAAATCACATTTATTTGATTTGGGCCTTAAAAGTAAAATAAGTTTAAAAGATCATAAATATCAAATTGCTTCATTCTTTTTTCTTTGAATAAATGTACATAATCATATTATAGAATTTTTTAAAACAACCCATTTGATACTTGTATACCATTTTCCTACTAATTCAAAAACTTTACTTCATTTTTGTGGATAAATAAAATTGATTCCCAAGGCATTTACATGTTCAATGGAAAAATATTATACAAATAACAAACATCGTAATGATCACCATTATTACAACATCATGTACCATAAAAAGTTTAAATATAATTTAGATGTAAACTTTGATGGAAGGTTGCTCTTTGTTCAATATACATTGATGTACAAAATTTCATTGAACATTTTCAACTAAAAGAAGTGCTTCTTAGTCCTTTTGTCAAAGTAAGCATTCTATGACAAGTGATTGCATGTTACAAATGTACTCCAAAGCATCATTCTTATTTGCACCGATATATCAACATATGGTAGATTAAGATGTGAACCACCTTTGATTGCTCATTTTGATCATTAAACCTTTTCTTACTAGGTCCCCAAATCATTCAAATTTTGTTTGTCATGACAACTACAACACTATGATGTCTATGTTGTACCATGCAAACACCACATAATAAAAGACATTGTGCACTAACATTTTTTAATTTGTTTCTTGAACCAATTGTAATTTCTTTAAATTTGAAATTTATGAAATTAAATAGACTTATGAAATCAAAGACATACTTTTAAATATGAAATTCATTTCATTGTGAAATCCTTCAAATTTTATTTTAATTAAATACTATACTTGAATTTGTGGCACAAATTAAACTATAAAAAATAATGTAATTTTTTGCCATTTGGAAATAAACCTAAGTCAAATGATAAATTAAATAAATTAAATTTAACTAACATTATAAATTTGAATCCATAACCTAAATCAAGATTGAAAAGATTACATTTGTATTTTTGAAAAAACATGAAACTAGTAATTTTTTATATTTAGAAATTGAAACACATCACAATTTCAATCTAATTATGAAACTACATAAATTTCATGACAATGTTATTATGTGCAAAATTAAAAATGGATGTGTGTTTGTATTTTTTATGATGCCATTAGTTTTCATCATGCAAAGTGATGGTCAAATGGATAAGGCCTTGGATTGTGACTAAAGAGGCAATGGTTCAAATGTCACTTTGAACATCTTATGATAATGACTTACATGGCAAAATAGTCATGATGATGTGGCACATGATAATATTAAATAAATAAATAAGCATGCATCCCGGTATGCAATTATGGTGGCTAGATAGGTAGGTAAGTAAGTAGGCAAGCCATGTGGTCAAATTGTGGCTCTCACATGTGGTAACTAATATTGAGGTGTTAGTTTTCTATAAACTAAAATTATTTCAAATTTTATTTAAAAATATATTAGTCCTACCACATTGTTTAACACTCAAATCATCTTAATCATCATCAACTTGATAATTTTTGGGTACAAACAATTGGTCCATTCTAATTGAGGCCAAAGTTCTCCAATGTTTGTTATGATTGAATTTATAGTCAAGAAAACCAACTTAAAAACCAATGTGGGTTGGTTCTTCCTTCTTAAAAAAAAGCTTTAGTCACATTTAGAATAATAATTGTTTTTTGTTAGGTCCTCTAAGTGTGGGTTTGAACATGGTTCTTCATATTTCTAAACCCTATGGATTTGGTTTTGGCATAAATGTTCAAACTCAAGAACATTTAGGCCTAGTTTGAAAACTAGTCCAATTCCATGTACCCAAGATTGCATATGGTATACATATGGAGATTTATGAAAATTAAAGCTATGGATGCATAGGTGCAACTAATTAAAACTCGTCAATTACCCATAAAGTTTGCCTACAATTAATTAAAACTCATCAATTACCCATAAAGTTTGCCTACAATTAATTAAAACTTGTCAATTACTTATAAAGTCCGGCCCACTTGTCAACTTTTCAAAAAACTTCAACTTGTATTACTTGAAGAACTTGTCAAAACAATGTTCAATTTGTTTTTCCAAAGTTCCATTTTCAGTTTTGGTTCTAACAAATGGCTAGTTCCACAATTTGAATCTTGTGTCACTTGCACCAAAAAGATGTCACTTGGGTCCAACTTACTCGAACTTGAACCCCGTAGGTTTAGCACATCAAATTAGGGAACTTGCCAACATTGGTGAAAACCATAGAGTATAGTAGTCATGTGACCAAAATTCAACACTTGGCTATCAAACTTAGCACCCAACATATGTCATGTTGCATATTTGGTCAATACCTACTATAGTTGAAATTTAAAATCTTGATCACTAAACTTGTTGATTGAAATCTGGTTACCATGTATGAAAACTGAATTTTAACACAAGCTAATCAAATTATTTTTCAAAATGAAAAAAAAATCAATAGAAAGAGGTGGGAAATAAATTCCAATCGGAACACAATTCTGATTGAGAGATCTTAAATTTTGATTCAATTATATAAATACATTCCAGAAATAAAAGTATTTCATCTTGAAATATGATGGATTTGGTTCATCTAATTGTTTCATTGATCCATTGAAAAACATTTCATCAAATTAGGTTGTTTTGAATACATCAAAATTCATTTCATTGCATCTGGGCATAGTTCAAAATTGATTTCTTTTCTTTGTAGAAAATATAGAAAAAAATTTAGAGGCCAACTTGAAAAGGTTCCTTTCAAGTTTAAAACATCCATCAAATTATTTTATTATGATGTTGAATCTTTTTATTAACAAGGTAGGCCATTAATGTTTCTAAACTATGGGAAATTATTTGGGTAGAAAGTTGTGCCAAAAAAAAAACTTCAAGCAATGTACAACCCATAAATCTAAAATATTGGATAGCTTGAAGTGCATTCAAGTAGTCTATGTGATGAAGTGGAGTTGGCAATCTACTCTTGGCAATGTGGAGTTGGCAACCGGGTGATGTGGTCTACAACGAACTATAACTACTACACTCAAGCCCAAGAAACATGACTCTACAAACATTATGCAACTACATTGTCCCAATTTAAATCGTATATGATGTTGTCATGTGCATCATCTAGTTGTACATATTTGATTACCCCTAGTCATCATTGGTATTACATGATTACTTAGTTATTCACATTATAAATTTACATAATTTCTAAAAACTTGTTTTAAAAAATCCGAAATAGATATTCTAATCTCATATAAATGTTTTTCATTTTGAGACTGAATTCTTAAAAAATTTACATGCAATCAGGAAATTAATATTTCTGAGAATAATTGCATTATGTTCTTTCATGGACAAGGTTTTTCCATAATTCATTATGGCTCATCTAAGTTAAAACAAACAAAACCAAAAAAACTTAGTACTCGACTAAGTTTTTTTTAAATTTCATTTGATGCTTAATTTTTTTAAAGACATTATATTTGAAAGTATGAACCAAATAATTAAAATTAAATTCCTAACTTTGCATTTGAATTTGAAGAAATTATAAAATTAAGTGTAGTTATGAAGCTCCAAATTGTAAGATCAAACTTATTTATGAAATTAAAGACCAATGAAATTACGTATGTAGTTTTATGTCATTATGATTTAAGACATTATATTTGAATTGAAAATCAAAATCATCACATTTGAATGCCTGGACTAAAAATCTCAAATTTCAAATTTCTTTACATTTAAAACATAATGTTTTGTCAAATTAAATGTGACTACAAACTCAAAGAAATGTGAAATTAATTTTAATGAAAATTTTATATAATTAAGGATTTGGGTTATGGCCAAGGAGGTGAAGGTTCAATTCCATCCAACGACATTGATGTACATGACTATATTTAAATCAAACACTTATACCTATACATATGTAGGCAAATCAAACTCATCAATTTGACCATATCATATATAAAAATATGTGGGGGTGGTAGCTATGTGTTAAGATTGTTAGAATATATATATATAATGAAGGTTCAATAACATGTCTATCTAGATTAATCCATGAATAAATTGATTTTCAAACAAATCCATTTTTTTACATTTTTATTTTTTTTTTGCCTATACATGTTATTGAACCCACATTGTCACCATGTTGACACATTCATATGTGCCATGGAAAAAGTGACAACTTTGATTGAACTATGGAGTCATGTAGTCACGTGTGTCATACATAATTACAAATGTAGTCATAGATCCATTTTTTGGGCATAGTGAATGAAATAGGTCTAAACTTAAATCCAACACACACAAAAAATTATATTTAAAACAACATGATGAAGTATAGAAGAAATACTTAACTAAAATTTTATTCGTAACATGAGAAGGCTAAAACCATGAAATGAAATAAACATGTTATAGCATAAGCTCATACTTCATACTCCTATTGAACATATTAAAGATATTTTGGGGGGGAGGGGTGGTAATTTAGTAGTTTCATCTTACTCACTTGGGAAGCAAGCTCAATCTAGTTCCATGTGATCCATAATGCAAAGAACCTTCTTGAACACCCAATTAAATATTTATTATGGATGAAAAGTGGATGTGGTGTGAATGAATCACATCCATTATGGTTGAAACATGGACGAAATCCATCCATGATTGATGAATTAAATGATGATCAATGAATTTCATTGATTATGGAATGAAAGGCAAGAGCGTTAATGAATGAACTTTCATCTAGTGAATAGTGAGTTAAGTTACATGGATTTTTAAAATAAATAAAAATAGAATATATGTTTAAACTTTAATGAACTACATCAAGGTTGGATATATAATGTCACATGTGAAAATTTATGTTCATTGCAAGCAAAGGAAAACTCAAACAACACAAAAATTCCAATGTGTTTTGTCAAACAAATATGAAAAGAAATAGGATTTACTATGTATTGTTTTGTAAATCATATTTCTCTTTACTATGATTAATGACACATTCCATGGGGCAAGTCAATTAGACCAAATAGTAGTCAACAAATAATTAATTATTGAACATTCACATGTAAGCATGAAAGTAGTTTTAAACATTATTTTATTACAATACCAATCATTCCACCTCATTTAATAACCTCATAAGGAGCCAAACTTAAAGTTTGATGAAAAATTACCATGTAAAAGTGCATTGAAAATATATTCAAGTTATTTATGGAATCCATGTTAAAAGGTACTTCCATTCCAAAAGTAAAATAAATAACTTAAGAATTGCATGTTTTCACAAAATATCTGGTCTATTTAATGCCTTTCACTTAAAAAATTTTGAATTTAAAAGTATTTTAGTTTACTTATACCTACTTTTATAAAAGATGACATTGTAAAAGTAGGATTTAAACCTACTTGCATTTCATAATAACCTACTTGATTGCCTATTAAATTTTTTTTTTACATTGTTATTCCATAAGCTCAAAAATTATACATACTTTAATCTTTTAGTTCAATCACATTACATGTTTTGCAATTTTGTGGTGCTTGTCATTTAATCCCAAAAAAGTTTAATCATTATTCTACTTGTGTGTTTGGACTCCATGTAAGTGCATGCAACTAGTGATTTCCACAAACCCTTTTCACTTTTGAAAGGACTAGGTTATTTAGGGAAGAATGTTAAATCCCCTTCACCATGTCTTTGTTCTTATTCTAAGAACATATATGTGAATTTGTCAACAAAGGTTTTCCTACATGGCCTATCCAATGTGAAACAATTTTCAATTTATAACAAACATGACTATTCTATGTAGCTAGAACTATGATGTAATTTTGCCTAAATCCAACAACAGGACCTACATTTTGTCTTGGTGGTGGCTATATATATAATTGGAAATGAAGTTAATCAGCATTATCATATTGCACTTCCAAATTGAACATGCACTATCAAAATCCATACCTCCTTGCCTTTAAGAGACCACCCATGAAACTATTGAATATAATTGGCCAAATCAAATCATGTTCAATAGAAAAGATGGGAAAGAAAATATTGTTTTATTTCTCATTTAGTCCTTGCACCATGCAAAATCCTTATCAATTATATTGGTACCAAACATCACCATACAATTTTCAGTAATAACTGCACTACATTTTGTATATTCATAATGTTGACATTCTTCTCCACACTAGAAACATTTACATCAACAACTTTGAAGTGTTCCTTGCTTACATCATTCAAAATTATCTTACCATCCCAATAAAAATGTGCAAATCTTGACTCTTGGAAAGCTTGTAATGAACCACATGACCAATAGGAGCCTTCCATGGATGATTCTAGAGAAGTTGACTTTTCACTACTTGATTGATAGCAAGAAGTTGATTGGAAATGTGCAATCTATTTAAACCATTTGGAAATGTAAATGACATGATGATCCTCCCTACTCCAAAGCACACATCCCAAATATACAAGAATTCTTCCACCACCAAAATGCATTATGGATTAACATCTAAACCTACCACTCCAATGTGACAAATGTCTCAATGTACAAAATTTCTTTTTTGGGAAGAGTTCATTACCTTTTTGCCCAACATTTGCTTTCATGGAATGAGGCATCTTTTGTACATAAGTTGTATGGGAAAAAAAAATGTCCAAAAATAAGATTGCCAAAAGAAAAAGATGGCCAAAAAAATATGAGGACAAAAAAGCCCAAAATAATAATAAAATGTTTTTCTATTTCAAACTAAGTGAAATGACATTGACCTCAATGAGGTGACTACCTTCACCTCAATGGCATTATCTTTTGGACTTAGGTTTCCATGTTCTTCATCCTATTGTATTAAAGTTATTGAACAAATCTTAATAATATGATATTTTGAAATAAATGAATAGGTGAAATTATTACATGATTGATCTATTGATCCAAAGCTTAAATCTGATAATGTACAAAGTTGTACCAGCATTAAAAAAAAGCTTCAACTAAAGTAACATGAATGTTGATGTGCACAATCATGTTTTAACTTTTGCTAATTACCATACCTAATACTAAGGTTTGGCATTAAATGATTCCCAAGAAGGAAATCCAAAAACAAAATCTGAGGGTGGTCCTACCAAAAAACGTAGGAATTGAACTTTGACTTGGTTTAAAGCAAAGATTGACCCTCACTAGTATATCATTATATATTGTGAAACTTATGTGCACCTCTTGTACTAAACATTAATTTTCATAGTTTTGAAATTTAAAAAAAAGGTATGTTAAACCCGTTTTATTGAAAAAAAATCAATTATTTTAGAAGAAATTGTCGATTGTTAGCCATGGGTACAATGGTATCACTTTTGAAAGGTAATGCTTGAGGAATAGGGTGTTCCCGAAATAAATGCCCCCTAAGTTAGATCCAAGGAGCACTTATTTTAGGAATGCCCTACTCTAAAGTTGTTACCCATCTTAAAGTGTTACAACATAAAAGAATTGCTTTTGTTTTCTTCCCATGATACCTAGCAAGTGCCTTTTGGATGTAAAGGGAAATGTTTTAAGAAAATAATGTGAGGCATTTCAAAAATTTGAAATGCCCTAAAAATGTTTAGACTTTGTAAAGTGATATGTAATACAATAGAATTTTCAACCCGATGTTTAATGTTTTGTACAATCCACAAAAAGGACATTATGATCTAATCATTCTTATCAACTAATATTTTTAAGCAACCACAAAATCAATTGCTGAACATAAATCATTGAAAAATATTACAAGAATCAAATTTCCTTATTTTTCCAAAGACTTGATCCACACTTAGATTTAGTAATCAAGATTTAATAACCTAATAAAAAACATATCATGATATGAAAAATGTATAAATTTAACTAGTTGGTAAACCCATTTTGCAAGCAAAATGATCAGGGGAAAAGTTTTATCAGGAGGTAGAAAGAAAACAAATGAAAGAAAAAAGGAAAATCTCCCAGAAAAAGGAAAACCCTAAA
>Ga0209611_10003548_pt1 | contig 26970 bp, 20 predicted proteins | sample S1TSphgellanicum_3_FD_187693 | JGI IMG/M metagenome (GOLD analysis project Ga0209611, IMG submission 187693) | Host-associated microbial communities from peat moss isolated from Minnesota, USA - S1T2_Fc - Sphagnum magellanicum MG (SPAdes) (version 2) | ecosystem: Host-associated > Plants > Peat...
TTTCTTTATGTTTTTTTTTTTTTTTGAAATTTGAGAAGTCCAAAAACCTCCAATCTAGTTGTTATGTAAAACTAGAATTCCAGCACCGCTAGTTCAGGTTTTTGTGAAAAAAACCATAAAAGAATTGACAATTTTGTAAAAGGTAATTTGACGAAATCTTAGATGTTTTTGAGAACCCTAGTTCAATACATAAAATATTTGCAAATACCAATCTTTGGTACGATTTTTAATACCTAAGTACCCAATATTGAAGTTGTACTTATGTTGCCATCACACTTTGTGTTAGGGGGTGTAGTGTTAAATTAACATTTGCTAACGAACACATATCAATTTTACACTGAACATTGAAATTTGATGATATGTAATATTTTGCATGCTCATTTGTACATGGGATGGACATTATGTATCAATGATTATACCTATGTTAACAACCTAATAATTTCTAATCACCATTCACACTAGTGTAACTTGCGGTGTTGGCCCAAACATCAACACATTCAACCATTTTAATACAAATTGTTTAGAATTTCACCATTGCCAAATTTTCATCCATAACTTTAATTCCATTGGAATAAATGCTATCATATTTTCATCAATTACACAACTCACGACTCACCAACTATAGATGTGATCAATTAGGGTGGGTACATAATATTATAAAAAATGAGTAAAAAACAAATGAAATGCAAGTGTGGTAGGACATGCTAATAACACTCATGATTGGACCTACGAGATCCAAAACTAGTTGATGTGACATTTGAAGGAACATCTATTGAAAGTGTGGCAAAAAAATTTTGTGTAGGCGATTCATCAAAGTAGCCCATAAATGTGGATACGATTATATCACAAGATTTTCAAAAGGGGGACTTGAAAACAAACAACCTAAGTTAGTAGAGCTTGGGTATCCCATAATGCTAATTGTAAGGGGAAAATGCTGGTCTCAACATGTGACACCGCATCGAGAAAAATGGGGTGATCATCTTGTTGGAAATGAGTGACAAGTGCAAGAATGATCAAAGTTCAACATCCCAAAAAAATAGGGGCAACGAGTCGTACCATTGAGGGAAGGTCAAGCCCCTTTGAAGAAGCAAATAAAATGACCTAACGACAAGCCAAATGACCCATCATAATGTTGAAAAATCTCACGCCCAATAACTTTTTCAACATAAACATGACATAAGGTGAATGTGGATGTTAGTCCAAGGGGGTCATATTATCTTGGATTTGCATTTAAATTGGACATTAGACATGGTACACAAATAATGTGCCGACATATTTTTAAAACATATCAAAGTCACTTGCAAAATCATTTGGGACAAAATAATCTCATAAGAGTTCATACACCATACCTAAAGGACTACCAAATAAAAGACACGGTGAATGTGCCCAAGCAAAAATATGTGTCACCTAATCTAAAATAATTTTAGAGGGAAATCATTGATAAGAAAGGTGAAGTTGACCTTTGCTAATGGGTGAAGAAGGTGAAAGGTTATCATGGTATCATCAGATGGGACCACTAAAATGTTCAAAACCAATGCACACAATATTCAAACATATTCTCTTACATGTGCAAGTGTTCATGTGCAACATAATCGTGTTGATGGAAGTGGAAAAAAATCCAAAACCATTTTCAAAAATCTTTAGAAAGCTAAAACATAAGCTCTAATTGTGTGTTCCTTCTGTAATGCCTCCTAATCACCTCTTGGGTCCAAATTCTTTAAAGTGTATTAAAATCTTGTCACAACATCACCTTTTTTTGTCTTTTTTCCCTAATTTTTTTTAACTATGTAAAGACACATTTGTGGATGATTATAATGGAATTTAAAATTGTAATGATTTAAAATATAGTTCTTTAAAAAGTTTTGACAACTTTTGACCCATTATTTATTATGGGGATCAAAATATACGATAAAAAAAGACTACAATAAAGATGAGGCCCTTTTTGTCATGTGTGGTACACCTTAAAAGATTTTCACTTTCTGATGTATTGATAATGGTGGGCATAAGTTTTTTGGTGGTTTTTTTTGTCACCTTGTGAAGGAAAAAACAATCACTAAGAAAAGGAAAACAACAAATCCATGCCAAGTTACAATGTTAAATGGGTTGGTAATCATATGAGCTAAAGGGATATGTAAGGCATGTTGAATATCAATACGAAAAACATATGGAATATGGTGGTATGAATGGGGTTGTGATAAACCTAGATGGCTAAAAGGATATGCAAGGTATGTTGAATATTAATACAATATGGAATATTGTGGTATGAATGAAAGCATGATTAACCTAGATGGAATGACGCACCCCCAAGCTTTTTAATGGACTCAAAGGTGAGTCCAAACTAAAAACAACGAAAAAGCAAGGAGTTGAGGCATGTTCCCTAGCTCGTAGCACTTTGAGGGGTAGAGGGGCGTGTTGGAACTCCGAAATAGGACTAGGAAGAGTGACAAGCATTAACTACTCACATGAACTTGCACACAATTAACACAAGGTGGTTAGTGCATAATTAGAACACTTTTGGTGCTAGGACGAGTCACAGGCAATTCGGACTCATAAGACTCACCACGGCTCGGACTTGGAGGAAGCCATCACCTTCCCCCTTATAGTATATTCTTTGCCTCTCCATGAGGCCCACATCCAAATGGCTTTTTGTCCCAAGATTCCCAAGTGGGAGTCCCGAAATTGCCAAAGTTGGGATTCCTACAATTTTGTGTGCAAACCTTCGATTGAGATGAGGTCTAAAACAAAGTTGTAGCCGTCATTGAGAGCTCTCCAACAATATGTCGCACGCCACCTGCACGCAAGGAAATTGGGGTGATTCTTGACTTTTAGTGGTCGGGAGTCAAACTTTCAATTTGACTCTCGATCCTTCTTTTGGCCATAACTTGTGTTTCAATTGTCCAAATGGGTGATGCGAGCCCATTTTAAACATTTAAGTTTCAATAGTTTTTCAATGGTATGAAGAACTCTTCAAGCCATTGGGTTTTGACCCTTGCAATCACTCTCTGAACATTCGGGAGTCCAGCGGAACTCCAACTCCCAACATGGGAGTTCACTTGGGAGTGTGAAGGTTCTTTCCCTCGCACTCTTTTGCACTTCAGGGGGGCATGAGAATGCGACTCCCGGGCCTAGTCTTGACCCACACCTTTGCAAACCCTTTTGCCTTGGTTGCGAGCCCAAGGCTATTGTTACAACATGGAAGGCTATTGTTACAACATGGAAGGCATCGACGATATTTATAAATGTAATCCATGCCCAAACAAAAGAAGGGGGGAATTTGGCAATGTCGCAAGTATTGCAACCCCTATATTTAATAATTATTTATGAATGGAACATGTTAATTGTGATAAATTAATCTTGCCCTTGTTACGTAGACACATGGGGACTTGGAAGGTGGGCTTCATTGTGCACACTAATGAGCAGGGAGTAACTTGTGGTTGATGCAAACAAACGAAAGGTAAAACGTGCTAATGCACCTCATGAGAGTGGAAAGATTAACTAAGCCAAAATATAGGGGATGTGAATGATAGATTGATGAGGAAAAATTAAGCCATCATTGTCCGTGAGGGTCATTTTGACATTAAACTTCAATTGTGATGTTTGTCACCACTTTGACGTTGATGAAAATGAAAGGTTTACCGTTCCTAACATTGCCCAAGCAACTTCACTTGATTGAACCTTAAACTTTTTTTTTTCTTTGGTTGCAAGATTAAACCTTAGACCTTAAGTCTAGTAAAAGAAGGTTCAAGAGTTGGTCCCCTATACAAGCTATAAAATTCAAACCTTATTTTTGACATGATGCTTAGAAAGTCCAAGAACTAATCATAGTCCAACAATAGAAATTACAATTCAAACCTTAAATATGTCAAGCATGGCACAAAACATTTGAAACTTTCCACCACCAAGTACTTATGATATTTTTAAAACTTTAGGGTTACAAGTTAACACTTGACAAAACTCCATTGCCCAACCTCCAATTTCATTTACCAAAGTTTAAAGGCTTATGCAAACCTAAATATTGTGCATGAAAAACCAAAACTAGTGCAATATTGTGTAGTGGTGGACATGGTGTGCAATCTTGTCTTACATTGCCATGGCAAGTCACATAACCATTATAACTTTGTAGCTGATGCTAATGTTTAGTGTTGTTCTCGCCATATTAAAGCCAAAAGTCTTTTGGTGTGTAATCTTGTCTTGCCTTGCCATGGCAATGGCAAATCCCATAGTCACTATAATTTTGGCATCATTATTGATGTTCAACACTATTGTCACCATATTGGAGCTAGAAGAAAAAGACTTCCCTTTGTAAGGAAGACATGACCAAAACATATGTTTGAATTTTTGTTGTATGAACAAAGTGCACCTAGTGGTTGGATGAAAAAATAACCTAGTGGATGAATTACTGCACAAATTTGGACTAGCAAAAGTGCCAAGGTAGAAGATGGTTTGTAATCATAAAACATGGAACAAGTCGCAATGCTTTTGCTCCTGCTATTTATTGTTTTTGATGTTTTTTTGTTGTTTACATGTTATGGATTCTGGTTTGCACTCTTCAAAGTTTGGATAGTGCTCGGTGTTGATCGATTGGTCCTTTGCATGGTTTTTTGATGTATTGCTTTTGGGGAAGTGCAGATGGGGAGTATAAGGAGGGAGCTTTTGACGATGGGAAACTAAGTTTTGAGATCAGAACCCAAATAGTTTTTTTGAAATGTGTTTTGAATGTTTCTCAACATGCTTGTGTGAGTGGTGTGTTGTTTTTGAATAATAGGTCTATCAAGAGTTCTTGTGAGGGAAGAATGCCCTAACATTGTAGAAATCGGTAGGTAGAGAATTTTGTATCTCCACTGTGCCTTAGTTCTCTTCCAAAAATAGACAGACTAAGATGTTTTGGGTGCAAGGACCGATTGAAGAAAATGATGGAAATTTCAAGGGTTTCATGAGTGGGTTATTCATGGCAATTGGAATTGGGAGAGATATGATACTGTTGGGATACTATAGGATCAATTTTGAAAGGAAGGAGTGCTCACTAATGTGGGAGCTCTGAAGGGAATTGAATATGGACCAAAACAACTCTGAGATTCTGAAGATGTGGGGTGGTTTGGGTGTTCATTCTTTCTCTTTGTTCAACTTCCTGGGTTTTGGGATTGTAAATTGCATTTGACCAGTTGGGCTCAAGAGAGAGAAGCCAGAGAGAGTCTTGATTCTTCAGGATCCATAGATGAAGTGTGGTACATAATAATTAAGCTCAGTGCTGAGTTATTGTTATTACCTCTATGAAATTCAATAGAAGTCAGTCAATTCTGTTTAGAATTAAAAAATTAGTGATTATGCCAAAATCTTGTAATTTTTTTCATCTTTTGTTGCCTAGACATGTTTTTTTGATACCCAGAGCACATTTTCCCCTCGTAACCTACCATGTTTTACACTCAGAATCTCAAGCAACATGTCAAGTAAGATCTTCCGTACCCCTCAAGCCTGTAACAAGTCCAAAACAAGCATAACATCGTGGACCCAAAACATGTCTAGGCATGACAAGGCGAAAAAAATCACGGGTAAAAGGGCAGAAAAGAAGAAGAATTTGTAACGCAGGGCAATCCAAAAGCAATCTTTTGGTACTAGCTACACTTAAGATGCTTGGCCAAATTAACATTTGTTTGCAAACCCACTGACAGCTTCTTCTAGGCTAGGTAGTACTAGCACTTGCTGCTCAAGAACAATCTCTCCCAGAAACTCACTTCTATCAAAACTACATGAAAGATTGCACCCAAAGAATCCACCAAGTTGAATGGCTGGTCTTGAGGCCATTCCCCATTTCAAGGTTTTGAGAAGGGGGGTGGGAGCCCCAGTTCCTAGGCACAAAGAAACATGAAATGACCAAGAGATCAGCCCTTCTTTTGTGTAAACATGGACAATAATTCTTCCTTCTTTTCATCAATTCTTCTTCTCTTTCTTTTTGCAATTTTGAAATTGAAGAGAGGACGGTGTTGTTGGAAGTGTTGTATTAAGATACATCTTGTCTTCTTAAGGTTTCTGTAAAATATTCTTTGACAATGGACGGCAAATAACAAAGGGGGAAAAAAAATCTACAAGGAAAGCACAACCAACAATTTTTTTAGTGCAATTATAGTCATCACAACCAACAATTTTTTTAGTGCAATTATAGTCACCTTCTTGACGTGTGAGACTCCAGTTCACAAGGGAGTAAGTAGGTAGATATACATGGTTTCATAAGACCAAAGCATTTGTCAATGTAATCACTTGACACATCAGTTAGATACTCATCTTCCCCGTTTCTTTGGGACTGCCCTCTTCTTTTGATCCATTTCTTTAACCCAAACAATGCAAAGCAATGATGGAGGAGTGAATTCGTTGAACCCCCGAAAACTGGAATTCAAAAGAACTAATAGTATGTACCTTGGCAGCTTCCACACTAATGATAATATTCTAAAAAAATTTGTTGAAATAATTAAATCACAAAATTATTTAATTCTAAACAAAATTGTGAATGAAAAATTAAAAAATAAATAAATTAGAGTATTTTGAAATATTATATTTTTAAACATCGAATCTTCCAACATAAAAAATAATTATTCGAGACCAAGTTGTTGAACTTGCCACCGTCCTATACAGCATAGGAGCCCTCTCAAACTAATGGAAGAACAAAAAGAGAAGAGCTGGAAGATGCACAAAATCTGGGAGGAGAAAAAAAAAAGGTCTGCCAAGAAAAGGTGAAATTTGATGATTCTTTTTTCATGTTGGAGGTTATATGTTATATCCACTTATAATTGAACGATTTCCCCTTCTAACACCAAAGTAGCCTAAATTGTTAGGAACTTTGATGTCAAATATGTAATATATTTCCTTCTAAGATTTTGTTGGCATAATTATTAATTTAAAAAAATTATTAAGGTTTATTTTTTTATTGTAAAGTATACCTCCATAATTTCTCAAAAGTTGTGAATTTATTTTTTCATAATTATTTAGTGCCGAACCTACTAGGTTGGTACAACATCATACCTTATTCACGTTCTTGAGTGAGGCCTGTTATAGAGGGTATTCGTTTATATCCCACCTGCAATTAACTGATTTTTCTTGTCTAAATGTAGAACATGGTGGGGTCGAGCAAATCTTCTACAAAAGTTCACAAATCCTAACAAGGTGACGGAATCTATCAATTGAGTGCCAAATACATCAAACAGATCATGGCCATTGGTTAAACCCAGGTATACTAGTAACCACCCTCCATTCAATTGTCCATCCATCCATCACCTAATTTAATATATACATACATGATCGATCGTGCTTTGTCATCTATCATCCATCAACTAACAAACCTTTTCTTCGCTTTCTCAGCCTTTTCTTCGCTGGCTATTTATAGCCAAAAAAAGAGCTATATAACGAAAAATTTTAAAGTGCTAAAATCAAGTGCTTTTTGAGATTTTTCAATATTTAGAATTAGATCAAAAGTTAAGAGAAAACACCAGATTTATTCTATACATGGTTCAAGTAGGTTAGCCAAAAGTATAGAATTTTTATTTTTTTAAAATTATTTTCATATTTAACTTGTGACCAAATTTGGCTAAATCTTCCTGTGAATCATTGCCACTTTGGCTAACATCACAAAATTGAGGGAAAAAAACACTGGGGCCCAGGTTAGCTTTTCTTTCTCTCATTAGGCTTCCGTGGTTTTCTTATTTCCACACAACCCATGTCGAAACTTCAATGGTGGCAATATTGGCAACCACAACCCTTGCCTGACTCAAATTAGTAGCCACATAGAATGGTGAATATAGGCAGGGCTTTAGAGTAGATTGCATTAGTAATAAGTAATAACCAAGTGTTTTTTTTGGGGATTTTTTTTCCCTCTTTTTATCTAAATAAAATTTAAAATTTTTTTTTGGGGTTTTTGTAGTGTAAATTCGACTAATTTTGGTAATATTTTTTAGAAAAAATCTCCAAATTGATAACTATCGCAAAATTGAAAAATAATAAAATAAAATAAATAAAATAAAAACCCTGGTAATAACTAAGGTGGAGACATGGAATAGGGGGACACATTACTGATTTCAGGCCTTCTAAATCTGGCGAACCCAGTCCAAAACCCTTACTTTTTTGGCGATTCTTTTTTTTAAATTAAAAAAAGAAGAAAAAAAAGCCATTGAATGGGTCGCAGCCTCAAATTTTTTTCCCACGTTGGCGAAATTTGGTGCCAGTAAAAAATGCTGGAACAAATAGAGTAGTAGGAGTGGATAAATAGCGCTTGAATCTAGAGTAGTAATAAGTAAATTAGGCAGAGGGGTGGCAGGTAACTCTTCCAGGAAGGCTGGTAACTCCTTGGATGCTCGGCGGAGTATCTGAGGTCGGCAGACAGAACGAGAGAGCAGGAGAGCGCCCCGAGAGAGAGAGAGCGCGGGCGACAGAGTGCGCGCCGGCGAGAGAGACAGACAGACAGAGCGCGAGCGAGCGAGAAATAGGAACGTGAAGGACGCTTGCCGTCGGAGATGAAGGACGTTCGCTTGTTTTTCTCTGGTCAAGAATTCGTCGTCCAGGTCTTGTGATTCTTCGGAATTTTGTAGTTTGTTTTTTTGCTTGAGATTGATTCGTTATATTTTTGTAAAGAGGTGGCCATCGCAGAAGAGGATTTGTATGCGAGATCCATGCATGGTTTTGGTTCCGCCTCTTTGTGTATAATGGACACAAGAAACATCTTCTGCTGCTGTAGAATTTGAGATATTTGTGAAACTTGTGGAGTTTTTTTTTTTTTGGTGTTTGGATTGATTTTCGGTGTGTTTATTGTTGTTGTTGTTGAATCGAAGGGATTACGAGCGTGCTTGCTTGCTTTCTTTACGTGCCTTGTTTGTCATCTTTTTTGTTGTTTGTTATCATGAGCGACTCGTGCAATAGTGGTGGTAGTGATGATGGAAGTGGTAAGGGGAATGATTGGGAAGTAGTCTCGCTTTCTCTCTCCTCTCATCCCCTCTCAGCATCCAGCAACCGGCAGCGAAATGGAGGAGGGGGTGATGCTTTCGCTTCTGCTCTCAATTCCGAGTTTTTTTTTTGTTCTCCTGATTCTCCATCGGAATCCGGACGTCTTAGTTTGGACAACGTGGAGGAGTGGCCTTCGGTCGTGGGCCCTGCCGTTTACTCGGAAAACAAGAAGAAGACAGAGAGGACGACAGAGGCGGTATCCCAAGAGACACCAGCAGCAGCACGGTTAAATACAGAAACTTTTATGGCCACAGAGGGCAGTGAACGGGAAGACCACGGGAAGAAGAAGGATGCTGCTGCACTTTCCCCCGAGCTTGCAAGAAGCTGTGCCTCGCAGATGCAGGAGTTTTCAGGGATGGATTGGTTGGAGCCCATGGTTCCTGGTCAGTAAACTCATCTCTCTCTCTCTCTCACCCTCAAGATCGCTCTCCTCATGACTCCTAAAGTCTGTCAAAGCGTCAGTCGTTACCTGTAAAAAATAAAGACTCGCCTCACCCAATTTAGCTTACAGTCTCTCCCTGGAGTGCTCTCTCTCTCATCAAGTCAAAAGCCATTTCAACTACGAAGTAGAGCAGAGCTCACTTAGACAGAAGTGCATAAAGATGTGCACATTCAAAAGAGAGTTGCATGCAACACTTTTGTAGGCGGTACTCACATGCAAAATTGAAAATAGGTTTTCTGATTTCACCATTGGCAGTGTCGGTCAGAAAATTGTATGATGCACTTGGGAGTCTGCAATGTTGATAGTTGCTTTCTCTTGTGAAGAGAACTTTGTGGAAGATTGCTCCTTCTTGCCTGCCTGTATGTGGGCTGATCTGGGAGTGAAGGTTGTGTCATCTGTGTACTGGGATTTTGCAGTTGATTATGAGCAGGATGAGATTGGAAGTGCAAGCATATTTTATGGCCTGGATTCTGATTCAAAGGCTGGTACAGAGCCTGATTATAGGCAAGCAGGGCCACTGCTTGGATCCTGCCTCTCTTCTCCATCCTCACCCACAATTGTTAGTCGGGTGAACTCTATGCAATGGGTTCTAGGGGATGAGGTTTTCCAAGGTCACATTGATGGAGGTGATGATGAGAGTAAGGCTCCATCATGTTTGGTTGAAGATGAGATGCCATCTTTGGCAGGCTTAGAGAGGGAGAGTTTTGGAGAGAACTCAGGTTTGGAGTCTCCAGATTCAGGTACAGGCAGGGGTCAGCGGAAGTTGGTGCCAGAAGATACAAAGGGTTCTACTCCATTACTGGGGGATGGATGTGATGATCAGACATATGAGGTATGGTGGAAGCGATGGGCTGCACTGTGGTATATGCAAGCACGACAGGCCAACACTATTTGGTCCATTGCCTTGGCTGCTACAGTTATGGGTCTTGTGATTATAGGTCACCGATGGCAGCACGAGCGCTGTCAGAACCAGCAGCTGCGCTTGCAGCTCTGCTCTAAGGACAAGGTACCACTGAAGCTTTGTTCTTGCTCATGAAAGTCAAAATGCTCAAAGCAGTTCTGTTAGACCTTGATATTGATGTCAAATCTGTTAGCAACGACCCGGGGGTCTTCCTTTCACATAAGATGCTGAACAGTGTGGGTGCTTGATTATTTTGCAGAAAATAAGTCAGCTTGTTTTTCAAATAGCTCGTCTCAAGGAGGCATTGTCAGGCCGCCGGCATGTGCCGGTTTTGCGAACAAGCTCTTCATACAGTAGTTTCCTGGACCGTGTCTGATAATTCTCTCAAGTCCACTAAGCAGTGTCAATAGTCTCCATGTTCACATTTTGACTTTCACTCATCAATTCTGGGTGCTTCTTGCATATATACTCAGGCTGTGATAATGAAGATCAGTTGTAGGGTTGTCTGTCTAGCACACCACCTTACCTTATGTTTCAAAAGCCCTCCTTTCTTCAAATCTGGTGTAAAATTAAAGGTTGTAAGCTTCACCACCAAGGTGGGGAGGTTTTTGGTCCAGCATGGATGCTGTTAGCAAATACACATGCGTGTGATTGAACATGGACGGTTGGTTCTTTTAAGACCTGATAGTAAAACAGATGTCCTTCAGTCATTGCTGTGATGTCTATTTGGCAGCTTTTTGTGTGAATATGGCAGCATTGGAGTCTTGCAGCAGCCATGGAAAATTGGTGGGTCACTTCCCTTTTGCTCTATATTTTCAGCATTAGTTTAGCACTCTAGAACAGTTTATCTGCATGGGAAATCCAAATAGCAGAACTACTGTTGAAGCATGATGAAGTAGAGAGAGGTTCCTATCATGTTTGAGAATTGATTTGGAGCTTGATATCTCCTTACGATATGCAATCAGCAGAGTAGGTTGGGAGTTGGTTTCTCCATTGAATTTGTATGATAACCCTCAACAGAAACCACATTTGTAACCACTCATGCAGAGGATGGATTGTCACCTTTAAATTACTCACCATCAGAAGTTGAAACCATTCTGTGTGCCGGAATTTTAGATATTGAGACAGTTGCCCTCAATGATGTTGGGGTGTGTGTTATTTGCAAGGTGTTTTTGCAGTCGTCATAAGCTAGTTGTTGATGACTTCACAATCATTTCTTTGCCAAAAAAAAGAAGAGGTAGAATTCTGCATGAACATATGATGGCAGTGAAAAACATTGTGTAATATAGTATTTTAGGGCTTTGCTACACTGCACACTACTGTCATTAGAAATAATCTTTCATGCACATTACATCTATATTAATTTATAAATTACAAACTTTAGCATTTATATACACTAGTTTCTTTTTGCTGATTCATCAATGATACAATGATACTGTGTTGAGGTTTTTGTTTTGTTTTTTTTTTTTTTTTTTTGTTTTTTTTTTTTTTTTTTTGAAAATTTCTAGATGAATTACTGAAAATGTTGATTACAAATTTACAGTCCAGTGCTTACTCTCAATACAGTACCAAAACATGATTTGGCATGCAATCCCTAATGTGAGTTCCCATATGCGAGCAATTTTTTTGCTGAGGATTGAGGTTTGTAGCCAAGTGCTATATCAGCTCTAGCAATAATAACAAAAAATTCACATGAAGATATACAATCCTTGCCGTTGATGTGAAGATGTTGTCAAAATAAAAGTGTATTGGATAAATTTGAATTAAAACAAATTAATTATATTCATTCATTTGGTATTGGCATAAAACGATCATCTGACATAGGTGAATATGCACAGCACTATTTACTTACTAAAAAGGTTGTCCATGACTATGTCACATAATGTAGAGTGTTCATATATGTACTCTACTGAAACAGACCAATACATGGGTTGGTGCGTGGATCTAATAGTGTTTGCAACACTGTAATCGAAACCATATTATAGACTAACTTTCCAACAAGACCATTCACAAGTCCAAGCATAGAGTAAAATTTGATCTGTGGGCATGACCTTCAAATCCTTATACAATCTTAGGAATGGCAAAAGGTTGTGACATTTTTTTGTGGGGATGGTTTGTTTACTTGCAAATTGCATGTCATCTTGAAGGGGCAGTTTTTTTTGTGTGTCCATGGTTTAGGGTTTAGGGTTTAATCACTGTATGATGAGCTAAAGCCTAAGGGTTCTAAAAGTGTGCCAGCAATTCAGGGATTGATGTTCATCCAACAAGATGGCCTCAAAACAGGAAAATGCGGGTAGTTTTCGTGGGTGCTGGACCAGAAGCAGCACACAAACATGATGTTTCGTGACACCTAACAAAATGTTTGTTTTCAATGTCTGCAGTTTGAGGTGGATACTTGTTAGCATATTTAAACAACCATTGACAAACCATCTATGATTAAGTGTCAAATCTAATAGGAAATCTCGATCTAACAGTCGAGCTTTACAAACAGTAATGCCCTTGGGATCAAAGGCATTTCCCCAAATGCAGGCAGGAATTCTGCTCCTTGAGGGATGATGCTCTACACAGAAGTTTCCACATGGCCACTACTACTACTTCCTATTCACAACCCAATGCTTAATTTCAGCACATTAGACGCATGACAAAGTGGGCAGGGTTGAAAGTAGAAAGATGTTTGTGCCATTGCAACCATCCACTCCTCGGCTGCATTTCACTGTCCATCAGTATATATATTTACATAAACTTCACAGAAGAGGCAACCAGGAACATGCTCAATTAGATAGAGAGATGCAAGCATTTTCACAAACATTCCAGCCTGACAACACAGTTCCTGATTCAGAGTCCAATGGAAACATGCACTACAACTCTTGTCTACTTTGGTTAGATAACTTAGATTAGTTCTGGACAGTTACCCAGGTGACATTAGGGCTTAATTTCCTCGGAAGAAAGCCTGCTTATCCACCCCTCCAAAGATAACAGCACTGGTAGTCAGTCTACTTGCTGCCTTGTAATTTTCTAGATCTTGAACAAAAATGGTTGCTGGGTGATGTCCCAGACATTGAGATGTTAGTAGCAGCCTTGCTGACCTGGGTTGATGACAACCTATTTCCAAAATTACCTAGAAATTGGTACCAGAGGCAGCCCAATTGTTAAGGTCTGAACTCCCTGGGATATTGTCCATGCCCACCAACTTCATTTCTCCCACCTGAAGATACTATTGCTTTCCTAGAGAGACATGCTGGTTCTACGTTAACAACCAAATTAATTCCATTGACAAGCTATACATAAATGCACTCACTGAAAAGAACCTCTACAGAAGATGGGAATGACAAATGGAGGCTGAAGGAAACATGAGGTTCTATTTGTTATACCTGGAAAGTGTGCAGTTCACAGGCAGAGGAGGTTACACATCCCGAGGGGAAGTGGGAGCAGACCCGCCTATAGGGGCAACTCCAGGCAATTCATCCTTGTTGAGGTTCAGAGAGGCTTTAGGTCGTGTGTGCTCCTGCTTCATGTGCTTGCCAGTCAACCGTGAACCATTTTTCGCATTTGCTTGTGGGGACTCAGTTCCTGGCTGCATTATGGCACTGCCAAGGGACAGACGACGACTCACTTGTGATCCAGTTCCCCCAACACTGGTGCGAGATACACCATTGGCATTTTTGGAGCTGAGAGCGGCCTTGATTGGACTGGGCTTTGACCCAAAAAGTGTCTCCTTCTCATTCATCATTTGCTCCTGGAGTTTTTTCTGATCCTGTAATCATACCAATTTTGGAATGTTCAAATTTCTCACACTGCAGGGCAGGTACCTCTTTAGCTCGTAGAATTAACTGGATCTACAATAATGTGGACAAGACAGAAGGAATTTTGCATAGATAAATGGCAACAATGTCAGATCTTGGAAGTGGTGAGATGTTTGGTGCATACCCGGAGTCGACGTTTCTCCTCCTCTTTTTCTTGGCGCAAGTAGTTGTATTCATCCAGCATGGCAAGCAGTCTCACCTGCATTGAGAATTCAATGTGAGATTAGAAGAAATCCAGCTTATTGATGCATTGTTGTAGGAAAGCAAATCAAAATCTGCAGCTCTTCAAAGACGTGGCAAGTAATGTACCGCATACCCCATCAAATAAGAAGGGAATGCCCTGTTCCTCCTCCCAAGCTTTAGTCCTCAAGTTCAATGACTCGACAAGTGCTGTATAATGTGATGAACATACACCGAGAAAGGAATCAGAAATAACCTAGCTCACCAAACAAAGTGTTTGTTGTACTTACAACTACACAGAGCAAGTTTGGTCTACATACAGACTATACTTATAAGCTTTTTCAGATATGTACTTCAGAAAAACCACAGCTCACTTGGAATGTAAAAACATACCAGGAAGTTTATTGATGGCTGCCCGGGCACGTTCTGCACGTTTCAGATTTAGATGAGCTCCTTTGCTGGCAAACCTATTTTCATCCTGCATCCAATCCAATTTCACAAGATGGACTGATATCAACAAGGTTTCATCACAAAATTTGCTGCGCTGTGTTTGTCTCGACAATATACTCAATTCTGCAGGGAGGAGTCACACTACTATTAGGATTTCAGCTCTTGCTCACCATGCAACCAATGTCTAGAAGAATTTTGGAGCTAACAATGTCTATATAAGCTGGATTCAATGGTCATTTTGTATGTTCTCTGGCCCAAACCTTGTTATAATCCTCAAGCCATCCCTCCTCTTCACATGCAGACATCCACTTCTCCATCTTCTCAAGAATCTCCTTCCTCTTAGATGCTTCATGCTTAGCTTGAGTAATCTGCTCTTCCAAATTGCTCAGAAGGTCTGATGGGTCTACCTCTCCTGCAGCCAATAATATTTAACAAGCTTGCATCACAACAACATTTGACAGATGCAATGAGAGGGAAATTAGTGGTATGTTTTTTGATAGATGCAATAGGTCCTTGTCACCTGAATCAATTAAGGCAATGAGTTTGTCTTCCATGGTACTGGCATCAGGCTCTATGTGTGCACATCTGCAAACTTCCTCCAGTTCCATCCGCCTTTTCACCACAAGTTCTTTCATTTTGCTTGCCTTCAATGTGTCAAGTCTTGCAACTTCTATTTCTGCCTGCATCAATCAAATGAGCACCAATGGTCAAAGTTAGCACATAATATGTCCCAAAAGTCAAGCTTCATAGAAGAGAAGGAGAGAATCCTGCCAGTGGAAGAGGAAGAAAGGATGCATAATTACCTGATCAATGATACCTAAGGCAAGGGAACCAGGCAGAGTAATGTCCTCTTCAGTTACTGCAATATTGCAAGTTATATGTTGAAACGACTGCTGGTCTTCCAATGGAGTGTCCATCAGGTTCCAGAGTTCAATGAGAGACATTCCAAGGTCTCGCAGCTGTAGACAAGAGTACCATGTCAGAAAATCATATCTCCACAGACAGAGATGTCCAAAACAGCATATCATAGTTTAGAATACAACCACACCTTCTGCAGGCGAAGTTTTTTCTCCTCACGCAAAGAGTGGATGGTCTTGGCTAGCTGAGCAATTGTGCCATTGCTAATACTCTTGGGCTGCCCTCCATTTGAGTCAACCAAGCTAGGATGAACATCAGCAATAATCTGGGTGAAATCCATTCCCAATAGTGTGCAAAGTTCACGTGCTGCATTCATGTACTCCAGCACTTTGTGCAAGCGATCACTCTGCTCAAAACCCCAGGCCACATATTTCAATACCACTGAACCTCATGATGTTCTGTTCTTTGCTGCCAAAAACCCCAGACCAGAAACTGTTTCTTTCAACATATAGAATCCTGTGGGCTTACCCTTTCCTGCTGAAGCACTTGAAGCTGAGAATTATACTCCTCAAGCTTTCTTAATGACATATCCTGATCACCTCCATTCAGATAGAAACCTGCAGCTGGTGTTGCTGCAATCTCCCCACAAATGTTTGCAATCTGGGTCTTCACCTCCAAAAACTGCTTAGCTCGATCCTCCTTCTTTTGTCGCAGAGCTTCCACTTGGGGCCTGATAGTAGCCAACTGCTCCCTTAGAGTTCCTGTGCGCTTCTCCTATGATTTCAATTTGCATTATACGAAGTTTGGATCAAAGTAAGAAAGAGGGTGAACAAAAAAAACAGAGATTGAAATATCTAGAATGTGCAGAATTTGGGAGACAGAGAGAATAGTGAAGAAGCTCTTTGCTTTGATTCTATGTTTCCCTGACGTCAACAGCTGCACACATCGACAAACACTTACTCGTGGTGAAACTGCAGGGTCTCCGAGGGCAGAAAAAAGTGCTGCCAATTCGGCCTCAGTGTTTGCAAGGTCTTGATGCAGCTGTGCGCGGGCTTGGCTGGCATGATCCACCTTGCGCCTGTAGACCTCTAGACATTCCTGCTCCAGCTGCAAGAGCATCTTGTCTCGATCTAAATCGTTCTCTCCTACCTCATCCCATATGTTCTGCATTCATAATCTCCCCCGAAAACCATGTCCTTTGCATCAGTATGAAAACTATTCCAATGTACTTTGCATCGGTACGAAAGCTATTCGATGGGCATGGTACAGGCGTTCTTCTTTGGTCGATTCCAAGTCACAAAACCAAGAAAACAGTAACGGCAGCAAAGTTCTGATACAATGGACAGAGAACGAACCTGCAACTCGCGAAGTAGGGAGCCGCATGTAGTTTCCACATGCTGCTGCTGGGGCTGTTGTCCCATAGTGGAGTCCAACTCTCATTCACCAGCTTGAAAATAGACGACCGCCTAGCCTTCAGTTATCGAGTAGTCGTTTCTCCAAAGCTATATATTACTCGACCAGACAACGAAGCCGACAATAAGCTCAAAACAACGCAAAAGAAGAGCAATACGGCAGACAGACAGAGCGGCGACTCTATCGAGACAAATCTCCTCCTCAAATCTCTTTGCCTACACAAAACGATCGATGACACAATAGGCCGGGGTTATCAATAAGCGGCAGTTGCTAAATGTAGAAGAAGACGGACAGTACCAAAGAAAAAGTACAAGCTAAAACAAGGCGAGAAAGAGCGGAACCTGGTGAAAAGCTCGTAGACGAAACTGCTGGTAAAAAAGGTTGAAGACATCGATCCAAAACACCTAAGTCGGGTAGGTACTACTATCGCCGCACAAGCATCCATTTGTCCGGTTACGGATTTCTCTGACGCTGGCAGACGACGCGAGAAAGAGAGAAAACTTGTGAAAAGATTGGAGCCGAACCTGATGAAAAGATTGTAAGCATCACCCCGCAAGCATGCCTTGTCCGGTTATGGATTTGTCTGATCAATGCGGAAAGACGCCGCTGCTGCCGCCCTCAAGCGCGGACGGAGAAAATCCCGGAGAGAGAGACAGAGACAGAGAGAGAAGCGATCGCAAAGAAAGGTACTGAACGGAACGAAGGAACGCGAGAAAGAGAGAAGAAGCGACTGCAGACAACGAGCGGACAGAACATCGACAGGCGATATAGCTGAGTCTGCACCAATACTATAACGCCAAATCAGCTTCTTTGGCCAGCTTTCCCAAAGGCCTCTCATTTGTCCGACAGGCAACTTTCGCAGCATTTCAGTCATAGCCAATACCATGTTGCCACATCCGCATCTTAGCCAGCATCGTCAGGGCGGTAATGGTTTAGTCTCGCCCGTGTGAAATGACCCCTCTTGGGTTCGAACGTTCGAACATACCGTTCCCTCGTCGTAAATGGATTTTGGGGGAGTTTTTTTTTTTAAATGTTTTTTCGGGGGCTGGGGCGGGGAGGGGGGCAATTTGGCGGAGTTTTAAAAAAACTGGCGGCGGAGTGACCGTTGGCCGCCAAATTCCCAAAACAATTTCAGTTATGACAATAGCTAAGTTTAGCACCGCCTTCTCCCCCCCGCGCTACTTATGGAAAAGGTCGTCACTTGATTATTTTTTTATTATTATTTTTGGATTTATTAATTTTGTGTCTCATCTGGATTCTAAACTACCTAACTCTACTAGGGTTAATCTTAGATAAAACCACATCCACTTTCAACAGCTTGGATTCAATCTCTAACTTATCAAACCCCACCCCACCCTAACCCCCACAAAAAAAATCATCCAAAAACCCTATCTAGTACCTATTGTCATGGTGCAATTTATAGAATTGCATGTCCAAAATCATCCTTCTTGCATGGGTCCAAGAAAATAATTAATTGATTGATTTTTTTTAATATTTATTTTTTAATGTTTAGTTTTTATTTTTTTAATTTTTTGTGTAGTTCAGGGTTAAACTTAGGTTCCAATGTACTAAAAGGGATGTTCAACAACTACAATGGGTTAAACTTAGGTTCCAACTCACCTAGTACTAGGTATATTCAACAACTACAATGGGTTAAACTTAGGTTCCAACTCACCTAGTACTAGGTATATTCAACCACACAATGGGTTAAACTTAGGTTCCAATTTCATTGTTACTAGGTATATTCAACCACACAATGGGTTAAACTTAGTTAGGTTCCAATGTACATAGTAATAGGTACTTTTGTTAACAACACAATGGGTTTAACAACACAATAGGTTCCAATGTCTATATTAATAGGCATTTCCAACACAACACAACACAAAAATGGGTTAAACTTAGGTTCCAATGAACATAATAGCACTAGGTATTTTTAACAAGATACTTTCAATTTCTCAACTACATTGGTACCTTCACCTTAAGACTTAAAGTATGGTCTCTTAGAAGCTATAATTAACTTGGGAAATGATAAATTTTGCACTTGGCCACTTTGATTTTGTCTAAGGACAATGGTAGTACATATATAATGTTTAGAACCAAGCTAAAAAAAATCCTTGCCATGGTACTAGTTGAGTTATTAGGCAAGGCTTTTTTTTACACATGGGACATAAACATTCTACAAGTGAGGATTGGACTAAAGTAAAAGCATGTGTAAAGTACTATATTGTAGTACTTTATCTAGTTTCACTCTTAGGTGCCAACTAACTAATTTAATTTTAACTTATTTTTATCATCAAATTTGGTAGTATATGAATGGTAATTTATGGAACTTTTTTACTTGATAATATTATGCCTAATTAAAATATTTGGCAATGATGATTTATCATTGCATCTCACATTCGTGAAAATGTTTCGTTGAAAGAGAAGTATTGCCCTTTTTTGTTTTCCTTGTCATAGTCCTTAGTTGCAACTATCAAGGACTCCATTTTATCCAACAACTTAATTGAGCCACAGTAGACATTGGAGCTATTACTAAGCATAGATAGAGAGATTGGTAAATTATATATGAACAATGGTAGTAACAAAGAACACAATGCACCTCTAAATGCACCCTACATAATTGTTTCAAGTTTTCAAATTTTTAACATCAATTGACAAGTAATTTTTGTAATTTTGGATGTTTTGGCACATAATTTTTTGACATTTAAAAAAATAATATGAATATTGTCAAACCTAAAAAGGTATTATGATTGTGTTATGAGATATGACAATTTATTTTGTTTATTCGGTTGGTTTTCTTTTTAACTCTAAAATGGCCAAATAATGAATTGCTATTTTTTTAATAAAAATTAGGCAAAACAAACTTAAGATTTCTTAATTATCAAGGATTAAACCCAATGTGGTAAATAAGGAAAACTTTTAAAGTATTCCTCATATAAAGTGTTTGGCAAGAAAAGAACCACCCACTTTTCATTGTCCCAAAGACAAAATTATACACCAAAGGCATTTGCAAATTGACAAAAAGAGAAATGAAAGGACATAAAAATGACATTTGATGAAAAGTAAATAAACTTCATGAATCAATGAAGACAAAACAAAAACTTTGAAACCAAAAATGCAAGGCCCAACTTAGATGTCACAATATATTCTTATATTATTCAATGAAATAGAAATATAACACATTAAGTTGTATTGTTTTGAAAAGAAATTGATATTTAACATAGATTTATATAATAAATTATGTGAACAAAGAAATATAAAAACAGTACTTCGACAATTTTGACATCCTTAACTAATTTTAGTTATTCGATACAACATAATTAAAGAACATATGCTTGATCATCAAGAAATAACCCATTGATGTTTTGAATATTTGCATTTTGTTTCACAAATGTACATGTAATCTTACTTTTGTTTTCTTCAATTTATCTAATCTACCAAAGTTCTTAACCACAACAATCAAATGCATAAGATACATTTTAAATTAATCTTTTGTCAAAATTTTATGTTGTCATCCTCCATGTTCTAATATTATTGAAATCACTTCTCTTTAATTTTTGAACATTTTATTGAAAGATTGTATCATTCTTTTCTTTTGTCTTCATTAAACAACAACATATTTACAACTATGAATTATATATATATCTATTTCAATCTCCATCCATTCCAAATCTTCAACCACACAATTACAACTTCTTAAAAGTCCATTCCATTCCCACCAAAGGATGAAAATAATCCCATGAATGAGTTTGCAAATGAAATGTCATTGGGTCTATTTTACTTCTCAAAATAAAGTATTTTCCAATTTTTGAAATTTGACTTTAAATTAGGGTGGGGCAAATTGTTTAATTGAATCTATACAATACAAAAATTGTAAATGTTTGTCAATGCCATTCAAATTTACCTACAAACCTAGGTATAAGTTTTCTATACCTCCTCCTTTGTTTATACAAACTTGTTACATATGTATGAATGTATGAACCTAGCTCCTACACTTTCCTATATTTCTTTATTTCTTAAAGTGATTCATTGCTTTTAAAACCTTATATTTTTCTTGCTTTTGCATTTGGAACTTTCAAAACACAGTTGTGCTATAAGGTTTTATGTTGTTTATGAGAGTTTTATATGAATTAAAATTTCTTAGTCTTTCATATGTCTCATCATTTGTTAAAATAGTTATTCTCAAACCATTCTAGATGTCGCTCCACTTCATTTTTGGAGCTTTCATAAGATAATTGTGTTGTAAGGTTTTTTATTGTCTTTGAATTTTTTTAAGATCTAAAGTTTTGTACTATTGTATGCATGGATGCACAAGAGTGGCAAATATACATGCCATACATTTTTAATGTACAAAGTGGGTCCTACAAATCTCATGAACGTTGATTGCCATTAGATACCAAGCATTACTTATAATCACACACATGTAACAGAGAATGTATTTGTGTAATGAGAGGTTTAGAAAGTCTTATTTGCAATGTGACGAACCCCTTGGTCACTTTGTGGTACTACTACCTTATTGACAAACCTTGTTATCATTTTTCACAAAAACAAACCATTCATACACTTGCAAACTAGAACCTTACCCAAAAATCAACTTTGTGTTAGAGTTTTTTCAAACCTTCAAAATTTATTACAAAAATACTCACAAATGTTTTCTTTGTTAGCCAAACAAAAATCCCTCCTCCTAGTCACCCCTTATGAACCCCATAAAAAACAAAACACAACACACCCATGTTTCTAGAACCATCTAAGGATCCAAAACAAAATTAAAAATACATATTCTCATTAAATAACCATATCCTCATTAAGTGCATTTATGGATTTGTTGATTGCCTTACTTATTCTAAATTTTTTTGGAGCTACACATGTTGCTTCAACATTGTTGGGTTTTTTTATTGACTTTGCAGATTGAAAATTGAAGTAAATGGGTAACAATTTGCAACTAATTTTGGATTTTTATATTATGTGACTTTTTTTTTGCACTTTTTTATTATTTTGATGTCAATCTTGGATTCCATTTTTTCTTTTTGTTTTGAGTCTTTTATTAGGTTCGTTGGATTTTTTGGGGTTTTGAGTTTGGGGTTGCATGCAATGGATAACCCAAACTTGGTGTGTTTTCAATTGAAAAATAAAAAATTAAACTTAAACTTTTTATGTTTTACTTTTTTACTTTTTTATTTATTTCTTTATTTATACCATAAGATTTAGACCTTTCTCAAAATGTGAAAATTGGTTCGTTTTTCAAATCGGATGTTAGGTGAAAAATTGGGTAGTTTTCATTGGATGGTTTTCACCTCCAAGAAGAACCTTAGTCTAGTTCTCATTGCAATCTTCAACTTCAAATTTCACTAGCTAACTTTTACTAAGAATCAAACTTAAAAGTAACGCCAGTTTTTAATTGGCAAGTGAAAACCATCCAACACTACACAAAACATGTTTATTTGTTAAGTCAACCATGTAAAAAATTAAAGTTATCGTTTATGGATGTGGTTACCATAATAATGAAAACTTAGCTAGATTTGACTATAAAATAGTAAGGCCAGTAGGATTTAATTACTTCTAGGGTAGAAAGGTTGGTCATAGTACACTTAAAACAATGTTTTTGTAGGAGGGTCCCATTGTTTATTATGTCCAAAAATAGATGGAACACTCCTCTTTGTGCATCTATCACACTAAAATTTGGAAAAAATGGACTAAAAACAAGAAAGTTATGGCCCCCCAAGTAGGGGGGGTCATTTTTACAAAAATTTCTTGATCAAACAATTCATAGCCTATTTTTGAACCCTAAAAAAAATCCTTAAATATTATTTTGTTTCCTTTAAAGTTACAAAATGATTTGTAAAGCTTAAGATGGTGATTTCAGAACAATTTAAATTGTTCAATTTGAACAAAAAATGAAAAAAATTATATGCATTAATGAAATAGGACAAATCAAATGAAAAAAACACATTTTATAATTTTAAAAAAACATATTTTCTATAGTGTTTTCTTTTAGTTGCTCCTTTGACATTGCATTTCAAAGATGATTCGTAAAGTTTAAGAAGGTGTTCCTATAACATTTTATATCACTCAAAATGGAGAAGAATTGAGAAAGAACTATCAAAATGTTCAATGATAGGCTAATGTTCAATGATGACCCAATTTATTTTAAAAACACACACTTTAAAGGTGGCGAATAGTGTTTTTTTCCCCTACTTTTTTTGTGAAGTTTTTGAAAAAAAAATTACAAAACCCTTTGAATGTGTTGCAAGTTATTTTCAAATTTCACAACACTACAAAATTTCGCAAAAAACAAATGATGTTGTAAAAAGAGAAACACAAAAAAACCTATATATATAACAAAAAACCATGATTTATGATAACCGACTTGTGAAAACCATCTTGAAAACCAATAGTTCAATATTATATGAAAATCACTTACCTTAAAAATCATCTAATCGGATTTTTTTTTTTAAATTTTGAAAACCAAGACGATCCTCATAATGGAAAATTGTTTTTTAAATAATTGAGGCAATTCTCATAATTGGAATAGATGATTCTCACAAAAAAGTGAAAACCGACCAACATTGGTTTTATGTTGCCTCAAAACACATGATTTGTATATTACTAAATTTTCAAAAACTTGGACTTCCATGCATGCATTTAATAACATTTTAGCAAAAATAAAACTACCCACAAATACCCAAGGGTTTGAAAAGATCGTGAGTTCCAAAATACCTTGTGCAAAAGCACAACTTAACATATGTAAAAACCACATCATTCTTAGCCCACATGGGATTCATAATCCTAATTGTGCATGCACACAAAATGGCCAATGCACAAAATGTTATCAAAAGGATTTTCAAAAACAAATGATCAATGGGATTAACATCATTGTTTTATACCAATGAAGTAGCAACAATCATAACATAACATTACGAATTGACATAATATTAGACAATTGTTGGATTGTTCCACATAATCTACAATTATTCACAAAATATAATTCACATTAATGTGAAAATATATGTGCGCTAATGAAAAATGTGAAATATGTTTACAAGTATATATATGAGGGTCATGATAAAATGAATGTGCAATCCAAGCCAATATTGATTCAAATATTGACATTCCCTTTAATGATGCCCAAATTTGGATGAAATTTCATCCATTAAAAGAAAAGTGTCATTTTGCAATTGTAGTATGCAATTAATTTTCAACTGCATGCTACACATTAACTGTTAGACCCCATAGTTGCACAAAACAAATTGCACATGACTAATAATTGCATACAACAATATGTATGTGAACAATATATATGAATTTATATTATATACATTTATATTATTTTACAAGGGTTGCCCATGGTGACACATGCTCATTTGGGAAGGTCAATTATATGGTGACATGTGACATTTAAACATTATTTCAATATTAATCATTATTAATAAAGTAATAATATATCAGCCATCCAATAAAATGTGAATTAGATTTTGACATATGTCCATTTGTGAAGGCCAATTATGTGGGTGCCACATGGTAATTTTTAAAAGCCCATTGATTTTTTTAAGTAGGTAGGTAGGTCATAGGTAGGTTGTAGGTACGTAGGATGGTAGGGTTAAGCTAGGTAGATAAATTTAAAATATTCCAATTTTGTGTTTGGGTTTAGCATTTTGGGTTGAGCCTCTTTTATTGGCCCATCCCAAATGGCATTTGGTACTCGGTTTGTGAACAAGACAAATGCACTTACTTATATATCATAGTAATTGAATGGATTCAACATAAATTTAAATATTTTTCATTTTTCGGAATTTAAAATTTTTTATTTAATATTTTTGTTGAAATTTTAATTAAATCAAAAGTTCAATTTTTAGGTGTGAACCATAGACCTTCAACACTAAAACAGTCTAAACACATTAGATTATTCCACAACCTTAAAGATTTTATATTTTCTATATCCATTACTTGTTCAAAATTTCCAAATTAAAAAACCAAGTGTTGAAGTTAAGATTTAAATTTTAATTAATAATTCTATAGTTTGTTGCTAAAATCATTCATATACTCTGGTAGTGTGCACATTTGGAATCCAAGGCAAAAAAATGGGATAAAAAATTTCAATTCCGAATGCGATCAATGTAATTACAACCTACATGCAAATACTACATGCTACCTACTATGCAATATTAACTCAGTTTACCTATTAGTTAAATTAATTATATTCTAAATAATAAAACTTAGTAGGTAATAATAATATGATATATTTATAATATTATTAATTGTTTAATAAATATAAATAAATATAATTATTGAATAATATTAATATTACTAGAAACTAAATAATCATAATATTTATTTTAAAATATTAATATTATACCATAATAACATAAATTAAGCTAACCAACGTAACCTTTTAACCATAGGTACAAATATAATACAAATATAATATAATTAAAATCATATTTATTGAAAAAATATATATTCATTAATAATATATATATTTATCTTTATTAATAATTAATAATACTATAATGTTATTACATAATCTAGGTTAAAATATTTGTAACCTAACATGTGTAACCTATTAGACATAAGTATATTATCATAATTAATAACACTACAAAAAATTTAAAATAATAATTACTGAATAATAAAAGTGATATTATTATTATTATTATTATTATTGAATAATAATAGTCAAATCATTAGTAAATAATATTACTAATTATATATATAATTTTAATAATTTTAAAATTCTTATATATGATTAGCTATAATGATTAATTATATAATAATATACATATTTGGTTAAAGTAACTTTGATTAAACTACCCATGGTTAGTTTAATCAAAATTAATTTAAACATGGTTAGTTTAGCCTACTTTAATTTAATTTAATTTCATAATTATTTTTGCCATGGTTAGTTTAGCCAAAGTTAGTTTAGCCACGGTTAATTTAGCCTACTTTTATTTAATTTAATTTCATAATTATTTTTGCCATGGTTAGTTTAGCCAAAGTTAGTTTAGCCTCATAATTAGTTTTCATAATTAGTTTAACGAAAGTTAGTTTAACTTTATAGTTAGTTTTGCCATGGTTAATTTAACCAGAATTAATTAGCCTCATAGTTAGTTTTGTCATGGTTAGTTTAATCAAAGTTAGTTTAGACATAAGTAGTTCAACTTCAAAATTATTTTAGCTTCATAATTAGTTTAGTGTCATGATTAGTTTTGCAATAGTTAATTTAATCAAAATTAGTTTAACTTCATAGTTAATTTAACAAAAATTAATTTAACCAAAATTAGTTCAACTTTGATTAATGTGAGTTTAACCTATGTTTAGCCAATTTTTTACCTTGGGTAGCATTAATTAACATGGGTTTAGCCTTAATATTAAAGCTATAAATTCATTATACATAGCTTAAGTGGAAATATTTAGTGTATTAACATACGTATGTATTAACTTCAGTCATGATTTTTATCACATGTCCATTTTGTACACTATTAGTTGCACATAGTTGCATAATGATTGGTTGCAAACAATAAGATTTTTACTAGTGATCCTACATCAATGTTAGGCAAATACTAGTGGTAACCCTTGCCTGCAAGGCACAGACGGTTTTCAAGTGTGGCACATTTCAAGTGGTCGTAAGGTTACTTCAAACTTGGAACACCCACTAAGTCGGAGCTAAAATAAAAGCTCGGTTAAAATATGGAGGAAGGACGCATCCATCCATCCATCCAATCATTCATCCATTGATCCCAAGGTTGAAGGACCTTATAAACCTTATAAGAGACCTTACAAACCCAAACCCTCCCTTGCTAGTGTGCCTTATCTCCAATTTTTTCATCACTCCTTGAAACAAATATTTGCCGGAGAAATAAAACCCCCAAAAGAAAAAGAAGGGCGCTCAGAGCAGCTGGAGGGCCCCATTTCTCAGTGTGAAAAAATATGTCTTCACCAAC
>Ga0209611_10003549_pt1 | contig 26964 bp, 24 predicted proteins | sample S1TSphgellanicum_3_FD_187693 | JGI IMG/M metagenome (GOLD analysis project Ga0209611, IMG submission 187693) | Host-associated microbial communities from peat moss isolated from Minnesota, USA - S1T2_Fc - Sphagnum magellanicum MG (SPAdes) (version 2) | ecosystem: Host-associated > Plants > Peat...
CTTTTTTTGAATATGGATATGAGATAAAATATGGTGCTATCAAGAACAACTTGAAGAATGCATTATGTATAACTAAAGGGACTTTAAAATGAAGGGTCCAAGGGGGGAAGATCCAACAAAATGGAGCAATCCTATTGGTTGAAAGCCATAAATTGGACCTAAGACCTTTTTAGATGAGAATCCATAACCAATTCAAGCCAATTTGAGGTGGGGAAATTCAATTGGAAAAATAAAGCTCAAATTAGACGGTATATGAGAGCTCATGGTTCGGAAAACCAAAATATAAGTTAGTGTTCAAGGTTCTCTCTTTCACGGTTTTCATTTTTTTTTCATTTGTTTTTAAAGTTGAGATTGTGCAAGAATGGAAGACATTTTGTGAATTGAGGACATTGTTGAGAACGCACCCAACACTCCATTTTTGAACACATATACTGTTGGCACGATTGGACTTATAGATCCACACAAGGTGGTTGTTTGAAGGAACACATTTTTAGCTCTTGAAAATGCACAAAATGAAAGTGTTTCAAAAATGAGGATAAAAAGTTTTGGTCATGGAAGATTGAAATGCCCATTTTCACAAGTGGAAAGATATTTGCATCTATAAGAAGTCTCTAAACCCACTCCCCTTCCCAAGAAGAAAGCAACAAAGAAAAAAAAGGTGATTTTAATCATGATGAAAGGGGAAAATGAGAGTAAAAAAAATTGGGCAAATGGTGAAGTATTACATCTGATTACAAAGAGAAATGGAATTTGAATTTGTCAAAAATGCAAAGAAACAAGGCAAATTCCAATTTACTCGAATCTTTAATTGTGCTTGTTTGGATAAAAAAATTTAAAAGAATTTTTTCACATCTAAATCTTTCTCTTTTTTTAGATCTGAAACTTGAATGGAGTGATACAATTTTTGAAAACAAAGTAGAAAAAACAACAATGACTTGATGCATTGCCATAGTTAAAACTAGGACCACCAATATCTTTTGCCTATGCTCATCCATTGTGTGTATTAAGAAACGAAAAACAAGAAAAATAAAATGAGAAGAATGAAGTGGAAATAAAAAATTATAAAAAATGTCAACCTAATCCTCTCAAATGTGAATCCCACATTTTTAATTGGACCCTATACCTTTAGACACACTCATTGTAAATTACAATAAAATAAAATAAAAATTAATGTGAAGAAAGGTCCAATTCAAGGATTCAATTTGTCTCAAATTGATCCTTGAAATTTTGGACCATCGTCTAAAGTGGCTCTAACTACTCTCTTTTACACTTGACTGAACCTAAACCTTATCCATTTAAGGTACATTCATTATCTATCCACACCCTAATATACAAACTCAAAAGGAATGAAACCCGCTCCGTGTACCCACTCAAAAGGAATCAACCTGCAATACCCACTCAAAAGGAGTTTTCTCGAATGGTTTAAGGTGGCCTAAACCCTAAACCCTTCTCATGATGGCCCTATTCCACCACGTATAATTGCAAAAACTTTGCAAGGTCTTTGGAGTATCTGTGGGCTTCTTAATATGTCAGTCAGATGGTTGTGGTCACTCCATTCATTGTGCACATGTATGAATGTAACAAACCAATGCAGACATGCTAGTGTATTCTGAGGGATCACTGCAGCAAAAACATTTGTCATTCCTTCAAATTTCATGCATCGCAAGAAATTTCTTCCCACATCAAACAAACATGCTACCACCTCCTTTTGAGGATTTAAAGGGACTCCACATGTGAGTCATCCACATGTCTTTTTGACTCTGTTCAAGGTCCTCATAGTCCAGTCTTTTAGGCTTCTTGCCAAGGCATTTCCTTGAGGTTCCCTGTGAGAAATGCCCCTTTCTGTAATTTGTGACCAGGCTAGCTTAAAACCTGTCCACTGGAAGCAACCTGTGGCTGATACCTAGCTAAAAATTAGACTGTCGCTTTTGCTCTAAAACACTGGAAGCAACATCCACCATCATTTTGTAGAAGTCAAGTGTTTCCTGCACCTCATGCATGTGCATACCCTCCAGCATGGTTCTGGCAAAGCTTTGTTTGTGTTTGTTCGTTTCCAACTTCTCAAGAAAAATTGATGAGTTTCGAACAGTTGCACCCATCTGGTTGAGCCGCTTCACCTGGTGCTTATTAAGAGGCATAGTTGACTGCACAAAAATATGAGATCCAATCAGAAAGAGTCATGGAATTCAGTACTGGTAGTAACCACTCAGATGTGCCCATGAAGCAGTGGAAGTAATAAGAGAAAAATCCACCTGAAGAAACTCAGCACCAACTTCAAGTTCTCGTTGGTTTGCAGAAGCTTCCTGCAAAGCTTGAATAGCACTGTTACCGTTGTGAACTGAACTGGCTTTCCGTTGTTCTTCATATAGTAGCTTAGCTTTAGAAAAACTGTGCATTAATTGCTGCCGCTGCTTTTCCATCCATGGTGTAAACTCCTCCTTTTGCTTTGCTTGAATCTCTTTCCCTGAACCTAACAGTTTCTTTTGGTAAGCTACAACCGCCTTCACAAATTCCTGAGAAACATAACAACCACACCTTCAAAACCTCCCCACTTTCACATTTGGTCAGTGCAAGAGCTAGGAACTTTGGCATGTTGGGATAGACTCAATGTAGATAGACAATAATTATCAGCATACTTCAATTCAACTGAGGTTTTCCTGTCAGTTATAAAAGTGCCAGATGAAAACTGCTTCAATAGTGCTAACCTTCTCTGGTGTTAAAGCCATATGAAGCAGCAGAGATGTACCTGGTAAGCACGAGGGCATCCAGGATAGTCAAAGACAGTGTCAGAGGCAGAATTAGAAGCAGCCAAGTCCTGTTGATGGCGCATTCGTTCAGGATGAAATTGCAGGCCGACAATGAATTTGCCCTCATCAGGATTATAAACATCAGGATCATAAAATCCTTCCACTAGACTGTCTGCTGCATATGCCATTGGCTTGAACCTTGCCGCCAGTCTCTTCACCCCCTGTAGTCATTGAGATTGGATGAATAAATCCAGACAAATGACCTGAGCTGTTTAGCATACATACCTCATAGAAAGCCATCTTGCAACAACAATATGTGGGCTTACTTGGTGGTGATAACTGTTGACAAAGAGCTCCATATTCGATTCCAGGGATTGATTGAACCAGTCATGAAGAGGTGACCCTTCTACAATGGACACAGAGTGTCGATGGCCATCATAGTTTCCATAATTGATGTGCTGCACTTCAACCCCAACTTTTCTGGAAAGCTCCCTTTCCACGTCCTGCACAGAGAAAATGAACACTTATCCTCTTGCCCTTCTTCAGTTAGCAATCCACACTGTCAGCATAAATCAGCAGGAATAAGCACAGAGACAGTGTTTCTGTGAAGTTGAAACATTTTTAGTTTGCACTCTCCTCTAACACTGAAGGACCTATTTAAACAATAGAGGGTACCATCATACAAAGTTTTACCTGGTACAATGATCCTCCGCACGCAACATTGAGAACCTGTGAGCCTCTGCAGATGCCAAGGTAAGGAATGTTGCGCTCCAAGCAGCGTCTTGCGAGCTGCACAGAAAAGGAGCAGAAAGAGGACATCATGAGAGACAACCAGGGCTTCGGTTTCTAGTAAAGAGTATTTTGTAGTGTGCCTGGTTGGTGAGAGAGTTCAGTCTGGAATTGGAGTGTATTACACAAACCTGCAATTCAATTGAGTCTTTGTCTTTATCGATTGACGTATTGCTGCTGTGTGCCGCTTTGATCTCTTCAAGGTCTTGCTCAGTGAGAGAAGAGATATCACTTTCATACAGTGTGGGGTCGACATCCTCGCCCTCACACAGCAACACACCATGGATGGGTTCGAAGCTGTCCAGAAGTGAATGCACACCTGAGACCCGTGGCACAATCACTGGCACCGCTCCATAGCTCACAATCAAATCCAGGTGATACTCTCCTGTTTGACCCATCCCCATCACCACAAGCACATGGTTATTTAGAATATTGGTTCATGCTGTCTCCATGATACATATATCTCCTGAATGTTTGAGAGACTTTCTTACCATATCTACATAAACTTATGACCTTCTGGTTTTGCTTATGGATTTCCCAGGCTTCTTTCATCCAGCAGAACTACTTCTCATGCAAAAGTCGTGTAATCGGGATCAGTCTTGACTACGCAACATCGATAGCCCAGGGCTCTGAAGAAATATCAGCAGAAAGATAGAGAGAGAGAGACACACACACACACACACTCACTAACTCACCTACAAAATTCACGAACTTATTCTTGCGCACAGTGCGACTGGAGACGATGAGCACCCGAGGCAGAACCGACGAGAGCTCTGCTACCGCACCCCCTCCTACCATTTCCCTCCACACAAACCCAAGAGCGTTTCCAAGAATTCAAGTGAAAAGCTTCAAGAAATTCCTCCCTGCTGGATTTTCTATCTGAGAAAAGCCGCTGGAACAAAATCGTTGTGAAAGAGAAAATGTCGACGTCAAGAACCAGAAGAGATATGATATTCCTACTCCCGCTCCTGCTGCTGATGCAACTGGTCCTATCTTGAACGGACAGAAAGGCGATGGCATGCAAAGCAGCAAAAAGCAAAAGGGGTGAAAAATAGCGGCGAAAAATAGCGGCGAATCGATTCAGTCCATAACGGGGAGCGATAAACGTGCGGAATGAATGGTGCAGCTGCGGTCCCCTATTTTTCTTCAGCATATATTATCACCTAACGAACGCCTTCCTCTTTCTGTCCCTTCTGTCTTTCGTCACCACATCCAATATACTCATCCATATCTTCATCCACTCTTAGGGCTCTCTTGCTTTGTTTTTCGTCGGGCCTGCAGTGAATAGGTATATAACGAAGAATATGTGTGCGCGTGCGGGCACACTGTTGATGATGAGCGAGAGAGAGAGAGAGAGAGAGAGAGAGTTGGGCCTACCTTTGTGGTGGAACTTTTTTTTTTTCAAAGAACTGAATTTAAGATTTCCGTCAACTCAACATTATTCATATATCCAAATCAATGATGTCATCACAGAGTGTCTGAGGGGTTTGCTATTTAGTGAGTGCAACATTGCCAGAACGACAAAAGCTATCTTTCAGCCTATCAATGTTGACTAGTATTTATGAGTGACTTATCACCACTCCTGGGCAGGTCTCTAGTTTGTCAATTATTTTTGAATTTCGAAAGATCTAATAAAATGGAGGTAAGTTTCAGATAAATCTAAGGTAAGCGAGAGACAGTCAAATAGGGCAGATTCAGGCTGGAGAACGACACGAAAATATCACAAAAAGAAGAAGAAGAAGGTGCCAATGCTTTACATTGCATATGAGACACTCCAAATAATACTAGAGAGATCAACCCTGAAGGGCAGGTCCAAAAACCTCATTTTTGTCTACCCATGAAAAAAAAACCATATTATGGCTGACCGCACAAATAATTTTGGGTTCATGGACAATTTTATGGGCAGCCCATACTACCATATTCCTGTAACGACATGTCTCCGCGTTACATAGGGATGACATCATCCGGTTGCATAGCCGGCTGTCAGTCTACTAACTAAATAGCTAATCCCAGTATGCTGACTCGGACTTAAATTGGGTGAAGCTCAACCTCTGACACGCGCACAGTTCGCCACACTTGCACTTACCCCGAAACCGGTACCGAAAGCGTCCAGGTGCACCTCTCCTACTCATGGTGCTAGTCTAACTATCCACTCAGATTATGTTTTAGCCACACTGTAATTTGTGTGCGGTGGAAAACGACAAGAAGCCAAGGGAGGTTCAAATATTGTTGTGCAATTAGTTGTGTATAACCTGCATAATTCCAATGCATAACCATAAGATACTTTCTATTTTGAGGTCCTTCTGTCACATAATCCAGGCACAAGATCACATCCAGCAAGCAAATCTCTGAAGATTGGGTCCATTTGAGCCACTCTCTGAATTTGGAGCCAGCCAGATTCTGTACCAAGTGAGACCCAAAATGGTACTTTTCCAGTGTCCATAAAATGTCTTTCCTTTCCCCCCATTGCATTGACAACACCTTGGCATCAATCACAATAAAGAAAATTAAATAGAATGTACTTGTAGCTTTTCATTGAGTTAGAGTACAACTCTTGGATGGATCAACACTGTTTTTGCAAATTTTGGAAGTTGGATCTCTCACCCAAACGTCCTAAATGCATAAATCAACATAAATAAGCAGTAGTGTAGGGGTGCTTTGAAACACACAACTGCACAATGATGATGATGATGATGATGATGTTTACAATGTGGTTTTGTATATATATACAAGGCAAGGCTATGTTGGATGAAGGGAGCCCTCCATGGGATCCATGAATCTATTGAGCCAAACTAGTAAGCTTAACCAGAGTAACAAAGCTTGAACAATTGTCCACAACATGAACTGCAATGCCTCGTCCTTGCAAATGACAACACTCTCAATGCTTTGAGCAACATCACATATCACCTCCAAATCCTGGATCTGTCAGCAAGAAGCACCTTCCCAACTTGGTCAGATGATTAACTAAAGAATCACAACTGAAATCAATCACAGAATCCTTAAAATCCTTAATTCCATATGAATTAACAGTCTACCTGAGACATGTATACTGATCCTGCTGCACAAGTTGCCTTCTTGGCATCATAGAGTCAGTGCTGTTGTCCACCAGTGATCACACATAGAAGCTGGCAACATACTGATTATCGGTTTAGCTCGATTCACTATCTTTCAGGTCTGTGTGATTCATACATGAGGCAATCTACCTTACCTACTGTCAAAACCTTTTAACATTAAGCAACAATGAATCAGGCAGGGTTCAAAAATTTCAGCACCTGATCATTCAGTGTGTTGACCCTCTTTTCAGCAGCACGTTGAAGCTTCTCTGCCTCTTCCACTTGATTTTGAAGTAAAACCTGCTGATGTTCAAGAATCAAAGAAACTTTCTCTGTCTCCTCTGACCATGGCATTACTGACACAGGCAATGCCTCTCGCAGGGCTTCTTGCTGGGCTTCATTTTGGACCCATTCCTTGTAATCTATATCTAGTCTCTGATCCAGCTCCTCCTGTAACTTCTGTTGCCTCTGTATGTCATTTGCCAATTCATCAATTGGCCCAATTAGACCCCTAAGTTTTTCTGCTTGGTTTTTGGAGCATCCGATGTCCTCAGATAATTTTGCTTTATTCATACTTCTGGAAGAAGCACCTGCATCCTCATAATCAGGTGACATCCCATCCAATTTGTCACCAGCATCTCTGCTTTGAGACAGGGCATGATCCTGTAACAATTTCTTTCCACCCTTGGAAACCTCACTTTCAGGCAGCATTTCACTGGCACTGGTGTAAGGCAGATCACAAAACCCTTTAAACTCAGCTTTGGGCCTCTCTGTTAACAAGTCTGTTCTGTACTCAATTTTGAATGGAATCTCTTCCAATTTTCCATCTTCATAACAGATCTGAGGCAACCCACCATCCTGAGGTAACAGCATTTGAACTTTGTCATTGAAGGAGTCTTCCAGTGTCACATCAAACTCTATCCCCATTTTGTTGACCTTTTCATCTGTTGTCCCTGACTCATGTATGACATGCTCATGCAACATAAACTCCTCATCCTCTTCTTGCAGAAAGAAATTTGGTTCCTGTATTTCAGATGCAATCTCTTTGAGCAGATCATCTGCATTGCCATGCTCCTGCAGTGTATTTTGTTGTCCCATCTCAGATGGCAATTCTGAATTGTCATTATCATTCTCTGTAAGTTTGTGTGATTCAGAAACCTCTGGTGTAGGATTTGCATTCACATCAGGAGAGGTTTTACCCAGATCACTGACATCATGAACTTGAGATGACTCGTGCTCCTGCAGGGAAATGCTTTCTTCCCTCTTGGATGAAATTGTTTCTATTTCATCTTTGTTTGGAGGCAACTCTGACATATCCACAGGGAATGTCTCACCGTCATTAGCATTACCTTCAAATATCTCCTCCACTGCAAAATTTTCTTCATCAGCAACTTGCAAAAACTCATGCTCAATGCTTTGATTCCAATCCCTGTCAGATAAAATCTCCTTTCCTTCTTCATCCTGATTTCTATGTGGAGGCAATGCTAAGATATCTGGAGGAAATGTTTTGTCCATATTATGAACAGTGCCATCCAGTAGTTCATCTCTATTGCCAGCTTCAGGCTCCTGCAGGGAAATGTTTTGATCTGTATCAGATGCAATCCCCTTTCCTTCTTCATCCTGACTTCTATGTGGAGGCAATGCTAAGATATCTGGAGGAATTACCCCATCCATATCATGAACAGTACCTTCCAGTAATCTATCCCAATTGCCAGCTTCAGGCTCCTGCAGGGAAATACTTTGATCCATTGCAGATGAAATTTCCCCTCTTTCATTCTGATTTCTCAATTGAGGCAATTCTGACATATCTATACAACACATCTCATCCTTCTCATGAGCAGTACCTCTAACTAGTTCATCTATATTGCCAGCTTCTGGCAACTGGTTCTCCTGCAGTAAGAGTGTTGAATCCCTGCTGTCTGAAGGCTCCACATTTTTATCCATTTTCCAGAATAGAGGTAACTCAGAATTGTCCACTGAATCTTTTCCATCCATATCAGGAGAGGATTCGTTGATTCTTTTCTCCTCATTGGCAATTTGAGGGTTTTTGGGTGGAACAATTTCTCTACTCTCAAATGCAATGCCTTTCAGTTTATCAACTGCACTGCCAGATTTTGCTAACTCAAAATCCTGCATTAGAACATTTCCATCCATTGGTGATGCAGAGTATGGTTCAACCATTTCAGGAACAAACTGCTCCAAATTTGAGGGGTCATTGCTTGCTTGATATTCCTCTTCTTGAGAACCCCAAGTCCATTCATTGTCATACTCTTCAGTTTCTCCTGCAATTGAATCCTTCACATCTGAAATTTCTGCCAATGCATGCACAAGAAGGGTAAGAAAACTTTTCTTGTACAGCCATATCTTGATCAGAAAGTCTAATCCTAAACACTAATCCTCTAACTTAATTCCAAACCCACTACCCTCCTCTGCTTAAAGGTTTCCATCAGCTCTTGGAATGCTAAAATGGAGGATTCCTCTCATCATAAAACAGTTCTTTGTGGAAACCTATGTCTTTACAATCATCTGGTCTCATTGGAAATTCTGTTTGAGCTGGTGCAACAAGATGTATCTTGTTCCAAGAATATCAAATCTGATATGTATCTATGACTCTCTCATTTCAACCTTCTGAATGATAGTCACATTCTGCCTGATCCATCATACTGATCAAAAATAGTTCGAGTGTCAAGAAGAAACTCCTCCTCATTTTTGGAAGGAGAAAAACCAGCTTATACTCTAGGGCTCGAAGAAGAGTTCAATCAGGTAAGACAGGAAAGTCAGGTGGTCAGATTTTAAGTGCAATTTACTCATCTATCCATAACTCTCATGAGTGTCAAGAAATCTACATACTTGTGATATGAAACAAGGACAAGGTGAAAAAATTCTCTTAGTTGAAGAAAGATTCCCAGGTAAGGACTGAAGAAGCAGGAAGAAGAAAGACACAAGGGAAGAACTAGAAAGAAAAGAACAACAAAACTAGTAATATGAACACCAGTGAGAGTCTCTCACTTGTTCAGGGACTGTCAACAGTAACATAGATTATACAGACTTATCTATCACAACTTACCCACTGACCTCATCAGTCCCCTGCACTGGGTATAGGCCAGTGTAACCACTACCATGCATACTGAGATTCTGTCACAAGTCTGGAAGCAACAGGAAGACTCACCCATGATACTGGCTAACACCTAATATCACACAAGGGAAAACATAGAGAATAACACAGTGGGAAAAACCAAGAAACGAAAGAGGACACACATTAAGAAGAAAGAACTAAATATAACAGACAAAAGGAAAAGACAAAATGAGGACAAAGTGGGCTTCAAAAAGCTCCCCACTTACAAGACTCTAGACAAACTCTTTCAAAAGACTCCAAACACTGAAATTCCAACAAGAAATTCCTCTTTATTGAGCAAGCCTCTAGTCCTCTTTAAGACAATCTTTAGAGGGTAGCCTTTACTCCTCAGAAGGGCAATAAGACTGATCATCTGAGAAATGAAGAAAAATTTAGAACTACAAAACCTGAAGAATGTGTAAAACTGACTATTGATAATGCCCAACTTAGCAGTAATAGAGATATTGGAAAGGACATGTGGCATACAGATAATGTCAAAAACCTTCATACTCTGGTTGACAACATCTATCGAAGACATTACAGGAAATGCACTGAGGACTTTGGTTTATTGCTAAATCCAAGAAGCTACAAGAGAAGCCATTAGAAGTACAATTTAACTCACAAGACATTTCATGGTATATGCTGCTGTGAAGAGAGTCTTTGTCCAGGTACACAAAACTCATGAAGTCATCTAACTCTACTCTATAACTTAACGAACATGGTATGGGTATTTTGTGCCCCAGGGTTCAATTGGGTAAGTGACAGATTGACGTGGACAAGAAATGGAAATTAATTGCTGCAAAAGTGGGATCTATCTTTTTTTAATATTGATAGGAATGCTAAATGATATAATGATAGGAGAAGTATGGAGTACCTTGCTCAAATTCCTCACGAGCATTCTGTAGCTGCACCAAGATATGTGTGGTGTGTGAGTCTGCCTCCATTTTTTGAAGCTCTAGACCTAGATCTTTGGCATCAGAGTTCAGATCTTCAATTTCACCCCATCCGTCCTCCACTTCCCCATCATCCCTGTTTACATCAATGAAAGCCTTTCCAGATCTGTCACTAATGTTCATGGACCCTGGAGGCTCCATCAAATTTAGATCAGTTTCTGGAGCCCCAAAATCCAGATGCTTTGTGACTGAGGAAAGTGAATTTGACCTTCCCTCATGTTTTGGCATAAGAGTTTCTGATGTGGTTGAGTTCACTGATGAAATCTCACCTGCACATTATGCAGGCCAGAATTGTGAGAAAATATGCTTGAAGGACACCTAGGAGATCATTCACTTAGACAAACACTTTAAGCAACTCTAAAGAATCATTAACTTGATTCATCTGTCAACTGGCTATATGCAATTATGCGTGAAGGGCATGTATCATACCAGAGTAGGAAGCAAGCCCGTAGTCATCTTCCAAACACTTTGAGTCAAATTCTGAGCTTGTAGTAGACCAATGCACCCCCTTATCAAACCCAGTAGGCCTAGCAAGCATAAACTCCATAGATCCTTGATTCCCATGGTGCATTCCAAGAATCCCATGTCTGTCCTTTGCCTCTTTCTCAAGCTCTGCTTTCTCCCCTTGTAGTCGTTCCAATTCCACCAACACTGGGTTTTTCTGAATTTTGGAAATCTCTTCATTGTCATTCTGTGCAGTAACACCTTTGCCACTTCCATTCCGTGCTTTGCATGAAAAGGTGCCTAAATCATCACCCAGGTCTTGGCATAGTTGCTCCAGGCGGGCAATGTCCCTTGACAGTGACCGCAGTTCTCGTTCAACACTGGCAGTCTTCAGTCGTGACTCTTCCACTTCTGAATCTTTAAGAGCTCTTTCATCTTCCTCCATTTCAGTGTACACTCGTTGCTCCAAAAAGTGTGATTCCAGTTTACGAGTTGCTCTGTCTAATGCAGCTCTTTCATGTGTGGCAAGGCTTTGAATCTGAGAAAGCTCTTGTTGAAGCTTTTTCAGAATACCTGGATCTTCCTTTATCACATTCTCTGCTGCCAATTCTTTTAGAGATTGCTGCATACAGAAACATCCCAAATTGACATATGTTGGCTGCATTCTGAAAACCCCTAACTCTGAATTGCAACTTTGATCTAGAGAAAAACACAATATCATCAACAACAGCAAATATGGTTGTGACTTTTCTATCAGAACTTACCCACTAACTTCATCAGCTCCCTACATGGGGTGTAGGCCAATGTAAACCACTACCTGTGTACTGAGTTTCTTTAGCAAGTCCAGAAGCAATGGGAAGGCTCAGCCATGATACAGGCTAGCACACCCAATACCAAAGAAGGGAAAAACATAAAGGGAACAAACCACAAACAGAAGAGGAGGCAAATGAGGAAGAAACAACAGAAAATAGCAGACAAAAAGGGATAAAAAATACAAATACCAAGGAGAGTGCAGAGACTGTGACACTGTACCTCTGAGTGATGAATGAAGCCTTCAGGACTTTTTTCTGCAGCAATTTCTGACACAGGTGAATTTTCTTTGGATAAATTCCTGGATTTGGGTTTTAGGGTGCCATATATTTCCTTGGAGATATGCTTCAATAGGAGTGACTCAAGAAGGGCAAGCTCCTCAACATGTCGTCGAAGCTCATGGCATTCTGCTTGCAGACGTCGTCCTTCTCTGCGGTGCTCTTGAGATGCTTGGAGCTTTCTGTGTCGCTGTTTCCGCATCTGTTGGAATGACGACACTGATGACAATGGGGATGATGGTGATGTCCCTTCTTCCCATACGTTTAGCGGCTCTGGCTCCGGCTCCACCATAGCCAAAAAAAATTTCACCTTTCACTCTCTGTCTCTTCTAGCAATCACGTTGGCACCAGTAATCTATGCCAAAGTCTTCCTCTGCTCATTATCTTGGGTCCCCCCGAAACATGCAGAGTTTTGAACGATCCAGAAAAAGAATAAACAGAACAAAAATCCCGATGAACGAAACAGGGACAACTATTCCGCTGATTCTTCGGTTCCTGAAGAAAGAGCTGATGTCTCGCTTTGGGATTTGCGGCTGTAGAACCGCAGCTGCCTTTGCTCCAAAATTGCGCTCCTCAAGGCGCTTCTCAGTGCCGCTCTCCTCGAGAGCTGCGAATCCCTTTTGAAAGGGAATCGAGGGAAACACTTGCAGTTGCCACGACCGTAATCCCTTAAGACCTTTTGCAGGAAATCAAACCGAAGAACCTGAAAACCATATGAAACCTGATCTAGCCTGCACCTGATTAGCCAACAGCAAACCTCCTCCTTTTGCTAAATCTTCCTCCCATAGGTTTTATTTCCAACTTCCTCTCTCTTTGCTCTCCAAACTGAAGAAGATCTATAATATCGCTTCTCTCAAACTTCTCAAACTGTAGAAGAGAACGATATGCACAATTATTTTCATTGAAATTTGGAGCCCATGTTTAAAGCTACACTCGTCCTGACGCGCTGAAATCGCGATTGCAATCGAGAATCTGGAACCGCAGACATAGTCTGCACGTGGCAGGTCCACAGATCAGATGGAAGACATCAGGGTTAGGGTTTGAAGCGAGCAAAACGCGACGAGTGTGCACAGTTTTCTTTTGTTTTTTGCATCTCGGAAGCTTCTTGGGCGAACATGGAGACGATGAATTTGTTTTCTTTTTTGGTGCAATTCATTGAAGGACTGGACCTCATATCCACAAAGTTTATTTCAAAGCTCTACAGGACGTTTGAGCTGAAGAGGAAGTTACTTCTATGGTATTCGAAAGTGGTCTGAACGCGAGAATGATGGCGTCGACTTTATCTCCTGGTCTTGGCCGGAAGCCAAAGAAAGTATTGAAGACCCCCACGGATTCGACGGAGCTGGTGGCATCTTTTGGCACACTCTCCACTTTCTATACAGAGAACAATTTGCATCATCACCTTTGGTAGACTCAGGAGTGGAAGTCACAGAAAGTCCGTGAGCTGAAATCGTGCTCAAGGAAGAGGACCAGGACGATGGAAAGTCAGTGGTTGAAGCTGATGGGATGTCCACCTGTGGTGTTCTCAGAGTCACTGAGAAGCACAAGTAGGTGATAAGCTGATTGTCTTCCAACTGGAGCAGAAATTGTACTTTGATTTAAGTGAACTTCGGCATCTCATGAAGCCATCCCAAGAGCATGTTTTCAAGGGCATGCGAACATGAGAGGAGATGCATGAATGATGATTTATGAATCTCTTATTGGGTTGAGGAAGGTTATCTAGGGAAATTTGGAGGGATTCAAGTGGGGGTCAGAAAGTTGGGGAGAGGTCAAGATGATGTGAGGTGTAACTCACACACAGGCTGGGATGGAGGTCATTGAAACTACTCATGCTTGTAAGAGTATATGGGAGGGGTGGTGTTCAGCATGTGATATGCAAAATTCTGTTGGGGAGAGTTGAATGACACCGGTATAGGTGGGAGGATGGTGGGATTGGAGTGTGGGTAGATATGGTAGAAATGGTACAAAATTCCATCATCTCTCATGAGGTTGTTTGAACCTGCCATAAAGTGCAGAATCATTTCTGCTATCAGCTGCTTTTTGTTGATAGTTTAACTTTGCACAAAGAGTGATGATATTTGCTCACAGGTTGTAGAAATGTGCCAAATATGACCAGTGAATTACTCCTTCCTTCGACATTCCCACAGGCAAACAATGCGGTAGATAGTATAAAGTGCAGCCAATTATGTTTTCACACCTCAAATCCAAAGATATTGTGTATAAATACATAGTTCCACCTATATCAGTGGAAGTCGCTGTCACTGTAATTGTGATCTCAGGCTGGATAGCCAATCCAGTGCTGCCTCATGATGTTAAACAGCACCTTCAAGCTCTTCACTTACAACTATTGTTAGTGAAGGGGAGCTGATTTCCCCTACATGAGCATCACCTAGGCAATTATGGCTCAAAAACCAAGTATGCAAGGTCAACATAGGAATCATCATGCAAAAAAGATTGTTAGGGACGATGCAATTGCTGAACAGATGCTGTGCAATTTAATGACTTCCCACAACCCCATAAGGTGCACAAGGAACAGATATGTAGCCAGTTCACAGGGTATATGTTCCACGCCACAAGACACCACAAAAGGAGATGCTTACCTTAGGGATTATGCAAACACCCAGTCACTTTCAATTTGGACATGGACAAGAGCAACATCTGCACATCAGCAAAGTACATGGACCTAGGAAATAGATGTGAGAACACTGACAAACTCTTCTAGGTTGAAAGAGCCAGCAATGAATAGATGTGGCAACAACATAATGGTATAGTCCCACAGGAAGATGACATTTCAAATTTTCCTGGCAAGGGCAGGCTACCTAGCAGAGTCCTTATTATCTACAGCTATTCCTGGCTCTTATCTATTTCCACATGGCCCTCCAATTTTCTTGTTTCACCATTGTACACCATCAGTTATGATGTGCATCTTTTCTCTCTTCCCTGTTGAATTGAAGAGATTGACATGTTTTCAATCTAGCAGAAGCAGGCAGTGCACCTTTTGGAAGCTCAAACCTTGTTACAATTTGAGATGCATCAACCTCAGGAATGTAAGAGATTGACATGTGATGATTATGTCTTCTTTCCCAACACCACTGCCAGCCCATATCTCAAAGAAGAAAGCTCCACCAAAGGCATCCTTAGACCATCCCCAGCTCTCAAACAGATCCTTGGGGTTTCTGAATCATTGTTATAGTTACACTTCTTTCTTCATTTAATTCCCATATTCAAAGAAAAACTAAAAAGTGCTTGTCCACTGAAGTCTCTCAGACCAGAAGATGGGTCTACAAGGTAGCCCATCCCTCTCCCACCTCCAACCGCAGATTCTCACCCACCTATTAGAAATCCAGGAAAGTCATGATTGTGAAGTTATTCCTTGGCCAAGTGATTAGGAAAGAATAGCATGCAAGAATCCTCTCTGCCTCACTCCCCCAGCTTGTCCAGCAATAAAATCTTGAGGTCCCTATCTTCATGCGTGTCAAAAGTGAGAATTTTCTTTGCATCTTATGCTGTCCATGATGCTGATCTAGTGAGACCTGGCTTCATCATCTTCTTATCTTCCTCCAAACCAATCATCCCCAAATGTGAGGGGTCTTCCAGCATCATTTTTGCAACCAGGTAACCAGCAATAGACCATGTCTGGAATTTACGAGCCTGCTTGCCAATATAACGGCCCAGCTTTCCATCGTAATACTCTGGCCATCCGTCCTTCGACAGCCTTTTTTCTACCTGCTCAATTGCTCGTCTTGCAATTTGAGGCCTACCTGTCTTTATGCATGCTGCTGTCAACATCCACAAAAGAACTGCAACACCAATGAAAATATACATTAGCAATGTTGTCCACTCATATTATGAAAATGTGAAAGACAATATTGTTTTGGCAGGAAATACATTCTGCAAGTGGTTACATAGAGATTGAGAGAAGTAAAGCTCAATCATGGCACATTTTGATCAGGTCAAAGCAACCCTCTTGACTGGAGATAACATTTTGCCTGAATGTGGGAATCCAGCAGATCCAAACACATGTACCAATTTGATATCCTCCACACCAACTTGTATACATATCAATAAGATTGTAGAGAGAACTCCACAAAACTGTAAGATGTGTCAGTTCTAGCCAAACTGAAACAAACAGAACAAGAATGAGTGTGGTCACAACCTCATGAGTGTCACTCACAAAGTATCAGCTCATCACCTTCATCAGAAAGGACAGTGGGTAGATGTCATTACTCCCTACTGACCTCATCACCTCCAAATAGTGGGTGTAGAAAAGTTATCTTCACATAACATTGTTAAGTGCAGAGACCAAAAGAATCCAGTTCATTGTAAGTGGGAATGCTTCTAGCATGGCAATAAACAAGGGTAAGGCAGGCCATGGCTTCATTTTCTGTTTTGTGAGTCAAAGTGAAGAATGGTTTTCAGTCACAGGGCATTGCTTCAGTTCCAACCATATGTCAGACACTTTTACCTGGCCAAGAGCCTGCATTATGGTAGCTCCATCTGGTATTCTTTGGATCGCACCCTGTCACTATGCGCCATTCATGTCCCTCTAGAGCAGGGTATGACACCTTCAGAGGCATATCACCCACAAGCTCTTCCCAACGCGCCTCAAATAGATCCATGATAGCAGAAGCTTGCTCTGGGGTTGCAAGGGAGGAGAGAATAGCCATGCAATTGCCTATAGCAAACCACCGGAAGTCCATTCGAGCAGGGCTCACATTCCCAATAAAATAACCACCCTTGATTGGCATAAAGTCAAAAACCCAATCAGGGATAGAATCTGGAATGACATTAAATTTGTTGACAGCAGTGTGTGAATACTCTTCTGTTTTGTAACGGTAAATATTATTGAGCTGGGTGTGGTCAAGCCAGAAGTATGCACGCATGTGGAAGCTGAGTGCATGCAACCGTTTATCAATTCGCTCCAAAAGATCTCTACCCTCTCCTTCTGGTTTTAGCAGACTTTTAGCAGATCGCAGAGCCATGAAGAACAGTGATTGTATCTCGATTGGATACCCATAGATACCCTGTGCAAAATATCATTCCATAGCCACCAAAATTTCTACCTCAAGATGCATATAAATTATTGTGGAGGACAAATGAAATTGTCAAAGATGAAACAACTCAATTGATACATAAGTAAAAGAAGCAATATTCAAATATTTTAGTTTACTCCTCAATAACAGGGAAGCATCCAAACTGCATACCATCCGCCGATCTGTCATGCAGCATCCATCAGCACAGAGGAGAGTTGGAAATGTGTCAAAACCATCTGAAAGGCATAGTGTCAGAATAAGTCTCATGCCTCGTTGACAGTCTGGCATGTCAGCCAAGCTATGGTCTCCTGTTGACTTTGTATAAGCCCGAAGAAGAATGATCCACCAAAATCCTGAGTCTACAGGGGCCACCCTACCAATTGCACTCTCCCCAAAATCGGCAATCATTGTATCAGTCTTGCGAACAGGGTCATGAAGCACCTGAAACAAGATATTATTTGAACCAGTCAAAACCTCACAGTCCATACATGAAAGCTGAGATTCTTGAAACTTGATGAACTAACGAACACAGATCAGGACCTGATCAAGATGCAACAATCTACTGTGACTGCCACCATCACAAGAGAGAAAACATTATGGTGATCAAAACAACCTTGAAACTGGCTGGCATGACTCCTTCACCAAGAGTGAAACAGTCAATGCGTTTCTCAATGGACTGAAGCCGTAGGGTCTTCAACAAGAAATTCTTCACAATCTCAGGTTCCCCATTCATGAGAAATGCAAGGGCACTGGGAACAAAATCCCTCACAAACACCTGCACTTACAGATACACCATTTCACTGGTCAACAGCTTTGACAAACATAAATACAGTGTCTATTTCTGCAACCCCTGTCTTCAATTGACAAAACAACCGGAAGTATTGTAACAGAACCCTACTGCTTCTTTCTTTCAAATCATAAATTATAAAGTGGTCTTCCCTCCAAGGAGGTCCAGAGTGCAAAACAAATATATCACTTATGTGTGCATGGAATCTACACTAGCATTTCATTTGTAGAGAGATGATAGATCAGATCTATTAGGTCAGTTCTTCAAAACTCCAATGCCAGAATGTTCTCAGCTTGAGAAGAGGCTACCACTTTTCAGAAAAGTTTTTCCTTCCCCTCTTCCCGGGAATGACAATCTGAGAAGCAATGTCAATAAGTTTTCCTTTGCAGCATGCCATAGAGTTTTAACATGAGATCTTACACAAACAACAACAGACAAGGAATATAAGTGGAAGATGAGCTTTGAACGACCCTGAGAAAGACCTACTATGACAATATTTTTGCAGTGCAAAGGCAATTTGAGAAGCACTGTCTTCGATAATTTCTCATTTACAGCATGCCAAAAAGCTTGCCACATGCAATCTTACACTGTAACTAACCGTCAACACTCAGCTGAGAGACAACAATAGAAGTGGAAGATGAGGTTTGCATCATCCTGAGGAAGATCAACCACCACAATGTGTTTGGGGGGCAAGGGAATTTTTGAGAAGCACTTAGATCTTCAGAAATTGTCCATTTGCAGCATGCCAAGGAGTTTGCACATGCATTTTTACACAATCAACCATCCACATGAATTCCACTGACAGACAAGGAATAGAAGTAGAAGATCAACTTTGCATCATCCTGAGGAAGACCAACCACCACAATTTGGCTTGGAAGTTTGGGGCATTTTCCTGAGAGAAAAGCTCCTGTGACTACTGAACGAGCTCTTCTTCTACAAAAAGGTGGTCCAACAATCTCAAGGAACGGGAGCAGTAATCGCGATGTTGGGAAGTCAGCGTACCTGGTTGTAGTTGAGCGATTCTTCCGTAGGATCCATGGCAGCAATGGTCCCAACAGGCTTGGCCCGGAAATACACCAACGATCTCCTAAGAGCTTCCCATGCGTCTGCAATCATTGGGTGCGGTTCAAAGGAGGGATGATCCTGCGGAGTGCCAGCGGACGATCGAATGCTGGGCGATAGCAACGCTTCCAGGCACTCGGAGCTCTTGACACTCTCCAATGTCCTTGGGGCCCGAGGCGAAGCTAGACCGGAAGAGATGATCTCACTGAGAGACCTTTCATCCAGAGTCCTGCTGGTATTGATCGGAGCGATGATCGGTATCGGGATCGAACGAGTAGTCACCTCAAGAAACTTGGTGAAATCGATGCCATTGTCCGCTGCATTGTAGTAGCCGTCATTGGTGCTTCCGAGAGCCTCCGGCGAGGTGTCCACGGACAAGGAGTTCAAAGAATACATGTCCAGAGGCATTTTGTTCCTTCTTATGAATCTCTCTCTCTCTCTCTCTCTCTCTCTCTCTCTCTCTCTCTCTCTCTCTCGTCAGTGGATGTGCTTCACACTTGCCGATCGAGGCACAAGAAATTCTGACTCCGAAACAAGATCGATCGGATTCTCTCGAACTCCTTGCAATTCTTGGTCTTCTTGCAGAAAATATATCGACTCTTGGCTACTTCCAACCAGTTTTGTCTGCACATTCAGTCGGCATTCCGCTCTGTCAACAACCTTAAGGTCTTTATATGCATGCACGCGTCCCGATCTTAAACTGGCTGCCAGGGGTCGATCAACTTCTTTTGCGGTAGGACTCTTCCTTCCTTCCTTCCTGCTCCCTCCGTCACTTGGCCGCGTGATCAAACAAAGTATATACTTCTGTGCTTCACAAGCGTCCTAATGGAGATGTGCTGTCCAATCTTGGCTTCCACATGCACACACACAGAAGCCACCAAAGAAAAGTGGCCAGTGGATCGGGATTCGTGAAATTTGAATGGGGGAAGGTGTACAGACTGAAAGACCAACGTCTTCGACTGCCTACAAGGACATGTAATTGATGCGCGGGAGAGAGATAGAGAGAGAGCTGTATGGTGCGCACCCAATTGCCAAGAGCAACGAAAACCCAGGCCCAGACAGAATCAGAATTGATCCCAAAGAAAAACACACCCAGGCACTAGAGCAGTTACAAGGCACAGACGACGACTCGTAGTTTCAGAGATGGAGAAAACGGACCAGATCTTGCCAGATGCACGTTTCCCCTTTCCTTTCCTTCCAGGAGACTCATCTACGAGTCTCTACGGGTCTCTCTACAAAGAGTCCAAGGATGGCCGCAAGCTGGATCTCTCAGAGAAGAGTCTTCTCAAGAATGATAACGACAATCGGCACAACTACACACATTTGAAAAATCTACCCCAAAAATTTAAGGGGGAGAACACAAGAATCTGAGTATGGCGTGCAAATGAATAAAGCGGAGACACGTAAACACGGTACTGGATCCACAAAGTAACAGAGCTTCCGCCCAGATATGGAAATGGAACAACAACAAGGGACTACGACGACGACAGCAAGAGGAAAAAAGAGAGGTCAAATGCGAGAGCAATGCAGACCCATCGATGCGAGACGGAAGAAAGAAAGAAAAGGATCCAGTTGAGGAGGAGCTTTATAGCAAGCAAGAGAGTAGAGATCCAGTAGATTGTGGCGAGAAACAGCGAGAGAAACAGCGCAGAGCTTGACGGCCCTGGTGCGCAGGCAGGCAACCGCGCTGCAAGCAAGCAAGCAGGCGGGGCCCCCGGGCAGGGGGGCAGGCAAGCGACGCGCTTGTCAGTGGGACCCAAACCCTAAAAGAGTTGGGTTGACTATTGTAAGTAATAAAAACTTAGAACTGAGTTAGTGAATGGGGATTTGAACCCACAACCATTTGAAGAGTGGGCCATGAGTGCAACCGCTTGGGCTACTGGGCTTGCTGCTTTCCAGTCACCAAAACTGTTTTCCTCCAGAGCAGGCAGGCAGGCAGGGATGCGACAAACTGATTCAAACAAAGCAACATTTGTTTTTGGCTTATCAAGTCATGGCACGTTTTAATCTATCAAAATAGTCTTCTGTCTTTTAAAGACTTTCCTCTACATGTTGTCCCACTGAGCACTCTTGTAGTCTTATTCTAGAGTCTCTCGTGGTGTAGTCTCTCTCTCCCTCATACCTCATGCCTTCGGGTTAAGAAGAAGCGGCTCCCTCTAAACCGTGATCACACTCCATAGCTTCCATCAAACAATTGATGGGTACCGAACTTTTTTACCTACTTGCCAGCCAAAAGTTGGGTACTTGGTTTCCCGTACATTACCAGGTTTTTCCCCATCCTAAAATTCTGCTGCAGCATTGAATGGAGAATAAGGCTACTTCAGTGTCCATATATGGCTTTTTGCGATTTCAATCTTATCACTTCATCTTCACTTGTTCAGACTCCAGGTGAAGCAATCATAAAATTCCACACGAGTTGCAACTGAGGAACACGGAGTCGGGAAATCCATCAAGTCAGAGAGGACATGATGATGATTTTAATGACAGTCTGAGGAAGGAAGGGGGTATATTTTACCCACTGTACCACTGGGTAAAAGTATAGGGCTAAAGTATCCCCAGCGGTGCTCAGTGCCTATGTGACCCTAACAAAATATTTCTCATATCCAAATTTACTTTTTTCCAACCCTACCCATAAAACTAAACCTTGGACCACTTAGACCAATTGTTATGATCAGTCACTCAGAAACAGGGAGTACCAGTTAGATCATATTTATTACACTCTTCTCTAGGAGGTGTTGCTCTGCCTTTTACTAGCCTCAACAAACTATGCCAAAATGTTGGGCCAAAACCATTTTGCTGAGCCAAATGACTCTGGAGTCACTTAATGAATCTGTTGCTACAATTTGAACTGTGTTTGAAGCTTGTCATTTGCTCAAGTGAACTCAAGAGGATTTTGAGAGGCAACTATTGATTAATGCAGAAAGAGGGTGGCTAAGGATGCTTGCAAGTTTGGTTTATATCCAAAAAATACCTAGGTTGGTAAGGGCAATTTTGGACAAGGATTCTCATGTTTATGTTATCCTTAAAGCAATTGCAAATAAACCAGATTGAATTTTGCATGGATACTCTAGTCTCTCAAGTGGTGACCATGAAATCAATGTATTGGGTTCCTTATCTTTGGTTGCCAATCTATCCTAGGGATCTAGGAATGACTTTGAATATGTTGTGAATGGCCATAACTACAATTGCCACTACATGTGATCTACCCACAATGGTCGATCTTCATTCAAATAGTTCATGAACCACAAGGAAAACGTTTACAACATTTTGCCAGAGCAAAACAGGTTACTTGCAAAGATGTTGAACATTGTTTTGGAGTTTTGCAAGCTCAAATTGCGATTATTGTAAATCCATGTCACCAATGAGACTATGAAACTATTCTTGACATTCTCATGGCTTGTGTAATAATAATATTACATAACATGATTTTGGAGGATGATTGTGATGATGATGTAACGGCTATTGAACCGAATGTTGGCATTCCATTTTGATGAGGATTATCTTTTGTTACATTCAAGCAAGGCACTAAAGTAATTGAGAATTAAATAACATGAATTTTAAACTACACAATGATTTTATTGAACACTTGTGGTAGTTGAAAGGCAATCATTTGGAAAAAAGTTCAATGTTTTTCAATTTTATGGTGCAATTGTGTTTTATTCCAAAAGTTCAATTACATTTGCATTATTGTTATGTTGTGTTTCAACAAATGCATTGATAGATTGAAGGGTGGGCTTTGAGTTTGAGGGAAACAATTTGCTACAAATGTTGAAGCAATTGTGGGAGTTACAACATTCATAAGAATTGAAATTTCACAAACTTCACCAAAGGCTCCCCTTTGAAGGCAATCTTTGAACTTTTATAACTTTTTGGCATGCCATAAGCTTAAAGCATTTTTTCATGTGTTTCAACATTGTGGGTGTTGTTGTCATTGACAATAAAGTCATGGTCATCACCTCCTCCAAGATCAATTCCTTCTTCAAAGTTACAATGGACATGTTGGCACTTGCATTGGCATGGGCTTTCAATATGTTTTATTTTACCTTTTTCATTTCGTCAAATTCTTTTATGGCCTTTGATCCTTGTGATCTCTATGTAGGTGTGGATTTTATAAGTCACATAGGGTTGGTTTGTAATCTTAAAGTCAACAATTTTGACTATGTTGGTTAGAATTTCTTTGTCGCTTTGGAAATTTTACATTTTGGCGATGATACATGTTTCAACTCCTCTTGTAGATCAACCTTCTGATAGATATTCTCTATCAACAACCATGAATGGATGAAAATGAAGTTTGAATGTTTCAAGTGTTGTTGTTTGTTGACGCACCCCCAAGCTCCTTGATGGACTCGACTGCGAGTCCAAAGAAAAAGACAACGAAAGGAGAAGGAGTTGGGGCGTGCTCCCTGGCTCGTAGCACTTTGGGGGTAAAGGGGCGTGTTGGAGCTCTGATATGGGACTAGGAAGATTGACAAGCAAGTCACTTACTCACATGGACCTGCACAAACCAAACAATAGGTTGGTTAGTGTGTAGAAGAAACCTTTTGGTGCACGGACGAGCCACGAGCAAACACGAATTGACAAGACTCACCATGGCTTGGACTTGGGGGAAACCACCACCTTCCCCCTTATAATATACTTTGTGCCTGGCCACAGGACCAACACCCAAATGTCATTTTGTCCCGGGACTCCCATCGAAATTCCCAAAGTTGGGACTCGCGCGACCTTGGAGGCTCGTAACTTTGTGTGCAAACCTCCAATTGAGATGAGGTCTGAATCAAAGTTGTATTCCTCGTTGATAACTTTTCAATAATATGTGACACGCCCCTTGCACATAAGGAAATTGGGGCGATTCCTGACTTTTAGTGGTTGGGAGTCAAATTGCAAATTTGACTCCCGGCCCTTCTTTTGGCCATACCTTGTGTTTGAAGTGTCCAAATGGGTCATACAAACCCATTTTATACATCTACATTCCAAGAGCTTTTCAATGATATAAGGAACTCTTCAATCCAATGAGTTTTGACCCCTACAATCACCCTTTGAAAATTCCAGAGTCCATTGGGACTCCAACTCCCAAAGTGGGAGCTCATTTAGGAATGTGGGGGTTCATTCCCTCAACTTTTGTGCACTCCCAAAAGCATGAAATGTGACTCCCAAGTTCACTCTTGGCTCGCACCTTTGCAAACCCTTGCTTTGATTGCGTGCCCAAGGCTAGGGTTACGACATTTGTACTCTTTTCCAAAACATTTTCAAGTGAGGATTTTGATTCGTTTAAAGTTGCAACCAAACCACAAACTTAAAAAATCATGTTTTATAATTCCCCATGTCAATTCTAATGATCTAACTAATCTTTTGTCATTTGTAAGTGGTACCATGTGAATATTGTAAAGTGGTCTTCAACTCACTCCTAAAAGATGTGAAGCTTTTAGTTTTCTAGTGACAAGGTCTTGTGATGTGTTCAAGTACAATGTACATAGTTGGCCTTCTTAGATCACAATGCTTGCAAAATGATTTCTAAAAGCATGAAAAAAAATTGATGTCCCATGTGTGAAATTAGATATTTGCCTATTGACATGAGGTTGGCATGACGCTTTTTATTTTACTATTTGGTTATGTGTAGAAGGGAGAAATTCAACAAGGGTTGTTGGGCTTTTGTAATTTAAAGGTGCAAATAGGTCAAATTTAACAACCCTTTTGCAACCATTTATAATAAGTTATTGTTACATGGTATCTTGTTGGTGATGTTAGGGGTAGTTTTTAAAGCCATACCACCATTTTTCCAATCTCCATACAAAAAGGGGGGCAAAAGGCAAAAACAAATAAGTAGTTCATCACGTAATGACCAATATTGGGTAGTTATTAAAAACATGGAAAAATATATATACATCATGATGTGTTAGTGTAAAAACTTTGGCATGTAAGTGTACATCATGGTGCTATACCTCCATGAAGGTAATGCATTGTCCATTGTCCTTAAAAATTATAGTTTGTAAAATGAATGTATTGCACCTCATACTTTTCATTAACAATAATAATTTTATCAAACAATGCAAGATTGTAATGAAAGAAAAATCATAAGGAGGAATTTAGTTGAAACAAGTCACTAATGAAGCTTGTAACAATGTTAATAATTACAAAATGATTACAATGTCATCACTTAAACCTATAAAAATTGTTGACAAGGAGTAACATGGGGTAGCTCACCCTAAACGTTAAATTGTGCTTTCAAAACCAAAATGAAAGGAATTGCAAAACAAGCACAAGAAAGAGGAGTGCAATGTATTAAAGAAGGTAAGGAATAAAAAAAGTAAAAACTCAATTGAAACAAACCATTGGAGCTTTTAATAATGCAAAGAATTGTAAAATGACAACAACATCGATAATTGCAATTACAAACAACCTCTAGACAAACAGGACCAACATGAGGGAACTCACAAAATCCCAATTAAAAAAACGTTTCAAAACATCATTCTTCAATATAAATAACCCTTTCTTTTCTCCTACCTACCTCCTATTTTTACTCTATGCATATATATACCATTTACCCATTTTCCCCTTTTCCCTTTTCTTTTCATTTTTTCTTTGTTGAACCAACTCCACACCCGAATCTAACCACACTATTAGGAGCCACACATGCCCCCTTAAACCATTGTTTTATTTTTAGAATCTTTTTAGAATCTTTTTAATATTTGTCTTTCAAAAAAATATTTTAAATCTTTAAATTTTTCTTAATACTATTATGTTAAGGTGTATATTTTTAAATATCCCAAAATATGTCACTAAAAAATATTTTCAAATTGTGCTTTTAGTGTCAAAACTACTTTGAAGTTGCTTTATGCAGCTTTTAAGCAATGATTACAAGAGATTAAAAGTCCTTCTATGTATTTTTCATTCATTAGATTGATTCCAAATTTTTATGATATGTACATAATGTATTTACAATAAAAATTTATTAATTTTTTTTTAATTTTTAATTTTATTTACAATCCAAAGTTCGAAAAATTAAGCAGTGGTTATGACTACGTTTGGTACATGTTAATATGATTGCACCCACCCATAATTGTCATTTTGAACCATAGATAAAAAGAGGAAAAAAATGTTAAATTGCATATATTATTGTGTGTGTTGTGTTCATTTATATGTTTACATTATTTTATATGTTTTTACACAATGTGTAAAATTGTCTAATGTATGTGTTTTTTTGTGACTGAAATTTAAACTTATCATATTTTACACAACATGAAATAGCTTTAGATTGATTTGGCATTTACACTTACCCAACATGCATATCAAAAAATACATACATGCACAACATGGTCCAAACATGCAATTAGAACACAAGAAAGGTGTAACCATTGTTTAATTTTTCATATTTTTAAATGGTAAAATAAATTAATATTTATTTATTAAAATAGTTTACAATAATTTTTCAAATTTATTATCAGAACATGTGCATAATTTTGAAAGAAATCTATTGAATATAAAATATCCAAAAACATTTTTAAAAAGACATAACTTGTGTTTTCATTATTTGATCTTTTTAATATAACAAAAAGGAAAATTTTATTCATTTTTATACATTTATTTTATATACACATATACATAATAATATATTGTGACATTTTTTTGGGTCATAAGAATTTTATGTTAACTTCTGAAAATATTATATTTAAATAACTAATACAATTCTATCATGTCAAATTAACTAATTAACCCTTTATTTTTAAAGCAAAGCACCAAGGAGGTGGGTGTGGTTCCTAATTACATGTTTACACTCAACAATGGTATATACCTACTTGCCCATCAAAGATAACCAATTTGTTAACCAACCTCATTTGGAATTGCTAAGGGTCAAGGTTCAAATGAACCATGATGACAAAACAATCATTAGCAATG
>Ga0209611_10003551_pt1 | contig 26958 bp, 14 predicted proteins | sample S1TSphgellanicum_3_FD_187693 | JGI IMG/M metagenome (GOLD analysis project Ga0209611, IMG submission 187693) | Host-associated microbial communities from peat moss isolated from Minnesota, USA - S1T2_Fc - Sphagnum magellanicum MG (SPAdes) (version 2) | ecosystem: Host-associated > Plants > Peat...
CCCGGACTCGGGGGAAGCCACCACCTTCCCCCATATAGTATTCTCTGCAGCTCGCCACCGAGGCTACATCCAAATGGCACAAATTCCCGGGACTCCCAAGTTGGAGTCCCGAAATTGTCCCGAAATTGTCCCGGTTGGAGTCCCGGGACTTTGGGAGGTCATATCTTCTCGCCCTGATCTCCGATCGCGACGAGGTCTGAAGCAAAGTTATAGCCCTCGTCGAGATCTTTTCAACGCCATGTCGCACGCTCAAATCGGACGTCGGGAAGAGGTCGATTCCCGACTTTTAGTGGTCGGGAGTCAAACTGCCAGTTTGACTCCCGGCCCTTCTTTTGCCCATAACTTGTGCTGCAGATGTTCGAATTGTCAATGCGAGGGCATTTTCGATATCTACGTTTCAAGACCTTTCCAATGACACCAAGACCACCCCAATGCGAGGTGTTTTGGGCCTTGTTGTCGAGCTCTGAACATTCGGGAGTCCCGAAAGACTCCCAACCTCCAACTTTTCCAAGTGTTGGGCTTCACCCCCACACTTGGCCAAAGTGAGGTTGCGACAAGCTCTCACAAGTGTCACCATTGTGTCTATTTCTTTATAATAAACAAGTGTTAGTGATTCATATTCATCATCCTCCAAGTTGCTTTGGTTTTCTGGCCACTTTTTGACGATTGTGATCTAGAAGGAATACTTATTCAAAGACACAAATCCTAATAGATAATTAGATTGCTTCAAGAGTTGAGTTTTATAGTTCTAATTTGTCAAGTGTGTTGGCCACAAATTATCTACTATAAGCTTTAATAAGTTGTTGAAAAAAGTCCTCGTCAAACATACAAATCATTGTTGCACATATTTTGTAGTCTTACAAATGGTTCCTTGCTACCCAATATCCAACTTGTATTTGGTATTCTACATCGATGGACTTCATCTCTTTCTTCTTAACAACAAGGTACAAGTCTAAGTCCTAAGGAGTTTGACAAGCCATGTCTATTGTCTTTTTTAGAATGGATCAAAGCAATTGAGAGTGGAGAACTTGTATAAAAAATTTACATCACCGCAAAAGAACATGTTATTGATAATGTGTGCATGAAAATTCATGGACTAAATACCCATTTATCAAATAATTAGAATGTGGTTTGCATTGGATTATAATAATATCTTAATATGTGTGACAACAACCACATACCTGTTGGATTTTATGATAACGACAATTAGATTTGATATGGAAAGTGCCATTGCTAGGTTCTAGATAGATTTTCCTAACAATGTACTTGTCAATTTCTCGCATTCTCTTTTTACATTCCTATAGTGATGTTTTTTGCGTGTTATTTAAAAAGTTGTTTCACAATAATGTTGTTAAAACAATTGAAATATATTTTGTCAGAAGATTTTTGTATTGTATAAATAATTATTATATCTTACTACCTATGTTTTGTTAACAAGTTCATGTTATAGCTATGTTTAACTTGTGTCCAATTATAACGGCCAAGATGACAATCGCCACGAATGATGTGGTATTGCAAAATATGTTTATGTTGACGAATAATATTATGCCATGTAAGACATGTTTGAAACCATGGGGTAGGATTTTTAATAAATGTGCCAAAAAAAAATTTTGCTTCAACACATGGGGCACCAACCTTGGTAAATTTATGTATTAACATTTGATCGAACAAAGACATTGTTGTTGGGTGTCCATGTGGCAAATCCACATGGCAGTGATGACATGTGAATTATTATTGATGTGGTAGAATATACTTTTGTTAGGGTATATTTCGACATGTCATCAAAAAATTTCAAGGAATATTTTAGTTGACATGGATGGAATACAAATTGGAATAAACCTTTTAGCTCTTATTCACAAGCTCACACTTTCGCTCACTAAATAGCAATCCCCACCATAGTGATGTCTTCTTGAAATTAAGAGGAAGGAAAATAGTTGTTGGTCTTTTTTTCTTCTTCTTGAATGATGATGATGTTGTGAGTTGTAAAGATGAAGAGAGATCTGGGCACATTATGAAGAGGTAAGATTGGTGAAGAGATCATAGGTGATCAAGCTTTTCAAGAGATAGTCAAATCAACACACGTTATGAAGGATGGAAGCAAGATCATTAAATGATGGTAAGGGCAAATGGTCAAGTGGGGAACTTCATGAGCATGGTGATTAATGGTGAGTGGTGGAGTTTCAAGAAGAGGTACTTGAGCTTGTCATTAGACAGGGGAGATAGGAATAGAAAAAAGGATAGAGCTAAATAGTGTTGTTGTGACACCTAGGAACAAAAAAAGAAGGTCTGCCCTCTAAAGTGAAAGCAAAAGAAGTAAAGAACAGTATCTAAGGTTTGCCCTTTGGAGTGAGAGTAAAAGAAGTAGGGAAGAATAAAAGGTCTCCTCTCTGGAATGAGAGCAAGAAAAGTAGGGAAGAGTAAAAGGTTTGCCTTCTAGAATGAAATCAAGAGAAGTAAGGAATAGGAGAAGGTCTACCCTCTTGAATAAGAGCAAGGGAAGTGGGAAGAGAAGAAAAGATAAAGGCAAAGAAACTGCTTCAGGGAGTGAGAGTAGCTATAAGCTATTAGCGTGGCTAGGAGTATAATATGGTAATAAAGGGAAAGAAGATAGGGCTACTCATAGTGAAGGAGTAAGATTATGTGAGAGAAAAGGGGAAGCTTGGTGGAAGTAAAGAACAATTCTAAGGACTAATGTCATTCTATGTAACTTTGTTTTTCCTTGATGTGTGGAGATTTACTTTGAAGTTGACTTGTCCCAATTGCGTATGTTGTATGTTCATGTTGTACAATACTATTGCTTAGGTCTAAGAATTGGTTATGGTTTGATTTATAGTGTGGGAATGTTATGCATAAGGATTATGGTTGCTATTTTAGATTAGACAAGGATAGGTTATGACTTAAACCACAAGAGAGGGTCATCACAAACTTCATGGGTCATGATTTGGCAATAATAATCGTGTGAAATTTGTTTTTCGTAGATTTGTATGGAATAGACACGGATGTTATTCATCTACTTGTATTGTTTGAACATCAATGTTGTGTGCATTGTTTAAACATAAATGTCATATGCATGTTCATATTGTTTAGATACATATGTTGTATGTATATTCATGTTGTTTACACATGAAAGTTGTGCACATGACTTCCATGTTTAAATAATGCATGACATTTGTGTTTAAATGATACAAACCCATGAAATAACATATTTCACTCATATTTATAATGAACCCATGAAGCCTATAAATTTGTGATGGTGGGACAATTCATGTTAGGATAAGGGTAGACCTTTGCATTAGGTTAATGTAGAAGGGGGGTGGGGGATAAAAGTGGACATACCTTTCAATAACTTGGTTATAACTGTTCCATGTAGGTTTTGGTATATTAACATGATTAGGTGAACCTAGAATGGGATAACAAAGGTTGAAAAGGTGATCACTAATCGATGACACCCCTTGGATGTTTTCCAAGGGATAGGGGGGAGTGACTTAAGCAAGGGTGTTGAAGGTGCTAATTTTGTGCCTAACAAAGTGTTTCCTTTTCATTCCCACAATGTGTTCAAACTTTTTCCTTGCTGTAGTTTTTTTTGGTTTTTTTTGTTTTTTGCTTTGCCCCAACCTTGATTGTGGACCATGAATTCCCCCAAAATTTGGCAATTTGACTCCCAACCACGAAAACCCAACAATAAGGTTTAAATGACCTAAATAGAAGCATATAATTTGAAGTTGGAAAGATCTTGTTCAAGGCTATAATTTAACTTGTAATTATAAGTTTTTAAATCGAAATTCACATGAAAAATTTATGAGCCCACAAAAGTACAAGAATCACGTGTTGCTTAGGGAAGTTGGGCCCAAAACATGGCTCTTGGCCCAACTTGGTTGGGTTCTCCCCAATGCGACAACCTTAACCATGTGTTCCTTGGGGAATTTGGGCCCAAAACATGGTTTCATGGGCAACTTGGTTGTGATTGCCAAGTCTTCCTTTCCTTGAAGAAGTTGCTCCCCTGTGCAACCTGGTTGGGGTTGCCAAGTTTCATTTTCCTTGAAGAGACTTGATTGATTGATGTTGCAATTTAATCCTCTTCTCCCCATGGAAAGTTCCCTACTTTACAAGGAAATTATTCTTTAAGGATTTTGATTAGGGATACCATTTAACATGCAATTTTGCAAACCTGTACCAAATCAATTATAACCATTGCTTAATTTTGTGTATCTAACAACTTAGGGGGAAAAAATTGCCATTTGCCCAAGTATATCAAATCTCCTATAAGTTACCCATCCCCAATATTATTTTGGTTGAAATGGGCTTAATTTTTAAAGTTTTTATGAACAAACCATTTATTTGGAAATCCATATATTAATATATAAATATTAAAAGAATATAAGACAAACCTTTTCAATGATTTAAAAACATAACTTTCCAATAAACCCAATTGTGAACAATTTTTTTCAAAATTGAATTAGTTTCTAAAGGAAAAAATCATTATGAATTCCATAACTTTTCTTCTATTGGTTTGAAAATTGTGAAACCAAAAAATTGCACACCACTTCCTCAAGGGTTTTTTGAAGACACCAAAAAATAACAAGAGACCTTTATAAGTAATCAAATTTACAAGTTTCCTGAATGATTCATTGCCATTGGTTTTTACCCATTCCCATACTCCAAATATAGTGTGCCATAATAACCAAGGCAACATTTTCACTATGGGGATGATTTCATTAACTTATATATTGTATTACAACTATTCATATAATTTAAACAAGATAATCTTTAAGCTTTCATTAGTGAAAACAAATTACATAATCCATAAAGTCTTGTCACAAGGTATTTTTTGCAAGATTTTAGGATTTGTAATTGGCCATGCAACTAAATAAAAGTGATTAAAATGAGAAAAGCACCCAACAGAACAATGTTTTGTATATTATAATGACATTGTATAAGTTTCATGAATAGTTTTTGAATTGGTAAACATAGTGGACTTTTTTTAAAATACAAAAAAACCTATAACAATCCATAATCAATTAATATGGACTCAATGCATCATCATATCTTATATATTAATTCACTACGTCTGTCAGTGTGTCTGTCTGATCTCCCCAACAACATGACAGTTATTACCACTAATTTCTAGGGTAGTTAATTGTGGTAAATAGTAATAATAATAATAATTTACCGTGGCATTTAAAGTTTTGTTTAACCTTGGTTACAATAGTAATAGTATAATGAAAGTAAATAAAGTAAATGAGTTGTTACGTAAGCAAAGGCAAGTAAGTAATTACGTAAGTAAAAGGTAGTAAGTTAAAGCAAGTAAAAATAAAAGTGAAGTAAACTTAAGGTAATAAGCAGCCTAAGTAGCTCATGGGGTAGTATGAGCCCTAGAAGACTTTTGCAACAGTCTTTTCAAGGGCTCACAAATTTACACGTCAATATCACTAAGTATTTATTACTGAGGGGCAAAAAAAAAAAAAAAAACCTTGAGTGTGACGATGGGCCAGAGGTGCCCAGCCCACCCGTGCTGGCCCACCGTCTGTGCCTTGCAAGCATGGGTTACCACTAGTATATTTTTAAGTGAATAAAGGACTTAATGACAATATGGGGTGGTGACATTAATACCAAGGACTTTTGGGAAGGATTTTGATGACCGAGTTTTTCTATGTACCTTGAATTTGGGCTTTTCCTATAAGTGCTTTGTTTAATGAAAGTAATAATTTAGAAACTCATCTTTCAAATTTAAGATCTCCATAAAGTAAATTAGGGTTGGAATTTTTTTTTGATAAATGTTTAATGACAACTTACAAAATGACCCATGCACAATGCCAAAATGTGTCTTTCATGATAAACATTTTATCATTGTATCCTAGTTCTAGTCATGTAGTTGTATTATGCTAGTTGTTTAATTTGTAACTATGATGTGATTATGATGCGACTACAACGTGATTATATTGCAGTTGCATGACTACATGACTACATGACTACATGTTAATTACTATTTATGAATTAACAACCTATTGATTATGCACCATTTTTATCTTATTTTAAAGGAGAGAAATTGCTTTATTTTCTATTTGAAAACTTAATAACTTTCAAATATATAATTAATGCAAATGTAATACCTTGCCAACTTTGTCAAATATTGTACATGTTTTAAAAATACTTAAAAAATGCCTGAATTTTAGATTTCAATGATACAATATTCATTAAAAAATTAATATTTAGTTCCACATAATTTTATTATTTCAGTTTTTTTTATAATTAAAATAATAATAAATTTCAAGGTGAAAATATTTAACATAAAAAAGCTATTCATGAAATTTGGCCCCAAAAATTTACAAATTAAAAATAATAACATAAAGTGATTTTGGAGGGTTTTTAAATGTGGAGGCAAGAAAAATATAAAAATTTCCATATTTATATACTTGGTTTTAAGTGTGTAGCCATGATTATAAAAGGTTGATTAAACTTCATTACTTCATATTTATTTTATGGCTAAATTTAATGAAATATTTTAAAGGGTGATTTCATTTTTCAACTACATACATAAATCCTACAAAACATATTTTGCCAATGCTAATTATGTGAGAATTGTGAATCCTCTTAAAAATCCATAAAATTGTTAATTATATAACATTATTTAATATGTTATAAATTGATATTTAATATTTAGACTAATTTTGTAGATCATAAATATTATAATATATATTTTTATTAAATATATAATATTAAGATATATTTCTAAATATTATCTATGAATTATATATATATATATATATATATATATATATACATCATTGAAAAAAATTTAAGAATGAAAATTTATTTATTTTTCATTTGGATTTAAATATCAAGAAAATATTAAAATTAAAGTTGGAATTATTCAACAAAAATATGAATTATATAAAAAATTATTTTTTAAAATTAAAAATAAATATTTAAACTAGTGTCATACATCATAAATTACATATATATATATGTGAATATATATATATAAACAAGTTATATTTTTATTAAATTTCAAATACTTATGATCTATTTATAAATATTATATGTGAATAGATTGTATATTACATTTCAGATTTGTGGACTATAATTTTTTAATCAAATACAAGTTTAAGATTTGGGAAATATATCATTTTTTATTATGTTAGCAATAAAAAAAATCATTTATAAATCATGTGCTTGAGTTGTTTTTTAAAGGAATGTTCATTGAAATCTTATTAAATGATTAAATTGAATTTTATTTTGGTTCAAGTTTCCATTTTGGAAAGGAAGTAAATATACATGTGTGCATCATTGAAAAAACATTAAGAATGAAAATTTAATTTTTTAATTTGGAAAAATATCAATAAATATTAAAGTTGGTAGTTGTGTAATATTTTGAATGAATAATAGTTTAAATAAAATGCACCCCATTATGTTTACACAACAAGTGGGTTGGTCAAACCTCACAAATTGCCAAAATGGTGGTCAACTATGGATTGTTCACCAAATATTTTCTACTTAATTAGAATATCTAGCCTAGGTGCTTATGTGACTACCTACCCTAATGCTTACATGACTATTTAACCTAGGTTTGTTTTGCCTAACCTAGGTAGTGACACATGTAAAAAATTAATAGGAAAAAAATGATGAAATTATATTTTGATTATATATAATATTCACTTTATATATATAATATCAAATATAATATATTTAATAATTTGATCTGATGTTCTTTATGACTATGTAGTCGCAAAAGTCATGATCATATTCATGTTTGCAACTACTTGATTAAGTGTTTTATAAGATAGGTCCTATTTGATTAACTAGTCATGTAGTCATGGATGTAGTTATGAAAGACACATTAGGGCATTGTGATGTGATTCAAGGTATCATATTTTCACATTATCTCCATAGTGATAATTTGGACAATTATGGACTTTCACATGTGCTTAAAATTGTTACATTTTAGTGTAATTTGACTCTCATTTAATTCTCCATGGCATAATTATTTCTACCACTTTGGATTACCATCATCATCATGTCAAGACTTGATATGTAGGACATCCTTTACACCTTGCCTTTTGGCCTTTACATTCATTAGAATTGATGTACACTTCACACATGCACACACACATAAATTGATAATTCCATTACAATAGTCTCAAAAAATGATAAAAGATCCAAAGAGAAATTGTCTTCAAGTTTTTCCTTTTATAATGTTTTGCATTTAGTTACAACTATTCTCGACTATTGATTTCTACTAGTAACTTCTACAATTGGCTATCTACTTTTGTTGGTAATTTTTTCAATTGGCTATCTACAACATTTGGCCAATATAAATTTAGGTAGGGCTAGTTGCCCTATTTGGTATGAGCAAATTTGGTTATCTTCAACTTTCAGCTAACCTATTGTTTGCTATGTTTAGCTAATCCCGTTCTTAACAACCCCACAATTTCAGAGGGCTAAGGTGTGGTCACAGAACAAAACAAACATTGATATTAATATGTAGATGGCCAATAACTTTTTTTGGGGCCAATTTTCATGAAGACAAACTTTCACCAATCTCATCAACATTTAATCCATACGATTAATGGTGTCTATTTGATCAATTTCATCCACATGGTCATGTTTCTTTCATGTAAATATTCGTGCTGTCAATTTCATCCATGTTGTCCCCTTGTAAGTTGAAATTGTTAGCTGGATTGGATGTCTTGGCATGCAATGCACATTGTCAAATGATGGATGGAACATATACACACAATGTATACCAATAAGCTTCAAAATAACAGATCTGGAATGTTATCATGTTGTGAAAGTAAGATGGAGGTAGGCACCCTAACAAGTTCACAACAACACTGTGCATTTGGAATGGATAATCACTGCTTTTCCATGCACCCAACCTGACAAGACTTGGAGGAAATTGGTGAAGCTTGCCTCTAGGCGTTACCTATAACAACTATTTTCTAATTAATTTTTTAAAAATGTATGATAGATCTTGAAAAGTGGTCATTCACAATACATTTTTGCACTCAAAGTGGGACAGTCACCACTTCTATGGACCTTCCCCAACAAGACTCGGAGAGAACTTCCTTTTTCCCCTCAAGTATTTGGTATTGGATACTAAATTACTTGAACAGAACATAAAGGCTAATAGCTCATACTGTTGGGACTTGTTGCCACCTTACAAGTTGTTGTGGGTACAATTAAAAGTAGGACATATTAGATGTACCTACTTGAGAATCAAGCATATGACCCAAGTGGTTGAAATTCATGCCCATCTTACAAATTGTTGTGGATTCAAATGACTACAAAGCCAGACTAAATGTTGGGAACTATATCCAATCCACTTATAATATCCATGACCCTGGATCAAACATCATAAAAAACCGTGTGGCTTTGTAGGGATTGAAACCTTAGGTTAGTTACAAGTTACAATTCCTAAAAGGGAGGTCAATCACTCTTGGTTGACAAGTCTCTTCACCACCCCATCAAATTCTGGTGGGTCACTTGGAATATCAATCATCGCTGAAAATAAATAAGGTTATCTAGGGGTTCAAAGCTCTCACCAAGGGGAGGAATAGGCCACAACATGGTTGGTGAGAAAGAGTCTACCTCTGAAATGACACCTAAGTCCCAAAGATGAAAGGGCCAAGGGACGACTGGGTTTTGACAAAATAAGCTGGGGGGCCTCTATGGAATTGGAATTGTACCTCGGTGGGATAGTAAGGCAAAATACTGTCCCCGTGTGTCCGGGGGCATGCACAGGACCCCATGGAAAGTAGGCCTTCAGGATGTTCTTCTAAGCACCCAGAATGTAGAAGATAATTCTGGGGAAGAAAGTGGAGTTGGACAACAGTGGTCTTCGCTAAGGAGGGATTCCCTGAGTTTACTGGAGGACCCAGGAAGGTGAGGTAGCTAGTTGTAGCACAACATATTTTGCACTATCTCCAAGTGACAACCCTGCCCAGACTTTTGACGGTTTTGTAAGTTTACTGGAGGGACCCCGGGAGTTGAAGTAACAGCTTGTAGCACAACATGTTTTTCCACTGTCTACACACAGCAACCTGGCCCAGTCTATGAGCCTCTCCACTGGCAGTAGTAAAATGGCTTGCATGCCAAATTTTGGATGAAGTGACCAAGTGGTGTGAAAATGGGTTTGCTCCCCTAAACTGGAAAACAGAAAATCCCTGCTTCTTGTTGGCCAACCACAGATTGACTCCTATGATTGGCTGGCCACAGTGATCGTTCCTCATGTGATATATAAATGTACTCTCAATACAACTATTAGAAATAAGCACCAGCCCCTCCTGGTTGAAGAATGCTTAAGCTGGTGGGTGTGGGGGGTACCCTTTTATTGTCAGCCAACGTGCGCCATGAAGGATGGGTGGTAAGTAAGTGATCATGAGGAAGCAGTTTTCTGTTGGGTTCCAGTTCCCTAGCTAACCACCATGGTTAGCTCAATTGTTTGTTTTTACTACCTGCCTTGAAACAACCAACTTGTTAGTAATTAGTAAAGATAGCCCTTACCTTTTGAGTAAGCCATCTAATTATCTAGTATTCAACTATTTTCCTACCTATCTACCTGTATGTAGTCCACCTATCTACCCATATGTAGCACATACTTCTTACTCAATGGGTTACCAAGGCGATATTAACTCAGTTGAGGTTCGTCCACAACTGGGTCATAATGGGCATCCAGTGGCTGGTGCGTTGGTGGATGGTGGTTCCCTCTGAGGTACCTGCCCATCGAAGGCCAGGAATAGAAGAGCAAGTCTGTAAGTAGACTCTGTGAAGCTCTTCCAGACTTTCCAGTGACCAATTGACAACCAAATTTTCACTTTTGGACAACTGGAACAGAGCAGAACTGATGAAATAAGCAAATTAGTTGGGTGGCGAGAGGGTATCCGACTGGAGCGAAAGTGGCAGCAGCAGCCACACAAAATCAGGCAGAGCACAACACAAATGAAGCGACACGGTGCTCCATTGCTGCAGCTACCTTTCTTCAAACTTGCTGTTCCCGCAATGCCGGCCACTGGCAGCCAGGCCTTAAATTTGAAGCCTTCAATGGCGTTTTACCCTTCTAGTGAAATCCAAGTATTTTCTGAAATTTTCAATGTGAAAGGCGATTTTTTGAATTGTAATTCACATAATTTGATAAGCATATCAGTAGATGTTCTTTGAGACTTGAAACACCTGGTGTTTTAATGTGCATTATCACTGGTCGGGCTTGCACCAACTTTGTTGGACTGAGAGAAAATAAACAATTTGCAGAAAGATATTAAGTTCCTTGAAAATGTGTAATTGTTAATAATTTTTTAAAAATCTTTGAGAGATATGTAACTTTCAGAAGATATGCAGCTTTTTCATATGTATTGATTTTTTAAAAGAGAAAGGGTACATTTACATATCTTCCAAGATATGTATATTGTACATATCTTCCAAAGTACTAATCAATATTTGATGACATTCTTTTAAAGGGGTCTGAATGCTGAACATCTTGGGTTAACTCATAAACAAGCTTTGACAGTCCATGCTACCCACCTTTGAATTTCACCACCCTCCTTGGTGTAGTCCCACTTGCATTGACCCCTGCCCCCCTAATACTTTAATTGAAAATTATTTCAATTCACCACTCACATCCACTTGAAATCCCCCCAAATTATACAATTAGAGGTTAATCCAGAACAATGTCATAAATATTAATTTTGGTTTTCATCTAGAACAAACTTCATAAGAGTCTTCAAATTGTAAAGGTCACATTCATGGTCAACCTGTCAATGTGAAAGGTAGTTTGTGAGGTAGTCTTTCGCAAGTGAAGGGCACGTAGGCCCTTCCAATTTAAGACCACACAATGAGCAGTGTTTGAAATTTGGGTCATTATTGGTGGAGGGATCAAAATTCCAGTGATGGTTTTTGAAGGGTATTATGGTAACCTTTTGTGCAACGAGTCTCATTGTGGAGGGGAAGGGCAAGTCATATGAGTAGTTACATGGTTGGTAAGGTCCTAGGGGGAGGCTGTTACCGGAATAAGGAGCCTGCACAAGGCAGAGCCAAGTGTGGCCCTGGTGGTTCTCATAATGCCACCCACCAAGGGCCTTACCATGCCTAAAGCTAGGCCGCTTTTTATACAAAAGAATTCATGATGAAGTAAGAACTTTTAGAAAAAACAAAAAAAGTTTCCCCACTTTCCAAAGGAACTTCTTTTTTGCTTTTGAAGAGTTTTGCTTGAACTTGAAAGGTTCTTTCACAAGGCAAAGGAAGTAATACTTTTTATAACGTGTCGTAGCGCAATGCTAGAAACAAAACAGAAGGCTTTGATTGTACTCTGGACAGAATGAGCCCATCCCACCCATAGCAAGCCTATGGGGTGAGATGTCATTCACAGGTTTTACTGAGGCATGTTCCAAAATGTAACCAGTTGTCTCCTCATTGTTCAGTTGAGTGGTAGCAGGTTCATGTAACATGGCCTTTTCCAATTTGTAACTGTCCCATCGATGAATGATTCACGTTCATGTCCTCCATCATTTGATTCATTTTATAAGTGAAACAAACTGTGCCAAAAGTGGAACTAATTGGTGGTTGCTTTTATCACCTAGGAAAACGCCTGAAAAAGTTCCTGAATAGGATATGCAACTGTGTTACCATAGGAGAAGGGTAGGCCTACAGGCCCTTCTCTGTTTTGAGGTACCTAGGCAAGAGGGTGACAGCTCCAGTGGTGGGTGGGCACCCAAACATGGGGAGAGGCTGAGAAGTCCCAGAGTGGTAGCTAGTGACATGCCCTTCCGCTTGCGTTAACCTACGGGTGGTGGACCTCACGCCAGGATCACCTTGGTGGGGGCACCAAGGTGGTGCAGGAGGCTTAGGCCAAGTGACGGCTGTGGGGTTCGACTCCCCAAGCCACTGGACACCACTCAAGCAATAAGGCAAGTGAAGGCTCTTTGGGTCAAGGGGACGATTGGGGTTGTCTCCAGGAGTGTGACACCTGGGGTGTTGCCCCAGTAAAACCCTTGGGACAATTGGAGGCTGTCCTGCGGACAATTAAGGATTGTCTGGGGGCGACACTTGGTGTTGCCCCCTTAAAACACTTGGGACAATTGGAGGCTGTCCCACAGCAGCATGGGGTGTTGTTGCCTCAAAGCCTATAGTGGCAATCAAGTGGGTTGGCCTGGAACAACTGTTGTTCTGATTTAGTCCTTCTTGGCGGTGCAATTTATGTGTTGGTCTCCAAGAAGAGTTCCCCGGAATGAGAAGATATTTTTGGGGGTGGCTCTGAATTACAGTAAGTCCTAGCTTTGTTAACAGTTTAAGTCTGTAATCGAGTCTGCTCTGAAAAGCTGAAGCTTTGGACTAATCAAATGGGTCGTGGAATGCATAGGTAATTAGGAATTAAGGAGACAAGTGACACGAGAAGTTCGACAAAGAACTCGAAACATGAAAGTGAGCACAAAGGTTTTAAAAAGAAAGAAAATGTGGCCATATTTTGAGGAAAATACGTCACATGTAGTCATATTTAGACGAGTCATTATTGGTCACAAGAACTAGGCAGGACTCTAAAAAAAATTCTAGTTCACTGTCTGACCTCTAGCCAAATTTGGCTCACTCCTCTTGTGGCTGATCACCAGACCGCTTGTACTTGACAAAATTGCAAAACGAAAGCCCTGGCCAGGGTGAACCAACACACACACTGGTACCACCGCTTCTTGAGTAGGGCCTCTTAGTGGCCAAATTCCAGTGTACACCCAATAAATGTTAGATTGGACTCAGCGACCCTCATCCAAGCATGGGACATTTATAACACTAGAAACAATTTAAGTGAATTTTGGGGTTTTTACTTTTTACCATGGCACCAGTGTGGGTGCTGGTTCACCCAAGGCATGTAAATGGCCATAAAAAACGGCTTTCAGTGTTTCATTGTTCAATGAGTGTTTGTGTTGTTTGTGTTGTCTTCTTTCAATTTGTTTCTTATTTTTGTCTCTGTCACTCTATGGTTTTGTGGCATGGTTTTCACTCCTTGTTTGCTTGTTCTTGCCACTTGATATTGCCCCTTTATCAAGTATTATTTTCTCCTGGAATGTCCTTTCAACCATTTGGCATTGGAATAGTATTTCACTCACCACCATGTCATCATGTTTACTAATGGGAATCTTTGGAGGGTGCCTATTCTTCACTTGTATATGTAGATTTTGCATACATTGTGTTTTACAATGATTAGATTTTCATGGTTTTACACAATTTTATATGTCCACTAAACAACATATAATTGTTATGGACATGCACTTGCACCCAAACAATTTTACCAAGTCAAATGGACTTATCATACACTTACATTGCCATGGTTAAAAAGTAAATGAGCACTTAAACAAGTTGGGTTCAAACTTTATACAAGTAGACAAACTACAATAATTGTCAATGAGTTTCCATATTTGCACCTCCTAGGACCAACATGTATATCAACCTAATCCCAATACACATACAACACTAGTTGCATACCTATAACTTTGGGTCCCAAGTGAAATCATGTTGATGAATGATTCATACACTTCATTATTTCTTGGATAGCCATATGTTTATGTGGTTTTATATGTATGGTGTTTTTCCTTCTCTTGCCCACCAACATTTGTTTGACATGGATTCATGTGTTAACTTTAATTCATTGGTGTTTCATTTAATAAGATGTGAGTGTGATAAAGCGTTTGTCAAACATCATTAGATTCTCCAAAGCCTTAAACAATTTTAATGTGATCAATTTTGTGATGAATTGGGTTTGAATGAATTAACTTGTCCTATGTGAATAATGTATTCATAGATTTACATGTTTAGGCAATTGCACATGCTAGATTGTCCTTCTATGGATGTCATAGTGTAAGAATTTTGAACCTTTTCGTTATTGTATTGTGTTTTAATTACAATTAATAACAAAATGTGTAAAAATGGATTCATATGAGTGACTGATATTGCTTTAAAAAGATAATTAAAAAAGAAAGGTTATATGATCATTTTAGGGTTTATGGGGGACTTAATTCAAACATGTGCAATGTTTTTGGTCACATGTATTGGCTAGTTTGACCCATTTGTTAAATGTTTTGGTATTTAGAGTCAAACTCCTAATTTGATTTTCAATCATTCAATTGATTATAACTTGTGTTTTATATCTCCAAATTGGAAATTTGTCCTCACTTTAGATGTTTATTTTCAAAACCTTTCAAATGGTTTGAAAAAGACCAAATTTAAACAAATTTTAATTCTTCAAAATTTATTCCAAAAATTTGAGACATTGTAAAATTCTCAACTCCCAAAATGAGAATCATTTGAAATGTTAGGTTAATTTTTTTCAAAATTATATAACTATTATCTACCATTATAAACCAAAAACAAAACCTCCCCCTCACCGCAACCCAAATTGCCTAGGATTATTTAATATTATTGTTTCATGAAGTTCCAATTTAAAATTCAGTTTTTGACATCAATATGGACAATGGTACATTATCAAATGTAACATAAGGGATCATTAGAAGAAAAAAGGAATGTTGTGCAATAGGCATTGACCTTGGAAATGACCAATATAACTTGACAATTTGTTGATATCAATGAAGCACCCCAAAAGATTATCATGATTTCAAATAAATGTGCAATACCATATTCTAGGATATCAATTATTAATGACATTGTGATACAAAATTTGAAATCATGGACACAATGTGAATTATGTAACCAATATTTGAACATAGTTATAAATGCATTATCATGTAACAATTTTATGGCATTTTCATGTGCAAAGTTGGAAAAAAAATTCAACTTGTGGCTCCCAACTAGGTGGAAACATGATCACAATTAAAAAGGTTCATATTGATTTCTTGTTTATACCCTTTTCCTTGAACCTTCAAAATTAAGATGATTTTTCAAAAACTTATTGCATCCATTATGCATTTAAAACTTTTGATAAACATGTGTGAGCCATATCAACATAATTGTGTGTAGTAGTTTCAATTTTAAAAAGTAGCATCAAGGATATTCGAGTGTGGTAAGGTTATTATGGGTTTTTAGCAACTTCATGTTAAAATAAGGGATGATGAATGCCCATGGTTGCATGGGGGGTTGTTTTCTTTTCCGGAATACGATATTGGTGAATAAAATGTTGGGTTAGTTCCTTTCTTCAACAAAAAATTGATAACCATAGTTTTAAAACTTCAATCGCATAATTAGGGGTGAAAGATCTTTAGAAGGTTAGGGGTGGAAGTATGTGAACCATACCGACACAACCATGTGCGGGAGTCTCAATTTTTAAGAGTTACATCAGGGTTATTTGAGTGGGGTAAGGTTATTAAGGGCTTTTAGCGACTTCATAGGGAATGATGAATGTGTTTGGTGCGAAGGGGGGTTATTTCTTTTTCTGAAATGTGTTATTGGTGAATAAGGAGTTGGATTAGTTCTTTTCTTCAGCAAAGGCTAATAACCATAGTTTTAGAAACTCTGTTGCGTAATTAGGGGTGAGAAATCTCTAGAGGGTTGGGGGTAGAAGTAGACACCAAAATTTACGGTGTTTAATACAACATTAGTCTTGTTATGGTATTTAGGGAGTAACAAGGATGTTAGAAATTCTTGAAGCAGTTGAAGGGATGTTAATGGAAGATTTAATAGAGATAGAACAATCTTTAAGCCATTGAACATAAGGTTAATTCGAGGCAATTTAACGATTAAATAGATAATATGATAATGTGCCAATGGCAATAGGAGTCTGATGATAATTGAAACATTTATTTATAATAGGGATAAGCTCAGCAAGGAACTACAAGTACATGTAAAATCCTGAGTTATGCCTTAGTGATAGTTCACAATTGCAGGAAATCTAGGATGTGCCGGATGGTGCGAACTAGGTAGTCCGCTTTGCTATTGGGAGGCAGTCGACGAATCGGACCGCGTAACCAACGATAGTGACCAACATCGAGAATTGAAGACCATGCGAAGATAGAAGTATCTTCAATTTCATAACAACCTTCACAAACGGTCTCGGGTTCGTCACCAGAAGCGAGGTCGACTTACAACAAGATCACAAGGGTGCGAGAGTTCGGAGAAATACGATAGTACCAAGCTCGAGGAGGTTTGACTTCAAGACGAGCATGCACCTCTCGAGGTTCGGGTTCTTCATCATGAGGATGTTGTGTTAGGGTAAGATCTAGAGACGACTCCAGAGGCGGTTCTTCATTCGCTTGTGCGGCTTGCGGCCCGTAAGATGTGACCATGTGCGACGCCATAATTTCAAGGAAAGGAAAAAAAGTCAGATCTTCAATCAAAATCAAATTGACAATGAAGGTGTGAAGGACTTGTTACGTTGAGGTGCGCAATCGTAATTTATAGATTGAAGAAAAGGAAAGAAAGGCATGACTAACGGCTTAGGACCATGGTAAAATAAAATGGTAAGGTCAAAGGAAAAAAATTGAAGGTGTAAGTAAAGGTTGTTGGGGGAAAATGGAAGAGGTGAAAAGGTGTTTTTCCTTCACCTTCCATTGGCCACCAAGCTTGGAACATTCCAATGGCCACCAAGCTTGGAACATTCCATTGGCCACCAAACATGGAACCTTCCATTGGCCACCAAGCTTTGGATCCACCTTCACCTCCTTTCTCCTTCTCTTTAAAAGGCGGATTCGGACCATTGGGAGCTTTCTCTTGCCTCGGAGATAATTTTCATGTAATCTTGAATACTTGTTTCCACAAGCTTCTTGAAGAGGCAAATAATGATTAGTCTTAGTAAAGGGAATAAGGAAGGAAAGTAAAATTAAAATCTTGTAATAGTTTTGAAGGAATGGGGGTGGGTAGTGATAGTGTTGGAAAGTTGGAACTTTAGAGAAATCTCACAAACCCTCTCGGGTTTCATAGCATAACTTTTCACTAGTTTAGCTGCAGATCTTGAAATTTGGTAGCAAGTTGCGTCTTGTAGTTAACTTTCTAACGAGCTAAGGCAAGCCGGATTTGAATAAGGTATGTGTTAGAAATGAGGTTTTTAGTGATTGAGGGTCTACAGTCAAGTTGAACCGACTGCCTTCACAAAAACCCTCTCGGGTTTGGTAGTGTAATTCCTTATTAGTGTAGCTGCAGATCTTAAAATTTGGTAGGTTGGTGCGCCTTGTTGTTAGCTTTCTAAAAAGTTATGACAAGTCGGATTTGAATGACATGTGTGAGAAACAACATTTCAAGTGACTAGTGGTCTACATCTATGTTGGACATGGTGTTGAGTCCTTAAACATTGGTTTAATTGAATGACAATTTGACATGAAATCCTAGGATGTGTAGTGTCTGAACTTGAAAATATATATCCATCAGTTTTAATCATAAATGATGCATAGAAGGTGGGCTATTTAATTTCAACTACAAACGCAATCTAACATCTAGAATTACACTTGTATTTTTCCTTCACTAGTAGCATTTGTGCTTTCAAGCATAATCACCTTGTAGAACTAGGAATAGAGGAATGGAAAGTCACCTCACAGTGACATGCGACACACCGATGGAAAGCTCTCGATAAACGATACAACTTTGTTTTAGACCTCATCTCAATCAGAGGTTTGCACACAAAGTTATGGGGCCCCAAAATCACGGGAATCCCAACTTTGGCAATTTTGAGACTCCCATTTGGGAGTCTCGAGACAAAAAGCCATTTGGATGTGGGCCTCATGGAAAGGCATAGAGTATACTATAAGGGGGGAAGGTGGTGGTTTCCCTCAAGTTCGGGATGTGGTGAGTCTTATGAATCCAAGTTTGCCCATGGCTCGTCCTAACACCAAAATTGTTCAAATTATGCACTTACCACTTTGTGTTGGTTTTGTGCAGGTCCGTGTGAGCAGTTGATGCTTGTCACTCTTCCTAGTCCCATCCTGAAGTTCCAACACGTGCCTTTACCCCTCAAAGTGCTACGAGCCATGGAACTTGTTTCGACTCCTTGCTTGTCCGTTGTCTTCAATTTGGACTCACCTTTGAGTCCATTAAGGAGCTTGGGGGTGCGTCACAAAAAAACTTTAGCAAACTTGCTTGCATACGTACTTGCATAAAAGCTACAACATGATTTGGCCAAATTGTTGTGCAAACAAACAAGGTGTATTAGTTAACATAACACACTAGAACCATTTAATATGTAACACTAAATGTTCAAAGTAATCTAAGCATTTTCTACATACTTCTATTTCTTATCCTACTAATCTTTGATTACATCTCCAAGTGGAAAAATATCCATGGAATAGTGATTTTGAGCAAACATCCTAATAACCAAATCAAAGATGGTTTTGTCAATTTATTTCTGAGACTAAATTCATGAAAGAAACAATTGAAAAACAATGTTCGTTTTCCACATTGCCAAAACCATGATGATTGAAATTTCCACCAATTTGATATACGTTGACAATTGTTGCTTTAGGAAAACAACTATCACAACCAAAACAAATTTGCTTGTTGCTAATTTTTTCAATAATTAAGGCCCCATAGACTGGCAAAGAATTTAGGATCATGGTGGTTAGATTATCAGTTATACCATTATCAATCAACTTCCCCAAAGTCAATAAAATTGAAATGCGCTTAAAACCATCCACAAGATAAGCCTAAATGCTAACCCAAGATTGATTGTCCACCATCATCACTTCATCACGACTCACAGCAAGGAACCATGTTGTAAAAATAACTTTGTTAATTATAATGAGCACAATGCAATGCATTGCTTCCACTATTTCCCACCCAACATTATCACTCCAATGTTTTTGCATGTTGACATTCTGTAAACGTATAGTATTACCCCACAACATAGTTAGGCCTTTTTCTTGCCTTGGCACCTCCCAACATGCTTTTGGAAGCTATCAAACTTCGAAAACTATAAGCTTATCTTTCCCTTCCATTTGTGAGGACACTTGACACTTACATATGGACATTCCCATTAAAACTAATAATAGATTCCACCCATGGAAGCTTTATGGCTTAATTATCTTTAAAAAACTTGATTCACCTCCCATTCCTTCACCCTTTTTTTCCTTTTCTCCTTAGTTGTTAGGTTAGCCTCAAGTAATGGCTCTAATGGCTTTGAACTCACCAAAATAGTTATAGTATAGTGTTCACATTAAGCATTTTGTTGTATTGTTATCACTAGATTCACCATCAATGTGGATTGTAATGCAACAAGTACAAGGAGATAGTAGCCAACTTGTAGGCACAAACAAATTTGCTCAATGGGACGATAATGCTTCAATTACAGGGCCAAGCGATGAAATGGAAGCGCAAAATTCTGAAAGTGGCCATGGCAAATGTTAGGTTGGCTTGTACGATACCTTTTTCAAATAGCATACCCTTTTAAAATTAGAAGTAATGGCATGGTGGCAAAAGATAGGGAAGAGGGAGGCTAGATGGAATGAACTCAAAGGGGAATTCAATGCCATTATAGATGTTGCCCTTCTCCTTACATTGCAAATGAAACAACTTATTGTCAACAATTGACAACATACGAAAAGGCCTTCCTTGAGTTCATAGCTAATGGTGCTTAAAGAACATCTAGTAGCTCTGATGGTAGTAGTTCAAAAGGTACTCTCAACCAAGAGCTCGCCTCCCAAATGCCAAGGGCAACCTTGGGCCTTAAGGAGGAATACCAGACCTTTGAAGGCATTAGCTTTCCTTCCAGGATGGTAGGTTGTAATGCATCTTCATAAATTCAACCCACACAGTAAGGATTATAAGGATGTAATCCAAGGTAGAGGGGGGATGATGTTAAAGGGTAGAAATCTCTAGACTAGTTAGTACCATAGGCCTCCTAATAACTAATAGTTGCTAGTGATAGATTTACCATCCCTTACCCAAGGGGTGAAGCTAGTGAGATTAAGTAGTTCATGTTAGCGAGTGGTTGGGGGTAATCTACCCAATTATCTAAGAGATTTTTAGGAAGGGATTAAGATAAGGGCCCTATTTTCATGGGGTCAATTTGGGCCTTGCGTGGTTTGTGGAGAAGGAAGATTAGAGGAGGTGTTGAAGGATTTCTAATGTATTTGATACCTTTGGAGTTGTGAGTTGCAATGAAAGACTACCTTGGAAAAATGTGTGTTGTAATACTAAGGAGGAGAAAGTAGTGAAAAAATGTACTTGTATTTGTTTGTGATCTTAATGGAAAGTGGTTGAAGAATTTTTATGTGTTTGGTGTACATCTATTTTATTAAGAGGTGTGGAAGGTAGAGTAGTTTGAAAATATATAAGGTATGCTACTCCTTTTCATCGTATTTATATGTTTCTTTTAGAACAAAGAGTAAGGAGGCATACCAAGCGGTAGCCTCTAATGTAGTAAGTTACTAATTACCATAAGAAGGTAGTAGTCAACACTTGGTAATAGTAAGAACGTAGTTACCTATAAACTAAAAGGTATTACGACAAGCAGTAGGAAATGGTTATTAGTGGATGTAATGTGCTACAGATGGTAGGTAGCAATGGGGAGGCACTCCAAGGTGCTGCAGATGGCAAGTATTACATTTAAATGATTGTATGTGCTATTGAGGTGGGATAGTAGGTGGTTGAAAGCATAATCAAGTAGACCACAAAATTAGTCTTTTTAAATTTGAAAATAGTGATTTTCACATTTAAGCATGAAAATAGCTCAAGAACTCCTCCTATCATAATGTAGAACCATGGAACTTCAATTGACATCATAAGAATATAGATTTCATAAGAATGAAAAGAAATTGCATCATAAAAGTATGTAAATAATGTGTTTGAAAATTAAAAAATTTAATGCATTAAACTTACTTCATTTCCAAAAACCAAATATAATATTTTAAAATGACATGTTTTCATAAAATCTCTGATATATTTTAAGCCTTCCATTTTTATTTTATTTTTTATTTAGACATTGTTTTAATCTACTTGCACCTACTTTTATGAAATAGGACATTTACCTGCACCTATTTTCATTCACAATAATCTTACTTAACTTTTGATTAAATATGTTTTTATCATATTTTTTCACAGAAATTAAGAACTGTGTTAACTTCAACCTTTCTACCCAACCAAATTACATGTTTGATAAATTCATGATATATTTTATGGTACTTGTAATTCAACCTCTAAAAGTACACTAATTGGTCTACTTGACTATGCTTTCACCTAGGTGTAAGAGGTTTGCAAACCCACTAAGGTAACATCCAAGGGCATTGAAGGTATTGCAAAACCTTGGAGAGTTACTAATTTATGGTTATGATCATTTCCCATGCCTTTTTATATTTTGTCCCTCTAACACTTCAAGGGTAAATTACAAATAGGACAATAAGTCTATTATTATATAACAGACCCTCCTTTTTCTTTTGCCCTTATGTGACTTATTTATTACTTGAGTGGTAAAGTGAGCAAAAAAGGGTAGTAACTTTTTTGAATAATAAGGTGTTAACATTGTTATCTCAATCTTACCTCTTGGGAAAACAGCAATGATTGAGGGCCACAATTTCACCCATTAATAAAGGTTTAACAAGTCACTTGTGCAACTCCTACCAAAATTTGGAAACATTATACAATTAGCACAAATATAGTCTAGATCACATCTATAACTCATATGAGACTAGAATCCAAGTTGGGAGGCAATCAAGCGCAAGAGTTATATCTAAAAAAGGCTCACAACATGTTTACAACATTATTCCAAGGTCTAAAGAATGGTTGATAGTAAACTATGTCATCAAGTAAGGGGCTACCTACCAAGTTTCTATATTTTCAAAAGTGAATGCTTTAGAGACAATTATATCAAGGAATGTAAAATAGGGACTTGCATGGCAATGCATAACAAGGCATGGATGACAACATTTTTATTCAAGGAATTTTTATCATTCTTATAAAACTAGAGATGTTAGTCCACGAGCCAGTGAGCATGAACATGAGCAGGCAAACATGAACGCATGAGTAAGATCAAATCTTATTTAGAATATTTTGTCCATGTCAACAGAATATTAGTATAATTTTATTGACACATAAGAAAGAATTTTTGTTGACGTGGAATAATATTTTGCCACATGTCCATGGATGAATGATCTTTATGGATGAAAATATGGATGAAAAAAGGAAAAACTTTATTTTGAAAGTTGCCAACAAATGTTTTTTTTGCAAAAAATTAAACAAACAAAATAGGGTCAAAACAATTTATGTTGGTTTCTTTCAAAACAATTCAACACATGAAATGTGCAAATCACACTTCAAAGTCATACTTCATATTTCTTTAATATGAAATATATTTAAGCTTTGTAGCATCTAAACCATATAAAATATTAAATTAGATCCTATTGACCCATTAAGAGGTATGTGTCAATCCAAACACTACATGTTCACCACTAAAAGGCATGTGCTCATTAAGAACAAAGATAATATGAGACAACCCATGACACTTCACATTGCCTACACCAATTCAAGTTATTTTTTATTTTTGTTCACTTTTTCAACCTCTTGCATCTACTACCACTCTTGCTACTTGTAGAATCAAATTACACTTTTCTTCTTCTACTACTAATTTGTTCGATCTATACAACAAGCCTCTACTTTACAATGGTAAAAGGAAAATTGCCATCAATTTTCACACCAAACACATTGGAATCAATGATTGAATATACACTAATTTCAAGCATATTGGATCGAACATGCGAGATGACAACAAAACCTTGGGAATATCCAAGCAATGACACTTGGTTATCCCCCTCCAACATTTGTTGGAAATTAGAACATGGGGAATAAAATGGAAAAGAACAATTGACAAAACAGATGAATGAGCGGCATGGTGATGGACAAATGTGAAGGTAGACAAAGAAAATCTTGCATTACTAAAACAAAGTATAAACATTTCAAAGGAGGATATGGAAAACTACCATTAAGCAATGTTTACACATGCCATGGATTTTTTTTAAACGCGCAAGTTTGAAAAAGTTGATTCCAAAACATTTTTTCACAAGTTTATTCAACGATTTTTCAACAAAGGATTAAATAACCCTTAGGAACTTGCTATTAACATAATTATTGAAACCCCAAAAATGACTTTATTCAACTCCGGGCAAGTGAACCTAATTGCCACAAGATCTAAAAAACAAAATATTAAAAAAATTAATGAATCGTTGGATGATAGGGTCAGCCTCAAAACCATGAAATGTGAATGATAGTCAAAAGAAATGTCAAATCAACAATTGAAGGAAAAGAATAATATCATTATTTGCAATAAATTGTGGAATAATTCAAGTGTTAAACTAAGTTGCAAGATGAGCACAAGGTTCTTTGCCACCAATATAAGAATGTCACATCCCTTGGGGAAACTAGTAGTCATTATGCTCTAATTTGTTGTTGGTGGTTTTCATTTGGGGCTCCTTCTGAGGTAGGTGTCCATGAGCTTAACAATTAGCTTGGTTTTTAACATTTTTGTGTCAAATAATGGAGAGGTTTCATGGTCCATGTGAGTACTTCTTTTGTGAACTTCCTATGACTTCCCTTCCTTTTTGTGCATTCAAAATTGTAAGATGTCCATTTTCACTCAAGTTCCATTTATAGTCTATCTCCCTCTCCAGTGTAACATTTTTGATTTTTCTAATGCTTCATTTCCTTTGATTTGTAGAAGTTTAATGATGAGGAGTGGGCAGACATGCCCACTTGTAATTTAGCTGAAATTGTGCATAACATCTGGTTGCAACAATTGGGGAATTGTGGCACTTGTTTTTACACAACAATGTTTGATGATTACATTTGGGCTTTTAAATAGTCTACATTATATAGACAATACTTGCGAGGTGGTCTAGCTGGTCATGGACTTGATAGGAATGAATTGTTGTTGAGGAAGGCCCAACGGACTAATGATCCTGCTAGACTAGCGGTTGTTGCGGCAAATTACGTGTCTAGATCTTCCTTCTCTAATCGTGCTCCACACCTCAAAGGGGGAGGAAATTTTTGGGTTTGCCAAGTGAACCATTGATTATCCTTTAGTGTAGACAATGATTTTCATTGTTTTGACCATGTGAATTTTATTTCTTTCATGCAAAATAACAATTCCTATTGTTCAACCCAATATTGTCAGGCATGCAATAACCACCTTTTGGTTCAAGTGCTTTTTTACCTTTGGTATTTCAAGGTGGCTTGGAGTTGAAGAAAAATATTTATGTCGATGGTTAGTGGCGGATTGAATGTTGCCCACCTAGTTCTACAATTCAATGTTTTGTGTTTTAAAAAACCATGAGGTTCAAATGAAAAGCAAATACCAAGCTTTACAAATTTGTAAGTGGAACTTCTATTCCATGTTACTCAAGGTTCTGGGTACAATTTCATAGCTAATCATTAGAGCACCATATGCACTGGTTTTGTTTCAATGATTTGAGCCGTTGTGTTGATGGGACAATGGAAAAATATGTATTTGCTAGGCCTTTAGTTCCAACTATATGGCTCGTTTAAGAAGGTACTGACTTAATTCAAAAGGAAGTAACAACTTTAGAAGAAGTGAAGTTTTCCTTTGATCACAGTTGTGTTCGAAGTTTATTTGGTTCCCAATCTTCTAATTCAAGCATTTCACATGTGCCTACTATGAGTGCTCACAACATTGTGCGACTAGCCGATATAAATTGTTGGCCGATAATTTGTGGTGGCAAAAAGGTGAAATGACCTTTCATTTCCAAAATAACACAATAACACACCAACAATTGGCAGGCTAGTATCTTACTTATTCAATGCATTGTTTACCTTGCTATTGATGTCCCTTCACTTAGGTATGGACGAATTTACAGTATTTTTTTCGATGATAAAGGATATGATGTGATTATTGGAAATTTCCCTGAATGTTCATGTCTTTAATTTGTCATAATGTTGGCAGATTCTTTGGGCAACCATGGTGTGTATGTGTAATGTAAACATGTGTATCATGATTTATAAATGATTATGTTCTATGGGTTCATGTAAGAGTTCATTCATCATTGCACATGGAGTTGGGATGAAATTCAACATTTGTTGAAGTGTTCTAAAGCCTTTGAACTCTTCTGATAATACATCACAATCTCATTCATAAACCTCTCTATAGTTGGATGGACTATGTAGGAAGTTTAGATTCTAGTTTCAGCCCAATGGTTTTTTATCCACTCTATAAATTTTCAATCATTTTAGAGTGATGTATATTTATGTATAATACCTCGGCCATTTCAACACCTGTTTATCAAATATTTAATATACTTTGAGAACTTAATTTTCATCAAATATTTTTCAAGTATGTAATTCCCACCCATTTCAACATTTTTGAAAATATTATAATAATTGTCCAAAAGCATTAGACATTTGGAGCATTGGTTGCATGAAGGATGATAAAATGCATCCTTCAATTTTTTTTGCTTTCAAACATTCACATGATGTTGCTCTCGATGGTTTTCTTGGACAACCCATGTTCAATGCCCATGACCCTAGCCTTGGGCTTGTGACTAAAGCAAGGGCATGGAAAGGTGTGGGCCAAGAATGCAACCCAAGAATCACATTGTTTTGATAATGACTGACCTCCAAGTGGCTTAAGTAGCATAAAGGAATTTGCTTTCTTATTATAACGATCATGGGGAATTTTGGCAAGAAATTCTAAAATAACAAAAAAAAAAAATTTAAAAATTATCTCCCCCCAAGTCCATCCTTAAGACTCTAAACATGATACGTTTTCTTTTTTACATATAATGTAGAAAACATGAAAAGCAATTATGCCGCATTTCAGTCATTTAACAAGCCATGCCATTTTCAGGAGTGCAAGAGAGTGTGAGGGAATGAGACCACACACTCCCAAGTGGATTCCCATTTTGGGAAATGGAGTCCTTTGTTGAGAATTCAAGCTCAACTAGTTAAGTTTCATTAGTTACTGGAGTAGGAAATTAACTAGGTTACTTTCACAAGGTTGAATTACTTTCTTTACTTATTTTAGTTTGGTTATTTGTGGTTTGGTCTTGTAGTTAAATACCTTGGTGTTGATGGTTTGTTTCTCTTTTCTTCATTACACAA
>Ga0209611_10003553_pt1 | contig 26953 bp, 21 predicted proteins | sample S1TSphgellanicum_3_FD_187693 | JGI IMG/M metagenome (GOLD analysis project Ga0209611, IMG submission 187693) | Host-associated microbial communities from peat moss isolated from Minnesota, USA - S1T2_Fc - Sphagnum magellanicum MG (SPAdes) (version 2) | ecosystem: Host-associated > Plants > Peat...
AAAGTTGTTATTGGAAGAAACAAAACAAATGCAATGAAAAGTTGTTATTGGAAGAAACAAAACAAATGCAATGAAAAGTTGTTATTGGAAGAAACAAAACAAATGCAATGAAAAGTTGTTATTGGAAGAAACAAAACAAATGCAATGAAAAGTTGTTATTGGAAGAAACAAAACAAATGCAATGAAAAGTTGTTATTGGAAAAAAATAAAACAAATGCAATGAAAAGTTGATGTTGGGGAAAATTTCTAATCATGATAGCTTAATAAAAGAAATACTACCAAAATCCCCTAAGTCACCTTTATTTAGGCCACCTTTACTATCATAAGAAATAATGTTTCAGATGCATAAAATACACAACATCTGTCCTTTGGATTTGGAGTAAACCTAATCATCTATAGCTTAATCTTGAATGCCCAAAGTCACGTTGGAATACGTGCATAAAATATAAATAAAAACATGATTTTCATAGAAATAAGCGTTGAATGCATGTTGTAGCGCCAGCAAGAAAGTGATCATCATGGTTCACGACAAGACGGCAAGTGGAATAGCAAGAGGGAGAAATGAGATGAGGCCAAGTCATTGGTACTTGTGAGTGAAGTTTGCATGTGCTTAGTTGATTCGATAAGCAGCTCGTCTGATCTTAGGATTAAGATCTGGACAGAAGGTTAAGGAATCACTGACACCTCAGATTATCTGAACACTGGAATCTTATCCCATGCAAGCAACGTGGAAGCTTGAATTGGACTCACGAGTCGCAACCAGTTTTGTCCAGCTCTTAATTTTGAAAAAAAAACCTTCTATTCATTTTTTAGTTTTTATTTGGGGTGTCGAACCTTCCGTGCACTTTTAAGAACGATTTATCATAACTAAGTCAATACTGAAGACTTCTCCAAAAATTTGGAGAGTTCAGTCCAATTTAAGACCTGGGTTCACGTCCATTGATATTGCAACAAACTAGAAATGAAAAATATTTCCAATATTAGTTTTATCTTTAAACTGGTACTCAAAATTCTTTTTGAAAATGACTGGAACCAAAGGATTTAGAAATCCAAAAAATTGATCTCAATATCAAACCCGGGGTTCCATGAAAAACTATAAAAAAAAAGGTTTGGAAGTGAACCGGGACTGAAGGTTCCTTTTGAAATCAAGAACTGGACAACACTAATCCCAACCAGATTCGTAATGAATCTGAAGTCCACGCCAATGACGTCGAGGTACCTAATTTTATTGGATGAGACATCCAGTTACATCTAATGATAGTAAATACAGCTCAAGGACTATAACAGGATCCAGATTTGGACGACCTTTGACAGATACATCCATAAATGCAGCTGGAACACCCCTAGCTTCAGACTACATAGACCACCCTGTAGTCTGAAGCTGTAGTCTTCTACATAGTCTGAAGCTCGGTATAAACCTCCGTATCACTACCCCATGGTATCAACAACCAAAAACCTTGTGCTATCTGGGGCTGAGATAACAGCCAAATGCCAGGACAGACTGTAGTGACCAGAGAACACTCGTTTTGCAGTTCAGATACCACTCTCATACCCCATAACATTCTGTTCAGAGCTTTTCAAGTTTCTGATTGACCCTCCCCTACTCTTTCACCATCCGGAAAGCACTGCTGGTATTTTCACAGTGTACTCAGAGGGCACCTTATAACCATGAAAGTTCCTCTGTTGAGAGGAGGAACTTTTTTGAAAAGTTCCTCCTCTCAGCTGAAGAACTTTTCATATTTAGAATGTTCAGTAGCTGTGCTTTACACACAGTTAAGTCCTCAGGGGAAGGCATTCTCAGAATAAGGGGCCACCTCAGCTCTGCCTCATGTGGGGACCCTTATTCTGAGAATGCCCTCCCCCTAGGGCTTTCCCTAACACATAACCTCTCCCTCTTTTAATCTTTTTCTTTTTCATACATCATCCAGACAGAGAATGGTTATGCATTTTCATCCATGGAGAGAAAGGTTATATGTTTTTTCGTCCATCTCAAGAAAGTTATGAAACTTATCATTCACACATGAAGGTTAGGATGGTAAGCAATGAAAGGAGGCTGGTTACCAGAAATAACTTGGGTGTTCCCATGCCGCAGTTATTTCCAGTGACTGCCAAGTTATTTTTAGTAAGCAGCCTCCTCTGACTGGTTACCTAGTCCGTGGGAACAAGTCAACCTCCCATCTTTGCATGGTATTAATCTGCAAGTGCATTTTACAACCTACGGTGCCTTTCTTATTTATATAATTTTTTGTCCTCTATTTTGAGCATAGTTGTCTTGCTTTTTTGTGTAAATGATAATTTCACCAATACCACTGCTGTATATGTATTTTGCCTAGTATAATACCATTGATCATGTTTTTTATCAACTGCATTGGGTAGGTCCCCACCATCGGGCTAAACCTGACACAAAATCTGATCCCAAGTTGCGGTGTCCTGGTATGCAAGTTGCCCTAAGTTAGAGGTGTATTGCCTGACTTCAGATCCCACGATATAATTCCTGAGATTTTGATGCGCATACAGTCTTAGCAAATTAGATTCACTTGCCGGCCCCCAACCAAGAAATATGCCTTTGGCTCACCGAGGCTCTGACAGAAGCAGAGGCCACGATCTGAGTTCGCCGGATACTTGAGCATGATGCATCATGCAACCAAATGGAAAACTTGTAGGGACTAGGGACGTTCTTGGGAACAGATCCTGAACAGTCAGTGATTTGTTGTCTGGCTAATTATAGCCAGATTTCTACTTTTCTACAAGGGCAGCCACCATTACAACAGGAAAAAGAGTGGATTAATCGTGTAAAAAGTGGCAGAAAACTGTTTTTATTTGGGAGGTTGTCGTCACATACATAGTCACTACAGTTTTAAGAGTTCCTTGAAATAATGTCGCCAACCTGGCAAAATCTGTCTGAATCTGCTTAGGGATGCTCACCACCCTGGCTCCATCAGCAAATTGAAAACAAAAGCACTGCTGAAATAACTCTAGGGAATGGATGAGAAGACAATGTTAATGATGAGCACAAGTCAAATAAATACATTGTTCCAGAAACTTACTGTTACTATTTATACATAAAGGACTGAGCCTGATTTCCGTTTGTTAATATTTACAGGTTAGAAACCAGAATAACCCGCCTGTCCGTGCCAGTGCATCATTATAAGAAAGAGGAACAATCCGCCTATCAGTGCAGAACGCATTGTGCTTTATGCAGAGGCGCTGGCCTGGAAGCAACTCAGTTGCAGGCCTTAAATTAAGGAAGCCCTCCGCTGGGGGCTTTCCTCTAGACCTAATGTAACAGCATGGCCGTTATGTAAAGTTTAGTACCTTTGGATTGGGCAGGCTTTTAGGTCTCTTGGATGGCAGAATCAGCTGCCAGGGCTGATTTGGTAGTTCTTTACCTACCTATTTTAGTTTACAACCTACCTATAGAAGTTTAGGCAAAGGAACATGTCCTAGAGGCACATTCTGCCTCCTAGTGTGTCATTCAGCTCAACCTGGTCCTAATGAATCATTAGGAGGCAAAATGTACCATCTAGGACCCGTTCTTTAGAGTATTTATTGGTGTGTTCAAACATTGACACTTGTCTCTTCCAGGGGACGACTCCGGTGCATCCCTTCGCACCTTGCCTGAGACTGGAAGTTCTTAGCTGTGGAGATAGGTATGCAACCAGAGTCCAGCATGGCAGCAATTACAGAGAGAGGCCAAGGGAGAACCGACACTTACCTACATGCTAACAGACTTGTTTGCCAATTCAAATCCCACAGAGTGGGAAAATGAACCGTCAGAAAATTAGACCTCCAAATTACCCCCAACATGTGATGACTGGAAAATTTTACCGCGCTGATGACTGGTTTCCCAGGTTGCTAGTTCATAGCTGGTAGACAGAAAATTTCGACACAAAGTCCAAACCTCTGTCCCAAACACAAAAGAATGCTGTGAAGCGCTTGTTCCCTTCCTTGAAACACTCAAATTGTACTTGAGCACCACCTTCCAGGTTCAGGTAACTCTTTAGATCCTGGGTACGACATGAGTACAACACGAGTACTTTGTTTATCCTCAGAGTACGATAATTTTCCATAGTTTCAATTTCCAGGCCCTTAAAATTAGAGATTCCACAAACACAAAGGGGGTTATAGTCAAATTCATTCAACATTCCACACCACAAATTTTCTCTAGTTCTTTGGATGTGACCTCAAAACAACAAGAGCCATCACTTTTTCTTTTTCCCTATAGATTCACTTAGTCAAGTATGGTGATGGTGGGTGCATTAAAACATTAGTTGAAGGTGATAAAATAGAAAACTTTCCAATATGTTGTGTGTTTTTTCTTAGTTGTTTCATTGTTTCTCATGTGGTTGGTGTACATTGTTTTCTTCTAAAGCTTTGTCAACAAACTCAAGGTGTGTTATGTGATTGTAGCAAGTTTGCATTTTGCTTCTATAGTCACCACCTCTGTGTATTTGTGTTTTTTTGGCCCTCTCAAATCATTGCTACTCATGATTCGTTATCAATACTCTCCTCCCCCCATTTCTTTACTACAACTATCATGTAGTTTTCAACTCAAAACATTTGCATTAACATTGAAGCCAAACCTAATGACCTATGTGTGATGTTGGGCATTTGGCAAGCTATTGCAATAACAATATTTTGAATGGACCTAAATAGGAGGCCTTGTTTAATGTTGGCACTAATGATCTTATAGTGCAAGAAGGCAAAGCTTTGGAAGTTTCACTAAAAGTCTTTTCACACTTAGGACTTCTTCAAGTTGAATACTAACCAACCTATTGATTTGGGCCAAAGTCAAATTATGAAATGCATTGTTTGTCATAGTGAAATGGTTGGTTTTGAAATTCTACCCTTGTGCATAAGATGCCACAAATGCCTCATTACTTATCACAAGATTAATGGCATATTTACCATGAAAATATATGTAGAACAAGATCATGTTGTTTTACTTAAAAGGTATGTAAAAGAAGTACATGTTCATCTTCAAAGTCTTTTTGATTAAGAACTAACTACTAAATGGTAGGATGTTAGCCCAAGTGTCATCTCTAGATACTTTTCCTTTTCAAATCCATTTCCAAAAGACCATGGAGCACAAAAAAGGTTCTTGGAGGAGATAATGTTGTTTGTGATCAAGGGTTTTTCACCATTAAGGACTATTGGGTTTGTTTGGTTTCACATATTGGTTTTTTTATTATGCTCAAAGGTTATGGCACAAAAAATTGATTCCTTTCATCACTATCATGTTGATGTGGATAATTACAAGTGTGTAATGTATTACTAACATGCAAAGAAGCACAAGTTTCCAATTGTAGCTTTGTTAGCTTGACAAATTCTTGGGATTTCACTAAACCAAATCAAGATGAAAAAGGATTTTCTCAATTGTTGGAATCCATTATATTTCATAAGTGTTGATTAAAAATTACCCACCTTGACCAAACGACTATTGAGTGAAAACACATTATAATGGACCAAAAACAGCAATTGAAAGTCCATATGAAAGTCCAAATTTAATGTATTTTTAGTGTAATGAAACTAGACCCCAAATATAAATGTTTAAATGATATTAACATTAACATTTTTTTGCATATCCAAGTTCATACCATTGTAACTTAAACATTTTATAATACATCTCCAAAATATTAGTCTTTAAAACATCAATTTAAATAATGAAATGAACTTTACCAAATTATGTCATTATTAAGTTTCCATTTTAAATCTTAAAAGAAAGAAAGGGCATTTCATACTTGATTTTTTCATGTTAAGTGTTATGATACTAAATTAGTGCATGGTGGTCCAAAATTATCTTGCATGTTTTTCAATTCCACTAAAAGTAAATAGTACATATGGATGGTTATTTGGTTTATGACCCTAGATGTACCCTACATTGCAAAGTCCACCTTGGATTGAATATTAATAATTTTTTTGAGTAAATTTTTCAAAGTTGGGAAGGTTATATTATCATTTTTAGTTTTTCATCTCCCTTTTGCTATATTTTTCAAATGGATTTGAGTTATATTGAAAGAAAACTTGACTAACCTCGAAAACCAAAACTATGACATCCAAAAAAATCCATCCTAGTGAGGTTTCACCCTTTTCACTAGAAAAAATCTTGTCCATTCCAACGATATGATTACAACTATTAATATGACTAATGTTCAAATCAATTATTTTTATGATTACAATTAGGTTAATCTTACATGTCACTTTAATTGTAAATGTGTGTAATCATATCACTAGTACAAAAGTGGGGTGTAATTCACTAGCCTAATCATTATGGGACTTTAAAAGTGAAATAAGTTCACTGCACTTTACTAATTTCACCCTGGTTAAAGTTATTTCACTACAATATCACTATGTAAACATCATGTTTCACTACTAATTAACATAATTCACTATTATAATTTACTATGGTAAATAGGTTTATTTTTATGTTGTTGTTTTAAATACCTTATGTTAATTTATGATATACTTTATATTATTTTAAACTACCTTAATTATTTAAACTTATACCTTAAGTTATTATAAATTATTATACTTTAAAATATTATATGTTATTTTACCTTAAAATATCATAGTTAGTTTATTATGGGCTTTTTACTTTAAATTATTCAACTAACATTAGACTATATCTTAAATTATTTTATTTAAAGTTAATATATGTTATTTCAAGTTATATTTTAAGTTATTCAAGGTCTTTTTACTTTATGTTATTATAAGTTATTTTATCTTGAATACAAAAATTTAATATAAAGTAAATATATATATAATATAATGACCTAAAGTAAAATAACCTAAAATAGCCAATAATAACTTATGAAAAATAATTTAGAATAACGTATAATAAAATAACTACCAATAGCCTATGATAATATAGCTTAAAATATCCAACAATAGTTTATAATAGAATAACCACCGATAGTCATTAATAAAATAACCACTAATAGCCACCAATAGAATAATGGTCAATAGCCACCAATAAAATAACCACTAATGGCTTATAATAGAATAATTAACAATAGCCACTAATAAAATAGCCACCAATAGCCATTAATAGTCACAAATAACTTAAAATGAAATAACTTATAATAGGCAAAAATAATGTAGGGTGAAATAACTTAGAATAATGAAAAGTAGCCTTAGAATAACTGAAAACAACCTAACATAGGTAGTATTATTATATTAACAAAAATCTTATTCATTTATTAAACGTTTTTTTTTTCAAAAAAAAAAGGTCATTGAAATGTTATTGAATAGCAATATTAAAAAAAACATTGTTCAAATGATTTTATACTTTCAAAAGGAAATAAATGTAATTATGTACATTATTGAAAAAACTTTAAAAATAAACTTTAATCATTTCATTTGGACAAAATGTCAATAAAATATGAATTTTCATAATTTATGTTTTTGTAATGTTTAAAATGAAGTATTTGATAAATAGAATGCAATGTAACAGATTATCACAACAAGTGTGATTGCTTGATGATAGGGGTGTTTGTTTCCATCCTAGAAATTAAGGGATCAAACCTCACAAATGGTGTGTTTATGGTTAATAATGGTAAATTGACTGAATATTGTCCTATGTAGTTCCCTAAGATAGGTGCCTACTTAAATTAATTACATGGCCTATGTACTTAAGTTAGATTTTTAACCTAGCATAAATAATGACATGTGTCAATAATTCATAGTTTGAAAATCATAAAATTATATTAAATATTAAATAATTTAAATTTAATCGATTTCCATGTTGCTTAGTTAATTAACTAACAAGTGAAATGGCTTGATAAATTTGTATTTTACCAAGTACTAGTGAACCAATTCATTGTCCATAACAACTAATACCCATTCATTAAGGGGTTGATTAATTTTACCATGGTAAAAATGTCCAAATTCACTCAAAATGTAATGAAACCCAAAGTGAATTAAAATGCATTTTAGTGTAATGTATATGCAACTATTATGATCACATATGCGACTATAGTTTGTGACTATTACATGTTTGAATGGAAAAATAAAATGAAAATGCACATTTTTCATATAATATTGAATGGATCCTTGGATGGACAAAAACTTAGATGTTTTTGCAACTAGTCATAGTTATTTTGATAATTTGTTTCCATTTACAATACCTTGATGGTTAAAACATATGTGGCATCTTTGGAATTACAACATTTGCTTGATAATCAATATGTGTCTAACTATATATTTGTATTTTTAATTTTTTTATTAACATTAAGAATTTTAATATTTTTATTAAATATATTTCAGTTATGATCCACTTACAAATATTATATATGATGATTATTTAATTATGTAATATACATCTAAAATAAATTTTATTCGTAAAATTACAACACATTATTATCATATTCAAATATAATATATATTTTAACCAAATAGAGGTTTAAAATGTCTAAGAAATATGTCATTTAATTGATCATAAGAAATTTATCATAATTTTATATAAATTTTATATATTATTTTTTTAAATATAAAATTCAAAATTCCATCAAATTCATTAATTATCTAACATTACCAAATATTTTTTAGATTGAAATTTAAAAGATAAAAAAACAATATACATCATAAATAATATAACTGATATAAAAATATATAGATTATCCATATATAAAAATTATATGTGAATTGATCGAAATTATGATATTTTTTTTTTTAAATGAAGGATTAAAATATGGGTGATAAATTTTATTTTTCTTTATTATTAAAAATTAGCCATAAAATATTTTCCATTCATAAATCATGTGCTTGAATTTTTTTTCAAATGAATTGTCATCAAAATGTAATTCAATTTTTAAAAATTACTTATTCAAATTAATGTACATATTTGGAAGAAAAATATAGTTAATCATGTATATCATTGAAAGTAATTTAGAACATATTTGAATTTTTCCATTTGGACAAACATCAATAAAATATGAAATATTAAAATTGATGTTTGTGCAATATTTAAAATCAAGTATGGGCTAAATAGAATGCATCTTATTATATTTTCATATCAAATGAGGTGGTTTGTTAGCAAAGATTTTATTATTCATCCTTGGGGTCTAAGGATCAAACTTCACAAGTGACATAATTGTGGACAATGATGGTATAAACCTTACATAATTAGGCTACTTAACCTAGGTGCCTAAGTAAACCCATTTAAGTATCTATATTACATAGCCTACCTAGTTACCAAAATTAGGTTTTTAGCCTAGCCTAAGTAATGACACATTTCAAAAATTCATTGGATGAAAAATTACGAAATTTCCAATAATATGAATTATTATATAGCATTATTCCTATAATTTTTTTATAAATATATGTGATTTTTAAAATTATATTAAATCATTTGAATTTATTTTTGTAACGTTTCCCAATATTTAATGTAGTTGCATATGTAGTCATATAGTCTTAAGACTGCTCAATGGATAAAAAATCCTTGTAATCACAAGCAATATGTGATTGTTAGTGTAATTATACATGGCATGTGAAGTTTTTTGGTATTGGTTGTTTTTTGCCACTTGTCAAAATCAATTACAGGGTTTGTAGTTACATGTGTACATTATAACTAAAATTGTCTTTTGTAACTAAAATTGTAGTTGTTTATTTCCAATTTTTTTCCGTTAGTCCAAGGGTTGGATGTTCTAAGCCTTCCAAGTTGCAAATGCATGTGAAGCAAAATCAACATTGATGGAAAAGCTCGATATAAAATTGGAGGATGAAATTGAACAAGAAGAATTTTCAAATTTTTCTGATTTTTTATTTTTCTTTTTGATGTCCCATTGGCTGAAATTTGATATTCCTTACTCTTCACTCCACTAATATGGGCATAGATTTGAATTATTTTTACCTTGTTCATATCTTCATTTTGATGTGAATCATTGAGGTTTTTTTTCACAATTGATTTGTATTTTGGATTCTTAATGTAAATGCCTTGGTTGAATGAAAATGCATATGAGTTATTCTTGTTATTTTTTGTCCATGATTGAATTTTTAAAAATATGTAATTTTAGTGCATTGTTGAAAGTGAGAACAAGGAACATTGGATTGTTTTTTTTTACCTTTAAGAAATTAGAAACCTAGCTGATTTTTAAGGCCTTTATAGTGTAAGTGCACATTTTTTTAAATGATATTAGATGTAGAGGCTCCTAATTGAAATAACTAGATTTGGTGTATATGATAATGCAACAGATTAGGTGCTTTGCTTGGGAATTAGGATTGTAATTGGTCAATCTTTTCAAAAACCCAGATTGAAATAATAGTGTCACAAATCTAAAAGCTAGATAAATTAAACCAAATGAGGGGTTTTGTCTGAGAATCACTCCATTAAATCGAAAAGTTTCTATCAAAAATCGATCAAGAGAATCACCTTTCCAATCTTTTAAACCCCCAAAGCTGGCTAATTCTTACATCTTTAAGTTTTTAAGGAACTAAGACTAGTCGATTCTCTGATATTTGATTTGGTAAGAATTAAAATTAGCTGGTTATGTAAGGAAAACTTTTATGCCTAGTCATTTTTAATAACACTAGCCCCTTGTCTTATCATGACTACTAGCACGAAGTTAGCTAGGGCTTTTTATTTGAAACTTGTCATAATTGCACATTCAATGAAAGAACTTTACAAGCTACATTGTCTTTTTTCACTCATGCCATATTGCGGGATTAGGCTTTCGCCCATTGTCCATGATTCACCACTGTTGCTGCCTCTTGTAGTGCCTCTCATAGGGCTGTGACTTAGTCCCAATATGGTTAGCCTTTACCTAATCAACTACTTAATAATAGGTGGGCCAGTGAAAATAGCTTGCCAGGGTCTAATATTAGGCGACGTGCATATTTGGGTTTCAAAGTTCACACAGTTCATGACGTTCCACATTCCATGATGTTCCACATTTCAAATTGAGAAATGGAATCAAATCTCATATGATGTGATATGTTATGTAAGGTTTAAACATAAGATTCTACAAGTCCTGTGATGGTATGTAGACGTATGGTTTCACAGATTCTGTGAAGCTTATTAAGCTCTGATACTGGACAGTATGAATGTTCGGGTCATCTCTGGATATACAGATCAAACAATGGAAGAACCTGAGGTGCTCATCCACAGCAATCCCAGCTGAAGAACTTCACAATACTCGTATCAGAGCTTCACAGGTTCAGTACTGCAGTAACTGAGCTTTAGCCATTTGTGAAGTTTCATCACTGGCATGCATGATCCACCACCCAAGAGCAACCTTGTCAATACCCAAAGAACCACCAAGAGGCAAACAGTTCAAAGATGTTCTGAAATCCATTGAATCTTCTGGTTATTCTCCCAAGTCAGCCAAGTAACACTGAGTAGATTTCAAATACTCAGAACACCTGTTGTATGGATCTATCCACTATGCCCACATTTGTTGTAATAAGACTGACCTGGGGAAATCTTTGGCCAAATGTATGAACACTAAAAGATTGAAGAAACAACCTACAAACCTGTATCTGGTTCAGAAACTACTGGTTCTCTCATCAGTCTGTTGACTGAGCAGCAACACAAATGCCTGAAGAATGTGCTAAATTTCTTCTTACTTCCAAGTAAGCAACAAAAGCATAGACAGCTCCTTGTCAAAGGGCTGAGTTGTACAGCAATCTCATCAAAATTGCTCTGAACGAACTTGCAAAATTCTGCTGAGTGAATCACAAGACCACTCCTAAATTGGATAGAAAACAGTTTGGCAAACAGAGCTCTAGGACAGCTACCTCCATAGGCTGCAAGCTTCTCCACTCACAGTACCAGCAACTGAAGGTAGCAGCTGCCAACCATTTGATGCTGCTTCAGACCCTTGGGATCATCATTGGAACTGGTAGTTGTAAGCTGGACTACCTTCAAGTAGCAATGCATACACTTCTCACTGACTGCAAGAGCTTGATAACCACAATGCTAGGGCTTACCTGATGGGGTAAGGATGTGGATGCTTCTTTGGGAAAGCAGAACAGTGAGGGTTGGAGCAAGGGCAGTTTCCACAACAACAGGAATGGACACAACAGCAAGTTCTGCACATCATTTTGATGCGAACAAATGTATCTGTGCCTTCACACATCCCACAACAGCAATTGTGGGGTGGAGTCATCGGTGACAAAATGAGTCCTTTATGCTGAGGTGTATTACAAATACTATTTGGTGGCTTTGCTCCAGCTTTTGGGAGTTTTAGGCTGCTGGGCACCGTTGCTGGTTTACCTTGATTGTGACACTTCCCTTTGAAATGATGGTTCTGATCTAGTGCAGGGTTGGGTGTCCTTGAAGAGACACAACTTGGGGTACAATCTGTGCACCGTAGGGTACAGCAGAGTGGAGGCCATGGTGGGCTTCCACTATAAACTAAAGGAGCAGAGCTAGGATTCCAGTTCATTAAGCCTGAAGTGGTTGCCACTGGACTTGCCTGATAGCATGTCTCTCTTGACAAGTTGGGATTGGTGTTGCTGAAGATCCCCACAGCATTTTTGTGGCAGTCACAGTTCAGGCATTGTTGGCTGAGGGAGCCTGAAGTGGTTGCCACTGGACTTGCTTGATAGCATGTCTCTCCTGACAAATTGACATGGTTGCCAATCCCTAGGGCTTCTTTATTGCTGTCACAGTTCACAGTAGTTGACAAGCTGGGTCCCAATTGGGATGGTGAGGAGCATGGCTGAGGAGAAAATACACAAGGAGAAGTTTTAAATGTTGGAGAAGGCAGCTCCACATCGTCCATAGATCTGTTATCCCAAGTTTTCTTACAGGGATTATTGATACCTCTGCGTTTCGGAGATCCCTGTCTCTTGGCATTGGGATATTTCCTCCCCCAGCAAGAAGAGCGCAGCTTCCTTTTGTGACAAGGGCAGTTTCGACACAGAGTTGCTTTTGAACAGGGCACTGGACGGCCATGATCTGTTGTCCATACTCTGTGACAGTTGCAATCCCGGCAAGGATTGTACAGCTTACAACTGCATGAAGGGTCTTGGGAGGAATGACAATTAGCATCTATTTTGCTCACAGAATGGGATTTACATGGGACAATAGACTTTGGGCTTGTAGGGGAGATAGACCTGGAGCAAGGAGAGATAGGTCTCCTGAAAGAATTGGAGCAAGGTGACAAGCAAGGAGTGCAGATAGGTCTTGAGCAAGGTGGGGAGATGGACCTTTGGCAAGGACTAGGGGGAAGAGGGCTTGAATATCGAGGGGAGACAGGTCTTGAGCAAGGACAAGGGGAGCGAGGTCTTGAATGCAGAGGGGAGACAGCCCTTGAGTGAGAAAAGTTGGATTTTGAGTGACCAGTGGAGACATGGCTTGAGTGGGGAGGGGAGGTCCATCTTGAGTGATGAGGGGAATCAGGTCTTGAATGAGGAGGGGACACAGACCTTGAGAAAGGAAAGTTGGATTTTGAGTGAGCAGAGGAGACATGATTTAAGTGGGGAGGGGAGGTCCATCTTGAGTGACAAGGGGAGCTGATTTGTCTGGAGCAAGGAGCTAAGGTAGGGGAGATACTTCTGGGGCATGGAGGAGAGATAGGTCTTGAACAAGGTTGTGAGACAGGATTAGATGAAAGAGCTGATGAATGGGAGCTAGTTCTTGAGCAGGGCACATCACCACACTCCATTGATTGCAGAGAGGACACATTACCCTTGTTCATGCAGGAGTAGAAAGGAGAGCACCCTCTTGACACACATAATTTATCCATATGTTGTGCACATGTGATAAGCCGTGGACTAGGCAAATACACATCATCATTGTCAAACATCCTGGGGTTTTGATCACAATCCTTGTGCTCTTTGCATTGTGGAGCTTTGTGTTTCTTTCTTGTATGTATGGCTGCAGGACAATGCAAAACTCTCCTACCTGGTGATGATGGGCATGAGTGTGTTGCGCAGTCCCAGACATCCAAGTCCCTGTGCTGTGACCTTGTTTTTCTTGCCTGCAATCTGGCTTTTTGCCAAAACTGTATTTGTTCTGCAGCGGGACCTTTGGCATGTGATTTTGTCCGTGGTAATAATGCCTTGCATGGGCACCGGGGACCACATGCTAATATTCCAGCCCTGTCTCTTGTCTGTGGAGGAGAAAGATTTGTGGCAGAACAGCAGCTATCACAGAAGAGTGGATGACATGTCCATCTGGAAGACTGTACATTTGCAGATGACTCAAGAAGTGTATGCCTTTCTGATCTTTTCAGATCACAATCCTTGCCCATATTGTCATCCAAACCCTGGCAAATGTCTCTTGATACTTGCCCTTTCCAATGACTACGTTGTGAGCCCCTGCTGCATGGACTCTGCCATGGAGTTGGACTTCTATTCTTCAGGGTTGGGACAGCAACATCTTTTGCAATACTGCACTTGCAGATATGCTGAGATATGCCCTCTGAAGTTTCTGGGGAACTCATCCTACCTGAAGTTCCCTGTGACCTCTTGTCCGTCATTTTTTCATTTGCAGACAACCATCCGCAGCCAGCTAGCTTCACATAAACAGGATAGGGCCTTGTCTTAGTTGCTGTACGCCGAAACAGTTGAAAGCTATGTCTTGATCTGCAATATGCATCTGCTATATGGTTTTCCTCAGGAAGGCAATGTGCAAAGTGGCCATCTTTCAAAGCCTTGCATGGACAAGCAGCCCTGTCACAGAGGGGGATACCACCTGGGAAGACACCACCTAGCGTTCTTCCCACAGGAAAGCCCTTACAAACACTTCGTCTATCATAGTTGGGATGATGCCAAGGGTAACCCCTCCATCCATTGAAAATTTGACGTGGAAGTGCTTTTGCACAACATGCAGGGATTTCTCTAGGTTCATTGTCACACCAGTCATCTTCCTATAACAAAAGAGACATTGTACATTGGACACTTCAATTCAGTCTCCAATTGACATGGTGCTTTGACCATGTGTGATAATCTATGCTCACTTTGCACCAATTCATGACTCAGATAACAAAACCTAGAGAAACAGAACTCTCCAAGTAAATACTGACCTTCCTTCTCCAGAAGTGGCATTCTGCAAGTTTTCCCATCAGATCTCAGCAGCCAGCAAATTCATTCCCCTGTACCAAGCAAAATGTAACTTTTGTGAGCAATGTGTCATTTCAGATTGGTCACAATTCGCCACTGATAATGGCGCTGTACTACATAGCAGTAGAGACTTTGCAATACATGTAGTGTACTTGTGCCTTGCATAAAGGTTATAGTTATGGAGAAGGTTTTTAAAAGTATGCTCTCAATGAGGAGGGTGTGACAAACCTTTCTCATAGTGCACAACGAGTCACAAACAGCCAGCTTCTAGTGCTTTTTAGCTGCTTCATCTGATGCAAAACCTGCACATCCCACTGTCCTGAGTTGCACTACCCACATTTCAGGTAAGCTTTAGTCTTGTTTTTATGTAGCAGCCCATTCTCCATATTCAACACCTATATACTATGTAACCCACATATATAGTAGATACTAGATACATAATAACACACATAAAGCCATTACCATGAGGAATTCATAACTTCTTCAGTGAGAATGACCTTCAAATTTTCTACAGAATCACAGCAAGATATCCAGAATTATATTGTCCTAGAACTCTCAATGTATGCCCAAACCCCAAGACATGTGTAAAGGTTTGAGCACCTGAAAAATTTATGTCTGGTATAGGCAATGGCACTCCAGCACAGAGACAATTTCCTTCTCCTCATTTTGGTTACAGATGACTCCATACTTCGTGTTGACAACTCAAACACTGCATCTTGATTACTCTCTTGCAAATGAACACTCTTCCTTCTTGTGAACGTACTGAAAACACTGGCTTTGAATAAACTCAGAAACCTCCAGCAAAAGTCTTCAACCTTCCCTCTACAAGGGCAGCCCAAGACTGCAGAACTCAAGTAGTACAACAGTAAACCAACAGAAGATGAAAAAATACACAATCTCTTTGTGATGCTCTTTGCACACAAGAACAAACATAGCTGTGAAAGTGCTGAAGATGATAAACAAATCTTATGGCAATCCGTCTCATGTGGACAACAATTTAGTGCAACAGGAATGCAAATTGGACGAGATGGGCAGGGGGACGGGAAGAAGGTGATTACAGGCACACAGAGTGAAGGAGAAGAAGACAACGACTAAGCGGCAACTTACTTGATAAGCGAGCGGAATGTTCTGCTGAAGGAAATTAGGGTTGAGCGTTGGAAGTGACGCTCCACATCTCCATGCAACAGTTGCCCCAAATTCCTCTGCTAAAAAGTTCTCTGGATGGATCTAGAATTCAGAGCAAACATTTGTTCTTCCATTTGTGGAACTTGAATTCAGAGCAAACATTTGACAGGTTCTGGTAGCTAAAAGTCAGCTGGAGGCAGAAGAAAGGAACTGCCATCACTATCACCATCATCATCATCATCACAACAACTCCCTCCCAAAACTTGTGCAAATCTGCGCTTCTTGCCCTAGTGCACTTCGTTTTCTAAATAGGTACACATCGCACAGTCCTCCCCAATAGTGCATTCAAAAGGAAAAACTCCGTGCACAAGCTTTCCATGCAATTGCAGTGTTTCAGAAGAGCATTGACACTATTGGTGCTTCTATGTATCATCATCAGCAGAGTCTCAAGAAGAATCGACGCAGAATATTATTGTCAGCAAAATCGAACAGAGCAAGGACAAAACAACGTTGATTCAGAAAAGCCAGAGAGAGAGAGAGCGTTCCGCCATTGAGGACGTTCCATGCAAACACAAAACGGTTAGGTAGTTAGAAGAATACTGTCGTGTTTTTCTCTCCTCGAGTTCGCTTGTTATGAAACTGTAGGCAGATTTCCGTGAGGTTCTCTGCAAATCTGAGCTCCACAGAACGGAGTGAAACTGTGATACTATGGGCTCTGATCCATATGTGCAGAGCTGCAAGAGAGAGAGCAAGATGCAATCGTAGATACACTGCTAGATTCAATTTGCACATTCGGGAATCTGCTTTGAAGTACATCTGCCCAATCTTACAGCAGTTTAGAAGGGAAGACTTGCAAAAGCTTCTTCTTTTTCAATTCCCGCTATACATCATTGCAATGCAGAGAAATCTCCACAACAACAATTTGAAGGCAACAATACAATGGAGTGCAATCTTAACCTTATGAGAAGAGTCCTGTACACAAAAGAGAGTCAGACCATCACCTTCTTCATCACAAATAATAGTGATGAGCTGCCATGGCTGCCCACTGACTGTCATGTACACAAAGAGTCAGACCATCAACTTTGACTTCACAAATTGCAGTGACAAGCTGCCATGACTACCCACTGGCTTCATCAGCTCCTGACTGTGGGTGTAGTAGATAAGTATATAATAATTAGTCCAAAGTCTGGGCAAACCATTATACAGAATCTGCATCTTGAGTTTCTGTTGCATTTCCAGAAGCAACAGGAAGCCTCAGTCATGCTATTGAATAGCACTCAAGAGAAGCCAAGCTAAAAAAAATTGTCAATCCAATATCCTCATTCAAGCTATGAGAAGCTTGTGAGCCAGAATTAAGCTCCATTTCATTCCACTTGCCAGTGGTATACCGAGTATTCATACAGAAGAAGCCACTCTGGAGACAAATTGCAAGTATGAACAATGCTGAATATACAGAACCCACTGTAGCCAGAACCACACAATTCTACTCCAAAACACTGATATCACAGTAGTCACAGCCTGCTGCTGCTGCATTGATTTTGGTTGCAAATAGGGTTTGAAAATCTTCTGGCATGGGTATAGATGTGTGTGTGTGTACATCCAGCTGATCCTGATATGTCCTGGCTCAACTGGTTCCATGAAACCCACAACCTGATCTTCTCAATGCCACGATGAGTTGCATAGCCTTTCAGAATTTTTTCATCATCAATAACAGCTTTGACAGATGATCAATGCACATATTATGTTTCACTATGTGCCTTTCTGTGCTCAAAAAAGAAATCTCTTGCACCATGACATGAAGCTGTTGAGCTGCCCCCCAAGTTCTGCAATCTCTTTTATATGCAGGTCTCCTACTGAAGAACTCTTACAACTCTGAAACTGAGGCACAATACTTACTCTTTATGCATCATAACTATCTATCACAAACATAAATAGTGATCTCCAATCACACCATCCACCATGTGGTTTTTTCCTTCAGTTGCAAATTGCTTGAAACCAGAAATTCTTCTTTGTCACTGGCTGACCTGACTTCAAATCAAGAAGAGAGAAGAAGCACAAGTCCAGAAAAACCAGACTTACTGTTAACAGGTAATCCCCTCCCCCTTCACGCTTCTTTCCATTCTTTTGGCAGTCTGAGATAGATATAACTAGTGCCACAACCCAAAGCCCAATTTGAGTGAAGAAGGGCTTGAAGATTTCAACTCCTTCTACTGACAACAACTCCTTGCCTGCTTCCCAAATATTCCACTTGCTTCTGAGAAATTCAGCTTGTGAAGATGAAGCTTGTCAACCCTAAACACTTTTACAAGACTCCTCCCTTTTCCTCTGCTGCTGCTGCTGCCTGGTATCTGAAGTGCATGCAGTTGAATCTGCTGCAGCGATCAGAGAGGCTTCTTTTCCTGTTGCTGGCCTTGAACTCCAAGATTACTGAACTTGGATACTCCTGGTCACAGCAAGGTGACGCTTCAATACAGGTATGACAACTTCTGGGGAACTGAGTTGCGGCAAGTGACCTTCGGTCTGGAGAATCTCAACTACCGTGGGACCTCCTAGTGCGTGATGGAGGTAATCGGACACGACCACAGGCACTGCTAGATCCTTGTTACTCTGCAGAATATGGCAAGGTACAATCACCTGCATAGTAGGGCGTGCGTTAGATTTTTCACTAGGGTTCGCAGTAGATATGCCGCAAGCTTTGCATCATGGACGCTGATATGCTTTCAAGCAACTATATTGTCTAGACGCAAACGACGACTCCTGTGTTGTTTTTGTTTTCGGTTTGGAGAGTTTTACCTGTGGCAAAATGCAGCGCATGTCAATTTGGAAGATGGTCTTGGCCACATTGAAAGCTATGTCTGGTCGGATGTTGAACAAAGTTCGAGAAAACTCCTGAACTGCCGTGGAATCTATGTCTGCCCCTACAGCCAGGGGTGCGAAGCCTGATACCCATGCCTTGAAGTTGGATTGCATTGCTTCGAAGAGCTGGTTCAGATCCTCTTGTTCAAATCCCCCGAAGTACCCAATGTCATTTAGATACCTGGACCATCACCCACCACAACAAGCATCAAAGTGATTTCTTCCATTCTTGGAAAAAATCATCCTGGATGGCAACCTCAACCATTGCAGACAAAACTGTGATGGCATACTCAGGAAATTTTCCCATGTGCACAGAAGAAGTAGAAGAAATACTGTCAGAAAAATTCAATCTAGTGTAGAGAAAAATAGGACCATGCTCACAAGATGCAGACTGTACCTTGGAGAAGCGGACAGCATAATGATCTTGGAAAAGAGGAACGGCCGCTCGATGGATGCAAGACAGCCGACCATACCACAAACCGAATGACCCACATAGATACAAGACTCGACGTCGAGCTCATCCAGGATGGTCAGCAGATCATCGGCGTAGCCATGCAGCGTCGAGTATCTGAGGACGCTGAAGTACTCGGGGTCGGTCGTCCCCGCACCCATCATGTCATACAGAATCACACGGTAATCCTCCTCCAGGTGCGGCACTACATGCTTCCACACGGATTGATCCGTGCCGAATCCGTGACCAAATACCACGATCTCTTCCCCCCTGCCAACAATGTGTACATTGTGCGCATCCAGAAACGTCGGAAGTGAGTCATAAGACAAATTTTCCATCTTCTCACAACCGCGCGTGCTGCGTCGTGGAATACTAGTACTCTTCTATTTCAAACCTCAGTGTCAAACTCCAAAGCTTTCAAACTCAGCTGCTCCTGATCATCATCTGCACCAATATACCAAAAAACTTCCTCAAAACAATTCCCCATCCAGGAGGACACATTTATCTCTTCTAACCGACCCTTTCGCTTGTACATATATGTGAGAATTACGCTCGCTCGCGTCTTCAAGAAACTTGTATTTGGTGTTTTTGGTGTGGATATATATACATATACGTATATACCAAAACCAAGAGTTTTAAGAAAGTTGCAAACTCTCTCGAGCATCAGCTCTAGCTCAGCATACCCTGTGGGACCATCAAGAAGCACTTTGAATTTGAATTTCCCCTATGCAAACATGAAATGGTTTGTTTCACAATGAGAAAATTAGAATATAACATTGAAATATTAGTCCCACGATTCCCTTGGAGAGCTCTCCCTATGTTTTATATTAAATTCAACTTGAGTTCGTCAGAGGTTTCCACTTTTTTCATATTCACATATTCATCTTCCACCAAATTGATCAAGCAAGCTCCACTCCACTCCACTCCACCACTTCACTGAACACATGAAAATTTACACCCTCAAAAACAAAACACACACACACACACAGAGGCTCACAAGCAAGAGGAACTCACCCAAAAAACTAAAATCACGATTCCAGCGAATCTGCCAAAGATCATATAAACAAAAACAGAGAGCTTGCACCAAAAACAGAGCTGGATACAAATGTGCACAATCCTCCAGGCGACAGAGAGAACTCAAATTTTGGCAAATTACTTTTAAGAGAGAAATTTTGTGGGAGAAACCATGGAGATGGAGATCATGGACATCATCATCCTCCTGTGAATTCCATTACCTCCTGCATCAACAGGTCTGTGAGCAGCAAGTGCCGGGGTTGACCATGCTTCTCGCCTCCTTATAGACGATGAACAGCCGGTGGCGGACCCGGAGTACGCGTCAACCTATCACCACCTGCCAGTTGTCGTTCTATTCCACGACCCTACCACCTGGCGGCAAATCACTGCAGGCCTGATTCGGACGCGTGTTCACACGTAGAGCCTAATTCCCTCGTGTCCAGAGGCCTTTCTGTTTTTGTGGCCTCCAGTAGACTTTTAGGATGTGATGCGGCTGTTGGCCGCCCTCCCCGCTGGGATTTCTCTGTAGACTTAGGAATTTTTTTTTAAAACTTTTAAATGGTTTTTTTGATAAATAAGTTTTTAGTAAATAGACTAAGGAAAAAATCAGATTTTTAAATAGTGATTTTTTTCTTAAAATTATGTTTTTCCTTTTTTTGGGTAGGTTGGAAATTGAAAAACAAAAGGTTCAGAAAATATTTCACATACTAAAATCTCCTATAATTTTATGTTAAATGTTTTTTGAAAATTCGGTTTCTATTGTGCACATGACTTTGTCATTACCATTTAATTTTCTTTTCTCTGGGGGACACAAACAAACATGGTACCTACTTTTTTTAAAATATGAACAAAGAATCCAATCCATTGCCAAAATCAAAGAATGCCAACTTTTGGCTACATACCAAGGGATCCAACCAAATCAAAACCCAAGGTATTTTATCTTGGTGGAGTGTCCAGGTATATTTGATAGGATTTCATGCGCAGTAGATTTTATTTTCATTCACAGTGGAGAGTGTAGGCGCTAGACAAGTCAAACTCCAGAGTTATGCACTCCAAGTTTGTGTAACCCTAAACCTAAATCCATGACCCCAAAAGACAACAAACCAAATGTGGATATGGCATTTGTGTAATTTGGTGGGTCCAGACTCCGGACTCTCCCACTCCAAACTCCAAGGAAGTTATACCAAAAAGATTGCACACAAATCCCCATTGCACATGCCTCCACACCCTATCCTCTCCTCTTCATCCTATAGGTAGTCAGTCCAAGGAGATGAAAGGAAAGATAGATGTTTGGACTTCTGTTCATTAATTGGTGGGGATGTAGTCTTGCAAAATATAGTGCTGTTTCCTCTCTTTCTTTTCATGCCATCGACACCAACCCATGGTTCCCTTAAAGGAACATCACAATTTCATCCCATCTTTGCTTACATTTCCTACACATCATTTGTGTAAATGTAGTCTCAAAGTTTGTATAAGAGTTGACCTAATAATTTTCCATCCATCCATCCATTTTGGCATACCAATTTTGATTTTTTTCAAAAACATTTGTAATGTAATAAAGTAATTATACATATATAGACATAAAAGATGTCAAGGATAGTGATTGATTCACTCCACTAAATCATTAGTGTATATTAGTGTGGTGTGTGTCATTGGCCCAATTCTGAACTCATTACTCAATTAAATTCTCCTTTCAATTTCAATTTCTGTAATTTAGTTAAATTTTGTATGGCAAAAATCATTCAAAATTCATTATCTCTTGCACCTTAGGCCTAAAAATTATAAATTACCTCCATTAACCCCTATTTGTTGAGCATTTTTCAAAGAGTGCCAAAAGTGCATTCAAATTTCACTAAAATATTGAGTTTTTGATTTTGTTGATTTTTTTTGACAAAATTGCTCAATACATAAGAATTTGTACACCTTAGGTCTAAACACTTCCAAAAGAGCTTGGTGCACTCCCCCAGCCTTCCTATGTTAGGCATCAAGGGCTTTCTGATGGTACTAAAAGCATGATGGGCAGGGCATAATGGCTTGGGAGATCCTAACATGGCAAACAAATTATAATCCTAAATATATAGATTAGTATATATTAATGTGGCTTGTGCCGTCAGCCCAAGTGTGAACAATACCTTGATGATAGAGCTCTATTGTGAAATATATGTTTTAAATTGATTTCCAATTTGATGAAAATTATTCAAAATTCAATATCTTTCCCACCTTAGGTTTAAAATTTACAAAATTGCCTTTAAAAAATCCCACTCATCAAAGGTTTTTCAATAGTGCCAAAATCATTCCCTGATTTCCCTTTAAAAAAAGATTTTATTTTTTTTAAATTGTTCAATATTCAATCATTCTTGCACCATAGGTTTAAACATTCCTAAACCACCTTAGTGCACCCCTATTCACCAAGGGCTTTTAACAATATCAAAAACATGATGTTGGTGTTGTGGTTTGGGAGATTTCAATGTGACAAACAAAACAAACAACCTTCCTTAATAGATAGATATTGAAACACATTAAGGGAATCTTATAATCCTATTTTTAATTATTTGTTGCGAATTGCAAAGCACTAATTCTTCTTTTATCTTATATATTAAAGCTACAATGGTGTCTATCTGTCCGAGCAGTTTTCAGGCACTGCTCGGACAGACAGACAGACAGTTAATTATTACCCAACTGACAAGGAAGGGGCCAGCACGGGCGGGGAACGACCGGACGAGGGGGGCCAGCATGGGCCAGGGAAGGGGCACGGGCGGGGAAGGATCGAGCGGAGTGGGGGACACGGGCAAAGAAGGATCAAGCGGGGGGAAACTCGACGAGTGCATTATGCACCAAGTTCACACTAGTATATATGAATTGGCATAATAGTTTTTCATTCTAAAGATTCATCTAATTGCCTATAGTTACAAAAGATAACATGCCTAACTTGTATAAGATTCAATTTTTTTAAGTTCCATAATTTCTAAACCATAAGTAACCAAACACACTAAATACTATTATAGGATGCCCATGCCCTTTATGGCAGTTTCAAACTTCAAACTATAAACTCCCTTTAGGGATTATAACTTCTCATCTAGATGCATGCACTTCAATGAAATATGCCCATCCATCATATACACATATAATATTTGACATGTCATGCACACATTGTGTCAAGTTCAAGCAAAAGATTTATCCACAAACCCTATGCCAATGCATATTGTGGTACATGAACATTTTTGAATTTTTGAAAATATTTCAGCCCATTAGAAATATTTGTAAAGGAAACACAACATCAATACCTAGAGTATCTCTATTATGTTGAATTTTTCTTTTTAAAATTCAAATCAAGAGTCCTACTTTTTAAGGCAATTGCACTTCTTGCATTTGAAAAGGTTTTTTATTGGATTTGAACCCAAGTTTGTAGTTTCATTTTTTCAAACTGACACTTCGTAGACAAATTGGACACGTACATGCATAAGACACAACTTTTTTTTCTTATTAATAATTTTATATATGAACCTTATATATTGAAAGCTCCAAAATTCAAAAATCCATGTGCCAAAATAACTACCAAATAAGTTAATTCAATCAAAAACTATGGTAGTCATTTCCCTATGGGCAAAACTAGAAAAAACCTAACCTAATTTCTCCTTTTATATATTTTTTAAGCACATCCCAACCAATGGTGTATTTTGACAAGTTTACTTAATATTTTTAATAACTTAGTTTTCACTTTATATTTTAGTGTGATCAATAGTTTTAACAAATGCATTTCACATGATGAGTTGACAAAAATTTGAACTTTCACATCAAAAAGTGATCACAAAAGCAACCATGTTTTTTTTGGGCAACTTTTTGCATTTTTTCAACCTAAAATTATGAAAATTTCACACTTTCAGGATTTTTTTGGGAAAATGGCCCTCTCTCACCAAATTTTGAAAAAAAAATCAAATCATGAGATTTTTACAATAGGTTCCAACAAGTAACAAAAATATGGAATGATTTTTTTTTTTTAAATTCATATTTGGCCTATATCCTTATTTAATTAAATCTTCTTGTTGATGATTACATGTTTGGTTACATCGTAAAATTGAAAAAAAAACACCACAAAACATATTAAATTAACAAAATTGAAAAAATAGTTTGAATTTCTTACAATTTTTCATGTTGTGTCACATTTCAAACATTGCCCTGCAATCCATATTCTCCAATTTATTCCACATGAAGACATTGATGTCAAAGCATCTAAAGTTTCCAATTTCAACTTCTTTCTTATCTCATTTGAACAATACCTTTTCTTCTTCTTTTTTTGGTGAGTTTCGACAAAAGAATTATACATGTGAGGACATTATGGGACCAAAGTTATGGGAGTATATTTAGGGACCCTTAGTGGGGCAAGATGCCTAACTTTCAATTTCCTTTGGCGGTATAAGTTTTTTTATTTATGGAGGATTGTGCCCAATATCCTTTTCTAAGGAGTTAGGTTTGGGTGGCTCCATATATGTGCTCCAGGTTTTGTATTGTTGATAGACTCGTTTTGAAAAAGTATGTTTCCTTGAGTTGAAGAAGGCCCACACCTCCTTCAATCATGTTTTCATGCAACTCAAAATAGTCTTCCTTTTGTAGCTCGAAAAATGCACCTTTCTTTTGAAATTTGTCAATTACTAGTGCCTCAAGTATGCATGCATTGTTGATGGACATCCATCATGACACATCTTTTAGGTCTATCTTGGAAGATGACTCCATTTTCTCAACACCCAAAACTTGCATTTGCTCTTGTTCGGGCAAGGGGGTGGGGCTATAGTTGATGGTTAGGCCATCTATCTATTCATTTTGCATTGCACACTTTACTTTCACCTCAATGTTACATTTTCATCTCAATTTGATTTAGCCTTTAACATTTAATTTTTTCATGTGTGAATGTGGACATGGGTTGAACGCATTTGGCATGCATTTAGCATGTTGTCCATTCAAAGGTCAATAGACAACCACACATGACAGCATCAAAGACGTCATGTACACCCTCGTTTGAGAAAATAGGCATGATGTGTGGAGAGAATGGTGGTACGCCCTCACATCAAAAGCTTCATTACAAATTAATATGTACATGAATCGTGAGGACCAAGTTTTTGTTGCCAATGTGGTGGTTACGGACCCGACACGAAAGATGGTGGTTATGAATGTCATTGATTGACCAATAGGTGCAATTGCGAAACTTAACACCATTGCTAAGATCCATAAATATAGAAAGTTTCGTGAATGACACCATTTTATTTTGATGGCTATGGAGGTGCATGGCACACCCAAGTGTGATATGGATCATTCCATCAAGGAGTGTGCTCGTCTTTTCCACAATAAATGATAGATGGGTCATTTATCCTTGTTTTTTTACATTCAAACTTTTAGGCAACGTGTTAATATTGTTCTTCAATGTGCTTTAACCTCTACTATAGTGAGGAAGATTACATTGGCAAAAGATGTTTGTTCTAAGCCTCCCATTATTATTAGATTGTATGATTTGCAATGCAAGCAACATTAGAAAGGTTGTGGGTGAAATAACTTCCTACCACAAGAGGGACTAGCTTTCTCCCTTCTTTGGTTCTTGTGGGCTCCATGTTTTTTGGCCTTTCTTTGGCCTTCCCTTTTGTCTTCTACATGATGGTTTTAGCCATCGATTTTTATTAGATTTTTCTTTCCACTTCAATGAAACTTGCAAGTGGCTCTGTTAATGGTGTTTTGTTTTGAAATTTTATTTTTATAGATAATAATAAAAATAATGTCTATATGTATGTGTTGTTCATACCTACCCATTTTGAGCATAACTAATTAATACTTGCCCACCAAAATAGACACAAAAAGGTAGATAACAAAAAGGCACTTTGTTTTGTATCTTTTTCTATCCATGGTTTTTATGTTGTGAAGTTTTTGAATTATGTTTGTGTTTTTTATGTGAGAATTGAAATAAAAATTGAATGTGATCATGAGAATTAAAACACAAATTCAGTGATATATTGAATCAACAATTGAATATGGTCACAAGAAATTGAATAAATATAATTTAATATGATTATGAAAAATTGAAACAAGTCAATATAGTGATGAGAAAAATGAAACAACAAAAAACAAAAATTGAATATAAACTTCATCAAACATTTGAAAACATCATACATGTATTTGATGATATTTTTCTCCCTTTTTTAATTATAACATTTATGAAAATCATGAGCATCCAAACTAGATACAATAATAGTTTTGAAATTTCTTTCTTGCCACATTTAAGGCTTAGTTGAACCACACCTACAATGAAACAATGATAAAAAGTAAAAACACTTACATTTATTGGGTTGCTTTTTTAAAATATGATTATTTTATCATTAGACTAAATCAAGCTCTCTAAATCCAAATTTAATGTTTCTAAAAGGCCTCATTCTAAAAGGTGAAGTACCAACGTAGGTGTTGGGTCACCCTAGACCCTCATTGTAGTGACATGGGTATTTTTTATTATTATTATTTTGT
>Ga0209611_10003554_pt1 | contig 26952 bp, 18 predicted proteins | sample S1TSphgellanicum_3_FD_187693 | JGI IMG/M metagenome (GOLD analysis project Ga0209611, IMG submission 187693) | Host-associated microbial communities from peat moss isolated from Minnesota, USA - S1T2_Fc - Sphagnum magellanicum MG (SPAdes) (version 2) | ecosystem: Host-associated > Plants > Peat...
TAAGGATGTACACTCTTTTGGACATGTGAAAACTAGACAGGAATTGGCATTACTGAAAGACCATTGAATGGTTTCCGAGTTTGCAATAAGCTGAAAGAGTCTCCCTAAAACTGAAACTAGTGTGATGGAAATAAGGGGTTTACAATATAGGTTACTGAGGTGGAACCTTGATAACTCAGTTGTGATTAGTTCATAAATGAGTCATAATCTCGTAACGTGTTTCCAATGAATGGTGCACAGTTGGGTGGTGCTGGATCACATAATCTCCTTTTAGGATGCTAATAATTCTCACACAGTGAAGTGTCATTCATAATTTGGCTATGGTATCAGTAAGCTGCAACTTAAAAAATTGTAGATCTGTCTCAAGGATCAATTCTAGAGTCTGGAAACAACACATAATTCAACCTTGTAGGGTATGTAGATGTTGGCCAGAGTGAACCAGCACCCACGAATTCACGAGTTGGCCGTTTTGTCCATAGGATGGGCTGCATTCTTTCATCCAGTTCCTGACCCTGCATTAACATTGTACACAGTCAACCTTTTTTGGCTGCTGACCTTTCACCCATTTTTTTGGGCGGTGTTTTTTTCCAACCCTGACCATACTACCCTCCAACCTAGCTACCTTACTAACCTAGCTACATTTTTTACCTATATCTTGGCCCTACCTAGCAACCCTCTATCTTTTTGTGACTAAATCTCTCTCTTGACAAAAAATTTATTTATTTTTTGCTAAACCTCTACATGAAGGCAAAACCTATCTCTCTTCTTGACTAAGTTTTTACCTTTCAACAAAACCTCTATATCTTCTTGGCTAAACTAATATCTCTCAACCAAACGTCTATCTTTTTTTGGCTAAACTTTTACCACTTGGAAAAACTTTCAATTCTTCCTTGCTAAACTTATAGCTCTTGACAAAACCTCCATCTTTTCATAGCTAAACCTCTGCATGTTGGGAAAACTTCTATTTCTTTTTGGTTAAGCATCTATCTCTTAATTAAACTTTTATTTCTTCATGGCTAAACTTTTATCAACAAAACTTTTGTTTCATCATGGCTAAGCTTATACATATTGACAAAACCTTTACATCTTCTTGAATTAACTCAAAAACTATTTTTTCAAAAAAAAATTTGACAAATCTTTTTGGTGAACATGTTCACCTAGCTATCCTATTAACCTAACTACATTATTGACCTAAGTTGCTTCTTATTTACGTATATACCTACCTACCTAACCAGCAACCTACCTATTCACCTATTTTTGAACTTACCTACATAACTGCTTACTTACCTAACTGCCCACCCAGACACCTACTTATCCACCTATTTACTTATTTACCTACTTACCTATTGACCCACCTACCTACCTATCACTTACATGATGCCAATGTTTACCAATGTATGGTATACATAATATGAACATATTGCATTGAACAAATTAACAATCATTTTAACCATATTCAACCCCTTGATGTTCATAAATAGTAGCCTCAAATGTGAATATTGCAAATATGATCAACTTTGCAACATTGGTTTAATAACTCCATCTCCACTTTGGACTATTTAATGCAAGTGTACCTAATTTTTGTTAACCTAATTTAATTAAACAATATGCAATAGATTTAACAATTTGATATACCTATTTTAATGATGTATTTAAGCAATGTTGATCTATAGATTTAGGTTTTGGATATAACAAATAATTATGACTGTTGCATCATTTTACATTAATTCAAATGAATCCAAGATTATTGGGGGAAAATTATTAGTTAGACATTTAGAGAGCATGATACACTCATTTTATTTCTTCTTTTGAAAAGGAGAGGAAAAAGTCTATACAAGAGGTAATAAACATGCACCATCTTTCATTTTATTTTTTAGTTAATTAGGTTTAGATTGTAAGGCATAAATAGTTAATGTTTTATTTAATTACATTTAGATATGCTTATATAAATGTTAGGTTTTATGGCATCTATTGTTAGGATTATTAATTTAAGATTTTGTGAAAAAAAATTGGGTTTAATTAGCTTTAAACTCTATGGCTAATTCTTTCATTCATTAGTTCTTTCCATTTGATTAGCTTTGAACATCATAACATAACAAAATACTATAAAATTATTTTGTTTTCCATTTTTATATGTTTGTATAATTATTAGGTTTAAGAAGCATGTACCATTAGGATTATTAAGGGTTTTGAATCTAGGGGTTTAATGAAATTTGTGTTGATTTATTTTAAGGTTGTGTCTCAAATTGGGCTAAGACTCATTTGACCATCACATCATCTTTTAACATCAATGGTATGAATTTATCTTTCAATCATGTCCCTTAGTTTTTTTTTATGTTTTGTTTTTAGTTTAAGAAATTCTGCTTTCCTTGGATGGATTGAACAATGACATCAATTTGCACTAGGAATGTTCCATGTTTGACATATGGATATTGAATTTTGGTTTACCCATAAACAATGTGGATTTAGGGTCATAATGTGGGTATTGCATATTTGATGTCCACAAATAATGGAGTTTTTAGTTTGTCATGCATGTATTGCATTTCCACCAACCATAGGCAATGGGTTTTTTAATTTGTCATGCGAGTATTGCATTCTTAAGAACCATAAATTGTGGGGTTTTTCATTTGCAATGTGGGTATTGCATTTTCACCAACCTTAAGCAATGGGCTTTTTAGCTTGTCATGTGGGTATTGCATTTTCCATCACAATGTGGGTATTATATTTAAATTACCCACAAACAATTTGGATTTCAAGTAGACATGTGGGTATTGCATTTCAAATTTACACTTGTGGCCATACCACTTTTGTTCAATCTTGGGCTTTTCCACATCTAGAGGATGTTTTCTTCTTCCAAGAAATTAGCAAAGTCAATGGGATTCAAGTGCCATTCACCATTGGCATCCAAACACCAATTCAATGTCAATCAATGTTTTCATGTGGCCATAATGATGTTATTTCAATGGATGCCAAATTTTACACAAATGGCATGTAGTCACATTTGTTCATTTTGATGGGTTTTGATGCGCATCACACATGTGTTCCTTTAACATGGATAATTACAAGTTAGCAAATGGTTGAAGATTTGCTCAAATGGTTAAGACCCCTAAAAAAAAAGATGTCATGCATGCCCAATTGGAAACCATCTTGTTTCATTATTGATGATGCCCTACAAGAGCTAAAGGCATTGCAATGACTACCCAACCCTATGTTAAATTTGTATTTAACATCGTGCTTGATGATCATTAGTTAATTATTTGAATCCTTCTCATGTTTATGTTACTTGCATACTCAACCAATGCACTAATTTTGTGTTCATTGTATATGCACATGTAGGACCATTTGGACCATGGACAATGTCCCTATTTGCCTTGTTGTTAGCATATTTTAAAAGCTTAATTTTGAGGTGCAATCTTCAATGATCTCCATGATGTGATGTACATGTCCATGAACCACAATGAAAGCATTCAAACATTCCAAGAACATGTGAAACAAAAAAATGAAACAATTTTTCAATCAACATTTGCCTAATGATGCATGGATAAGTTATTTTTGGACCTATTATTGGTAATTTGATATGTGATCATTTCCAATTTGTCACGTTTGATCATCCACTATATTTTTTCCTTTTGTTTTTGAAATGTTATTGGGTGGCCATATTCAATTCTTGCAATGTGTGTGGTGTTTTAAAGTTGTGGATGGTTGGTTTTCAACAACTTCCTCATTCCAACCAAGACACACAAGTGAACATTAAATCATATCATAATGCCTTAACGCATTGGTTTTCTCTTGACACAAAGGGTCTTAAAGGGCACTAAATTGATTGGTTGGTGTGGAGGTTAACCACAACTATTGCCCACCATTACATGCAAACAATGGAAATGAGAAAAAGAGGGCTCATAAAAAATAAGACTATGGAGGTAATTCTGAGAAAAAGTGTGGAGAAAGCAACCTTGATCCTACTTACTCATGTTGCCCAACCAGCCTTTGAGAATGGTGGTGCTTGGGTGGTGTGGAACCAACGTTTTGTCAATGTCACATACCAAATGACATATCAATTTGCTTTATATCCATGTTGCACATGTGAATGTGTGTTGTAAAAGAAATTATGCAAGCAGTAGATTGTAGTTATTTTCACATGCACTAATATTACCCAAGAAAACGTCATTCAATATTGTGGAACATGGTATGGATTTGAATGTGGACGTCATGGGCATGAAAACAACCAAGACTACAAGATTTCTTAACCAAAACAAGAACAAGGGCATGCATAATTATAAATCCAAATCATGAGACAAGAAAAACAAGAACAAGAACAAAACACTTGCAAAATAAGAATCCAACAAGATTTTATTACAAAGAAAGAATGTAATAAAGCTATGACAAGAAAACATACCCAAAATTGGTGTTGAACAAATTAAAGGTAAGGTGGAATTCTACCTTTATTTATACCTATTAAACACCTAGCTTAAAAAAAATTCTTAACTTTCAACCTACATGTGACCCATGTTCATCCATGTGTGCCCATGTGTGAACTATGAGTAAACTAAAACTCAACTAATAATGGACTAAAATTCAATTAAAAGTGAATTGATAGTTAATTAAGAATTAACTAAAAGTGAATTAAAAATTAACTAAACGTGAAATAAGAATTAACTAAAATGAACTAATACTTAACTAAGAGTCAACCAAGAATCAACTGGAAGTGACATAAAAGTGAATTAAAACTTAATTAGAAGCTAACTAAGAGTGAATTGAAACTAAACTAAAGGTTAAGTACAAGTTTATTACAAGGTTGTTGTAATAGTGTGGTCCATTAGTGTAATTGATGCACAAAAGCTAATTATGCATATTTGTACAATGAATTGTAGCAATCTTTTGAGATTAAATTTACTTGGTGAAAACTTCATTGGATCAAAAGAAAAACAAGTGGTCAGGGATTCCATAGGCTTTGTGCATAATAATCATTCCGTGACTAGTCCAAAATACTTGATTTTATGGATGGCTAATGCAAGTGACCCAATGAAGACATGAAATTTGTTTAGAAGATATGTACATCAATTTCTCATGGGTTATTCAAAACACCTCAAATAAATAGTTGCCTTACTATGTCAACATATCATTATGCATTTGGACTTGAAGATGAAAAGATGAGAAATCTAGTTGTTGATCACATGCAACCCAATGGAATAGGTGGGAGGTTGAGTCTTAGGAAAGTGAAGTGAGACATTATGATTCCATCAAGATGAGGTGTCAATAGGGGTTCAAGGTTGGGCAAAATTACATCATACCTAACCTTGCATTATTCCATAATTATTGTATGGAAAATAAGGACAACCATAAGGTTCCATTAAAAAAAAAACTATCGATTTTTGATTGGTCTTGGCAACTAGGTTTTAGTTGCAAATAACACTCATGATTAAAAATCAACCCAATAGCAAAAGACAAGTCACCACCAACTAGAGTTGAAATAGATGAACTTTTGCAACATAAAACACATGTACGTTGATCATGTACATGTATTTGGATGTGTCCATGCAACTATGCTTACAATTGTGATGCAACTAGAGTGTCCATCAATGAAAATTTGGCATGTGACAACTCAAAAACCATGCATTATGTGACACATATTCTTGATTAAGAATTTCATGTATTTAATGAAAAAAAATGTGCTAGTTGTCACTCATCGAAGGGAAATAATGTAATTCGCATTACAACTAATTATTTGTAGTTGCATATGAAAATAAATAAAGTGCTCATAGGATTGCTACATTTACACCCTTGATTCATTTCAATGAATATCATATTAGAGTTAAGGTATCATTTGAAAGTTGAGAGAAGCATGGTGATCTTGGTGTATACTACAGCCCTTGGCATTTTCAAGTTCACATACCTAAGGATTGGGCATGATATACCTTTGAATTATTGGTGAACTAGTAAGTGCCTACATGATTTAAACATTGATGATCACTTTTGGGACCTCTGTGGATTGTTGATTGAAGTATAATAAAAGCTAGATGATCACACAATTATTTCTAAAGTCTAATTAGGGGTTTATGCAATATGAATGCCACATAGACATAATTAGAATGTTAAACTTATGTTTAAGTATCTCTTCACCATATATGGAGGAAATAGAAATCAAATACCATGTTACACACAAAAGGTGGAAATAGGGATCCTATGGCATGGTAATATATGTGGAAGTTTTTCAACACACCTTCAAGATTTTTTGAATATGAATGCATATATTGAAATTCATGTCCATTTTGACATCCACACAAACCAAAAAAAATTTGTGTGTGAAACCTACCACACACCATGTAAATCATGTTTCCAATGGAATTTTAAAAATTCGCATTGCTCATCACATGATGACACATTTACTATGCACAATGTGTTGTGCAATGCAAATTGACATTGAGTTTGAATTATTTGGAGGCAATAGGCATGAGTGACAAAAAAACTAGAAAACCTTTGTTGAACATTCTTTCCAAGGAGTCACCACATTACATTTGTCTCGTTGGATATGAATCATGAACTTGTGTAGCCTTCATTACCACAACTTTGATTTGAATTTGGTCTTGCATCCACAACATTATCCATGGTTGAACACTTACTTTTGGTTCGGTCATTATATGGTTACTTTTGTACAGGTGGAAGGCCTGCTCCAAAGGGCCTGCCCTAATTTGAGGGTCATAGCCCCAAAGGCAGTAGCCTCAGGGTGTATGCTCAAAAATTAGGAAAGACTCAAGGCCTTCCCAACCCTAAAGTACAAAATGTGTGTGTGTGTGTGTGTGTGTTTTTACCACCAGTTACTTATTAATTCCTCTAGGTCATTCCAAATTATTCCCAATGTCTCGGATCATTAAATAGTTCCTTCATGCTTTGTCACATTTGATTGAGGATTAACAAAGTAACAATACTCATTTTAACTTATCTTCACACATTGCAGAAGCATCTTCAGTAGGTGAAAACTGTAGACAATTCAAGATTCAAGCTGGTAAGTCATCAGGACCCCAAAAAGAAAGTTCTAGACAAAATTTTGCCACATGCCCTGAACAAGTCTAAAGGGGAAATTTTGTCAGTAGGGTCCAAAATTTTGTTGGGCAGGTATTGATGATTGAAAATCCCAGCTGGTTATACTGGTGGTACTGAATCTTTTCAAAATAAAAACATTCAATACCAGCCTGGTATAGCTATTGGATCCTTTTATTAAAACTCTCATACCAGACTCGACCTGGTAGTAGGGTTCCAAGGCTGAATTTTGGCTGGTATGTGACAAGTATATACCTGATATTGAGATTGATATAGCCCTAGTATTAAACTGGTATTACCTCCAGTACCTACCAGGCAAGTATTGGTACAAGGCTGGTATTATCTCAAGTGCCTACCAAGCAAGTATTGGTACAAGGCTAGTAGTCTAGTTGTTGGTTCTTTGATACCATGGCCAGTACCAGTCTATATGCTAGGGCTCCAAGTCCCATACAAGTCCAACACTGGTAGTGTCACTGTTCACACTCAAAGTTTTTTTTTCCCCCTCTTTCCATCTCCCCCTTGTTGTTTTTTTTTTCTTGAGGGGGCGGTGTTCGGACTTCCCAGTGCCCTTTTACTTAATTCAGGTCAGCATTCACTGCAGTTCCTCATATCGTTGTTGTCTGCAGTTGGCAACAACAACTGGTATAACAACATTTTGATGGCAACAGGTCTGATTCAAGAGTCCAGTTACATAACTTGGGTCCAACTGTTCTGACACAACAGACTAGAACTACAGACCTAAACAGAGAAAATTAGGCCTGTCCTTTTTGGCCGTTTGTGCATAACAGACAAAAGGAAGCGCTACTTTGATTTCACACGTACTTTCATCCCTTATTCGTCCAAGTGAAAGGTCCAAATGGTCAATCCCTGGACAAACTTTTATACTAGTGTGTACATTCGGTTTTTTTTACTTTCAGTTTTGTGATGCAGCTGAAGTGCATATCACACCACATTTAGCCAAATTTGGTTATAAAAAACATATTAAAGTTAGAAAATTATGTATCTTTTAGTGGTGGCTACCAGATTTGGAATATCTCTTCTTCTTCTTTTTCAAGATCTGCCAAATTTTTGGCATTTTTTTGGGTTAAGAATTCATTGTATAGATTGAAATCAGATTTTTCAGGTCAAAAAATTTCAAGGTTTTGCCAAAACATATCAATGCCTTATGATAATGGAGAATATAACAAAATTCAAAGACTTGCCTATTAAACTTACCCTTGGTGATATTCATATCTTGAACAAAATGTCCCAACAAAATGTCCCAACTAAGTAGGTGCAACAAGTTAAATGTGCACAATCTATGACACGCTCTAACAACTGGATTTATGGACTCCAATGCCCTGACCCGGAACACCCCATTCCCAGTTAACCACCCCTTGATTAGCCAAACTTGTTTGATTGAAGAGATGTTGCTATTCTTGGGGCCTTCCCTCCATTCCTCATGGAATGCCACCCTTCCTCAAGATTTCCTTCTATCCCTGGGGCACCCTAACTCTCCTTCTCCTCGTTAGGGAGGTGCCACTACTCCCTAGGACTTCCTTACATTCTCCTAGGCACCTTAAGTCTCCTCATTGGGGGAGACTTTGCTTTCCCTTGGACTTCTCTACATTTTTCCAGGCCACCCTAAATCTCCTCACCAAGGAGACACCACTACTCCCCAAGACTACTTGACCTTCCCAACACTAATAATTTTAGATTTTTTGGGAAGTCATTCTTCCCCCATGCATTAGTTTTTCCTTAGAATTGAAGGATGTGGAATTTTTAATTTGTTGGAGTAATTTATTAAATTAAATTTGCAATTAAACAAACTTCCCACAATCAGCTTCCCTAGGCACAAAAATATTCACTCCTCATTGTTGATTTGCAAATATCAATTATCGATAATTCCTTCGTAGTTGTTCATCTAGAATGATGTGCAATCACACATCACCATTTTGACAACACATCTATCTAATAATGACTACAACATTTCATTAGCTACCCAAATCGTTGTTGTTGCAATAATGTTTTGGGTTTTTGCATTAGCAACTATAATTTGTAAAAAGGTGGATTCAATATTTTGGAATGTTGTTCGAGGATCTAATTTTTAGAGCATTCTTCCTAAAGCATCATCATAATTCCCAAAGCATGGCTTTTCATTTTGCAAGGAGTCCATTACCTTGGGGGCATCATTTAGTGGTGTGCCTAAGGATGTTGTTGCATTGAATCCATGCAGCACATTTGCATTTGCATTATTTCTTATCATCTTTCTTATTTGGGGAACTTGATTTACATTTGCATTGTTCCATCTTCGTGTACATTTTTGTTTTTTGCAATTGGTTTAATTTGTTGTCAATCATGTTGACAATTATGTGAAGGTTTCTTGTATTTGTTTTGATTTTGCATTGTTTGATCATCACTTGATTTAATTTCCATATGTTTTGCTCTTTGTTGTTTTTGTCATTGAAATCTCTTGCATATTCCTTGCAATTTGTTTTAGTTTGTCATAAATTCACATTTATATTTATATTTAGGTGATTTTGTATATTATTATTATTATTATTATTATTATTATGTAGCCAATATTTTGTGTGGATGTGTTCCTCAACCATGTCGAACAAGGATAGTGATGGAGGCAAATCTTTGAAGCGCTAGCATTGCATTGATCAACCAATCACTTTAGATTTCACAAAATATGGTATGTTGTTTTTTTTGGCACAAGGAGCAGGGAAAGGGGTGAGGCAAAACAATATTGCCCAACACATTTTAAATGAGTGGCAAGAATTATTTTTAAAGATCAATGAGGAGTTGAAGGAGCAAGTGATAGTATTAGGAAGAAAAAAATAATTTATTAACTTATGATTGTACAACTACTCAAATAATAGTTAAGAAATCTCTACATGAAAAAGAAAATTTAACCTATTCCTAGTAAGGTGGTAGCACTATCCTTTAACACAACTACTTTCCTTAGTTCTAACATATATTTCATGCCAATCATGAGGTGTGTAGTATTGTCTAAATGGAGTGCCCATAACAATGAAGGGGTGGTAATTATGCCTTGCAATAGAATTACTACTAAGACGATGACTTTTGCAAACCAAAAAATATATATAAATACACACCATGAAGGTATTCAAGTCCTAAATACTAACTATCATCTATATTTTTTCTCCTTTCCTAGGAAATTGCCACATTTTACCATTACTCCATAACACAAGGGAAAAAAAAAAAAAACAACTTCAAAAATCCAAAAAGAAGAAGAAAATATATGTTTGTTTCATTGTGCTTCCATGGCCAAGAAGTACATTAAGGGTTGCCATAGTCCCTCCTTTGACAATCCAATATCTAAAAAATTAAAAACCTATATTAAGCATTCCCAACTTACCAAGATGAGGCACAAGGAAATAAAAATTTTAAATTTTTTTTAAAGTAAAAGAAAGGGGACATAGAGGAGAAAGAGAGAAACAAACAAAGGGGAGTGTGTGAGAGAAAAGGAAATAAGATAGATATGAAAAAAATGAAAAATAATATGAGAGAGAGAAAAGAAGGGCCCTCCCTTCCCTTAAATCTCCCCCATAGACATGCCTAAAAAAAACTACCACCAAAGCCCCATTAAATTAGCTAGTCCTTCAAAATCATCTCTAAGTTAGCTACCTTCCAAACAACTTAGTAGGCAACTACCAACTTTTAAATGGTTGGTGATTGACTAATTCCTACTTACCATTGTTAACTAAACTAATGGGTTTTGTGCCTCCAAAAGTGGAGATGGTAAGAAATCCATTACTAGTAATAAAAATTACTAATCTACCCCTCTAATAACTAACTTCTTAAGGGAAAGTAAGATCAAACTCTAGGTTAACATGGACCAAAAACAATATGATAGGATCTCATAAAAATGCATTTTTGTAGTGTATTTTGATTATGACAAAGATGTGACATTATTGGAAGCTTAAACCACAATCAAATTTCAAAAAATTGACCTAGGGAAACCATTTTGCTTATGTTTATATTCATTGTTTATGAATATAAATGAAAAATATATAAGTTTCATTCTCATGCTGAAATTGACTTTAAAGAATTGGTGCATTTCTAATGCCTTCAAAAGTCATTAAAGTACATTTCATGTTATGAAATGGCATGGAAGCTTGCACATATGGTTCACCAACATATAATTGAATTTTGGAAAAAAAATGTGTAGTTCATTGAGGATGTTAGGGTTCTAGTGAATCCATATGCATCATTTTGCAAAATAGTTTCACTTTCAATGATTTAGACAAAAAAAATTCCCCCATGTTAGTTACATTTAATCATTTTGATACATATATTTTTTCATTTAACAATAATAGTTATTTCACTTAAGTCTTTGAACTTGAAAATGTTTTTAAAAAAAACTATCTTTGTACATGTTTTTATGGCATTTTAATTTGCAAAGACCCTACTTGCATAGGTTCCCTTTTTGTGCCCATGAATAATCCCAAGATGTTCATTTAAAATCAGAATTGCAAACTATATATTGGATATTGAAAAAGTGTTTGAGCCATGCTTAGTGAACATGTTAGAAGCAAAGGAAAATGGATAAGTTTAGAAAACACACCCTACACATGAAAACAACCATAAACCAACAAATATTTGAAATATTGAAATGCACTAGAAGTAGAGAAGAATCCTTGAGATTATATAGGGTTTTCTTGAAAAAATTGTCCAACAATGTGCTTGTCACAACCCTAACCTTAGGCTCACAATCAAAGTAACGTGGGCTGGCAAAGGTGCAGGCCAAAAATGAAGCCCGGGAGTCACATTTCATGCTCTCGGGAATGTAGGAAAATGTGAAGGAATGAACCCCCACACCCCCAAATGAACTCCCACTTTGGGAATTGGAGTCTTGATGGATTCCCGAATCTTCAAAGGGTGATTGCAAGGATCAAAATTCATTGGATCGAAAAGTCCCTTATATTATTGAAAAGCTCTTGTAATTTAAATGTCTAAAATGGGCTTACATGACCCCTTTGGGCACTTAAAACATAAGTTATGGCCAAAAGAAAGGTCGGGAGTGAAATTGTCAATTTGACTCTTTGATTCCTGACCACTAAAAGTCGGGAATCGCCATGGTTTTCTTACGTGCAAGTGATGTGTCACATACCATTGGAAAGCTCTTGACATGGGCGACAACTTTGATTTAGACATCACCTCAATTGGAGGTTTGCACACAAAGTTATGAGCCTCCAAAATTGCAAAAGTCCCAATTTTAGGAATTTTGGGACTCCAACTTGGGAGTCCCATGACAAAATGACATTTGGATGCTAGCTTCGTGGCCAAGCATAGAGATGGTGGAAGGTGGTGGCTTCCTCCAAATTTGGGGCGTGGTCAATCTTGTGAGTCCATGTTTGCCCGTGGCTCGTCCATGCACTAAAAGTGTTCCAACTACGCACTAACCAACTTGTTATTTGGTTTGTGTAAGTCTGTGTGAGTAATTGAATTTCTTGTCAGTCTTCCTAGTCCCCATCACAAAGCTCTAGCATGCCCCTTTACCCCAAAAGTGCTGACAGTTGCCCCAACTCCTTATCTTTCCGTTGTTTTCACCTTAGACTCACATTTGAGTCTATCGAGGAGCTTGGGAGTGGATCAGTGCTCCCTTAAGGAAACTCTTCCATAGCATGCTCCCCCAAGGAAATTCCTTCTTTGTATGTTCCCCCAAGAAATGGATGTCAAAATGCTTCCCCAAAGTAAGAAAATCTTGTGTTTCCTAGAGGAAATGCCTTTGGAATTCTTCCTTTTAAAAATTACCCCTGATGTGCTTCCCCACATGAATTGCCCCTTGAATGTTTCTTCAAGAAATTGGCTGCAAGTCTTATTCCTTGGGGAATTTCACCAATAGGCTTCCATGGGAGAATTAACCTTTACATGTTTCCTTAGGGGATTGGTCATTGACATCCTTCCTCAAAACTTGTTCCCCAAATAATTGCCTAACATTGCTCCTCATGGGACCACCCTAGAATATTTCCTTAAAGGAATTACAACATGTATGTTTTTATGAACGAAGAAATATCCAAAAACGTTTACAATATAACTCTTTGGACTGGGTCACCCAAGGATTGCATTAGTTTTGCATGTAAAATTTAAAAGAATTATAGCAACAAAGTTTACTTAGTGGCGTTGATTTTCACATCAACATTTTCAACAATGAATGCATTCAAATTCCATGCATTTAGATTTTTCTTGAATATGTCTTTCAATGTTGTTAACACAATTGGATGTTAATGCTCTTGTTTTGAGCCGAAATGATCCAAGCCATAGGAATTCCATTTTGTTATTTGTCAAAAAGCATCATTGTGTATAACAATAACTATGACAAAACAAATTGTGACATATTTGGATGTCCTATAATGATATATCATGCTTGAAGTGGCATGAACATGTGATAATATCTTCTTGTCATTTGTCCCAAATGTTGCATCACATGCAATTGCCTTTTGATAGCCCAACTCCACCATGAATTTTCATTCATATGATGTTTGGATTCCAATAGAAAATATGAGCAGAGACAATGTTGAAGCAATTGGTTTTTGTTGAAGGAAGAATACTTTATCAAAATTCACATTTGCCTAGAGCTTAACCATGGTTGCCACATCCAAGTGGCGTTTACACTCCAAACTAACATACATATCCATTGCATTGTGAAATGTCATGGGGGAATACAAAATGAATGTGTGTCCATGATTCTCTAATTTGGTATCCTATTTGAAACAATGTTATTCATGTTTTGCCATGATTTGTGTAGCAAATAGATAGATCTTAACATTGTCCATGATCCAATCTTTGACGGCTTTACCCAAACATGATGCATATTACAAGTGTGTACCCTTGCACATCATGGCCTATTACTTGTGAACACTAGAAGAAATCTTGTTGTTTCCAATCACCTCTTGTGTAACAAGGTGCAACTAAATGTTGTCTACAACTATGAACAATTGTTTATGCAACTACTTTTCACGTTTGGATGAGTTTTGGTCTTCTTTGCAACTAGGTTATGATTACGAGTTCGAAAGAAGAAATCTTGGGTTTTTCCACTACCCAAATTCACTATGCTTTTAGTGAAAAGGATAAAGTTCATGAATATATAACTTGTATGATTTTAGTAAAAAAAGATTAGTTGATTAAAACAGTTTTAGTAATTTTTTTTGTCATTTTGGATAATGACATGTAGCACTAAGTAATTTTAATTTCAAAAATTTGACATGGATATTATGAGGTCCCAAGGTAATATGACATGGATTAACATGCCATGGCATCATATAACTTTTTAATGTTTTTTAATGTGTTTTTCTTTTGGTCATGAACTATATTTTTTCCCAACATTCTATGACAAAAACACATGCTATGATTTTTTTATTTTAAAAAATCATTCTTTTTCTATTTGAGTTTTTGACAACAAAAGTTTTGAACCATTCACCACCATTATACATGTTCATATATTATATTTGTTTGATACATCAATGTATATACTCAATATATACATTAGCATATGCATTCATCAAAGTTTGAACCCAAGACCTCATGGAGATGCATCAAAGTTTTAAGCACCAAACCATTTTGTTAAAGGTAAAACTATATTGTAACTTAATAAGACATATTAGGATGCATGGGGATAATGAATAGGTATTGTGATGTCTATATTAGGATAGGCTCAACAGAGGAGATTTAGTAGGAACATAATGCATAATAATGGAGGATGAATAAGTGAAATTAGAACATTCCAAATGCTACAAATAAAAACATGAAGTTTATTCAATAATCTATTCATAAAAATGATTATAATTTAAAATTATTCAATTTGAAGAGTTAAAAACAACTTAAAGTAACATGTTATGAATAAATCCAAAAATCCACAATCTAACAATCTTTATAAATGGGATTCAATTCAATATGAATTCAAGAATGCTTCAATTAAGTCTTTAACACAATTATTTCCATTATGTAAAATATATGTCCATAATTTTGAAAAATTGCAATTTTTTTTTTCCCCAGTATGAATTTTTTGCCATTATTTATTTATTTCTTTTCACTTCTGTGATGTTGGGTAAAATCGCCAAACAATGAGCCAAAAACCATGTCAAATCATGTTCAAAACTTCATTCATATGTGTGTGTGTGTGTGTGTGGTGCAACTTTAATGGCATGTTAATCATGGCAAATTGTGCTTTATGACTAAAATGGATGTTGAGAAATCTAAATTGAACCATTGGATCTTTTGATTTTGAGTTTTGATTTGAACAAAGGACCTTTAAAGTTGAGTAGGTGTTCTATCAAACATTAGAATTAGTTTCACAAAAGGGCCTTTGATTTTTATAATATACAAACTATTTTGTGTTGATTTTTTTTGTAATAATAGGGGACTATTATACGCACATTAAAAAAATTCAAAATATAATGAATTTATAACTTGATGTTTTTCCCAAAAAATTAAAAATTTGGGTCTATTTGATGTTCATGAATCCTTAGTGACATGTAAATGTGATGTAATGTAAGTAAATGGTGTCTAAAACAAAGTTATAACTTATAATACAAAAGATTGAACCTTAAAGTAATTAACATGTTTTGGCATGATTTGAAATTGTGATAATTTTTCAAGACAAAATGCAAAAATGTAGTATAGAATCTTACATTTTTAGAAAACCATTTTCATTAAAAAATGATTAATAAAAAACATGTGATATGTTGGGGAAACTATAGTAAGTAAAATTAATAATTTAAAAACATTTAAAATTTTTCCTTTCAATGAAATTTTTCTTTTGGCAAAATGATTATAGTCCTTCGAAACAAAGTAAACATATTGGCTCATCGATTCATGATTTCACCTTATTACTCAAATGGTAATCACCCATAAACAATTTTAGCCATATTTGGTTATAAAAGAATTATGGAGTTGAAAACTTGTTTAAATCTTTCAATAACATGTTCACAAAAGATCAATTTGAAATTTGAATTTCATTTTTATCTTTTTTGGGAAACAAAACCTTTGTTGGTGCCCCACCCCCCTCCTTTTAGATTGTAAAAACTTGGTTGTAAAGAAAAAACTTTAATTAAATAGTCAATATAACCATTTTTTTTCAAGTTCATATATGTTTAACAACATTAACCATACATTAAAAAATTAATTAATTGCACAACATAACTTTGAAATAAATATCACAACTTATTTTTTATATATTTTTTACTAATAATGTAACAATACATTTACCTTTGTAGAAGTAAAAGAAACATAATTTGGTGAAAATTGGGCATTAAATAATTGGATTACCACCCCCACCTTCACCAACATTATTTTGTGTTTTTTCTTTGGTGGAAAAATTTCACAAATTGGTGATTTTTTGGGGGGGAAATCTTGAAAAATAATGAAAACTCAAGGTAAAATATTTAGGGGATCAATTTTTTTAATTAAAAAAATTAAAAAATAGAATTTAAGGTGTTATATATTAATTGTTGGGCATAAAATATGATTTAATTCTTTAAATGGTACTATTTATTCAAAAATAATAATTAATATTAAGTATAAGGTATGTAATAATTGCAAATTATAAGTAATATAAGGTGGTTTAAATATGCGTATATTAAAAAAATAATAATAATAGGGTCAAATTAAATAGGTTAGACAATTACCTAATACCCCCCAAAAAATGTCTTGTTTGACACATGGTTTAGAATTCCAACATTTAATGACCCCCCATTGGGAAAAATACATCCGATGAAATTTTGCCAAAAAATTGATATCACAAATTTGAAAGAATTAAAAGATTATTTATAATGAGTAATTATAATAACTCCAATGTTCAACCAATAAATAGTTCCAACATCAAACTTGTTTTAAACTTACATCAAAATGAAGAAATATTTTAAAATTTACATTTAATTTTTTAATTAAAATTTTAAATTCTACAATAGGTTTGAAGATTTGAGTCAATTTATAGAAGGATTTGAAAATTTTATACCTCCATATATGGTTTATAGCTAAAACATAACTTCTTTTTTTTTATGGATGATTGTTATTTGAACAACACCACGAAATTGATAATAATAATAATACATTGATGTCACTATTATGATATCACCATTTTAAAAATTTTTAAAATCATTTAAAAATATTTAGACATAATGTTGTAACAAAATAAACTTCAAAAGTGTTAAATCATGGTAAAAATCAAAATAAAAATAAAAAACGACTTACATTTTTTAATCAAAAGACAAATCTAACTAGGATTTTTATTTTTCATACATGAAAAGAAAAAATGGGGAAATAATTTAGGATTATTTTGGAGGTTTTGTTGGTGTGGCATCATGAACATAAAAATTTGTCCATGGTGTTTAAAATAAACTAGGGGAAAAACATAAATTTTAATTTATGTAAATATACAAGTTAGTACATTATAAGTTTATAATTTAGAGGTTAAATAGGACTAAACTTTGCATGTATGAACATTTTGACCAAATCATTAATTCAAATGTAATTGTGAGATGTGACATTTTTTTATACATACATTTCAAGAAATTATGATAAATGAAATATGAAATTAATGAATAATGAATTTAACAATTCAAAGTGAATCATTCAACTCATGTGCAAATGTTGATAGTTTAAAAGATGTGATGTTTTAAATTATGGTAAGTGTGAAATGCAACGCATGAATAATGGTTTTGACATGATAAAAGTGTATGGTTCAACTCATGTACCATGTTGATAGTTGAAGAGACATCAAAAAAATCATTAACTCATTATAATGCAATGTGTATAAAATTAAAGACTACCTCAATTTCCTCATCAATAATTTAAAATTATTAAAAAATAAAATAAGGTCCAAATTATACTCATAAATGCACAATGATGAATGGTACAACTATAAACAATATTGACCATTCACTATTGTAACAAGCTATTTGCAAACTTAAAATGATTACATTAGATGTGAAGAAAATGTAGTTAAATCAAATAATAGTCACAATGTGTGGGAATGGAAAATGACAAGATTTCTTATGTGTAAATGCAAGGTGCACCTCAAGTGAGTAACATTGTCGACTTGTTATCAAACCTTGATTCAACTTATGCTAGATGTTAATAGTTAAAAAGTTGTTAAAAAAATGATTAACCAATTTTCACTATTCTTGCAAGTAACCTAACATTGAAATATTTTCCATGTCAAAAAGAAATCCATTATATACAATCCAAAATGGGTGCAAGTACATAGATAGGAGCCACATGTGTTACTTTGCAAAAAGGCACAACTTGTTTTAAATCTTGTGGTTTAACTTTTTAAAATGCTACATGGCATTTACTGATTCGGTCATTTCAAAAACACATGGGATGTAGGTCATCACGGTTTCATCACTATATCACTTAAACCTTAAACCATTAGTTGTGCTGCAAGTTTTGCTAAACCTTCGAACTTTCGTTCTCCCTATTTTTTTCCCATGTTTGACATCTCCTTTGTCTTGCATGATGAAACTTTGCAAGTAAACATCAAGTTGTAAGAAGAGCTATAAGATTGGATACAATAAAAAAAAATCAATTTCCAACCAATAAATAACTTCAAGCTTGGACAACATTGAGGTTATTCGATCTCCAAGCTTAGATTATGTTGTCTATGGGGGAGCTCTTCATTAGTTTCTAGGATGTTTATGAATTTCTTGATACCTTACATAAATGCAATTTCATGATTACAATTCGTGATTAGGGTTTAGGGTGGGTTCTTTGTGTGATTGGCTTGTTGCAATCTTTTTCTTAATGCCTATTGATGTTGCTACCCAAAATCTTTAAAAAAAGGTGAACTTGAGAAGAAGTTTTGAGAACTAGTTTGAGATTTTCTCTTTGGTTTTTGTGTTTTTCTATTGCCCACACAAACTTTGTACATTTGAGGTCTGTTGCCTGGTTGTGTGAAAGTTGTCTATGAGGTCTACTGCACATTTCGTTGCTTCCTGGCCCAATGGTTAGAACTATTGAAGTTTGCAAAAGTAATTATTTTTCGTGATTAATGTTTATGGTAAGATTTCAATTCCAACATTGTTTCTTCATCTTCCTTGTTTTGTTCCACCAAGGGCTTATTTGCACAATAGTAAGTAACTCCTAAGTTTCATGTTGAAAGCTGAAGGAACAAGATCTATTTGTTTAATTGTCTATTGTTGCATGAACATCAAGCCCAAGCTACAAGAAATAAAAATATGGTCTTTGATGTAAAAGGCTCTGGATCATTAATCAAAAAGCAATTTGAAATTGTCTTTTGTTCATAATCTATGTGTGTTTTGTGTGGTTTGTTTATGTTTCAATAATATGGACATTGCTTCTTAGAGGTTGGACAAAAACTTACAACACATAAGTCAAATTCTTGAGAAAGGTGGGAGGAGAAATCTACCATATTGGTAAATGAATTCCTGACCTAATTATGTTGTTTTAGAGTTGTCTAGGCCTTTGGGTCAAAAAGTGTATGTTACTTTTGAAAGTTGAGCTCCCCTTTCCATGGTGAAAAATACATGATGATTATTGCTCCATTTTTCTATTTTAGTTGATCTCAAGATTGGCAAAAGCTTGTTGTAAACCTTCATAAATATGCAATGTAATGTCAATATGAAAACTTGAACATAATTCTAAAGTCAAGATGTATTCATGGCAAGGAAGGTGACTAATAAATTAGGTCTAGTAAACTCTTTTCATTATTCAGGACTTGGTTGCATTTGGAATACAAGGTGGTAGTAGTTATTTGATCTATTGGACTGGGTATTCCTCACTTTGCCCCATACCATGGGTGTATGCTACTTATTGACACCCACTAAGTCATAGATGTCATTGGGGGGAATATTGTGATTTAGTTAATGCCACAATAGGATATTAACTAGAAAATGAACAACAATATAGTTGATAAAGCCAAGGACTTTAATGTTAGGTCATGGACTATACATGCTTATACATCAAAACCAAAGGTTGATGGTGAAGGACTTCAACTTGGTGACAAATGGACTATTTACAAATGAATGACAATATTTTTAAATGTTAGGCCATGTGGACTTTGCTTACAAAATTAAACATGGTTGATTAAAATTATATATACAATGTGTACATTTTATTGTGTAAATGTTCATCTTGCAATTAACTTACAATTACAATGCAATTCCCTGATTTTAAGACGCATTTTATTTATTAATTCCCCATATTTCCATGGAATAGGTATAGTATAATTATATATTAGTTTTTTTGGAACTCTAGTTGTAGGGCAATCTAGTTGCTGTAGACATGATTTCTCAATATGATACAACTTAGTTTATAAGAATCTAAACCTTAAAGTAATAACACATTTTGGTAGGATTTGAAATTATGTTCATTTTTCAAAACAAACATTTGACAAATTTACACGTTTTAAGAAATTCATATATATTCAACAATGACTAAAACACAACATGTGTTGCATTAAGAAATTATAAACATATTTAATAACTAAGTTACAAAATCAAACTAGTCAAAAAAATTATGAAAAAATGGAAAAGACTCAAAAGCCTTGGATTTAGTATTGCAAGTAGTTCCTTTTAGGGTGATTGAACCCTTGCCTACATACATTGCAAACTTTTCATGCATGACTTGATAATAATAGTTGTGCAAGTTTTTTTGTTCCATAGGTTCATATTGTTAGACATGGATGTCATACATTTATTTGTATTGTTTAAACACAAATGTCATGTGCATTGTTTAGACATGGATGTTGTATTTTAATTCATATTATATAGATAATATGAACTTATGAAAAAATAGATATCACATGACTACTATTGCCAAATTGTTGCCCATGAAATTTGTGATGTATTATTTACATACTTACATACCTATTACCAACCTACATATAAACTACCTACATATAAACATACCTACCTATATTTACCTACCTACTTACATGTACATATTAATTACTAATCCCCAATCTACATACAACATACAACCTACCTATTAATTTTGATGCATTTAAAATTTGCTTGAGGTGCAAGGTTCATTTCCATGCACATTCAATGTATGTTATCTTGTTATCCTCTTCACTTTTGATTCATTCAAACCTCATTTTTCAGAGGTGTAAATATATTAAATTATTGATTTTTGAAAAAAATGTTTCCATGTGGTCTAGGTTTCAACAAATATTTGGTCCAATTGGGATGTTTGATTTAAATGGAAATTTGGGGTTTTTGGAAATTACTATCATTTAATGTTTTTACACTTGGCTACTCATGATTAACTTTGATAAACTAAATCCCCTTTTATGGGATTGTAGTTGGGATTTTTATTTAAATATACATAATAAATGATGTTAATAATACATATGAATGTTAATTAGTCCATGCACATACAAAAAAATTGTTGGATAGATAGAAAAGTTAAGAGTATGAATGCAAAGAATTAATATATATTAATTCTTTGCATTCATACTCTAATTTTTTCTATTTATCCAACATTTTTTTCTAATTCGTCAACACATTATTTTCACAAAGTTCACATGGATTTTACCACTAAAGTTTACACATAGTTGCAAAAATGTTTTAATCATGAATGCCATGTTTTGGCATAGTGATATACCTTTCATCTTCATCAAGGGGTTGTTGAGTTGTCATTCATTGTGAACATCCATCATCACCTTTGAATGCTTCATTGTCTTCATTTGTCACCACTTTTAGCCCAAACAAAAGGCCTCCCTTGCATTGAATGTTTGATATTATTTTCCAAGCAACAACATTTATATTCTTCAATGTAATATTCTACTGAAGCATGGTATAGATTTAGAAGTGAAGTGAATGCCTTCTTGGGGTGCAAATCTCATTCATGAGGGGGATTTTGTTAGTATTATGTTGTCATTTGGAATAATCAAATAACCATTTGACCAACATTCATATGCTTGGAGGTGGGCATGAATAATGGACTCTATTGGGCTCGAAATTGGGTGGAGTTTTAAAGTAATAAAATTATATCCTACTTTTTGATCTTCTAATTTTGATTGACATTTTTTTTCTTTAAGTTTAATTTTCAATTTCTTTTAATTTTTCATGCAATCATTCTATTATTGTTTTGCATCATGGTGTTCATTTTGTTTGGTGCTTTTGTTGTGCATTTTTTCTGTGTGCTTATATTGTGCATATAAGCATTTAAGTTTAGAATACGATTTGGCACCCTGCCTTGTAATTCTTGGCACCATGCTTTTTGTCCTTCTAATTTAAAGTATCACATTTTTTTAGTGGATTGAAGATTGAAGCCTTCAAACCAAGTTTGTTTGCCATTAATAATCCTCTTGAGTCCCAATATGGTGCACACACAACACAATGCCTCCAAGAGGGAAATTTGTTGCCTTGGATTTGAATTTTCAAGTCTTTGAAACAATGTTGTATTGTCTTCTCACAACACACTTACCTTTGGTGACAAGCAATTTGAAATGAAATTGTGACACTTTGCCATCCTACCACGAAGAAATAGAAACAATATTGGGAGATTCATGGGTCTTTCAAAGTTCTTTTGGGTAGCGAAGTTCCCTTAGGCACAATTTGTTATTAAGGAAGATGACCTAGAATGCACATGGCAAAGTCTACATATATGTAAGGGGTAGAGCTAAGTTGCTAATGCTTAAATTGGCTTGCCAACATAAACATAATGGAAAAAGGAAGGTCACCACTCCCAAACATGGTGTAGTAGTTGGTGAATTTTGCCAATGATGCCCAAGTAGTCAACATTTGGAAAATGACAAGATCTTTGAGACAATTGAAAAAGAAGGTGTATGCATGGGTTATGTGTTAATGGGGGGAAGGTTAAGAAAAGTATGAGTACATTTAGTTTGCTTACGAACTTTTCACTTGTTAAAGTTAAGGAAAATAATGACTAATTTTGAATCATTGTTTAGGTTTATTCGATTTGTTAAAGGTTTCAAACAACCTTCAAAAGCATTGGATTGATGAACTAGCTCACTATTATGAAACATGTCCCCATTCCATTATGTATTTCACCCAACATCCACTTAACATTGAGTGGGAAGGGCCCTTCCCACTCAATGTTAAGTGAAATGCCTAGTGGAATTGAGACATGTTTTGTAGAAGTGGTGGTTGGGGTATGGAAGATACCATGCACTTAAAAGTGCTCAAAGCCACCAAGATTGATGTGTAGTTAACAAAAGTTTATTTACATCTTGTGATGAAGTAACTTTTGTTAATACTCACTTTTGAATATGTATATGTACATGTCGCAACCCCATTTTGAAGGAAGTGTGAGGTCGCCACTCACACTCCCGAAAATGGGACTTGGGAGTCCCTCGAGACTCCCAAAAATTTAGAGCATGATTGCAGGGGTCAAAACACCTTGCATTGAAGCGTTCTTTATATCGTTGAAAAGGTCTTGAAGTGTAGATGTCCAAAATGGCCTCGCATGAGCCGTTTGGACATTTGCAGCACAAGTTATGGTCAAAAGAAGGGCCGGGAGTTAAACTGGTAGTTTGACTCCTGACCACTAAAAGTCGGGAATCAACCCAATCCCGATGTGTGTAGGGGGAGTGCGACACACCTTTGGAAAGCTCTCAAGGAGAGCTACAACTTTGGTTTAGACCTCATCCTGATCCAAACTTGGGGCGAGAAATTATGAACGCCCAAAGTCTCGGGAGTCCAAACCGGGACAATTTCGGGACTCCACTTTGGGAGTCCCGGGAAAAAGAGCCATTTGGATGCAAGTGCGGTGGAGAGCTGTAAAGAATACTATATGGGGGAAGGTGGTGGCTTCCCCCGAATCCGGGCCGTGGTGAGTTAGGTGAGTCCAAGGTTGCTTGTGGCTTGTCCCAACACTGAAAGTGTGCAGAATGATTTCTAATCAACTTGTTGGTTGGATTTGGATGCAGGACCGAATAACTAAGTAGCTTGGCCCTCTTCCTAGTCTAATCCCGGAGCTTTCAGCACGCCCCTCTCACCCCCTTTAGTGTTGGAAGCTGGGAGTGTGCCCCAAGTCCCCCACATTTCTGCAACTCGAGTGACGGGCTAACTAAGGACTTGGGAACGCGTTAGTACATGCATATGTGGTTCAAAATTGGAGTTATAGGTACCTTTACTACTAAACTTGGAGAGGACGTGAAAAGGATTTGGTTCAAACAACTAAACAAACATGTTGGTGTAATCCTTTAAATCAAGTGTATGGAAGTTTAAGTATGTCATTACTTTTAAGCTTGTGTGTTTTGGTGCAAATGGTGTCACCACATTTGAATAAAAGTCATTATTTAATTGAAAGATGAACGTGTTTTTTAAATGATTGGTGTGCATTGCACATGTGCATATTACACATATTACCATGTCATCTTCTATGTGAATGTGATTACTTGTTAAATTTTCAATTTACCACACATTTATTACATCTTTGCTAAAAGAATTTCATTTTTTAAGATGAAAAATTTCAAATTAGTCACATGGTATCCAAACATGGTTCAAACTATGTGAAATGTTATGGTTCAATATTCTTTCAACTTTCATCAAGATTAAAAATCATTTAAATTGTTTTTGAAATATATTTATGTTTTTGAGTACATGGTGAATGCAAGGTATGGTGGCTCACTTTTGGTGTCACATTGGTATTTTTTGTTGGGTACCCCTTGTTCAAAGGCATATGGTGAGTAGTATATTTTTAAATATATTAATTGGTAATTGAATGTAAAATTACAACTTTATTATGAAAATATTTGTGTAGTTGTTTATTGATTAAAAAATTCATATGCTAGTAGTAATGGACTTTTGAAGTTCAAAATTATGACTGGTTAATTGAGTAGAATGATAGAAAATTGAAAGGTTCATTTTAAATTTTATTCAAAATTATCTATAGTGACCTAGCATATGAGTTAGAATGAAATAATACACTTTTATGTGAAAAAGTTCCTTAAGAATCATAACCAAATTTTACTTAAGAACTTTGAATGCTTTAAATTAACTTGTATTTTCATAGCATTGTTGTTTTTCATTCATTTTCAAATTTTTTTTCAAAGGTGCATATATTTGGAATCTCTACTTGGGTTCTTATTAATATGGATTTTATTGTTTTTAATACATGGAATTTATTACCATTTAACAAATGGTACCACAAAAAGTTAAAAATTTAACATTAGAACGTGGAATTTTGTGGGATTCAATTATTTTAAAAAGCGAGTCACCATATTGTGCATTTACCTTGCATAGGTACACTACATTTGTTTCCACAAATATATTCCAATCTCCCACTTTATGAAATAAAATGAAATAAATTTTTTAGTATCTTGTCTAGGTTATATTTTAACATAATATGCAAAAATATTGTGAAATTCTTTCAAAATTTTGAGGTTGGATACACTCAAATATGCACACCCTTCAAAAGTAATACAATGTGACACCCCAAATGGGGTCACCGTAGTGTGCTTTCACCCTTTAGTGAACTATTTCAAATTTTCAAAGATGTTACATGTAATGTTGATGCATAATGTTTTATCTTTATATAATGGAATAAGCAACATAATGAGTATGATGCCTTCAAGTTCAACAACAAATTATACACGTTTCACAAAATTCATCAAGTGCCATTCACATTATGAGCATGGTGACAAAAGATGATTGATTGTGTTAATGCAATCTATATTTAAGGGGAATGCACATATATTAACATATGTTTTGATTAATGAATTTGATAGGTGTTTCCCCTTTTAGGACCTTATGAATGCAATTGGGATTTTATAACCCCATTATTGGTTATAGCCATACGTCCATAATTTATCCTTTCTTGCCCATTTAGCCATCCTCACACTTCATTTATACTATTTTAAGTCCATGCTTAATGTTGGCATGATTGCCCCCTTGCTTGACAAATCACTTATAGTTCAACAAAGATTATTTTTTGCCATCACCATGCCTGCTGCAGAAAATGAAATTTATGACTATAGAAATGATGGTTGTTTAAGACACATCCAACTCCATGACCATATGGTCAACTTGAACTTGTTGTTTTTACCATAATCACTTCCATGGCCACATTCTTGATTGTGTCTTCCATGATAACAATCACAAAGGACACATCTATGATGCATATCCAACCATTGGATCTACAATATGTTGTGAAAATTATTAGGTTTTCCATCCAATGATTAGTATTATGTGGCAACCTAAGCTAGGAAACCTAGGCTAGGTTATATAACCTAGATTGGCTAATTAATTTAAACTAGGTAGCCTATCCTAAGCATATACATTTATCTACCAGTATGAGGATTTGAACCCTTCAACTCCACATTGAAGGATTGAATCTTTAATCATTGCACCACTTTATCATCGAATGATAACTTTTGTCATCATTATTATGATTTTTTTCCCTAACCTATTAATTAGGTAGCCTAACCTAGTTACTCTAAGTTAGTATAAGTTCTCTAGAGTTCCTAAGCTATTGTAAAAGAATAATTGGGCAAAAGCACATTATGGTGACCCCTTTAGGGTGTCACATTGTACTACTTTTGAGGGATGTGCATGTTTGAATGCATCCACCTCAAATTTTCAAAATACTTTCATAATATTTTATGTTAGAATATAACCCAAGCAAGAGATTAGAAAAGAAATTATTCCATTTCATTTTATAAAATGGGAGATTGGGGTAAAAATGTGGTAAAATGAACTAGTGTTACAGTAACTACTACTGAATTTGAAATGTAATTTGTACCATTCTATCACATGATGTCCAAATTTGCAAAAACTTTATCATTATGGTGACAATATTGTTATTTTCTAAACATTACAAAAAATTGATATTTTTCCAATAGCCTTGAGGTCTCCAAAAGCATTGTAAACTTGTTGTAGGTAATGTTTTTTGTATTGAATTGTCTTAAATTACACCCCAATTTTTTTTTTTTATTACAACACATCAATTGAAGCCAAACATGGCATTTCCAAACAA
>Ga0209611_10003557_pt1 | contig 26943 bp, 26 predicted proteins | sample S1TSphgellanicum_3_FD_187693 | JGI IMG/M metagenome (GOLD analysis project Ga0209611, IMG submission 187693) | Host-associated microbial communities from peat moss isolated from Minnesota, USA - S1T2_Fc - Sphagnum magellanicum MG (SPAdes) (version 2) | ecosystem: Host-associated > Plants > Peat...
GGATGATAAATAAAATGGATGAACTTTCATAAAAGATGGATGCCAAACCTATGAAAAATCATGGATGACCCACTATCTCACTCATAAAAGATGGAATAAAATTTCATGTTGGTTTTATCTTGAAAAATACAACACATGAAATGTTGATGCAATACTTCAAATTATACTTCATATTTTCCTAATATGAATTTTTACAACATCTAAACCATTCATAATTTTAAACTGAATGGATCCATTCAGTGGCATATAAACTTGTTGATTCACTAGGGGTATGTGCCAATCCATACACTACCCATTCACCACCAAGAGGCATGTGCATGTTAGAAATTGAGATAATACTTGATTACAAACATATGGCCCACCAGGAGGTATGTGCTGATCCATACATTACTCATTCACCACAAAAAGGCATGTGCCCATTAGGAATTGAAACAATACCATGTAGCCATTGACACTTTACATTGTTCATACAATTTTAAGCTATTGGTTATTTTCATTCACAATCTCAACCTCTTACATCTAGCACCATTCTAACAAATTCCAATTTCCCCCCTCTACTACTAATTTGCTCGATCTATACTTAAATTTTCATTTATTCCACCCTTATTGCCTAGTTGCATCCCTTTTACTTTTAAAATGTGTTTGCAAACATGAAACCTTTATTCTACAATGAGAAGAAGAAAATTGACACCAAATGTCACACTCAGCACTTTGGAATTAATGATTGGAATACACACTAATCTCAAACATACTAAATAAAATCTATGGAATGACAAAAAAAACCCTTGGAATATCCAAGAAATGATACCAGACTAAATCCCCTTTGGCATTTGCTCGAAATCAGAACATGGGGAACAAAATGGAAAAGGGCAATTAACAAAATAGATGAATGGGCGGCATGGCAATGGGCTAATGCAAAGATAAACAAAGAAACTCTTACGTTGCTTAAACAAACTTTACACATTTCCAACGAAAATATGGAAGATTACTATTTGGCAATGTTTACACATGCCATGGATTTCTTCAAAGAATGTTTTAGTATGAAGAAGTCGATTCCAAAACATTTTTTTACAAGCTTGTTGAGCGTTTTGTTGACAGAGGATTTGGTAATGCTTGGCAACTTGTTATCAACAAAGTTTATGAAACCCAAAAGACAATTGTATGCAACTCCAAGCAAGTGAACCAGGCAAGCCTAGGTGCCACCAGAATTAAGGAAGTGTTAAAACCTCTGGTGAATCGTTGGATGATAGGGTCGACTTCAAAACCATGAAAAGTGTACAATAGTTGAAAACAAAAACATGTCGAAAAATGAAAGAGGATATAAAACCTCATTGCTTACATTAAATTATGGTTCAATACACATGATTAAATCAATATTTATTCAAAGTATGTGATTTGAAAAGGAAATATTCAAATTTGAAAAAAAAAAAAAAGGTCGAAATTAAACATTGAAACCGCTTACTAAACAATTCCATAGTGACTATTGAAATAAACATTCACTAAAAGATCAAATTTGAGCATGAGATGATGAACAAATAATTGATTTTGTGGCAAATGAAATAGATGTAGTTGTTATGCCATTTGGAACCATTCTAACATATCCTACTATTCTAAAATCACCTTTATTAAGCAAATGGTCCAATCAAAAATAAAGTTGCCATGCTAGACTTAAATGCAAAAAATGAGTGGACCATTACAAATATGTCACGAACTTGACATGTTCCCAAACTCAAGTTATTTTGTGCATTCAATTTAGTTTTATATTGAAATTGAAAAGTTCCATCAAAGAAAAATAGAGTAGAGATTCTTCATTTGCATCATGTCACAATATCCATATCCACGATACTCTTGTCAAGCACCATTAGATTTGGATTTATACTCACATGTGGAGAAAAGAAAGTTGAAGAGTATAAATGCAAAATTCCAGGCAAAGGTTGGATATTGGGCATCTACTAACCACTTGCAAGATTACAAGATATATGGGACAATGATCAAAATGTTTAAATCAAAGTTTCTAAGCAACTTGCAACAACCACTTGGAGACATCTTTTTAGTATAATGCTCAATATTATCCATGGCCAACAAACCTAACAAATATAAATTTTAGAACAGGATTTCATCAACAATGTGATTACTTTCTGGGGTTCAATGCACCCCAAAAATAAGTGATTCAATCTTAGAAAAGAATTGGCCAAGAAACGATGCAAATGCAGAGAATGATCCATATGAAGCACCAATACTTGCTTATAGCAAAGAAATGGACTGGCTAGTGGAGGCTAATATAAATAGTAGCAAGGTCAAAGAAGAAGACTATGAAACATGCCCAAATGGCAAAATGACAAAGTTGGATGACAAAGAAGAAAGCATAGTGCCCAAGACACCATGCCCAAAAGATGTCGCGATGGATGAAGAAGAGGAAAGCACAGAACCAACGACACTAAAGATAGAAACATGTTGTTATGATGTGAGTAGCACACATTAAAAAATTGGGTGTACCTAGTATGTCCGAAATAAAAACATACGATACCATTGATATTCATAAGATCTAGCAACATAACAATTTATAATTCAAAATGCATGGTTGTGGAAAACTCCATTTAGAAGTGAAACTGTGTAGATTAGGTTTAAGAGTTGTTCAGGAGTTGGGTTCTTTAAGCATTCGACATAGATCGACCTTCTCAAAGCCAGGGCTTGAAACATAACATAGTTTTTATTCAGTCAAAAATAATTTATGTGTGTTTTTAAATGTTTTTTAAAAGAAACAACAGATGTTTTAATCAAGCAAAAAACTCCGATCAAAGATAATTAATTTGTTGAAATAGTTCAAAGTATAGGGTTTAGATATCATTGGTTTAGTGGTAAAAAAATTTATAGAGTAGGATAGTGTTTTGTGTTCTTTGGATTGAATGTTAAAGGAATTTTTTAGTATTATTACATCTTATGCTCAAACTCACCCAATCAAGCGAAAATATGCATTCTATGATAGTAATACATTGATAGCAATGAGATGTTTATTCAGAGTTGGCACAAGATGTGGATGGGCTTGGAATTGTATGTGGTTTTGTTAGTAGATGTGATGGGTGTTGAACTATATGTAGTTTGTTGTTTGTAAAGCTACCTTGGATAAGAGATGTTTATCAACATGAATTTTTCATAACACAACCAAAACAAGCAAAAACATGTGAGTTATTGTTCAACGAACTTTGAATGAAAAAATAAAATTCAAGGCATAAAATTCACTTCAAGTTGGTTGGTTGGTTGGGAACATTATTAGGTCAAGGGTCCACGACCTAAATCAAAATACCAAAATGTAGATACCTATGAAAGAATATTGATATTGATTTCATGAAAAAAATGGAGCTCATGTTTTGATTGCATTTATGGTTTTTCTCAAGTAATGATTGAACATGATAAACTTAATTGATAAATGTGTTACATTGCAAGGGTCTGCCAATGGTTGTGACACTAGGAAAAGAAATGAAGATAAGTCATGGAATGGATAGTTGGAAAATATTAGCGAGGGAATCATTTGGAGAGGAGCAACCAAAGAAGAAGAGTATGAAGAGTTCTTCACCCCATTGGAACGCCTAGGAAAAAGTCCATCCTTTGGTTGAGATGAAAATACAATGTTGGATTTGAAAGAGCATGTTACAAGCAATTTCAACTTGTGGTCCCTTAGTGCAAATAGAATAAGGAAACATAAAAATGGGAAGGAGAAATAAATGCTAATAGAAGATGTGGAAATTCTTGTTTTAAGCAATGGAAAAGAGGAGGAAACCATTGAAAACGAAAGTCCAATTGTCACAAAAGTCGACATCCAGGAATCCAAAGCCAAAGTAATAATGTATTGAAACTAGCGTATGGGGGAAGCAAGAAACCATGTGTAAAAAACTGGTTAAAGTTGATTGTAAAGTAGGCTTTTCAAATGATGCTAGGAACCGTATGTTAGGAAGAAAATAATTTAACCTGATTGTGAGGACAATAAAGTCGTAACTAGAGGATTCCAATCTTTACTCGTGATCTTTGCAAATATCTTTGTCCCCAAGAAATTTTATTGTATAGTGCATTGTGGTGTTTCCATTGATTCAGATGGTTTATTATTAAAACACCATAAACATACCCAAAACTTACTTTTAATAAAACCGATAGTAGACTAATCTAGCAACTTGGATAGAACCATCTTAAACAACTGAATATTATTTGCAAAAAAATAGCCCTAGAAAAGTTCTTCATGTATGACTTATAATCAATTTGAATTAAGGAACAATGACAAGAATGGTGCAAATGAATTATTCTTTTGCTAATCAATAGATGAGAAGAATAGCTTGTTCATGAATTGGATTCTAGAAAACACATAATTACATACTCACTATTTCAAATGCCAAGAAAATATGATTTGTTTAAATCTCAATAGAGAGTATAGTTCATGTCAATTAAAATGTTCAATTTGCTTTAATTACAAAAACATGAATAAAATATCTTAAAATAAATTGATGTGGCCAATAATTGAATATAAATTATAGATTTCCCATTCCCTTTAGGAAGGGTTTATTAGTGGATATATTACGCAATGTAATATCAAGAAGATTTGAATGTATAGTGGATAAACCAAGATGGATGCCAAGGCACATAACAACTAAAAATCAACATAAAATTTAAAAAGAAGGGAACAATGAAAATATTGGTAACAAAAACCTAATGAACTTGAAATGATGTAAGGGTTTAGAGTGACACAAATAATCAAACAAAGATGCAAAAACAAATTAAAGTTTATATATACGAACAAAGAAAATAATCAAAATATTGGATGCAAGAATACTATATGGAATTACAAAATGCTTTGTAAATGAGGAGAGTACACCAAGTTGCAATGTGAATATACACAACAGAAGACCATGAAATTCACCATCTAATGAATTAATCCAAGTTTGTAACCAAGATATCACAAAGACATTGCAATTGCAAGGGGAAAGGAAATTTTTACATATTATAATTTAACAAGAGTTCTCCACCCAACCTTGGGATGACACACAAAATGCCATCCACCCATGAGCTCAACAAAACAATTCAAAAAACTAACAAACATAAATAAAAATGAAAATGGAAAATTGTCATGAATTTGAAACTTCCGCCTCTATGTCAATAAAGGCAACAAAATGAGGATCATAAGACGGTGATGAAACAACAATTGATGGTGAGGATTGCATGTTCGCCATAGCACTAGCTTGGGCTTCAACACAAGAAGGCAATATTGGACTAGTCAAAGGACTTCAGAGGAACCTAGGGTGTGCAAAAAATGGATTCTTTGAGGTTAATCTCTGCAAACAAACATGAAGTAAGTTTTTGTGATAGAAGTGGGAATTACTATGAAAGAATTGGAAGAATTGCAATTAGGAACCTTACTCACAATCCAAAATAATTTTGCATTTCTTCTTAATAGGGGAGTCTTCATATGGGTCGGCAGCAAAAGTGTTTGTGAGTGGTAGTGGAGGAAATGAGGAGAAAATTGTGAGAACCTCCTGGAACAAGAGCTCTTTTGGCTCAAGGGCAAGAATGTTAAGGTTAAGCCCTTGACATGCCCAAATGTTATTACCTATAGAACATATAAGAAGAAGATATGTTATTTTCGACTCAATTGTAAAGTCTATTCAAATGTAAAAAAGGAGATTGGTTTATAATGACGTGGTTTGCAATTGAGGTTGACAACAAGGGCTCTAGGCCCCATGCATGCCTTGATGAATGCTTGCATCATCTTAAGGTCAATCTTTCTTATGGTTTTGAATGGTTTCCCCAAGCTTGATCTAGACATACTTGTGAGGCCTATGAAATTGTATAAGACATCTTTAGAGGCTATGTTGATTCCCTTGGTTGTGGAATCAAGCGAAAGGGGATGGAAACAAGATTGTGGGTTGGTCCCCATATTAGGATTCGGGACCTTGACCAACTACAATGTAGCCTTGTGCACAAAAGTCTAAAGGAAAACCCAAGTGTTACCATATTTGAATGAAAAGAAAGAAATGAAACAAAAGTAAGCACAAAAAAAATCAATACCTTCGACATGTGGTCCTTGCTACTTGTCTATTGAAGACTATTTATTATAATCCACTTCATGCAAATCTTCAAAAAATAGCTCTCCAAGAAAGATCGGATCTCCTTCAACACACACAAGTCATCAACATGGAAAAAAACATTGCTCCATTCTTAGATAAGAATTTGTCAGAAAACAGAATAATAAAATCAATAAAGTTGTTGACATTCTAATTCTAGGATGGGATAAAGAATGTCGGGTCAGAGAAATAAGGCACCAGGAAATTGCTTGGGATGGCTATAATCACAAGATCCATTTTCTTTTTTGGGGAGATCTGCAGAGACACAATTCAAAAAATCAAACAATGTTGATGAAACTTTAAGAAATGAAAGTAGAAGAGGAGGTTCCTAGGTGGACTCCTCACCAAACTTCGGCATCGAAGTTTGGTGAAAGGATAATACATGGAATTCTCACCAAACTTTGACACCAAAGTTTGGTGAGGGGATCCTATGTGGATTCCTCACCAAACTTTGGTGCCGAAGTTTGGTGAGTAGTTCCAAAATGGGAAAACCACCAAACTCCAACATTGAAGTTTGGTGAGTGTATCGAACATGGAGATGTCACCAAACTTTGGTATCAAAGCTTGGTGATGGGTGCAATTCGGAAGGCAAAATGTTTAGCACTCAAGAAAGTTTGGTGCAAAAATTGTGGAATGTTTATTGTGTTGACCAAAATTCGACACCAAATTTTGAATGACCCAACATTTCCAAAAAAGAATTCTAACATCAATTCTACAAGTTTCACAAATATTCCATGAACTTGTGGAAACTAAAGGAAATGGGGTAATTAACTTACAGTGGTAATGAAGTCATCAAGTTGTGTAAATTCCTCGAACTAACACCCAAGCTCCAACCTAGACATTAAGATGGAAGGCCAGGATAGGTTGAGTAGCTTCACATTACTCTGCAAACTCCTTGTTAAGTGTATCCTATTGGAGGTGGAAGAACCCGCTTATGTGATCTTTGTGAAACATCCACACCAAGGTTCCGATTCTGATATTGTTGGGAAGGAATGCCTTGGAAACCTTTAGATCCAGCTTCCCCACCAAGAAACACGTTAAGTTGTCTCACTTGAGCATCAACTAGTGACTCAAATGGGAGAATGTCCTCTTTCTCCCTATCTTCATGATGTTCTAAAACCCTTGAGTCTTTTCCTTCAAAATTGGAGTTTGAAACTTTTCCCTTGCTTTTATCCTTTGCTCCATCCTAGATTTTCTTCTTGTCACTTGCCCTTGCCTCCATCTCAGAAAATGCAAGGCACTCAATATAACCAAGGTCAAGTTTCTTTCAAAGCTCATGCTCAGAAGGAGGTGTGTTGTTCTTTGCGTCAACTAGAAGTTACTCATACTTCCACTTTTCCCTATTTTATTATTGAGGTCTTGAGTTTGGGCATATCCCCTTGCATTATTAGAGGCACATGGTGATGATAAATTGCTTGTAATCACATTGATTGGTCATTTCCATAACATTATCTCTTCAAACCCAATTTTGAGTTGCTTTGTGTTAACACACTAACAAAAATGAATTTATTGCCCAGCCTTGGTTTTTGAGTTTAATTATGTTGTTTGTGGTGGATTTTTTTTGTATTTTCATGTGTTTTTTCAATGTAAGCTTGAAGCTTAGGGCCCAAATGTTTCAAATTTTGTTTGGTTTTTGGGGTTGTGGGAACCATGGGAAGAGAGCTAAATTTTTTTTCATATTTATAAAAAAATGTGTTCTTCTTTGTGTTTCGCAAGTGTTTCCGCTTTATGTTCAAATTTATTTATTTTTCAATGCGCTTTTGTTGGCGAAAAAAAATCTATTTTGCCATCATCAATATCTTTTACCACAATATTGTTGATTTTCAGGTTCATATTCAAAATGGAAAAAATTATCCATTGACTATGAAAGACTTTTCTACATCTACGAAGACTTTTTGGAAGGAAAGCTATATGACCTGCAATTGCTATGGCATAACCTCCTTTGGCTAAATTCAAAAGAAAACCTTTAACCAAATTATGGTCACTTTGCCAAATTTTGGTTAGTTTAGTCCAAATTAGTTTACTTTTACATTTCCCCTCTAATGGTTTTGGCAAAAGCATCTTTAGTTCACCAAACACTTCATCATCTTCAATTCCCAAAATAAACCTTGCTTGCTTAGTGATTGGCACTTTCTTTAGCTTGTGTTGGAAACAAATTATTATAATCTTCAATCATGTATCCACTAATTGTCAATAAGCTTGTGATTGTTTGGAAAGGTCATCATAAATAATTAGAGTATGTTGTTTATGATACATAAATTATTCCGCCAAAAAAACTCCCGTGTAGGGAGCAAGATACTATAATGTAAAAGGAAAATTTGCAATTTCAGCTACCACAATTATATATTCCAATGCGCTGCACTCCTTGAAAGTATTAACTACCTGAACCACAAATGAAGCTTTTTGACCAATAGCTACATAAATGCATATAACATTTTGACCTTTTTGATTTAGAATAATATATGTAGCTACCACTATTTTACTAGTCCGTCGATTTCCAATAATTAATTCCCATTGACCACACCCAATAGGAATCATAAAATCAATAGCAATAAGCCCTATTTGCATAGGTTCATATACAAAATGTCTCGAAGTAATACCAGGAGCTGAGGATTCAATCAATCTGAATTCCAAAGCTGAGATCTAACCCTTACCATCATTAGGTTGAGCCAAGGCGTTTACAACACGACCCAAATAAGCATCACTTATTGGAATATGAGTAATTTTACCCATTGCTTTTATATAATTACCTTCTTGAATGGTCAAGCCATCACACATTAAAAGGACTTTGACATTATTTGATTTTAAATTCAGGTAATCCATGTACCATAAACAATCCTAAAGATGGGAGGTTCTCTAATTTCTAAGTAAGTTTTTTCGGTACATAGTGTTATCTGACTTGGGATCCCTCCAAATTTTCAGGAGCGTTAGAATCTCACAAATATCACATCCCTTGAAGGAGCAAAAAACTAAAATACTTAGGAGAATCAAGAAAGGATGTTAGATTTAGATTATGCAATGGAACAGATAATAGATCAAGTATGAGTAAAAAGTGCATTCACCTGTAAAGAACTATTTTCAAAGCTTCATTCCCACCAATTTGTTGCTCCCAAGCCTTACTTCATCGAATTCCATCCTTTGACTTGAACTCTTTAAAGAATGTAGTCTCCCATGTTGTAAGCCTCCATTCCTTTATGTAGTCCGACAAGGAAAATAAGTTGCTTGTATCTCCAACAAACAAGGCAAGATCCATGATTATCAATGCATACAACTTTTGAACTTCAACTTCAAGTTACATAAGAGTAGACTTCAATTGTAAATCCTTCAAATTTTGCTAAAAATTTGCAATTGAAAAAATGTAGGATCTGTAGAAAGAGGTACTTGAGACAAAAGGTGGCCTTGTGGAGCCACTTGTCAAACATAAAGTTAGAAAATCCTTGTTTTGGGAATTTTTTAGCTTCCCTAAACACATTGGACTTGTTCCACTGCATGAGCCACAAAACCTCTTGCTCATTGGAGATGGCTAATGAAGCCAACATTTGCGATTTCTTTGTTAGCATATTTGGTTCAAAGTTCATATCACAATGAATTTGAATTTGTTAAAGTGCTACTAGGAACCATGGTCCTAGCCACTGTGCATTCCACTCATTTTGAAATGGATTAGACCAATTCCATTATAATGACATTTTATCCAACTTAATGGAATTAGCCAGTGAACGGGGTTGTGTGGCAATGACTAATGGAATCCTAGTGGAATCCTAGTGGATTAGTTTACTATAATGGCATGTACTATACCCAAGACAACAATGATTGGATTAACCCATGTGATCCTTAAATGAAATATGTTGCAACCCTAACATTGGGTTCGCGACTAAGTGTGAAGTGCAAGGGCCCATGGGTCCGAAAGTGTGTTTAGGTGTGAAACACACTTTCACAAATGGGGAAGAGTGCAAGGGATAAAGCCCAATGACTCACAAATGCACTCCTAGTTTGGGAGTTGCACTTTTGTGGGAGTTGTGAATGTTCAGAGCCTTGGTTGAAAGGGCAAACCAACACCAAATTAGGCTCCCAAGGGATCATTATAAATGTCTTGAATCATAGATGATTAAAGTGCCTTCGCAGTGTTCATTTAGACTTGATTAGCATGAGTTATAATCAAAAGAAAGGGATTTGGGAATTTGATTCCCAACCACAAATCCCTAGAAAGCAAGGGTTAAATGAAGTTTGATAGGGGTGTATTTATACACCGTTGGAAAGATCTTTTTGAGTGTTATAAGATATTTTCCTCACATTTTCACAACAAACTTGATTTGAGAAAGATATGAATGGCCAAAATTTTGGGACAACAAAAGCCCAAATTTTTGGATTCTCAAGGAAAAGTGACATTTGGATGTAATCTTTGTGGAGGGGCACATAGTATATTATAGGGAGGGGAGTGGTGCCTTCTCCCAAAGGTTGCAGGCCGTGTAAAACTTGTGCTTGAGGTTGTCATTATTAAATCCACCACACCACTTCCATTCAACTTGCAATAACCACCCTCTTTCTTAGTTGTGCAGGTTGATCTCATCTTGAACTTTCACATGTGAGTTCATCCTAGTCCCCATCTTGGAGCTCTAGCACACCCTTCTTACCCCCCAAAGTGTTGTGAACTAAGGAGCTCACCCCAATTCTTTCATCTTTCATTGTTTTCACCTTTGGATTCGCATATGGATCTTTCAAGGAATTTGGGGGTGCGTCAAAATACATATTGATGTTTTGGTTCATACATAATGATTTTCTTTTCAATACTTGACCCATTGTTCTAATGGGTATATCAAATGATATTTTTAAATGGTTGTGCATTAATTTTTATGTCATGGGTCCATAGTGATATTCTAGTGATTAGCCATGTTAGTGATTCCAAAAAGTTTCAATGTGTAGCACACCATATTACACACATGACTAATGATAACTTCTATTAACATTTTTTCCAACTTGCTAAATTAACATATTACTTGAATCACACTTCAATTCTAAACACTAGTTTGCATTAACATTCATTGACATTGTAGGGTGCAATACTAGTGGCTATGTTCACTATAATTGGGTGGTGGGATTGATCATCGTATTCCATGTCATTACATCTATTAATGACTTGGAGGTCATTTATATCAAAGTTCACCATAATCCAAATATTCCAATTACCATTTTTCTTGTGTCTAATCATAGTCATGCATCGCATTGGAATTCACAAAGCTTGGATCCCTAAAAGTTGTGTCATTTTGGCACATGTCACTTTATTTTTCCCATGAATAGTTTTGGTCATTCACATAGCTAAATGGTCCATACATTACCTTTGGTAAAGGTTATAATCTATCCTAGTCATCAAACATTATAATGTCATTCATATCATGTTAAAACTTACATGTCACTAAGTCATATTAAAGCTTATTCTTTAAGATTCAAGTCATTGCCCCATACATGCACATGTCCACATCTAATCCACAAACAATATTGGTCACTATGGCACATGTCACTTTATTCTTTTTCACTTGAGCATGGTCATCCACATAACAAGGTGGTCCATACACCACCCTCATTAAATCGACAATCTACCCTAGCTAGTCACTAAGCATTATATGTCATTGATTTCATATTGCTACTTGGCCTATGTAGACCACTAAATCATAATTAAGGCCTAATAACTTGAGTTAATTTGATGTGATGTGTCACTTACATGCATTTTTGGAATAAGTTGCCATGGTGCTAATTTTTCTTGGCCCCTTTACTTTGAACCGCCTCCTCCTCCCCCTCCCTCTCCTCATTCAATCATGGTTTATATACATTAGCCCTTGTAAAATACAACACAAATACCTATGTCATTACAACCAATTCAACCATTAAGATCTATGCCATTAAGGATGGTTTCATTGACATTTATGTCATTGGTGGCCTATGTCACTCATTAGGACTTGGGTCTATCACTACGACCTTTCTCATTAAAGAGTCATATGTCACTAATCACTATGCCATGAAAGCTTATATCACTCACTGGAATTTGGGTCTATCATTATGACCTATTTCATTAAGGAATCATATGTCATTAATCACTATGCCATAAAGCCTATGTCACTCACTATGACTTGGGTTTGTCATTACGACCTATGTCACTAATCATTATGCCATGAACGCCTATGTCACTTACTAGAACTTGGGTCTGTCACTACAACCTATGTCACTAAGGAGTCATATGTCATTAATCATTATGCCATGAAGGCCTATGTCACCAAGGTTTGTTTCAATTCAAACTCAGTGTATTATGTCAATAGGACATATGCCACTAAGGCCCATGTTAAGGCCTATGTCACTCAAGTTTATAATATCACTAAGGTTGTTCTCATTTTGGTTTGATGTAAATGTCATTAAGGCTTCTGTATGTCACTAAGGTTTGTGTGAATTAGGCCTATTTCATTGAGTTTTATGTCATTTAAAACATGTTCCTTGTCACTAGGGCTTGCATCACTTGGACTTGGTGTTAGTTTATGCCTAAATCATCTACCACAATGATTGTATTTAAAATTAAGTTTGCAAAAACCATTAAATTAAAACATGCACACGAAGGTTTGAAAGATGGTACTTGTGTTGCTGGCTTTTGCACATCCTTGTCCTTTTCCTCCACCTTATGTGTAATTCTTTCGAGCTCCTATCAATCACAATATAAGGATTTGTTTCATGATTACACACAACAAAACATGTCATACCCAATTACTTGAAATGAAGATTCACCTTTTGTCTTGACAACTTTATATTATATATTTATGGGAGTGCAACAATAAGATAATAATTTGTAGCATACAACACCCAAGCTAGGTGATATGTGTAGATCCATGAAGTAGGTTAATGGTGTGCATCACAAATGATATTAGTTCCCATAATTGGGCATGAACAACTTGCATACACATTCAATTTCTCTATTGGCATTTGGAGTCCTCCAATAGTGAACATTTGCATATAGGTCAACCAAGCTACTTGCAACAAAGACACATGAATCTTATCCATAATTATCAATGGTTTTCTCATAAACATACTTGCCTTGATCTTGAACTAATGCATTTAGTGCCCACCCCCATAACAATAACAATGTTGGGATGCATACATTTGTACATGGTGAGAAATCAAACCCAAAAATTACATTAGAATTTAAACAGACAAAACTTGGCACCTCAAGAAATGTGGGAAAACAAAAATGTTTAATCATTTGTAACTTGCAAAAGGTTTAAAACTTTGCAAGATCTTTGTTTTATATCTCTTTCAAGCACATTTTCTGTCATGTACACATAATGGAACAAAATAGTTCATTTTACCTTCAAAATCAAAAGCTAAAAACAATGACAACAATCTTGTATTTCCTTATCCAAAGATAAGTTTTTGAACCAAAAAAATGGGTAATCATTTTGCCACATTTTCTTGCTACCACATTTTGCATAGAACTCAAACAAGCTACATCCAACAAAGAAATTTGAATCCCATCCATTTTCAATGGTTTGGAAAGTTGTTCAAACATACCTATTTTGATATTCAAATGCATCTAAGCTGACACATGCATTCAACACCTCCATGGCAGTAAGAAGGTTGGATTTCACACATTTGTATGTGGTGAAAAATTAGACTTAAAAACTACACCACAATTCAAAACAATAAGCTTTGAGTACTCAAAGAAACTTAGAATGTTGAAAAGATACAATATGAAAAGGTAATAGCTTGAAAAAATAGTGAAAAAACTTCAAGAAAATGCGAAAAAAAATATTTAAAAAAAACTTCAATGAAACACCAAAATTCAATTCATATTTCTTTCAAGCACATTCTTTATTGTGTACACATAATATAACAAAACAACTCAATTCACTTTCAAAATCAGAATTGAAAACAATGACAACAATGTTGTATTTCTTCATCCAAAGATATGGATTTGAGCCAAAAATGATGGATAATCACTTTGCCATGTTTTCTTGTTCCCACATTTTGCATAAAATTCAAACAAGCTACATCCAACAAAGAAATGTGAATCCCATCCATTTTCAATGGTTTGGAGAGTTGTTCAAACATACCTATTTTAATCTACAAGTGCATCTAAGTTGACACACACATTCAACACCTCTATGATAGCAAGAAAGTTAGATTTCACACATTTGTATGTGATGAAAAATTAGACTTAAAAACTAAATTAGAATTCAAAACAACAAGCTTTTAGTACTTAAAAAAATGTACAACATTGAAAAAATACAATATGAAAAGGTAATAGCTTGAAAAAAGAATGGAAAAACTTCAAGAAAACACTAACAAGAATATTTTTAAAAAGCTTCAATGAAACACCAAAACTCAATTCATATTTCTTTCATTCACATTCTTTCTCATGTACACATAATGGAATTAAATAGTTCATTTCACCTTCAAAATCAAGCTGAAAATAATCGCAACAATGTTGTATTTCCTCATTGAAAGATAAGTTTTTGATCCAAAAACAATGAGTAATTCATTTGCCACATTTGCTTGCTGCCACATTTTGCATATAAATCAAACAAGATACAACCAACAAAGAAATATGAATCCCATCCATTTGCAATGGTTTGGAGAATTGTTCAAACATACATGTCTTGATCTTCAAATGCATCTAAGTTGACCCATGCATTCCACACTTCCATGGCAACAAGAAAATTGAGTTCACACACATCTGTATGCGGTGAAAAATTAGACTTGAAAACTAAATCAAAGTTCAAAACATCAAACTTTGACTACTCACAAAAAATTAGAACATTGAAAAGGTACGATATATGAAAAGGCAATAGTTTGAAAAAACAAGTGGAAAAGCTTTAAGGATATAACAACAAAAATATATAAAAAAAGCTTCAATGAAATACAAAAACCCAATTTTATGGGGTGATACCAAGAGGAAGCACAAAATTGGAACGAAGTTATGGAGGGAAAAACTAAATTTGAATTCATGTATTAAGTATAGCATTTCAAGTGTGTATTAATATATGGTATATGCTTTTACCTAAATAATACATTAGATATATAGTATTTTGTATTATTCAAACATTTGTATATTTGAAACACTAGATAAGTATCAATAGTTATATATAGTTTGTACATAGTATATAAATACCTTTACTTGTATACCTATTATAAAAGTTAAAATACAATGCATATAATTATAATGTTTCAAACATAATAGTATTGTTCTAAATATATTTGGCATATTAGTGTACTTGAAACATAATACCTCATCTATGAAACAATATATTTTGTATACTAAGTACTAGGTATACTAATATAAATGAAATAACATACCTTGTACAATGTGAGTTCAAATTCATTTTCCAAAACTTCCTTCCAACTTTGTGCCTCCTTTTGGCCACAACACATAGAATTGAATTTTGGTGTTTCATTGAAGCTCTTTTAAAATATTTTTGTTGTTACTTTCTTGAAGCTTTTCCATTTGGTTTTTCAAGCTATTGCCTTTTCATATTGTACATTTTCAATGTTTTAAATTTTTTTGAGTATTCAAGTTTGTTGTTTTGAACTTTGATTTAGTTTTTAGGTCTAGTTTTTCACCACATATAGATTTGTGAAGCCTGACTTTCTTGTTGCCATGGAGGTGTGGAAAGCATGGGTCAACTTAAATGCACTCGAAGATTAAGACATGTATGTTTGGACAACTTTCCAAACTATTGAAAATGGATGGGACTCAAATTTCTTTGTTGGTTGTAGCTTGTTTGGTTTATATGCAAAATGTGGTAGCAAGCAAACGTGGCAAACTAATTACCCATTGTCTTTGGATCAAAAAGTATCTTTGGATGAAGAAATACAACATTATTGTGATTATTTTCAGCCTGATTTTAAAGTTGAAATGCGTTGTTTAGTTACATTATGTGTACATGAGAGAAAATGTGCTTGAAAAAAATATGAATTGAGTTTGGATGTTTCATTGAAACTTTTAAAAATATTCTTGTTAATGTTTTCTTGAAATTTTTCCATTGTTTTTTCAAGCCATTTCCTTTTTATATTGTACATTTTCAATGTTCTAAATTTTTTTGAGTACTCAAAGTTTGCTATTTGAACTTTGATTTAATTTTTAGGTCTAATTTTTCACCTCATACAAATGTGTGAAATCCAACTTTCTTGCTGCCATGAAGGTGTGGAAAGTGTGGGTCAATTTAAATGCACTTGAAAATCAAGACATGTATGTTTGAACAATTCTCCAAACCATTGAAAGTGGATGGGATTCACATTTCTTTGTTGGATATAGCTTGTTTGAATTCTATGCAAAATGTGGCAGCAAGCAAACATGGCAAATTGATTACCCATTGTCTTTGGATCAAAAACGTATATTTGGATGAAGAAATACAACATTGTTGTGATTATTTTCAACTCTACTTTTGAAGGTGAGCTATTTAGTTCTATTATGTGTACATGAAAGAGAACGTACTTGAAAGAAATATGAGTTGAATTTTGATGTTTCATTGAAACCTTTTTTTAATATTCTTGTTGGTGTTTTTTTGAAGTTTCTCCATTGTTTTTTCAAGCTATTGCCTTTTCATATTATACATTTTCAATGTTCTAATTTTTTTTGAGTACTCAAAGTTTGTTGTTTTGAACTTTGATTTGGTTTTTAGGTTTGATTTTTCACCACATATAGATGTGTGAAACCCAACTTTCTTGCTGCCATGGAGTGGTGGAAAACATAGGTCAACTTCAATGCACTTGAAAATCAAAACAAATATGTTTGAACAATTTTCCAAACCATTGAAAATGGATGGGATTCAAATTTCTTTGTTGGATGTAGCTTGTTTGATTTCTATGCAAAATGTAGCAACAAGAAAATTGGAAAAATGATTATTCAATCTTGTGTACCATCTCCAAAAATATGGGTTTTGTGGGAAATTGTGGTGAAAATCTTGTCTCTGATTGTCAATGGTTGTGTTTTGAACCAAAGTTGAGGACATTGGTTCCTTTTGGATGCCTTGTAGTATGTTATATAAACTTGTCAGGACATTAAAAAAGAATTGACATTCCAACCTATTCCTTATAGCCATGTGGAAGAGGATTTTTTTAATCATGAATTAAAAGAGCTCGTGGTCTACATGAAGCGATAGATTTTTGGAGGTTTTATGCCATTTATTTCTTTTATGCATGCATTTGATAGGAAAAAGGTGCCATAATATGTTGGCTTTTATGTTTGATTTAAGGTTTAATAACATGCGGTTGGTTATTGCATTTATAGGTTGTGAAAATGTTGCTATTATTGTTACTAAATATGATCAAGAGCTCTTGTAGCCTTTATTGACATAAATAACCAAGTTGCTAATGTTTGCTAATAAAAAATCTGCAATATCAAGGCAATGTTGAAGATCTTTTTCAAACCACATCAACAAATGGAAACACTTATTGGGACCTTATGTTAAGAGAGCTTGTTGGACTCCATCAATATTCGATTGATGTTGAAAACAACAAATGTGCCTTATCTTGGTGGCACAAAGAACAAAACAAGTTTCCAATTGTTGTTATATTGGCACAACATATATTTGAATTCCATGCTAATCAAATAGAAAAAAAACACAATTTATTTTTTCTATTGCTAGAATTTTGATTGCACTTCAAAGATGTCATCTTCAAACGGAAAATATGGACAAGTTGATATTTGTTCACAAAAACTAGCAATTTGATATGTGGATTGGTTGTTTGAAATCCATTGATGTTGCATTTGCATGTGAGGCAAAATTTGATTTGATGGTAGAATTGGAAGTTGAATTTGAAAATCAAGTCAACAATGAATTTTTTTTGGATTTGGATGATTCTTCTTAATTCCACACATTTCCCATGTGGAGGTGGTTTGTTCATGTTTTGTGTTAGGTTGAAAATGATGAATGGAAACATTTGTCATGTGGTGGGTTTTGGGCAACTCTTTTATGATTCCATTCCACTATGTGGATGCTTCATAATTGTTTGAAATTTGTAATGGCAATTGTGTCCTAAGTGTCTCTTGTTTTTGTTTTTTCTATTTTTGTGTCTTTTATCTTTGTGTCTTAAGTGTTTTCTATCTTTGTGTTTTCAATGTCCTATGTATCTTATATCTTTGTGTCTTTAATGTCCTAAGTGTCTTTTGTCTTTGTGTCTAATGTTTTGCGTCTTTATGTCGATAAATTTTTTGTGTCTTGTGTCTTTAATGCTTATGTTTTCAATGTCTTTGAATTTTCAATTAATCAATTTTAGTGCCAATTGTGTCCTTAGTTAATGTCTTTAGTGGAAGTTGTTATTTGTGTCTTCAATGTTTGAAATTTTGTGTTTTCCAACGTCTTCAATGTGTAATGTCTTTTACGGGTTGTTTGTGTGTGATGTTTTGTGTATGTCTAATGTGTGTCTTTGTTTTTTATGTTTCCAATCTATAGTCTACATGTGTGTCGAGTTGAAGGTTGGATGGATGATGGAATGGGAAGGTTTAGAAGACTTGCCTAAAACTTAAAACCACCAAACCTGATTTTTGTAAAAAAAACCTTCACATTTTAAGTCACATATTATATAAATTTTTGAAGTTAACCAATAGTTGGATTGTAATTTTTTTAGCTTCAATGGCAACCATGACAATCACCTCATTGAGGTGTGGTTTTGCACTTTGATTCAAGACTATTTGTCAAAGCCTTAAAGACCTGGCCTTATAGAACATTAATAAAGACATGACATGTACAATTTTTAAAGGGGTCTTCCAAAGCCCCTAATAAAGAACCTATTTGTACACGTTTGGGTTTCTATTAAAAAGCTGGGCCTTATGCCCCACTAATCACATACCCTACCCCTGCCCCCATCTCATAATCACCCCTCTATGGATTTCCAAGATGTGAACCTGGGCAAAAAATTTAAATCTCCTAGAAATAAAAGAACTCGATCCAGGCGGTTCTTTGAATTTTTTATTTTCAAATAGCCAGACCCAACTATTACCCAAAAAAAAACAAATACCCACCTCACCCTGGTAATTACTAGGTAGGTAGCAAAAGAAAGCAAATGAGCTATTCACCATGGGTAGCAGGGGAACTGGAACCCAGCAGAAAATTCTTTCTGATCTCGTTCCATCCATCCTTCATGATACCGAGTGGGTGCTGGCCCATTTGTTCCTGTAAATAAGACTTTGTTTCTTTTGTGCAGGTGGGGGTGAGGTGATGGTCTGGGTGGACACAACAACTTTGGCTGTGAACAACAAATTGATAAATGGTACAAATTCTCAACCGCATGGCAGCATAATGCACCATTGAATCAGGTTGTGCTCCTAATGTTGGTTTTGATCTAGATTGGAGGACCGGAAGGAAGGATTACCCTATCCTTTTCCTTATCCATTGATGGAGGTTGTCAAATACACCCGCACATACAGCCACACACATTCATGGCTTCTTTTGGTTTGTTTGATCAATGAGGCCTCCTAAAACATGGGCTTTGTAATGCTTTTAAAAGACCCTGCTCGACATTGTATTGCAAAAAGCCCTTGTCCACAACAGCCTATATTAAGGAAAGCCATTATCAGGGATCAAGATATGATGATGTGTCTACCAACCTGACTGCCTTTGCGCCATTTGGCTATTCCTCATGAGCACCATGTGGTTTGATTTTCTGGATAAAAACAAGTTTTGTCTTTGGTACCCCAAAGGTGGCCGCAGTTGTTGCTGTGCTCTCTGTGTTTGTTTATGTTGATGATGTGAAAAAGAGCGGTGGGTGTGCGGGTGGATCTCCCAGTGGACTAGTGGGCCATTCGTCGTAACTCAAGTTTCCCATTTTAGCAAAGATGAACCATATGACCAAGTTCATGAAACACTAGAGCCATATGACGTAGTTCATGAAACACTAGAGCACTTTTCGATTAAAACCTGCATGGAAATATATCCAAAGGAGATCCAAAGTAAAAAATAAGTTAAGTGACTAGGCGATTTGTCTTCCCCCACCCCCGGCCAATTTTTAAATTGTCCTCCCCATTCCACCCCTTTTCCCTCAAAAGTTGCTCAAATAATTTGTAGCAGTGTTACTTTTACTGGAAAGTTTTCGCCAAAAAGAGAAATTAAAAATTAGTAATTTTGGTAAGTTTTCAGTTGCCAAAAGTGAGAGCGGGGGGAAAGAAAAAATTGCCAGATATGTATACTACGTTTTCATTTTGTAGCCAAAAATATGTAAGGATGATTAAAGATTAGTACTTTCTTTCTGGTTTATAGCCAGATTTGGCTAAGTCTTCCTAGGGATGATGGCCACTTTTCTACATGTTCTTATGGATGATAGTACAAACAAAAAACACTGATTTGTAGGGGCTCATTGGAGACACAAAGTTCAAATTCCAAAGGGCTATTGGAAGTAGGACAGACTTCCAGCAAAAGCACCAAATGGCCAATCATTGTCACAAGCCTTAACCAGCACCTACAAAGGTACCTTTGCCTTCTTGAGTGGGGCCTCTAAGTAATTCTATTTTAACTGGGGAACTGTCAAAAAACAAAACAAATTTTTGTTTTGGGGCACAAATGAAGAACTTCATTGTGAAAAAACCGAACACAACAGACCCCAGCAACAGGGGAGCGCAGCACCGTGCTTAAGACAACAACCCAGCTAATAAATCCTCTCTTGGGCCAGTTATGGCACCACCTAAAAAACCTACCAACTTCAGTGCACATAACCTAATGTCATCCCCAAATTCTATCAAATCCCTTGAAAATTGCTTCTGTTCAACAATCAGACATTTCACCATCAGTCTTCCCACATCTATCTCACATTGCTCTCCCCTATTCAATCAAAGCTTCCCACACAATTCCCTAGAGCTTATGAGCATGCCACTGGAAATTTTTAAACACCTTGTTGTTCCTCTCAATTTATAGGGTCCATAACATGAATGCAAGGCTGCTAGCTAATACTAGAGGCTTTCCACACACTAAAACCTCCTAGGAACTTTGGTGACAAATATATTGTGTTTCCATTGCATAGGAGTTACAGCCCTATCAGAGGCATTTCCATACACAAGTCAATTAAGAATTCCCCACACAAACTCCCAAGCATTCTACACATACTCACATTCTCAAAATCTGCGAATGATGGATTCGACCTCCCTTTCACAAAGTGGGCATACTTGATTTATTGAATCATGCACTCTTGCACAGTCACTGCTTTGTTCCATCCGATCCACGTACAATGGGCCTCCTTCTTGCTCCAGTGTTTGTTCCAGGCAAGCCCCAGCTTTACCCTACACAGAATAACCCAGCAACACCACTTTTGAAAAGACAAAGAAAGAAAATATCCTGATTGGGACACTTGACCAAGGGGACATATAAAAAGACTTTACTATTATTACCCTACTCAAAAATGCACAACTCCCCTTCTTTGACTAGAATCACTCTTACTTTGAGTACAATGGAAAAACAACCAATGTTCTAGGAATAGCTTTTCCTAAGTCATTAAAGAGTGTCCAAACATAGCTGAATAGCTAACCACACATATGGCACCATATTGATGGTGTACATATATTGTTGATTCTAGTAATTAGTGAGCGGGTGCAACCCAAGGTTTTAAAAATTATGTTGAAGGAGCCACTTTCATTGGACCATAATCAGAAATTTTGAAACTGAGCACCTATTAGAAGCATCTGTGTGACCCTCCACTCCCCCAAATAGAAGCAAAGTGACTACAGTTCAACTCAGCATTTTAATTTATATATATATGACAATTTAACGTTAGCCAAAGCATCTGGGATAAAATGAGGAGAAATACATCACCAAAAGAGAAGAGCACTGCCTCCAAATGTAGTTAACTCCAAATTTAGAAAGTATCTTCTTAACTGGCCAACTAGCCTACAGTGTTTTGGTTTTTTCTTAAATTTCGTGATGAAGCCAGGGTGATGAGCACCACCCCTAAGCAGATTCAGACAGATTTCGCCAGGTTGACAACATTATTTCAAGGAACTCTTTAAAACGGTAGCCAGTAGACATAAATGTGGCGACGTCCTCCTAAAAACAACAGTTTTCTGTCCCTTTTAGGGCGATTAACCCCCTCTTTTTTCCGTTTGTAATGGTAGCTACCCTTTCAGAAAAGTAGATATCTGGCGATAATTCGCCAGCAAAAAAAAAAACACTACCTGAAACTGGGGCTCATGCAAACCTGCGTAGACAGAAGAGCCCAACCACCACCTCAGGAAAAAGATTTTGTCCTTTTTTTCTAGTGTAAACTTGGACTAATCTTACATTTTTTGGGGGAAATTTTTTCCATATCAAAAAATTGAAAATAAAATTCTGGTCTTGGAGGTTCCCAACCAGGTAAGTCAAAATAGTGTACTAAAAGTGGTTTAGTAGGCTTTTTTTATTAGTTCACTGTTTTGATTATTTAGTTGTAAAATAAGGCCTTAGAATTTTTGGAACCCTGCTGTATATTGGTGACATGCCAGAACCTCCTACCCTCTATATCTAATGATTTAAAACCCTTAAAAAAATTCCCTCCAGCAACTTTGGGCCATTTTTTCAATAACAAATATGTGTAAGAATGGCAGCCCTTTTCTTGAATTCAAAAAAAAATTCAAAAAAAGAAAAAGAAAAACCACCAATCCAGAAAGGAAATGGAGAAGCATGAAGAGAGGACTAACATCCAAAGCCGAGACAACGCCCAAAAGTCAAAAAAAGGAAAAGGAGCCTGCCCGAATCGAGATCCCCAAGCCCAGGTCCTAAACCCCTCACCAGTAGCATGAGGGGAATCAGACAAAGAGAGGGGAATTTGTTTTTTAATTACTTTTTTAAATTTAGGGTTTGGTTGTGTCTACTTGCCGCGTGTAAGTAGTAACAGAATTGCATGGTCTACAAATGAAACGCCCGCAAAACTAGCTCGGCACTGGCAGTAGCAGCCGCACAGCCAGCCAAGTGGAAAAAGGGGGATGGAATTGAGCCCCAAAAAGAGTTGTTCTTTGATATATAGGGACGAATCATGAAGGCACAAGTGGCCCGCAAAACTAGTGCGGCACCGACAGTCCTCGTCAGCCGGTGGCTATTCAAGGCCTGAAAATTAGGACCCTAATTTTCAGGTACAGCCGCTGATCAAAAGAGTGAGTCAGAGTCCCAGCGGCGGGGGTTTTTTTTCCCCCCCCCAATTTTGTGATGTAGCCAAACTGGCGATCGTCCACAAGAAGATTCGCGAAAGTTTCCTATGGAACAAAAATGAAAATATAAAAATATTTAAATACTTTTTATTTTAACTACACACTGGAACTTGTTGTCGAAATTTAGATTTATTTTTTTTAGAAATCTGGAGAATTAGGGTTTTTTTCAACAAATATATTTGTATGTGTCCAAATCCATTTTTCAAGTAAAAAAAAGTTGAAAATTCACCACAAAAACAAAAAGAAAACACACACACACACACAAACCCACAATCTCCCTCAGTAACAGGAGTAGTCTTTCTAAGATTTTTTTATGCAACCTAAGTGGTGTTCATCCATAGGAGTATTTAGCCAAATCTGGTCATAAACCAGATATGAAGCACAATTTTTTGATCTTCCTTTTATATTTATAGAAATCTGATGTAGCAATCTGGTGGGGAAAAATAAATAAAAATTTGGCTATCAAAACCCCCAGAAATAAAGTATTTTTTAAATTGTAATTTTGAATCACATTTTGCAAAAACTTCATTGATTAAAAACACTAGTAATGAGCATGTCAACAATATTTGGGAGGTCTCTATGCAACTACCCAACCCCGAGATCACACAAGTTTGCTACAAACTCACGATTGTTACTTGACATGGAGTATATAACTCTACAAGATGATGGTGTGAAATGTGAATGTGGGAACTAGTGTTGGTATTAGCGTTCTCATAACTGGTAAATGTTTTTTCAAAATTCAAAATAAAAACTGAAGTAGTTTCTAAGGTTTTAAATGGCTTAAAAAATAGTTAAAATCTCCAAATTCCAATATTCATCCCAATAAATAGTCAAAATATATAAATGAATGATTAAAAAAAAAAATTCATAAAAAGTTTGGAGTCAAAATTGGTTAAATCTTCCTATGGATGTTCACCATGTTGGCTACATCATAAAATTCATTAAAAAAATCACTGGAATTGATTATGATATAAGGTTGGGTCACATATGAACTAGGGGGGGTATAGACCAATGTTGGGTGGATATCACTTTTTTGGGATATTCATGAAATAAGAAGATTCACATTTCTTTTATCCACTGAATAAGGATTTTTAAATTTTATTTAAAAAAATTTATGTATCTTGGCTGGATATCAATTTTTCACATTTTTCAATTCTACTCGAACATCAATGTTACAAAATATTTGTCTTTTATTTATTAGTTGGATATCAGCAGATCCGGATATCAAAAATTCAAAAATCTGCCTACCAATCATGCAAGGTGCCAATCTTTTTCTTCTGAGTGAAAAATCTCCAAAAGGAAACACCCTTTTTTTAAAGGAAATACTTGTCACATATATTCTTTTTTCTAAAAAAGATTCACAAAAGAAAATTCATATATTCATTTTTAAATAAAATATAACCACATCAATAATTACTACTCATTACAACTTTGAAGAGACCTCTGAAAATGTGTCACTAGAATAGTCTAAAATTTGTCTAGGGAGTTTTGCCACCCTAGTTGCATTAGGAAAATGAAACAAAACATAGCTAGGTGTGAGCCTACAAACCTCACCTAATTAGTACCCTAACTTACTTGTTAACTATTATCCATTATATTTGGCCCTAGATCTAATAACCAAGCTGGATATCAACATCTTTGATATTTGGCATAGCTTCCGAATATCAATGTGTCAGACATCACAATGGGTGACATTTAGCATGTGAAATATCAAACCAGATATCACTCTCAGTGATATCCACATGTGTCATTTTTTTATCCGAACTAATATCTGGGGGGAAAAAAAAATCTGCCCAACACTCATATAAACCTTGGTAGGTCAAACTCATATCTTCTTAATATAAATATGGTCATACTGGAGACTTCTCATGGTTTTTCAAATATATATTCTTTTTTTTTAATTCTAAAAATTGACTCCTATTCATTCTTTTTGTTGCAAACTTAGCCTTGTGACCAAAAGGCGGGCAAAACAAGGGAGCAAGCCAAGAGTGAGGTCAAGACAATCCTTCATTCAAAATTGTGTGAATGAAAGTGCAAGAGGGAAAACCTAATGATTGGAAGTTTTTATTACAAATGAACAAACTAATTAGAAGATGGAAATGCCAAAATGGAATAATGGTAGGTATTCTTTTGAACATTGAAAATCCTATTGTATATCAACAATGGTATGTCAATGCTTGCATTGGCCAAATATGAACTTGGATTTTAGTATTTATTATTTTGTATCCATGCATTTTTTGTTTTCCAAAAGTGACTTACATACCCAAACTAGACATTTCATTAAAAAAACCAAATAATAGTTTGTAACTAATTAAAAATAAAAGGCGACATCATGTAATTTGGTTGTCCGAACATAGATTGACTATATATATTCCATGACGCACCCCAAATTTTTTAATAGACTTAACTGCGAGTTTAAATGTGAAAACAACGAAAGGATAAGGAGTTGGGACACGGTCCCTAGTTCGTAGCACTTTGGGGTAAAAAGGTGTGTCGGAGTTCCAGGATGGGGACTAGGAAGAGTGGCAAGCAATTCAATTACTCACATGGACATGCACAAATTAAACAACAAGTTGGTTAATGCATAGTTGGAGCATTTTTGGTGTAAGGATGAACCACGGGCAAACATGGATTCACAAGACTCACTACGACCCGAATTTGGGGGAAGCCATCACCTTCCCCCTTATAATATTCTTTGTGCCTAACCATGGGGCCAGCACCCAAATGTCATTTTGTTTCGGGACTCCTAAATGGGAATCTCAAAATTCTCGAAATTGGGATTCTTGCAAGTTTGGAGGCTCATAACTTTGTGTGTAGACCTTTGATTAAGGTGAGGTTTGAAGCAAAGTTGTAGCCCTCATTGAGAGATTTCCAATGTTATGTGGCATGCCACCTACATGCAAGAAAATTAAGGCGATTCTTGACTTTTAGTGGTTAGAAGTCATATTGGCAATTTGACTCCCAACCTTTTTTTTGGCCATAAATTGTGTTTTAAGTACTCAAATGGGTCATGCAAGCCCATTTTAGACATCTACGTTCTAAAAGCTTTTCAATAATATAAAAAAAAATTCAATCCAATGAGTTTTGACCTTCATAATCGCCTTCTAAAAATTCGAAAGTCCATTGGGATTCTAATTCCCAAAGTGAAAGCTCATTTGAGAGTGTGGGGTTCATTCCTTCACATTTTCTTGCACTCCCCGGAGCATGAAATGTGGTTCTCGAGCTCCCTCCTAGCCCGCATTTTTGTAAGCATTTGCCTTGGTCACAAGCCCAATGTTAAGGTTACAATAATTCATTATGAGTTTTTGCTTATTTTGCAAAAAATAATTTTAACATTATAGGCTTCTAACATGAACAAAAAAAATTCAAACATTATAATTTTGGGTTTACAATGTTTTTCATTTATTTTCTAACATCTCAAAACACCTTTTGCAATACCATTTGGACTTTTAAGAGTACCGCCAAATAACTTTTGGGGGGTTTGCAAATGTTTTTAATAATGAAACAAGAACATTTCATGGACACAACTAACATGCTTAAGACATTTTACACACCCATATATAAGGCACCAAAAAAAAAAAAATCATCTAAAAATAAAATTTCCTCCATCATATTTATTTCTCAAAAGTTCATAATAGTTTAGATCCAATTCATTGCCTCCTTACAAATACAATGAAAAAAATGCAATTAATTCAA
>Ga0209611_10003558_pt1 | contig 26932 bp, 26 predicted proteins | sample S1TSphgellanicum_3_FD_187693 | JGI IMG/M metagenome (GOLD analysis project Ga0209611, IMG submission 187693) | Host-associated microbial communities from peat moss isolated from Minnesota, USA - S1T2_Fc - Sphagnum magellanicum MG (SPAdes) (version 2) | ecosystem: Host-associated > Plants > Peat...
TTTTTATTTTTTTTTTTTTTTTTTTGGGGTCAATGTGGAAACTAACCCTAGGTTATGGTATATAGGATTAGTGGTGCCATTTGATAATTGTTGCATCAAAGAGATCATAGGAGGTCATGAAATATGAATATGAACACGTTGTTAAAGTTGTTGGAAGATTAGAGGATGAGAAAACAAGACAAAAGATTTGAAAGGCAAGTATTGGTATATTGCACCGTAGAGGTTGTAAAAAAAACAAGAGAGGAAAAAAGAAAGAATGATATCAAAAACTTGTTTGATTAGGTGGAGAAGGAAGGAATTAGTTACAACGAGACCGGGAGGAGCAAGAAGAGAACTAATGCCATGAATGGTTTGAGTCTCCAAAGCTCCAATGTTTGGGTAATTGATAGTAGAGTAACCATTGATTTTGGTGCCTGCTTTCGTGATATACAACTTTTTGCCATTTAGTGCAGTAGAGGACATGTAGTTGCTTGAGATTGCAATGTCATGCAACTCCTGGTATGTGAAAGCTTTCCCAGGAATGATGTGGTATTGCAAAACATTCGTAGCTGTAGCTATGTCTTTGGAGTTTTTTTCTTTTTGATCAAACAAGCATGGGTATTTCTATTGTTCATACATACAAACAAAAAATTAAATCGTAACATTGATTGCCCACACAAAACTCTGCAAGAATCTCAAAATAAAATTGTGATGGAAAACATGTAGATCTATTGATGATAGTTTGAGGAATTGGTGAATTTAACATTAATTGTTACAAAATTGTATGATGATTCATTGATTGATCGATCGATCAATTAGTGCAACATGATGCACAACTAGATTCGATTGACAATTTTGTATGGTTTTGAATGTGCTTGTTGGTGGTTAGAGAGTTGAACCTTGACGGCAGAGTTTGCAGGAGCAAAGAAAGTGAATGTGGATCCAACACCTTGGGCTGCAGGCCATGACAAGTTAAGAAGTGTTTGTAATGTGTTGCCACGACCTTGGTATTGTAATGGCAAAATCGGAGGAATGCCTATTTCGCCATGCACAACACTAGCCATCAACAACACAACGATTGTTCCCAAAAACAATCCAACAACCGCAAATGCATAATGCCCCATCAACAATCCCCTTCTAAAATTCCCCATTGTTGTTATCGAAATCTTGATTGCTTACTACTTATTCTTGCACCTTTGATTATCGATCTCTTGTAGCCATCATGACGATTGTAGTAGTTTGACATAACTAGCACATCCCATTTTTAATTGCTATTTGCTTCAATAGAAATGTGTGATGTTTTTGTGATTGAACAAATATATGTGAAGCTTTTTGTGTTGTTGTTTTATGATTCCATCAACAAGAAAACGCAATGTTTTGTACTTCTACAATGTTCTAAAATGTGACCTAAAATTTTGTTAACTAACAAGAATGTGTTGGTATTTGTGTTGTTGGTTGCTTGCCAGATTCAACAAGAATTTTTTAGTTCTTTGCGGTGTCAAGTATTTGTTTTGTGTTTGAACATGATTGTTGTTAGATTTGTCGTGTTAGTTATTCTGCAGACTTTGTTAACTACCTCAACAACAAACAACATGATGTCTTCTGACATCAGAAATCATTAGGGCAAAACTTGTACGACTACAGGTAGAAGCACCTATCAGCAGAAGGACACATAAACAGAATCATGGAGAGAGAGAGAGAGGAAACAACATGCGGCAACTTGGGTAGAAGAGGAACCTGAGCTGCAAAATCAAGCAGGAAAGTTGAACATTGAAATGACATACTGTACACCAGGGCTACCATGTGCACTCTTCTGGTACCTATCAAAATGGTCATCTTTCTCCACAATGTTTTTGGGGTTGGGTTGCGGTGTTGAAATGAATGGAGAGAGGTGGATTTTCATGTGGTGCCAAAGTACCTTCATGAGACTTCTTCCACCAATGTTTCCTTTTGTGTCCAACAATGGGGCTGGAACTTCTATTGTCTGAGATCTGGAACCTTCACTCCTCCGTAGCAACTTCACATTTAAAAAATTTACAAGCTAGTTTCTGAGGGGCAGTTGAGGGAGGTTGAAGGATTGCTTGATGCCATTGATTCAACAATCAAAGATCTCAAAGCCTCCATTGTCAACCATAGTGTCAAGTGTGACCTGAAAAATAACAAATTCATCACAGCCCATTGTCATCTGAAGTCAGGCTGCAGTCCAAACCCAAACTGGCAGAAATGAGGAGATTATAAACTGTATTTAGCCATGCACACTAAAGACCAGCAATCAATTCAGTAGGGCAAAATGTTGGACACTGTATGAGGCCAAACTCAAAAGACCTCCTATTGCAGCTCATTTCATTGAAGTAAGAAGAGTAGAAAATGGCAGCATCTAGGAGCCAGGAAACCTATTGAAATCACCAAATCTCCTCAGGCAACCTCGCTGACGAACTTGGTTCTTAAGAAACTGGTCCAGTACCCTGAAGGTAATATATATCTTTCATACGAATAGAGAAATCTCCATTCTCACGATGAAGAAGAAACAGCAAGGCTAACACTTCCTCAGGAAGCCACAGAAAGAACCAAACAAGGGGAGACAAAAAAGAAACAAAAAACGAAAAACACACACCGGTATGAACAAAAGTGCCAATCTCACACCTGTTCAGGGACCATCAACAGTGGTATGTATGATAGTGACTTAACTATCACAACTTCCCCACTGGCTTCATCAGCTCCCTAAAGTAGGTAAAGGCCGGTGACAAGCACCATCCTATGAACTGAATTTCTGCTGCAATTCCGGAAGCAACGGGAAGACTCAGCCACACTACTGGCTAGCGACAGACCCCACAACAAAGACCAGACAAAGAAACAAAGAAAGACGGAAAGGGAAAAGAACAGGGAAAGACTAAGAAGAAGTGGGCTTACAGGAAGCTCCCCACTTACACGACCCGAAGCAAAATCATTCTGAAAATGCCAAATGCAGAAATTCCAAACAGGAATTTTTCTTTAAGAACCAACCCCCTAGTTCTCTTTAGAAGAACTTGTAAAGGGTAACCTTTTGCCTTCAGAAAGACAATAAGACTGACCATCTGGAAGACAAAAAACTTCTTACAACTACAAAGTCTCAAGAATCTGTAAAATTGACTATTGATAACCCCCAGCTTTGCAGTCATTGAGATATTGGAATGAACATGAGGCATTCTAATCATTTCAATACCTGTGTACTCTGGTTGAGAGCGCTTGTCAAAAATGTCACAGGATAAACCTTGAGGACTCTGTCTCACAGTTAGATCCAAGAAATTACAAGAGAAGCCTTTAGATGTACAATTCAACTCACAAGAGGTTTTTGGGTATATGCCACTACCTGAAGGGAAGAACAACCATCTCATTACAAAATCCTCACAAAAGTGGGTAACTCGAGTACATTGGGCTGGTGGTGTGTTGAACAGACATCTTTTCAACACTGCAATTCTCTGCAAGTTTCCACATTTTATTTTAATTTATCCCTAACCTGAATATTCATCAACAAGGATTCCAAAGACACTAGATGTGAGTGACTATACGCCAGTCCCATTAATATTCCACTACCCAAGGAGGCAAATTTTCTGGTCACCAAAAATATAGGTCTTGGGTGGAGATAAAGATTACTTTGTGCCACACAGGCTTTAGCACACTATGCAGTCAAATAAAGCTTTCTAGGAGAAATCATTTGCATCTTCCTTGTAAACGTGGGCCTTCATCTGACTGGATTGTGAAACAAAGGGAGATGTAGTAACTTGCCTTAATTGCCAGGAGTGTAAAGGTAATTGCGTTGGATAGCTCTGGCAGCATCATCAATTTGCACACAATAGGATTGGAGATGGGACATTCTGCATGGGCAAGACCATCTCAGCCACCACTCTGATGTGAGCAGTTCTCATCAGGCAGTTCATCCACAACTCTCACCCACTTTCAGATATTGAAGTAATAACACGAATCTCCCATCACCTCATTTGTGCTTCAGGCAGTTTGAAGCATTTATTCACATCTAAATTGGTCACTTACAATTGTACAGTACATGGATAAAAACACAGACGTGATCTAAAGGCATATTGGAGAAAATTCAGTTACTCTGTGCCACACAAATGCATAGACTGTTTAGCCAGTACAAAGCACCAAAGCAGTCTGCTAGTAGCAATGCTAGAAGGAATTGGGGCAATAGAGTTCACAGGACCCTGACTGTTGCAGAAATCATCCCAAATGGGAAGGCAACAAACTATGAGATACCTGATGCATATTGCACTTAGGAAGAACAAGCTGATCATTTTGTCATTGTACAAATATAAGCTTTCTTTGACCTGGGAAGAAATAACATTCAAGGATTCAGCAGGATCTGGGAAAATGCATGACAAGTCCATTACTGCTTTGTTGTTACAAAAGGAATGCTCTATCTGGACATACACTGCATGATTCACAGCAACAAAAAAGTTGCTTCCTGTTGATTGTGAACTTCCCTGTGGTGTTGTAACAACATTCCATGAGATAATATTGTGTGCAGCAGAATGTGTTGGTCTTTGTTGTCACCACCTGTCAATAAGTAGTTCAGTTGCTACTTTCTTGAGTAAAAGAAAGCTCTGAGCATATGTTGACCTTTGAAACTGAGTTTCAATTTGCCAAGCGCAAAAGCTCTCGAGACAAGGCAGACAAAGAGCTTTGCTGGCTATCAGCATCAGGGCGGATTGCTGGAACTTCATTGATGATTGTGTCCACCACTGCAGCACTCTCTTCCCCCAGAATCTCGACAAGCTCTAGGTGAGCCCACTTCACCATCCATGAAGACTTCCTTGGTTCTACTTGGGAAAGCCCACCCATGGGTTTGGTGGAACTTGGGAGCACATGGCCTAGCAACACTACTATGAACTCAGCAATTTGTAACCTGCCATCAGTGTTGAAACAGACATTTCAAAGTCAGCAACAAAAATCTACGTTACAGTTTTAAGTACAAAAAAACTTGCCATATTATCTGCATATGTCTGATGTTCCATGTAGACATTCCTTGAGTGCATCTAAAGGAGCTGCAATAAACAAAAGAAGATAGATATGCAAACCTGATTGTTCCATCAAGATGCCCATTCCTTAACATGTCAGCAATCTTCCGCAAACCATGCACCCGCTCAAATTCCTGACAGACAACAAAAAAGAGCCATGAGATTGTGGAGAAAACTCCTAAAACAAACACATTGAAGGTAACATGACTATGCACAACACAAAACATCCAGAAATAGCATCAGTGGACTTGACTCTCCCATGTGTATGGAGAGTTCAAAGGTAGGGGGTGTTCACAATGTTGACTTTTTGGTTGCTAGTTTGCTTGCAACAAGATCCTAGGCGACCAGAAATCCCATGGGGATTCCACCTCACAAGGTGAGATGGAAATAAGCGGTCAATGGATAACCTGAAACAGAATTCCAGTCCAGCACACAGGCCAAAAAGAAAGGGAACCAGACCTTTTGGTTGGTAGATGAATCCAGCATAACAGCTAACAAACAGTCAAGACAAGCTTTCTGCACTTGTGAAGCTCCTGCTAAAAACAAGTTGATAAGCTCCTGGTTTGATTCACAAAACAAGATGCATCAGTTTCTCACAACTATGCACACGACTTACCATACACCTCACAGTGTGGCTGTTATACCACCATGAACAAAGACAACCATCAGGGAATGGCATTGGGGAGAGGATAAAGATCACAGATCATTCGATGGTAACAACAATGATGATGACATAGGTGTCATGGAATGGTACCAACCCCCGTTCCACAGTTTAAAAACTATGAGAGCTTGATGCTCTCAACATCCAGGTGTGCTTAGTTGGTTTGACAAAGAATTACACAAAGAAAAACTTCCATGAAATTGTTGCATGCTGACGAGGACAGAAGATTGGTAATGAAAAATCAGAACAGAAGCTCAATTTCTTCACCTTGTGGTCACAATGTTTGAGCACAGATTTCGGCAAAGACCAAATCTGTTCTAATATTCCCTGAATGAATGTCCACAGAGCAGCAATTCTTGCTGTCTGCATGGAGAAATGTTGCATATCTCAATGAAAATGGTTTTCATGTTTGTTGGAGTTGAATACATCCTCATCAAACATTCTGATGTGCAGAGACATCTAAGAGCAAGGATTCAGGATTTGGATCCATTGCAAAGTATCATGATTTTGCCTGCAGTTCAGTTCAGTGTAGCTAAATCCATGGAGTGTCACACAATGGGAGAAAGAGAGAGTGTGTGTGTGTGTTTACATACTGAAACTGCACTGTATTGAGATGCAATAGTCTGACTTGCAGTGTCCAGGAGACAGCAGCCTTCCAAAACTCGAAGTGCAAGAGTAAGCTCCGAAGTGCTGGGAGGACTCTCTACTTCAGTGTGGGCATCTGTTGCACTCAGGTCAGGATTCTTCACTGCCCATTTGTGTGGCACCAATGTATGCTCAAACAGCACTGGTACAACTGCTCTTTCCCACACACGTAACACCACAAAGAATACTCATTTCATCCTCCTCCTCCTAAGATTGAATTTGAAGCAAACTCCTAAAGCTCATTGCAATGCGTGTGTGTGTGTGTGTATCTCTGAGAGAGAGAGAGAGCTACATTTCCGACACAGAAAACGCCACAAAGAACTGATTTCCTTCTTCTTCTTCTTCTCCTCACATTGGTCTTGAAGCAAAACTTCTAAAGCTCATTGCAATGTGTGTGTGTGTGTGTGTGCGAGAGACAGAGAGAGACAGAGATCCAAACCTTGGAGCTCTTGGTAACTCTGGCTATCTTGGAAAAGCTCGATGATTTTCTGAGATTTGACAGAGGAAGCCAGAAACTTTGCCAGAGCATTCAGGCCGCGAACGCGCATGAAACAGAATTCGGATCGCGCATCCCGCAGTCCTTGTCTGAGAGAAAGAGCTACTTCTCTGTACAGGCGTTGGTCAGTGAGCGCCAACACAAGGTCTAGTACCGGCGATGATGATTGTGGGGGCCTTGTTGTTGTGCTAGGCGTAGAAGAAGAAGAAGAAGAAGAAGAAGAATCTTCTGATGCTGGTGCTGGTGAAGGCAGCAAACCCTCCTGTTGTGCCCACCTCGGCTGCCTCAACAGCAACATGATGTTTGCTCCAAGAATACCCGCTTCACAGCAAATCCAAGCTGAAGAAGAAGCTCCTCATTCCAGCACAATTTACCGAGATGAATCCACTGCCTCTTCTGGAGATCTCTCAACAAGAAAAAATTCTTCAGCAAGATGCAAAACTACAGATGACGCAAAACCAGAGAGACAACCAAAACAACACACTGCAATGTTCGACTGCTGTGGCTGTGCGTGTGGAGGAATGCTCGCATCAAACCCTAACCCTAGCGCTGCAGAAGAACCGCGGATTGCTGTTGGTGATGGTGCTTTGTTTCTGATCTTCTCCTGAAGAGATTCGATGCAAATCTTTCTTTGCCATTGCTGCTTTTACTTTTTCTGTTGCAGAAGCAACTTGGATCTGGGATCTAAGCCTTGGATGCGTGAGCTTTTGCTGCAATGTCAAGAGTTAAACACAAGAACGAACAAAAGAGATTCCATAGTTAGCACACACCTGGAGGAAGGAGGAGGAGGAGAAGAAGCAGCAGTCAGAGCAGATTTGTGAGCAACAGAAATGGAAGTGTAAGTTCTTATGCCTTACAAGAGATGCCGTAGTTAGCACACACCTGGAGAGAGGAGGAGGAGGAGGAGGAGTTGAAGCAGCCGCAGCCAGAACAAATTTGTGACCAGCAGCAATGGAAGTGTAAGTTCTGATATACCTTAAACCAGCTTCTGTTCTGAAGAAGAAGAAAATCGTGAGAGATTGCTGCTCAAGGAAAGGATCATGTTCAAACTGATGCAACAGCATTTCTGAATGAGATCAAGGAAGTGTTGGAGGGTCTTGTTAGGATCTTGAAGCCAATGATCATCTTTTGCAAATGATCTCTTTGCAAATGTGCTTGCTTTCTCAGATGATCATCAGCAGACATTGATGTGAGTGGTTTCAGAGGTGGTTTTTGCTTTGGTGCTTGTTGGAAAAATAGAGTTCCTTGTATTGGCAAAGAAGGGAGGAACGTTCTGTATGTTATCGACATTGTAAAGAAAGGAGGGAGGTTCTGTATGTTGTCTACATTGGAAAGTGGGTTGCACAGAGAGAGAGAGACAGAGAGGTGATGATGATGATGATGATGGTGGGTGAGGTGGATCCTTTGCAGGGTAGTGTCGGCGCCTGGAAAAGTATTGATAACTGGTGCATATTTAGTACTGGAGAGGCCTAATGCTGGCTTGGTGCTCTCCACATCAGCTCGGTTCTATGCAATTGTGAAGCCGATTCATTCAGATGTAGCTCCTGATAGCTGGTCCTGGGTATGCCCACCTTCCTTCCCTGATTTCATTTGTCAATGAGGAGGCCTAGTAGTAGAGAGAGAAGAGTTTGCAGAACAATAATAATGCAAGTTTTAGGGTGCAGCTTCTACCTCTCATCTGTTGTTGCTCAGTGCTGTAGAGGCTGGATGGAGATAGAGGAAAAGCATTGGAGTCAATGGGTTAGAGTACAATTGATCAATCAGAGCGTTTGCGAAGGTCTTAGCAGAGAGTAAAACTTTCCTTTTCAATAGTCAAGCACATCTGGGGTGCATCTTGAGAAACGTTGCAGATTAGTGTATCAACTCTTTTGAGTAAGATGTAGATCAAGCTTGGGTTGTTGACATCAAGCATGATATGCATGTGAATGTGCAGTCATGGGCAGATGTGAAGGTGTTGTCTCCACAGATGTTTACAGAGACAACCTACAAACTGTCTCTTAGAGACTCTCATCTTCGGAAGGTTGCAGGGTAATGATCCATCCATCAATCTTGTGCTTGGTCATGACAGGATTCATTTCAATGCCTCTCTCTGTGCACACATGTGGCTGGGGCAGCTGGTGAATTCAGTGTTTGCTGCACTCAAAGAGATCTGGAGCTGTGTCTTTTGCTAGTGTGCTTGCCTTGCCCTATGTTTGTTTTGGGGACTTTGAAAACTGGTTTATGTCTATCACTAGATCTTTTCCTAATATATCTTGAGAGTCTTTAAGTGCCAGGGATATTGTTGAGAATGTGGTGATTGCAGCTATGATTGGGAGTAAGGCACTATAGCACAATGCTTTACTCTAAAGTGTGTGCAGGAGGTCTAACTTCTAGGAAGCGCAAAAGAGAGGTGAAGAAACTTGTCATTTGCCCAACTGTGCAGTGATGGCAGCAGTGTTTTTGTGGAGCAAGCAGTGCAACTTGCTGTGGCAGCTGCAAAAGCTCGACTTCAACATGCAACAAGTGATGCCCAGGACTTGCTACGAAAGCTGGTACTGCAAGGTAATAATAATAATCTGCAAAGCTCTGCCTCAAACAATCTCATTTTGCCTGAACAAGTCACTCATCAAGCCCAAGATTGAAAGTTTTTCTGGATTCTGTTGTGGGTGTGCATATAAGCAGGTCTCAAGTGCTCAGACTTCAGAGTCCTCTGCTCAAGGATTGCTTCTGATTGTTGGGATAAATTTTGGTTGATGCAGGTCTTGAAATTACAATTTTGGGTAGCAACAACTTCTATTCCTTCCGGAAACAGGTGAGCTACAAGGGAAACTTGGTTAGTGATATACGCTGTCATGTCTTATTTTGCACTCATTGTTGGGTCATGTCTTGATTTCACTGTGAGTTGATTTTTAATCAATATGAGGGAGTGTTTTTGTGGAACAGTCATTTTTAGGAGCTTCATCAATTACATGAAATGAAATGGAGGCTTTAGTTATAACAAGATGGATTGCGGATTGGAAAGGCATCTGGTTGGACTTTGAACAGGAAAGTTTCAAGCCAGTGGGTTGTTTGTTTCCTGTATTTTGCAGATTGAAGCACGTGGATTGCCTATAATGACATCGAGTCTGGCTTCTATTCCTTCATTCTCACCCATCACAAGTAACAGTGGATCCATTCAGCCAGGAGACCATGCAATTGCCTTACCAGAAGTTGCTAAGACTGGTTTGGGTTCATCAGCTGCCATGACCACAGCAGTAGTGGCTGGTATCCTACAGTACCTAGGGAGCGTAAAGCTGGCTGTGCATGGAGAGAGCAAAGAGGAGGAGACAGAATTGGAACTTGTGCACATGGTCTCACAGGCAGCACACTGTGCAGCACAGGGCAAAGTTGGTAGTGGGTTTGATGTTAGCTCTGCTGTGTTTGGGAGCCAACGCTATGTCCGATTCTCTCCTTCTGTTCTTTTATCTGCTCAGGTATGCCTGGCATCTCTTCAGGTCTCCTTATGAGTTTTGGTGGCTGTCCACGTTCAAGGAGATCCCTTTTGCAAAAGCATCAATGATCCTATTCCTGATCATGTCTATGTGACTTTTGCAAGTCTGAAGGCTGGATGTTAAGACCTCTTTGATTGGATGTAATTTCTCTGAGCATTGTGTGAAATATTCTGCAGAGAAAATCTGGAAAACCATTCGAACTTTATCTTATAGATATGATAACTCACTGAACTCCAAATGTGCTTACAATTCCTTGTTGATGTTTCTTATCTTGATCTTGCTAGCAGTGTGGTGGACATACCCTTAGGTTTTTCACCTTCTCTCCTACTTCCAAAAGTGTTGCCAGCCTGCTTCAGTGAACTGTTAGACAGACAAACAGGGTTGTGCACAGAGCAGTCAGCTTTGATGAAGATTCAACTTGCTAATTCCAAGTTGAGACCTTTCATGCAGAAATATGTAGTAAGATTGTATTGTTGGTCCACATCCATGTATATATATTTAAGGCATATCAGTCTTGGAAAATTCTTAATTTCTCTCAGGGGCCATGACTATCAACCAACATGGTTGACATTGTCAACTGGAATAATGCAGCCGGTAAAGTGTATACATTGCAGGCTGGAGGCAGACTGGTGACACCTTTGGAGTTGGTTAAGCAAGTTCTGACTACAGATTGGGATGCTGAAAGACTGCCGTATGCACTTCCTCCAGGGTTTGTTTTGGTAAGTTAGATGTCTCCACTGCTGGGCTGAGTTCTATATGCCTTTTTTGTTCCAGATGTTCTCAATATCACACTGACACTAGTTGTGAACTGTGAAGTTGCTAGCATTACACTTCCTGTGCATGACAAGGGGGGAAAAGCTTGTCATCCAAGTTAGAAATAGAGAGTATGGCTGAAGTCCAAACATCTTATGTGCACCTCAGGAGCTTCTTGCTGTTTTGTCATCAAGAGGACAATAGTGCGGCAAGGCAAAGGGTTAAAAGACTGCAGTATTGTTAGCCTATCGTTAGAGTAACAGATCTAATTCGACTGGTACCAACAACCCTTCTCTTATTGGGTTATGCGATGGTGCAGATGGTAGGAGAACCAGGTTTTGGTGGTTCGCACACACCATCCATGGTGGGGGCAGTGCAGGCATGGCACAAGGCAGACCCAGTAACAGCAAATCCAGTGTGGGTTGCTTTGGCTGAAGCTAACCAAGGTGTGGAGAGAGGGCTCCTTCACCTCATGGAATGTGCTGAATCAAGGCATGCGTACAACACTGTATTGGAAGGTTGTTGCACTTCTTCATCTGACAAGGTAACTGTCCTCCACCTGGTCTAGGATTTTCTGCTGTTATGAACAAAATTGGGGTTGTGTTTGTTGCAGTGCCAAGTCCCCCTTTGACCTTTTCAGGTTATTCATGGACTACACAGAATGTCATCAGCCCCAGAGCAGAAGCAATGCCTCTTGTATCTATTTCCCACAGTATTACTTGGATATGGACAAGTAGATATGGCTTATCATATATTCTGATACTTGCCTGTGCAGTGGAAGTATTTGTTTGGTGACACTCCAGAGAGGCTAGAGATAGTGGAAGCTCTGCTGGAAACCAGGCAGGCCTTCATCAATGTTCGATCACTTCTCAGGCATGTCGGTGAAGCAGCCAACGTACCTGTAAGTCTCACGCACAGTATTTCTTGATTCTGTGTCAAAACCCTTCTTGTCAAATAATTGAGTTGTGGACCAACGGAGGATCAATTGAGGCTGAGGGCTAAAAGTGGTGGAAGATGCCTACATATGTGGCTCATTAACTTTGTCATGCTATCACCAATGTGCAGATTGAGCCACCATCACAGACAGCTTTGTTGGATGCAACTATGGACATGAGTGGTGTATTGCTCGCTGGAGTGCCTGGTGCGGGTGGGTTTGATGCTGTTTTTGCAGTTGTACTTGGAAAAACTGTTAGTGAGCAGGTGGAAGCAGAATGGAGCATAAGAGGGGTGCTAAGTCTATCTGTGCAAGAGGATCCACAAGGAGTCAGCCTAGAGTCATGTGATCCACGCATTGACAGAACATCCTCTTGAATAGAATTTCAGGTTATTGAAACTGGAACTCCACATTTACTACGTCTGGAATCAGATCTGCTATTATCCTGTTCTGATTATTTAACTCAGGAGTGACATTTTATTCACAAATCAGTTACCCAAAAGAACTGTAGAATCAAAGCTCAATAAAGAAGGGAAAAGAGTACAGAGGGCAACGACTCAACTATCATGATGCTCTTTGCCTGGGGATTGCAAAAGAGGGAACTCAAATTCCAGAGCCATGTGGTGGGTGACCATCTTGCACGGTTTGGCTATCAAGACCTCTTGGCCAGGAGATGTGAGGCAGTCTCCATGTGTCATGATATCCTGGTAATCTTCCCACTTACAGACTCACAGGAGGAAAAACGGTGAGTTATGACACCACAAGAACTCGTGCAAATAGAATATGTAATCTGCAGATTCAATATAGGGTTCAGAATGAATCTATCTACCTATCATAGAATGAGCTGTGGAATATTTTACAACCTGGGTGAGGTGCAAACACATGTGGAGGGAACTTCATTGTAGCACAGTGTGGGTTACATTGCATGCTTTGTATACCCATCCATGCCTGATGAAATGCCTGCTGCATGCCATATACGGATAGTACCATCAGTTGATTCAAGATTTGCCTACCAGAATTACAAGTGCTAGAGTGCAAGCAACAAAAGGAGGGGGTGTGAAGGAAGAAGAAAAGCTCTGATGCGATATAATGCACATAAAAGGGTGGTACAGAATAATTCTGCAAGTTTTGAGGCATATTAATTGCCAGAATTACCTGTGCCAGACCATTCTGTCATCTTCTAGCTATCCATGGTACTCTATTGCTATCTTCTACCTACCTTTTGTCCTTCATGCCAGTGATCCTACTCCCAAAAATAAGTGAACAATGCAATTTGTCACAAATCTGTCAAATCTTCCACAGATTCAAATACACCGTTTGCACTTCCATTCATTTTGTTCTGATACCCATCTACATAAATCCAAGTAATTAACTTTAGAAGAAAAATGTATGTGTTGTATGACAACAAGACTAGCATACAAGATTACAAACATTTGCAAAGCTTCTGTAGATATTGCAACTTCACCTTTTCATCATGAAATGGTTATGGTCAAAACATTTGTGTCCAGGTTGAGCACCTCTGTTTCCGGTTCCAATGACCATTATAAGTCTCAAGGTCAAAACTTGGTTATACGAAGCATCAAAGACAATACAGCTTTCTGGGTATTTCAATAAGAATTCCCAATTAAGTTGTGGTTCACAACTGAACTGCACGATCAATAACTTAATACTCCACAAGTTCATCTCAGATAGAAATGCTGACAATAGCACCTTCGAAACATGAATTGGCAAAAATGCATTGTCCATGCTGAACATTCTGCAGAATGTCTTGTTCACAAGTTTCTGTGGGGCTCCATGCAACCAAGATATTGGGCACAGATGAGAAACCAGAAATACTGGAAATGTAAATGGCCATTCCAATGAGATTATGGAATTTAAGAGTTGGGGCTTCCCTCTTTGATGAGGAGAGAGGATACTTCCATGTTATCTGCAACATGAGATGTGAAACACAAAGTTTGGGGAATCTTGACAACCTCTTACTCTGCAACTATCTCTTACTCTGAACATTCCATCACCTGCAGACTAAGGAATAGAGCTGGCTACAATTTCTTGTACTGCTCAATAAGCTGTGATGCATGTAGACGGGATGCCGGATTCACTGTACAACCAAGGCTGTGCAAAAATGCAATCTGCACCATCAAATGTATTTCATGAGTTCAAATAAAGATATGCTCAGAATGTTGCATGATTTATGGTTCTGGAAGATGGCATGAGGTTTAAAGCAGCTTGAGGAAGACATTCAGGAAACAGATGTTAGGGGACACCTGTTTTGGGGTCGCAGTAGCACATCCCATAGATCGTTCACTGCCTTGCTGCTGAAAATGTTCCTGCAAAGAAATTGGTGACAGAAGATATGAATCTCTAACTCTGAAGCACAAAAGGTATACACCCCATCTAAACACTTCCGCCAGGTAAAACAAAGTTTGGGTATTTGAAAGTATGTACATGGTGTACCTGTCGCTCAGCTTGAAGTAGTGCACGCTCTTCAGGTGGTAGTTGGCCCCACTTTATTGCCTGACCCAGGCAGAAAGTTGCACTTAGTACTTCTACTGGAAAAGCTGTTTACCTTCAAGGCAAACAGAGAGTTGACTGCTTTGCAAAGCAATGAAGTGCTGCAAAAGTAAGGAGTAACAACAAAAAGAAAGACTCTAGTAAAGTGCATACAGCTTACATTGTGTGCATATGCAAGAGCAGCATCATCTTTAAGAGAACACTTCAAGGCAATCAACACATCCTGTCGTTAGATACCACAAGTTGGGTCAGTGGGGAAAATGCCAGTGTTGCTGCAATAGACTAGAGAGCTGAGATCTCAGTAGCTGCCAAGTAGAAAACACAGCACTCGAAATGACTTATGAAGTCTGTTCCTCACTAATGAAGTTCACAGTTAATTCTGCAACAGGGAATCCACCGATGGAACTGCATGAACAGACAAGAGTAAATTACAAGAAGTGTTCATGGGTCAAGCAGACTCTGATACCTTGTTTTTTATGTTTTTTGAACAAAGCCGCTCATCTATAGCAAACCCCACCTGTAAGCACAACTTCTCTATCAGTGTTGGAATTTGGGCTTTCTATACAATGATGAGTCCTTCAGAAAATAGGAATAATGTTCAACCTCATGTAAAATGAAGTAAAAGGAAACCTTCAGTCCAAAAGAAAACATTGCTGGGTTGGATTCTAGCCCCAATTTGAAGACTGGCTTCTGGTGACATCTGTGCTAGAGAACAATCAGTGCTCTACCTTAGATAGCAGGCGCTTGGGGTCCTGGAATGCAGGCTTTCTGGCCCAGCTGTGGAAAAGGGCAGCTATGGTTGACCTTGCTTCAATGTTGAACCTGCAGCAAGGATGACAACTTCTGTCACTAGTCTGATGGGTATATATCCACTTTCATAAGAAAGGCCTAGGCATTGCCCCAAAGAGACACTTCAACACAAAGCCTTCAAAATAAAGTCATTGCAAATTGAGGGGCCCTAAGTCCTTGACTTCAGATTGAAGAGAGTGCACATTATATGCAAAAAAGGAGAGGATAAGGTTCCCTGCCACAAGCTCAGATGGCTAAAGGTTTGCTAGCATTCAGCAAGAGAACCAGAATAAGAAGCTGCACAACATTATCCTTGGAAGCAGAGGGAGATAGGTTATTGCAATTCAATGAAAATCAGCCTGTTAGTTACCCCTTGAGAAAGGTGTGTCCAACTGCATCTTCATGTGCTGTTGGACTGTCAGTCCTCCCTGGAAATAACTCATTGCCACCATCTGGAGAACCATTTTCTCCATCTTCACACAGAAGTTGCAGATCACAGTCAGTTTTCGGGCCTTCTTGATAATTGCTACTGCTGCTCACTAAGATCTCTTTAGAAGTGTTGATAGTCACTTGTTTTGGGAAAGGGTCACCATGTGAAGTGCCATACTGACAGGTAGCACTTAAATCTGAGGCCATTCCATCCCCTTTCTCTGGTAGCATAGATGACATCCCTGAATTGCCCTGAGTACAAAGATCTAGCACCTTGTCACATATAAACTCATTGCCATTCATTGTGTGATATATCAGAATTTCTCTTGATCAAAACTATTTGCCACTGCATATGGAAGCAAAGGTTGAGCTATTCTGTGTACCTGGAAATTCAGAAGGTGGTGTGGTATTTCCTTAATGAATCGAGAAGGTTGGAGCACCTGCACAGCAACACAAACATTGGCTCTGCATTTTAGCATCATTGTCATGAGCAAATTGAGTTGAAAACCTTGATATAGTCATCAACCACACAGTGTTTCACATTAAGGAATGAACTGACAGATAACATCTGACATCCCTGACATTGTGGACACAAACAAAATGTGGCTTTCTAAGAATCCACACTATAGGAGAATTGTTAGAGAGACTACTTGACGTCTGCTGTCGACGACCACATAGCAAACGTAGAGGCTCTTCTGTGCACGTGTCATTGCTACATAGAAAAGGCGCCTCTCCTCCTGCTCAGATTATCAGGTTTAAAGAGTAAGGTGTCTGCTTCAAAAAATTGATGTTGCAGTAACATTGATGTAATAAGAAGAGATGGTCAATATCCAGACCTCGATAGAGGATGCACCTTCATCCAAATAGCCCATTGCCTCATTAAGCAGTGGAGTCTCAGTTTCATTTGCCTATTTCACAGAGGCAATTGATTAATGTTCAGTGAACACCTTGTCAGTTGTATTAACCTCAGAACAACTACACAGTTGTTAACACAACTTTACCCAGGTGGCACAAGGATGTCAACAGCAATATGGGAGAACCTAGCCTGATGTACAGTTAAAGTCGATATCTTTATGCAGCTTGCATGAGGAGCATCTAACAAATGTTTTTACTTGGTTGCCAACCTAATGCCAATGCTAATACCTGTCCATACTAGGATGCGGTCAGCAAAGGCTTTTCTACATCAAATCAGTCACTACTTTCAGGCAACAGTTTCACCAACTCTTATTAGACATTGCCAAATTGTCTTCAGTATAGCTTGCCTTTACAATGAAGACGGTTTCCCATTCCAAGCCTTTTGACTGCAATAACCACAATATTGAAAGTCAGTACAATGTGAGAAGCATGTCAAGTAAGGGAGACTCAGCTGGAACATGCTTCTTCCACATCTTAGGTCTCACACCCAAGTTTCAGGATGATTCTGAGTTTGCATGATCAGTACTTTATGTCCACTGTCTCTGCAGATAGTCTCTGCAACGAGGCACAGTAATAAATATGAGAATACCAATCATCTGAATCTACAAGGTACTCCATGAGCCATAGTGTTAACAGACAGAAAAAGAGAAAGAAAAACAAGAGAAGCAACACAGAGAACTAGGGCATATGGACTTTGGTAAGCTCCTTGGGATTCAGACACCCTTGAAATAGTCAAATTGAAGATTGCAAGAGCAGAAAACCAAATAGGAAATCTTTCTCCATTAAGCAAAATTCTGGTTGGCTTTCATAGAAACTCTAGATACTAGCTTATCTCTTCAGAAGGGCAATTGAACGTGCCATTTCTGCTATTTCAGCTAAAGCCCAAAAAACCTTCAAGGCTGGATATTTCCTACAAATTCACTAGAATGTCAATAGTGAAATCCACATAAGGCATATATGTTAACACCAGGTTTTGTTCAGAAATTTCAATATGAAGTCTATTTAACCTTGGGCTATCCCTAAGTCCAAGCATTTATTTACAAGGAAACCCAATTTACATGAAAGCTCTCAGATTCATCTAGCACCATGTCACCACCAAATGCAGCTACTATTCTGAAATGTAGGGATACTTGCTAGATTTAAGATGAGAACAGTTGAACATTGAAATGAATCAAGCACCTGATGCATTGTTGTCAACATTACAGAGTTTTTGTTCTCTTTCTGCCGATTGCGAAAATTATCTTGCTCACGTGTTACCAGGTGATCCAGGAAGGCCTTGAGAACCGGTAGACATCCATCCCCAACTCCAAGATGATGTCCATTCTCAGACAATGGCTTATCAGTTTCATCATAAGCGAAGGGTTTGAAGATATTGCTGAGGAAATCGTTGACATCATCCAAGAAATACTCAAGCACCTGTTGACACAGCCAGGATAAAGATGCAACACAAGTAAACACAATAGTAAGAAAAGAGCAATAATAGCTTCTCCGAGACCACAACCACATTTTTGAGTGCCACGATTTCAGCAGCAGGATCAGAATTGTACAGAATGTCTTAAGAAGTACAACATTAGAGTGAAGCAATTGAAAGGCTCTCTTGAAAGCATGCTACTGCTAATAGTCCATACATTGAGCAGAAGCAACAGTTAAGCAGCCAGAATCTGTGATGGAATCTTACAGTTCGGGGATCATCATCCTCATTCAGCAGCTTTCCTCCATTCTCATCCACAACTGCACGTGTATTAAATACAGGTCTCTGCACAAATTAAATTGCAAAAGAGACATTCCTAATCATGGATGAATCTTGCAAGCTCAATACAGATGAAGAGATACTAGACTGCAAACATTCATAGAAGTTGAAACTTGAAAAAGGACTGCTATTTGTTACTGAAAATAACCTCACTGCATGTTATCAATGTTTTGAATACTTATGAAATTGGCATTCATATAGAGACTTGGATACAAATGCAGATAGAAAATACCTGAGGTAGTAGGTTGACAACTGCAGTGATCAATCCAGAAAGAGATTTCTCCTGCACAAAATACCAGTAAAAGAAGTTACATCAGGGTGCATTATGCAAGGAAGAGCAGCTTGCAACATATAGACTGCATCAATATATATCAGCATCACAAGTCCTGCACAGAACAAGATGCAGGGCTTTGAAGACCAACTACACACATCATAGATTATAAAGTAAATATAAGCTTACCTTATGTGCAAGGCGGTGAACCATGTTAATAGAAGTGAGCACTCTCCTTCCCAGTGCAAGTTGCCGCCTGATTCACACAAGACTTATTCCCAATTACACTTGTCAAATGAGCAACAAAAAAGTACTTCAACAATACAAAAGAAGAAAGAAGGGACCAGTAGCAAACCAAATCTCATCAGAACACTTGTCACACATGCTATATGTTTTGGGAAATTAAATAGAGCAACTATGCAGGAAACAAGATGGTCATATCAAGCCCCACTAAGAAACTCTGCATTAGACATACTGCCATTCCATGACTTCAAGCACAGGTCCGTTACAGGGCAGCACATTTACAGTTTAATTCATTAATTCTTGAAACTCTACTAAGATAAAGATGCTCAATAATTGGTCAGAGTATACTTGACAGAAAGCATGAATCAAACCTGCTAAAGGTGCCTGAAACCTTAGCTGTAAATACAGTTTGTGCAGCCTGCTGGAAGGTGCAAGCATTGGTCTTTACAACTTTATCCACATATTCCACAACCTGCAAAAGAAAAGACTATTGATCTCAACTATGCTGTTTTCCACAATTCAGATAGTCCATAACTAACTAGATGAAGGAAGGATGTTGCATATCTAAATTCCAGCTTGACAGGCAACTTTACTCACTTAGAAGTACAGGAGCAGACTGATAAGAAACTGACCCTTTTGCCTTCAGAAGGGTCTCCAGCATACAGTGCCTTGAATACCCGCCGCCAGTAGATATCTGTGTTGCCTGGTAACACAGTCCACAGCATGGCTGTGACATTCTTGATAACCTGCACCAGATCACAGTAAATGAGGTCAAAGGTTGATGTGATAATTCTTCGTTGAAGTTGCTGATGCAAAGCCACTAATCAACCACAGGACTTGGAAAATAAACCAACAAGCTCCTAGTACATACTTTCTTCCGATAGAATGCCACTCCATGCACATTGAAGGGAATCTTGCGTGCTCGAAATGCTGACTGAAAAATTCTTCCAGTAACCTATCGAGCCATCCCACCATTGCATTATCTTGACAAACTACCAGCATCTGTGTTCTCAGAAAACTTATCAGTGACTACTCACAACTAAACTTGGAAATAAAAACTGGGTCAGGGTTAAAACAGGCTCAAGAGTACTACCTGACGGCGATATAATACAGCAGTATTCCCATAAGTGGGCTTCTGTGGTGTATTTGCAACTGCATTCATGAGAATGCAGTCTACAACATATGCACATTGTGCAGCCTCTGTTCGGCATTCCATCACCACTATCTGTTTCAACCTTGTTGTCAAGGCATCACTGAGAAAAGAATTATATACACGTGCAAATACAACAAGACTGCTGGTCTATTCCCTCAGTTGAATCTATGCTTGTTGATTTACGACAATCCACAAATGTATCATTTTTTCAGTTAAACCAGTTCCCATATCGAAAGGAACTTGCTCACTGTATATCAACAAATTTGAAAAAGAAGGATGAAAGTCATGCATGGATACTCTATCCCCAGCTGAATTGTCTGTGTGGGCTTGCTTTTCTTGACAGCGTTTTGTGTTGTGTTTGATTAAAGAGGTAGCAGCTTCAACAATGCAGCGTGTTGACCGATAGTTTTGATGTAGTCTCACCTGGAGACAGAGGACACGGTCAAAAATTCCAGAACTCCTAGATGGTTATCAAAAGAAGATCACAATAGCAACAAGTGAAATCCACAGTTCAGGTCTAAGAGATTGGATAGCAACCACCGATCAGACATTCAAAGTTCCTGCAAACACAAAGAAAATTTGCATGACAGTACTAAAAAAGTATCTTCACAAGTACTGAAAATTCCTCCCTACTTACAATGTATGACCTGAATATGACTGAGAGGTAACTTAATGACAATGTTATGAAGATTTCAGATGCAACAACACATCAGCAAAAAGAAAATGAGGAGATCCAGCACTTACACATACAGAAAACAATGAGGAGCAGTTGGAACAATAGCAACAGTTGCATGCATATTGAATGAACCTTAATAAATACAGTAGTGATCAACTACCATAACATACAAACTGAGTCCAGCAGCTCCTAAAAGTGAGTCCAGGCAATATCATTCAACAAATTGTGTTTCTGTCAGACTGACCAGCAGGAAGTAAGCCATAATGCTGGATAGCTCGACAAAACAAAAAGAAAAAAGACGTGCAGGGTAACAGAAGACTGATAACCACAGTGCAACAAGCAAAGACATTAAAAAATAACATACAAGGTGGAGTGTATATTGAGTGTTGCAGACCTCTTTCAGCTGTGGAAAGTCTTTGCGGAAGGAGTCAAAGCCTGAAGAATCAGCTCCATTGAAGCTGAATATTGACTGCATTTTTCACCAATGACCACCACCCACATTTTAGGGGAGCAACAAATAAATGTCCAGTAGCCCTAGAGGATGACTTTTAGCTTGTTATAATCCACAAGTACACTATCCTACTTGGCCACACTCCCCTCAACATCAAAGAAGGGTCATTGTTGCCAATGGTATCTGGTATGAACACCAAGGAGGAAAAACAAAAAGTGCATTGAACTTATTCCAACAGTGCAAATTAAACCTGATCATCATCCCCAACAACAGTGATCCGGTTGTGGGAGGCAAGCAGATGTAGGAAGTTGTACTGCATGGTGCTGGTGTCTTGAAACTCATCAACTAGCACACAGGTCCAGGTCTTTTGACACTCTGCCAGCACTGTACCCTGCCCTCAGGTAAGTGGTTGTCACAGCTTTATTGGCTACACAGCAGGACTCCACACACACAATACAACAGATAACTTCCTACAAAAATGTAAGACTCCACAATCAGAACTCAACAGGTTCTTACATGTACATTAGGAGCAGGAACGAAAATGGCCACAATCATACACGATCGGACTGGGGGATATAGACACCTGACTAAACTAGTGCTGTCTTCACCATTCAGAACCAACTTTCTGCAGACTGCAAATTGTGCACGATAGTGAGCTTCATCAAACATCTACTGTAATATACCTTCAGGATGCTCCTTTAGTAGGCGGACAGAGAAATTGATAAAATCATGGTAGTCAAGTGCATTGCAAGCCAGCAAAGTTGCCTCATAATGTCTCAAAACTGCCCCCTACAACATAAAGTGGTTAGACATATTGCTCCAAGATGCAGAATCCGCAGTATCCCTCAAGATGCCCTGGATCAAGAGATATAAAACAGCCATTTGTCTTACCCCAATTCTGTTTCCCATCTTCTCATACTCCTCTGCTGTCCTTCCAGCGGCTTTGGCCTGTGAATAGAATTTGACAGTTTTGTAATGAGGAGGCATATTGATGATTTCCAGCGCACACACTCTCTCTCTACATGAAAACCAAAATGTGTGCAAACATCCAGGATGCTTACAGCTTGTTCAGACACACAGACCCCTCTCAGTTGAACAAATATGTAGCAAGACCTTCATGCCATGTCAAAGCAGTGATGTTAACACCTCCCTGCAGTGAACTTGTAGTGAAAGGTAAGGCAGAGAACTCCAGAACAGCATGGCCACTGCTCTTATAAAGATCCTCTATTTGGAAGAACTGGCAAACTTGTTCCAGAGGTGACCCAAGCCCAAATCCAGTTGCACAAAAGCATTATTCCATAAGGATGAGAGCCTGATGCATCAACAAGTGGGACTTCATCACAGCATACAGATATCACAAGCCCTGTGCACTTACTTGTGTCACAAACTGCAGCCATTTCTTTGCCTTATCTTTGCAAGCCACCAGATTTTGGACATTGGCTTGAACTTGTGGTTTACTGTCTGTGGTTGAGATCCCCGAAGGAGTAGTGACAGAAGAACCAGCTTGAGCAGTATCAGTTTCCATAGAGGCAAGTCTAGTGGCCTCTATGACAGCTCTCCTTTGTTGCGAATGACCATAGACTAGGAACTCAGCAGTGCGTCCTAACCTGCTGAGCCAGTGGAAGCATGCACATGACATGAATCAGCTTAGTAGTAAACTAAAAAATCTAAATATAATGCATATTCATCCTGCCCATACTTCCTTCACAACAGATGCCAGCCTGCTCAATCACTAATACAATTGGAAATTCTATGCTCACTTTTCTGCATGCAAGCGCACAATTGCAAGCAGAATGCATGGAATGTCGAAATAGACAGTTCTTTAGAAACTGCTTTGCCAACAGCAGCCCCAACCCGATCTCTCATTTCTGTTGCTGCAGCTGTCGTGAATGTCATTGCCAGAATATTCCTTGCTTCCACACCCTGAAACAACATTGTCAGCATCCAGACGAATCATCCCAAACATATGGCTATTTTGCAACATTCATTGTACCCAGAAACTATGTGCTGCCACAAAGCAATTTCTGCTGACTTTGGAACACCATGCAGAGCTTTACTCATCACTATTGAAGGAATAATCATTCATATCACAGTGTCATTGAAAGCAACTCTGAAATAGCAAGTTAAGGCTGTGAAAGCAAAAGATCTGCATGCATGGTTTGTCTCAATGTGCAAGACCAACTTACTTCCATTAGCATTGAAACCAGCCGTGCAACCATTGTAGATGTCTGCAGAGCAACAAAGGTGAGGTCAGCGACACATGCATGATCCTAAACCCTAAACCCTAAACACAAATAGGTCCTTCTGTCTGCAATGTGATCCAATGACAAATACAGGTAGAGTGTTTTTTGATACCCTAATCATATTAAGTAGGGCAACTGCACCTTTCCACTCCCAGGGCCTGCCAGAATTAACAATGGCTTGGAAGTATCGCTCAGAGCTGCCTCCCTTTGTGTTGCATTGAGGGTTCTCAAATATTCAGGCATCTCTGTGGGAGGTGAAGAGGATCCAGCCCTGGTAACCAGAACACCTTGAACAAGAACAGGGGAAGCTGCTGTACTTGTTGGAGGACATTTGGATCCAGAAGTGACAATGGCCAATGAGGGAGTGGCAAATGAAGTGAGGTTTTTAGGGTCTGCTAGGTTCGAACCTGGGGCTTGAATGGGAGAAAGAAGTGCTTGATCAGCTAGATCAAGTAAAAGGCAAGAGCTTCTTGGACATGTATTTCTGACTGCAAGATCTTCACTGGCAGGTAATGTAGAGGTCACATTACCAAACTGAGCAATGCCTGGAAACTGAAGAGGCAAATCTGAACAGGGTGTAGTGCTTTGTGGGATACAATTGGCCAGCATTCTCTCTTGTAAATCTCCTCTCCAACAGACAGTGGATACATGTGTAGACAATGAATGCAATTCTTGTCCCATTGACAACTTTCTCCCATCATGTGGACCTTTGGATCGTTTTTCACACAGGGCATCCAATTCTTGGATCAATTCTTCATCGAATTCCTCACAAAGACGTTCAGTTAAACAAGACTGCAGTGAATTATCTCCATCCGTGGGGAGCCTCCATATATTCTTCCCTGCCGTTGAAGAATTTTCCGAAGCCTCCTTCTCCACATCTCCGTCGCAACTAGCAGCAGCTTTACAAGTTCCACTAGCTTCAAATTCGCTGCAATCCGATGGCCGAAATCGATTGCACTGCAATTCAGCAAGCGGGCTTCTTCTCTGCCTTTGATCACTCATAATCAGCGTACACATCTTCTTTGGAGTCACACTCCTACACAACAAATGAGTCCCCCACACACAGCAAATGATAAGGACAAAAAGATAAATCTGCACAGCATTGAGAGTTTATTGAAAGATGAAAAGGGAAATGCACAAAGACAGGTAAAGTGAACATACCCAGAACGAGCATCATAGAGCGGCACCTTGATCGGGGAACGATTCTCTTCCTCCACTTGGGAACTAGGCAAGAGCTGACGCTTCTTCCGAGCCAAAATCGCTTTGGCAGCTCTGTAATTCTCGGTGATACGCGCCTGCTGCAACTCACTCAGATGCGAACCACCACTACCATCCGCGCCCTTGTCGCCACGAGCCATGGCCGCATCTAATACGCCACTATCAAGCAACCAGGAGCCACAAGAAAAAATGCTACAAAACACGAGGGAAGAAAGAAACAATGTGTATAACTAAAACATGCAATCTGGTTACAGTGATTTGCTATCCGCGTCTCATCTCAAGAGAAGAGCTCTGCACCGTCTGCAATTCCCAATTCCTTCTTCCTTCCTTCCTTCCTTCCTTCCTTCATTGCAACAACAACGGCGCAAGCAACGGCGCTGCAAGGCGTACTCCAGAAGCTGCAAATTTTTCAAAAAAAACGCTCGTAGCGAGCCGGAGGGAGGGAGTTCGAACTTCGGACAGCGAGCAATTTGGAGGAGACGACCTGGTGACCGGACACGATCACGGAGGTTTGGGAGATCACAATGAGGGGCTTTTTCTTTTTTCTTTTTTTCTTTTTTAATTCCTAGAAAAAAAATTCAAAAATTCGTAATTTTTTGGATAAAAAGAAAAGTAAAAAAGCCAATGAATTAGCCTACTTGGGAGATTTATGTGTAAATTACCCTAAGCTAAGTCCCTATATTAGTCTTAAATTATTTTTAATTTAGTATCATCTTTTAGGTTTTTTTAAAGTTAATGTAAGTTATTTTAGATTTTTTTAAAGCTATCATAGGTTATGATTTTAACTAATCTTATGCTAGGCTATTGTATGAAGATTATTAATTTTTTGGATTTATCCAAAGTCTATTATGGCTTTAAGCCATGTATATTTGTGCGCCCTAATTTTTTAGATATGAAAAGATGTGTCTTTGACTAAATTATGTATGAAAATAGGCATTTATTGTCTGACTAACTACTAGATCAACAATTGTTGCTAAAATTTGTCATGTGCCATCACTAAAGCTGAACTATGAAGAGATGTTGTGAGCTTGTTCATCACTAAAGTTGAACTACGAAGAGATGTTGTGAACTTGTTCAGACCAAAGCCTCTACACATGACAAAACACCCTCTAATTGTTCTTCATGACCCGAGTGTTGATGTTGTAATAGGAAGTATTTATATGTTCTTCATTGTTGTTTACAACTTGTTTTTCTTCTCATTGAACAAAAAACACAACTTGGTATTCTAGTTTGAACATTGTCTCGAAAGTTGGTTCATGGGGGTGTGAATTACCAATCCTACATTAAACATGAGTTATATCTATCCACATGATTAGGTGAACATCCACATCCTTCTCTCTTTCTTTCTCTCTCTCCATGCATAAAAACCTTGAGTAACAATTTTCTAACTAGTCTTGAAATGGAACTCGTTGTCTATTTTCATTGTCTACTCCATTATCATGTCATTCCAAAAAATAAGATTGTAAGTTTTAGTTTAATAATAAGTGTTCTTACAAAGAAAACCTTTAATTTAAGAAACACAAATAATCCTTTTTTTTGCTACAAAAAATGGAAGCTACAAATTGGTATGTGTGTTGCTACTAGTGTTATTATAAAAGAAACCTTTGATTTGGGAATTTTGTGGAAATTTTGTATGATGGGTTGTTCAAATTTTGCACTAGGTATTGTATATATTATTGTGCACCCATTGTTGGGAACTGATGAAATCATTGGGTAGTCATGGTAGCTTGTCATTACATTTTGTGATGAAGGTGATGATGTCACATTTTTATGAATGACTCTCATAAGGTTATGACTTCATTCATTGTTATGTTGCCACCACATTGTTATTGTGGATATTTCTCTGCAATTTTATATGTATATATAAAGGGAAAAGGAGTCACAAACAATAAGGTTATTTTACTATTATTATTTTTTATAGTAGAAGTAGGTGGTATGTCAACAAACAAGTATGGTATGGTGACTAAAATTGATGTAAAAAAATTGTTGTTCTTCCATGTATGTGTGCAGGGAAACATGAACCTTGGTTTTGTTCTAGACCTAAATTTTGAATCACAATAATGATTAGGGATAAATGTTACAATGGAGGAGAAAGAAAAAAGGCTTATTTGTTGAGATATAAGGAAAAAGGGCATGCATGTTTTTTTTTTTAGAAGATTAGATATGAGGTCTATACGTTGAATTCAGAATGACGACCCTGCATGAAGTTAGTTTCAATCCCCATTTGTTTCTTTTTAGCTTCTTTATGAGCCATTTTCTTTATGGATAATTTATTCCATTGGAACATGTGTTATTGGATTATTCAGCAAGTGACACAATTGTTCCTTCCATCT
>Ga0209611_10003559_pt1 | contig 26927 bp, 19 predicted proteins | sample S1TSphgellanicum_3_FD_187693 | JGI IMG/M metagenome (GOLD analysis project Ga0209611, IMG submission 187693) | Host-associated microbial communities from peat moss isolated from Minnesota, USA - S1T2_Fc - Sphagnum magellanicum MG (SPAdes) (version 2) | ecosystem: Host-associated > Plants > Peat...
ACCCTTCCCCAAAGCCAAATTTGATGGGATTTTTAACGATTGCAATGCAGGATTGATGGGTCTAGTGGGGGGCCCAAATTGCCCCACTCTTTTTTTTCTTTTTTTTTCAAGGGGGGTGGGGGGGGAGGGTGCGCTTCTCCTCTTCCATAGAAAGGCTAAGCTGCCGAGTACGGTGTCAGGGACTAGAAGGAGGACGAAGACTGTGCGCCATAGCCATAGCCAGAGAGAGAGAGATAGAGAAAAAGCTGCTGCTGCTACACGCATCCTCTCATCAAAACCAGCTCTTGTTGCTTCGTTTTTCAGCTATCTTCGTGGCGCTCGGGTTTGTGGTTGGATTTGGGAGAAATTTGGACTCTTTTGGTGGAGGGATGCGGTTTTTCAGTGGTGTTAAAGTAGAGCATGAGGTCAAGTGTTCAGCGTGAGGAGGAGGTTGAGGAGGAGAAGGAGAAGCAGAAGGTGGAGGGGGACGTGGTGGAGGAGGAGGAGAAGTAACGGGAAATCATGATGAGCATGAAAGCGTTTCATGCCAAGCGGAAGGAGCCGGACGATCTGGTGACGGATCTGTTGAAAAACGTGAGCATATCTCCGACGAAGAAAGTTCGAGTCGGGGTAAGTTCTCTCTTTACTTTGGATTTTCGGCTTTCTGATGACTACCTAGTTTGCGTTTTAGTTTGGAACCTCTTTTTTTTTTGCTTATCTGTGTTTTTGGCAGTGATGACATTCTGGTCCTTCTTTTCTTCCTTCCTTCTTGTTGCTTCGTGTCGTTTGGTTTCGTTCCTATTGTCGTCTTGCGGAAAACGGGAAGGCCGCTAGTCTCGAAGGCGGGCTGCCAGGAGACATGTCGTGAGGTCCGCTTGCCGTCGGCAGTCACCGCAGCATCCTTATTATCCCTTTGTCATTTTGCATTGCCGTTGCGTTTTGCATCATGTCTCACTTTGTGGAACTTTTGCATGGCTGCCTTCTGCCTACTATCTGAGAGCATAGTAGATATTCAATTTCCGTTGTAGGAAAGCTGAAGACACAGCCTCCCTGCTTTCTTTTTTTCCCTTTTTTTCCCCCTTTCCAGCATCAAGGTCTTCTCTTGTGCCATGTTGGTTAGTTTGAGTGTGTCCTGAATTTATGGCCAAAGTTTCCGCCCTAAGCAAAACTTTGAGAGATGTGTGGGAATGTTTTTGCAGTTTGAAGGTTTTTAAGGCATTCTTGTTGCAGTCTCTTTTTCCCTGGCAGGACTGAACAAAATTGAATGTTAGGCTGCCAGCAGCTCATGGGATTAGTTTTTGCATTATGTTTGCTTCTTGAGAGTTCATTGAAGATGTCAATTGAAGATGTGGGAGGAGTTCACTGTTTTCCTTTCAAAAAAATTAGCTTGGCCACATGCTTTTTCTGGCTGTTGGCCGGTTCATTCAACAGCTGATGATTTGTTTTGTGCTTAATGATTGCACCAGTGTAGGAGAATTTCATGGCACAACAAGTTGTTCAGATGTACTCTACTCTCTATTCTTTATTCGCAGAACAACACACTGGGAGGTACTGTAGTGTTATCGACATGGCTGTTTTAGTAGAAGGCTGAAGCAAATTCTTTCCATCCTAAAGTAAAGAAGGAATGTTCTTCATTCTCAGAAGAATTTTTTTATTTGATATTTCTTTGGATTATTTTTTCTTTTTGCACGCAGGATTCCTGCACACCTTCAAATATCTGGCAGCCAACCTTGTTTGAACCTTCAAAACAAGCACATGTTGATTCTCCAGTAACTTTGGAGCCACCTGTTTCACCACCAGATCCACCTGTTGTTACTGCAGCACCAGTACCCACTGTTGTGACTGGAGCTGAGAAAAAAGCGTTGGTGCTGTATAGACCTTTAAATCCACCTCTCTACTCCGGTGGACCTTCTCCGACAGTTTCTTCAGAGTTGCCAATCAAAGTCAATTCAGCTGAATATCTGGCCACTATCAAGGGTAGTGACAAGAATGGCTTCTGCAGCAATGCAGGCCTCCCTTCTTCTGCTTTCACTAATTCTTCTGCCAATGCACTATGCGGGACTGGCCTATTTGAAGGTAGTCCATTCCACTTTCTAGAAGGTAGAAAGAGACTTACAACTGTTGGGGGTGGATGGGTCCAAGGGATATATCATTGCTTGGCCAGGGATCAATAGATGTCCTGTGACAGAACCTCAACCCCTAGTCAGCTTGTATTGCAAGTCTCATGTGCATGTGGGAAACTGTAACTGAAAGTCTCAGAGTTTGTTGAAGTGAATGATATTTGGTTTGGTCTTAGGTCCACATTTCTAGTTCTTACTGGTTTTGCTGTGTCAAACTTTGTCATGTTTTGAATGAAGTTGTCATAGTTTACCTTGCCTGATGGAAGGTACATTTCACCCCGACTCTTTCCAACTCTGGTTTCATGAAGGCATAGTGTAGTGAGTGGCAAGGGCATGGATCAGCAGTCATTAGTGACTTGCAAGAGTGAAAATCATGTATTGCTTTGGCAAGAATATCATATTCATGTGTCTGACCAGATTATTAGACAGAGCAACTCACATTGACATGCATGGCATTCTGGCAGTGTTTTTGCTTCTTAGTTGACTGAAGGGGTCTGATGTGTGTGCAGCTCTTGATCTTCAAGGTGGACCATCATCAGCATTTAGCTCAAGGAGGCTGCAAAGAGTATCATCATGCTCATCATTGCCTCCCATTGTAACATCTTTGGATAATTTCCCTATGGAAGATGACAGTGACCCACAGACCAGCAGTGGCAGCCAAATGGTTGTCATGCCTGCAGTTCCGACACCAAGTACCAACAATTCGTCTCCTGTTGTGTCAGGCATGATGACTACACACATGGATAAGAGTGTTGCACAGTTGGGGAATGAAGAGGAAATGGCAGATATTGAGCCCATGGAAGTGATGGAGGGTATTGCAAATGGAGAGGTTGTCTCTTCTCAAGCAGGGCCTCAATTTGGAAGCCCATTACCAACTTTTGGTTCATCTCAGTGGAAAACTGGCGAGATGTTGAAGGCACCTTACTCAAAAGTTATGTGGTCCCATTAACTAGACAAGATGGAGAATCCTTTTTTGCCATTATGGCTTTGTTGTATCATCTCCTCCTGCTCTGTGTGAAGAAGGAAAGCTCAGAGTAAGTTTGGATTGGAACCCTGTATGTTGGTGAGCTTTCTTATCCAACTTGCAATCCCTTCATTTCACTTTCAAGGCTTTTTAATGCTTTCTGAAATGAAGAGGCGGACCCCATTCTTTGAATTCTCTTGCAAAGTTGAGCATTCAGGAAATGGAGTACTTGGAATCAGGACCAAATCCCAGTGTATTGCATGGGTCAACTTGACTCTTAACCTCATAGTGACATAGGTGCTACTCCTGACACCTGACTAGTAGATGCAAATCATCAAAGTTCTGCAATGAGGGTACTCATTTTTATGTAATATGTTGACTCTTGTAACATTTTTTGATGTGCTGCCCTCAGGCAAGAAATATTTGTTCTTGAGTTACCTATTGAGTTCTTGGTCTTGTGATTTCTTCTCTTAATACCCCAGATTTGAGCTTGGTTCTCTTTTGTCTGTTTGTAATCATAGCCTAGTTTCCTAACTGGGGTTTGATGGCATTATCTGATCCTGGGTATATCACCAATTATGTTAAGCTTAGTTGTGTTAGGTGGGTAATCCTGCTCTTGTGGAAGTAGTCCAGTGGGGTATCCTATAGATTCCAATGTGCTTTCAACACCAAGCATCAAACAAGTACTTCCTCATGATGCTCAGATGGTCTTATAGCCTGGGATTCTTGCAGAGATCTTTATTCTACAAAAGGCTTTTTAGGCAGACTCTTCAGGTATCAAAACTCATCTTCCCTCTTCAAATTGTTTGAAGAACAGTGCTTTCTATTCAAAGCATGTCTTGTTATGTTCATTAGGCCTGAGGCGACCTAATCAACATGTGAACTTTGTGCTGGTCAGGAGTTGATGTAGAGGATGAAGATGGGGGCGCTTGAGATTGGATGGGATACAACAAAATATGCCTGTCATTTTGCAGGTAATCTCAGCCCATATTGAGGCTGGTCTAATGTGTGTGGTATTTAGCATGGATGTATGTGGACAGTTATGTTTGCATAGGAGAGTTGAACTTAGAATGTTGATGGAGCATTGGCAATTTGATTCTGAAGCATCTGCAGCAATAGTTCAGCTTGAAAAGTAAATTGTCAACATAATTTGCAAAATCTGAAAACCTGCAAATCCTACAGGGTTTTAGGGTTTAGGGTTGAAACAACTTTTGCAAATAGATGCTAAAGTTATGTTATAAAACCAAATCAATATCATGGCAAGGGGTTGGATTGATTCAGTGCCATTCAATGTTATTTACTTGTGGACTAGCTTCAGAACCCTTGGAAAAAGCATTAACTTCTGCCAAAGCAGATCTTTGGGGTTTTGAATGTTCCTCTATCATGAAACCTTTCTTACTATGCTTGCAGCATCTTATATTAGCTTCAAGGCTAACAGGAATCAGGATTGTTGGAAGTGGGAAGGAGGCATATAATGCATTCAAAAGGAACATGTTTAGGGTTGCCATGTTTAGGCTTAAACATGTTTAGGGTAACCATGTTTAGGGTTACCATTCCTATATACCAGATCAATACTTTACCATGCATAGGTAACCAACTTTGGATGAATGGGGTATAGGAAAACTTGTAATTTTTAATTGCCAATGTTATTTTGCTGAAACATAAGTAGGCAATAGTCTCAATACATGCTTGGAAAAAATAAACTAAAGGTCAAATTACTTGAAAAGATTTGGTGAGATAATCACCGAAGTGTGGGTTTGGGAACTAAATGGTTCCTTTCTTACAAAAGAAAATTTAGTACTACTTTACCCTAGGGTCAATTTTTGTTATTAAACTTGGGCTCCGTGTTGTTTTGCACTACCTATAGTAATCAATTGATGACAAAAATGACTTGATTTTGTGAAAATTAAGTTCGATTTGAATGAAAATATTGAATGACATTGCATGCAACTTGAATTGAATTGAATTGAATTCCTATTCAACTGAATTGAATTCAACAATTGGACTAAGATTTGATCGAATTGAATTCAAATTCAATTGAAAAGAAATGACATGAATATTGGTGGAAAAGGTGTTGCAATTGTTTGTGAATATGATGTTGAAATAAAAAAACTTCTACTAAAAACGCATCTCTAAAAAAAACAATTACCTTTCATGCCTCTTTACTTAGGAATGGGATAAACAAATTTCAATTTAAAATTGTCCAAATAACAACTTATGGAACCTAAAATTGTCCCACCTAAACCATCTATGATGAATCATCGTCATTAGAATAATCTTTAAAACAATGAAACATTTTTTAAAAGAAAATGTGAATTTGAAATGTTGAAAATCATTATAATTATTGCAAGCTACAATGTGAATAATTTCATTCCTCGTGTGAAAGTATCATGAAAAATAGTGGGATCATATATATATATATATATATATATAGTCCATGTGGAAATTAACCCTATACTATGATATCATGTTTTATGGGACCTTATTTCTCCTCTCAAAGTCTTATTTCCCAATTTTATTAGAACCAATATTTTCAACAAGAAAACAAGAACCCCCTTCAAAAATGAAGTCTAAAGTTTGGAGTCACCTCCAAGGAAAGAAGCTTTGAGGTGATGAGCTCTCATTCTCTAGTGCTTGTATTAGAGGAGGATATTTAGGAAGATGTGATTTTGTAGCACTCTTGGTGTTGTTCAATATGATTTTATCGAATGATGTTTAATCTAGGTTCATATTTAATGTATGACCTCAACATTTATTGTTGGCAAAAAAGGTTTGGAATGTTGCTACCAACTTGAAGCTTCAAGCATTAAGGCAATGGCATTCCTAGGAACTATGGAAGGGTTAGGGGTGTGCATTCTAAGGACTTGCAACCTTAATGAATGCACCTTAAAAAATAAGAAGAGAAAAGTGGGAAGAATTTGATGAGGGGAGCCCAAAAAACAAAGAAAAATGGCATTGAAAATTTGATTGCTTCATTTGATCTTGATTTTCAACTAATTTTAGAAGTGCATTGTTTTGAAAGCACCATGCAAGTGAACTTTATGCTACAACAATAATGCATCACAACAATGAACACCCACAGTCTCCAAAGCTCACAACCCCATTGGAGTTTGCAAGAAATTCAATCAAATTTCCTATCTTCTCTAAAAGCTTTGCCACTTTTGTCATAATTACTCAACAAAATTTGGGATTGATGGAAAAAGGGACAAGAGCGAAGCTTACCTTCCTGTGTCCTTATACTAAACACAACCAAAATTGACAAATCCTCTCACAAAGATTGTCTTCATACACAAATCAACTATTTTTGTATATGAAATATGATTCTTCTACCCCTTTCTTTGTTTTTCCTTGTAAACTTTTGCCCAAATCCAAGCAACATAAGTGGAGATGGGGAAACCAAGTTTGTAGAATTTTTATTGCAAATCCTTATGAACTAGCCATCATCACCACTATAGGCCCTATTACCATCATTCTTCAAAGAAAGTAAAATGCCATAATTTTATCCTCCATACTAAGTTTTCATAATACAACACACCAAGAATTGAATCAAGACAATCCCTCCTAACCCAATGGATGAAGCCCAAGGTTCATCACCAATCAGCTTGTTATGAAGGCTTTTCTTGGACTTCACAAGATGCCTAAGTATTCGAATATAGAAAGGCATCTACTTTTCACATTGGGCGGATGGTAATTGGAAGGTTGATCAAAGGGCACCCATCACACCAAACATTTATAAACTACATGAAAATCCCTCTTCATGAGTCTTTCTTATTATTGAAACTCCTCACTAAATAGTTTTTCAACATTGTATTTTTGACAAATGTGTGAAGGAAACAAGAAAGATCTTCATTGTTGAATGGAATGGGATGATGTTTAATTTTCAAAATGACAATCACATTTCAATGTTTTGGATGCATAATGTTTATTCTCCCACATGATCAAGGTATAATTACCATACTTGAATGAACAATTATGCAATGTCAATGACCCTTACTATCCTAGTTAACAAAATTGTTGACATCATTGATATAAAACTCATAGACTCAAACATCAAACACCTTTTGGGCCCCATGATCTAAATTGTAGTTGTGAACATAAATAGTTGACCAATAACATTGAAATCCCCTCCTTGATGAAAAAGATGCATTGGGGACAATTGTCTTACAAAGGTTCTTCTATTCAGACCTCCCGCACCAACGTTGTAAATGTGGATGATTTTGACACTTTCTCACCCTTACACTACCCTTTGAGATCATTATTTTACATGGAGACACCCTCACACAATGATCACAAACTTGGAGTGAAATAGTCACAAACACAATGGTCGTAGGTGCAAAAAATTGCTTAAGACCAAGAGTTTTGGCTAAAGGAATTTGATCAAAAGTTTAGGGACCTTAGTCAATATGATGGAAAAGGGGAAGGGCACAAATTTCATGTAATCCTCTAAACTTACAAACAAATATATTGTGATGGTGGAAACAAATAAAGACAATCCAATTGTTAAAGGGGATGGAGGGAAGAAATTAACCCATCCCCAAGATCTAATGGGAACTTGCAAGGACATAGTGATAGATGAAACAAGCATGTAGCCAACTTCAAGGGCATGACCTTCAATCTTGAATTCACCACTAGCAAAAAGGTAGGCCAATGGTAAAATGGTTTAAAGTTGAAACCAAGAGAAGCCCCTTACAAAAAACGTAGTTGTAGTAGGCCTCCAAAGTGATAAGCAAACATCCTTGCCCTCACTATGCATCTAGAAGAGGGGATAATCTTCCAAATCAAAAAATGATTGAAGAGAAAAAGGAGGAACATTCAATGGCAACCCCAACAAGGTGGTGAGTATATAAAAAATTCAAGAAAAGGCCATTAGGTGGTGATGAACTATAACACACCAACACCAATAAATAAAAATAAAAAACCACTATAATCCACAACCCTCCTTGTGAAGGTAATAGAATTTCCTAACTTATTAATGAATGTTATAATTCAAGGGAGGATCAAAGAAGAATGGACTACTTCAGTAGCAAATAACATGCTATGACAACAACACGATTTAGGCAATGGTAACAATTTTCAGCTTGAATGGCAATGACATCACAATGAGAAGCAAGCATCATCACATCTCTAAGCAACTCAATGGTACATGTGGCCATTGTTCACAAATTGTTGTTAAATAGTTTCCATGGCACCATGAACAATGTGTTGTAAACAATTCAATTTTTAGGATAAATTGTTTTTCTTCTATCGAATAGAAAAAAGAAGAAGCTATTGATCAATAAGTGGAAGGAGTGATATAATTTAAGTTATTTGTAAACACCAAGGGATTGATTAACTAAAAGGTTGCCCTTGTAGTCCCTTATGACAATGAGCAAATCAATTGTAATGGCTACCCTAATTGTGAAGGGGTTGGGTAGATTGAGGGGTGGCTAAAAATAAAAGAAATAGAGCTATGGCTTCAACCCTTGGATCCCACCTCCCAAATTTTTTTAATTCAAGAATGTCATTTAAAACCCAATGACTATGCCTATGCAAAAGAAGCATTAAGTTATGTAAAGTAGTAACATTTTGGAACAATGTTATCCCCATGAGAGGATTTGAAAGAATGAATGTAAGGACATTGATCCTTGTGACTTCTAGTCTTGCCTCAACAATATTATGCCGATAAACTGTTATGGAAGTTGGGGCATAATTTGTGGTTATCCAAACATCTCTATTTGAGACCACAATCATAATTAATGTTTAATAGTGGTTACCCAAATGAATGTGCTATAACGTGAGAATGCATCATGGATTTTAACATTACATTATTTCACATTTCATAATTGGCAAGGACTTTAATTGTTTAAAGGAGGTCAACAACCTAAATGGAGTAGGACATAAGTTTATGAGGTAGAGAAAAGTTGTGATGTGACACCATCTTACATTTCAAATGGGTTTGTTGGATGCTTGGCTATTTAATTATTTCTGAAAAATGTTCTACAAAGCTCACACCATTGACAACTTATGGTGGATTTGGCATATTTCATATGCCTCTTGAATTGACAAATTCCTTGTGTCCACAAAGCTAGATTAATAAGAGGGCAATAGAGGTTTTAACATCTTTTTTTAACTCAAAGTTGGAATGACTTACCTCTCATTCTTCATCATGATGATATGGATTACTTTAAAATATTTTCATTCCCAAAAGACGAGAAAAAATATTAGACATAATTACATGAACTATTATTAATTAAAGTTTATTTCTTTTACATGGTTTATTAGTAAGTTCTTATTTATGTATTGTAACCCATATCTAGGGTAGATTAATACCTTTATTGAATCACACAAGCTTTGGAAAGGAAATATTCTTAGGTGGGTATCATAAAACAAGTGAGAATCATGACAATTTTTTATTTTTTAAGAACTAGAACCAATGATTATCATAAAAAATGAAAATCGTCCAACATTGGAAGGACCCATCCTCTTGATAAATGTATTTAATTTGCAAATCATGATTTACATATTGTGAGTCTAAACACAAAAAAAATGTTTTAAACCAATTATTTCCTTCACTTGAAATGATCATGATTAAGGGTTTTTTAATTTAATTTTGGGATATTAAAATTTTGTGATTTTTCCCATAAAATTTTCCAAATTAGTTGAATTTACATTTTTTTTAATTTTTAATTTAAAAATTCACCAAATTTTCTGTTGAAAAAAACAAATTTATAAAAAAAACATTGATCAACATGTAAATCTCTCACTATCTTTTTAATTTGCCTTCATGACCATTAACATCAAAATCTAATGCTTCAATGTTCAAATTGATGCATATGTCTCTTAAACAAAAACAACATCAATAACTTTTCAAGTTTTCAATATAAGGTTTATCCCTTCATTACCCCCCCCCAACCCTTTCATCATATTTTTAAAACCTACACCAATTTTGCATTATAAAAAATAATTTCCCAATGCAAGTTGAATTTGACCATGCATTGTAATAAAAAATAACCATTAGTGCTTGCATGTTAACCTAGCATTAATGGTTTGGCACTTCATCCCTAAAGCAAATATGAAACCAAGTCAGATTATATTAGTGTTGGTCGAGTTTCAAATACTTATATTATGGAACAATCTCATCATAATGCATGAGTATTTACAAAAATGAAATACCAAAAGGAAAGTAGTACCAAAAAAAAAATTGTATACCAATTTGATTTAATAATTCCCACATTACAAATTGATGATGCATTAGTAGCAACATATGTACATTTAATTTTATGTTAATCAGTATACATATTGAACATTAATATTTGATGTATTAGCCAACATGGCTTTCATTGATGTTTTTTTGAATGCCATGTATAATATCAACAAAAAAAGGCATCCATGATGAATGGGTGGCCTAATCAACTAAAAAGTTAGCCATGGGGAAAGAATTGTCATTGCTCATAACATATTGCACCTATTTGTGCCAAAGGAATGATGAGGACAACATGAAATATTGAAAATGAAATTTGGTATTTAAAAATTTCTAACTTTAATACAATTAATTGGTTTGGTCTCTACCAATGTTAATAATATTTCTTTTTTTTGGTGAGATTTGTGTTAAGTTTGGTTTTTATTTTATAATGTAAAAATTGATTTAGTTTTTTTTTTCTCATTTTTAAATACTTGACTATGGTATCAAGTTTTAAGGTTTTATTTTAAGCATCCAATTTTCACACCATTCCTAAAATCAAAATGATTTAATAAGTAAAAATTGCTCATTTTTTTATTTGATCCACAAAAAAACTACAATGAACATAAAAAAATAGAAAAAAATTATAGAATTAATTATTTGTTGATTGCTTTGTTCAAAATATCCCGCCCCCTGCACCCCCTTCCAACCAATCATATTTCCATAGTCTTTTGTTGTTCAAATGAACTTTTAATTTATTCTAATTCTTCTTGTGATTGTATATCCACGTTAATTAACAAAAATAAGTTAGAAGGAAAACAACAATCAACTTTAGAATCACTAGGCCAATTTTACTCACGAATTTATTAGCTTTTATAAGTTCTCCCATTGTAGCCAAAATGTCCTTGAAATAGTAAGTGTTTCATGAAAAAAAAACTTTGAATACAAAAATGCCTAGGGTTTGACAAGCTAAAAAACTAATAGTGTGAAACATACGTTCATGTTTCCCATTCTATTGTGAAGGACACTTGACGTCCTTCACGTCCACTTGATATTATTTGAAAACCAATAACTATATGTTAACAACTTCCTTAGTTGGTTTACTTATGTTGGTGGTCAATTAAAAAATACATAAACTACGATCCTCATAATTTTTTTGGTTACAAAACCACTTTATATTTTGCCATTGGATGGGAATGGTGATGAAATTTCAAAAACATTGGAAACAAAAATCTTTTATCATACTCCTTAACAATAGTCACACATTGTTCATGGCCAATGAATTAATGCACTAAACAAATGTTTTTAAATATAGAGTCTAACATCTTATGAAAACATATTATGAATTTGTTTCTCTTCATACTACTCTTAAAATGAAAGAATGAATTCAAGATAGAACAAATTTCCTTTTTGAGGTTAAAAACAAACAAAGCCAACTTCACACCATCTCTTTAATCATCACCCATTGAATCTCTACATAAAATGCAAACGTAACTTCTTCCTTTAGTTTCAAACTCATGATTATTATAAAATGTAATACGTCACTAAACAACCAATACCCACAAGAATGGTTCAACAAACAAGTTGTCATAAAACAAAAAAGACAATTGACAACAACTTGAGAGATGTGTCATGTTAAAGGAGGTGACACATGACTAGTAACTTTCACAATAGTTTGTTTCTTGTAACAAAGAACAAATGTTTATTGAAATTGTGACACTTCTTGAAACATAATTATTTTATTATCAAACTTGTGAAACATATTTACAAATTGAAAATATTATTAACATTTGATTACTTACAAATGAACAAAGGTTGGGGGAAAAATAATTTATCATTTAGAATGAAATTGAAGGACTATCCTATCTTCACTAAAGTGTTAATTTTTTTTTGGGTGAACCATAATCAAAACTCATCTTATTCCTTTTTCTTTTTGCCCTTATTAAATTTGTTAGGCTGAGTTATGCATTTATGTAAATTTGCATATGTAGACCTTACATGATCATATCTTAGACATTTACAAACTCTCTCATTTGTTGCTGCATATTGATATGCTTTTAAAAAAATGTTCAAAACAAGTCCTTGACAAATGTTTTTCAAGCCCAAATATTCACAACTTAATAGTAGTACAATCCTGAGGGAAGGTTAAAATGTGTTACAAATGTTGGTTAACCATAATACAAGTAAAGAAGTCCATGTTTTCAGGAGGGAAAAACAATACAAGGACATAAATGCATTGACAAGCACTTAAAACAAATTCATGAAATGAATAGGCAAATGATTTTTCATAGTTAAACAACTAAGGTAATTTTTGCTACCCATCATCATTTTTGAAAGGATCCATTGCAAATGAATGAATAAATCAATCAATCAAATTTGCACCTTCAAACACATTTGGCCTTTTTTGTTAATCTTCTTTCCAAAGTTCTTCTCAACGGATTGTTTATTTTTTCTTTAGAAATTTCAGCAATTATAACATGTTATGCATCCACAATATATGTGTTTTTCAACGTCATCACCCCATTATCTTTAAAATTACATATTAATCACTTTTTCGATTTGGTCCTTGGATTAATTCCATTGTTTGGTAAATGCAAGCTCTTTGCCAAGTTCCTTTCAATGAATTGTTTATTTCTTCCTCAATTTTTTTTTTCACAATTATAGAATGTCATGCATATCCGCATGTTTTTTCAAAATCATTGTCCCATTAGCTTTTTAAAATATTATCGATCATTTCCTATATTTGATTATCTTTATTGTAATATAGCCAATTATACAGTGCATTATCTATGCATTTGAAACATGATAAGTGCAATCTAAAAGGTGATCATTTGTGGTAAATACAACATTTTATGTAATGTTAAATTGGCAATATATTGTGTAATCATTGGTTAAAACGAAATTATGTGGTTGTTAATGAATTAATAAAATCCATATGAAAATAACACAATTAGATATGTCAAAAATACATGATTCTAAATAATAATAATAAATTGTATAATAGGCTAGCAAGGCTATAAATCTCGCACAAAATAATAATGGTGCATGAGTTACATTCTAAGCCCAAAAAACTTAAAAATAAACACATGAACGATCACACACAAACAAACATAAACACCAAAAACAAAGCACACATATACATTTTGACAAGCAAACAAACACATAAGAAAAGAAAAGCAAATAACAAACAAAACAAACAAAGAAAAAGGACTTATATTGAAAAATTGGAAGTCAAATCTTGACGTTCATTTGCTTGAAAAGCTCCCCCAACCTATAAAGAAGCAAAAAGGGAAGAAGTACCATCAAAAGGAGCATGGCACAAGGAATAGGAGCAAATTGTCATACACTATAATGAAGAAAGGTAATTTGTTTGTTTTGTTTGTTTGTCACATTGAAATCTCCTAAACCACAATGCCTCTTGTTGCACTTTTGATGCGTTTGGAAAGCCTTTGTTGAATAGGGGTGCATTGAGTTGGTTTCATAATGTTTTGACTTATGATGAAAAAGTTGTTGAATATTGAACAAAAATTTCATTAAAATTTTATTTAAATCAAAACTAAAAATTGTAAAGGAATTTGGGTGCACTCTTAGTACTATGGGATTTCTTGAAGGCAAAGTGAGAGGGGAAAAAAAAGAAGCAAGTGTGAAAGATGGTAACAAAACATGATTAATGGAGTAGAGCATGAGGAGTTAAGAGTAAGCATGAGCAAGGAGCAAAACTCTAGGAATGCACCTAGAACACTAGGAACAAAGTGTGACCACCAAAGTTGCAAACAAAACACCTCCAAATAAAATAAAAATGTACAAGCTACACACAAACAAAACAAGAATGCAAAGTCGGGCCCAAGCAAGTGTAGGGTTGATTTATTCCCATGGAGAGCAATGTCTCCACAAGACACATTTTAAGCACTAATTAAACAGCTCTCATAAACCCTTAATGTAATTGGAAACCCTAACCAAATTACCCTATACCTAGTCCCTACAAACCCTAAACCCCTAGCCTTGAGAAACCCCTAGCCTAACCATACTCAAGGTTTATGGTTGGGACAAGTATCAGCCCACCCAATTCTCAAGAGTATGCTTCTCACCAAAAGTGATACCCATTGGGCTTCTGGCTGAGAACCGTCTTTGAACCATGACCGGTTCTCAACCCCGTCTTTTCAATACCTGCCCAACACTGGTGTCTATAAACCCATTTCCTCTAAACCTTAAATACCCGAGGCAATTTAATGTTAGGCCTTAAAACATCTCTACAAACATGGGCCAAGGCCAATTTTGTCTTTGTAACTAGGGTTGATACAATTGTCAATACCATGCATATAAGCCTATATACCATTGAAAATGAATAATAAAAATGACCCATGATTACATTTAGTATGTACTATGAGGCATGTAATGACTTGAATTTTGAACTCAATTGAGACAATAAAATGCTTCTTCACCCATCATCTTGGGACTAACTTCCATCTAGTGTTGCTTAACAACACCACTATATGATTAACCCTAGTATCAACCCTAGTATCTAGGCTATAAGCCATAAGCCAACCCATACCATAGAAACCATCAAAGATACTAGGGTTGATACTAGGGTTAACCCTAGTATCAACCCTAGTTTTGTCTTTGTAACTAGGGTTGATACCAATATATATATATATATAGGCTACTTGGGTCCATGGCAACATGAAGTTTGAAGATGCCAACCAAATCAATGATTGTAAGTAACCACCACCCAACTTTACATGAATCCCAATTGGTAACAAAAGTGAAAACACAAGACTCCAAATCCCAACACCAACTCTTCCAAATTATGTCCTCTCAATCAACACCAAGGTCTTTGACCTAGCACAAAATGCCATGAGCAAGGTCCACACACACACAACTAGAGGCCATATTTTGTCACATAATAAATATTGTTGTACCCACCCATTTTTTGATTATGAGCCCTTTATAACCTTCACCACCCACCCTCCAAAGTGGGACCCCACTTTCTTTAGAGGGGACAACTAGGGGTGGAGAGAAAGAATTCAACTCCAATTGGCAACAACTTAGGTGGTGGTGGTGGGAAGATGAAGGCCACAAAATTTGGTGGATTGGGTGTAGGCATGGGAGGAGGGCTTTTTTAATTTCAAATTTTTATTTTTTAATAATTGAAAAAAATAAAAGTTAGATAATTTTTAAAAGAAAAAATAGTAAAAATTTAGATAATAATAATAATAGTAATAATAATAATTTAAATTCTTTTTCCCCCTTTGGTTTTGAAAGGTCCACAACAATGATAATTTACAACATGGGGGGGATGCAATGTAGCCGGAGGGATTTACTTACTTACTTACTTGATTGATGCGGGAATCCAATAAGTGTGGGCACTATCATTCCTCCTTTGGGATAAGTTACGAAACATCTTCGTAAGACAAAAAATTATGTACTAAGTGAGGCATACGTCCCATTATAATGTTGCCATTATAATTTACGATTGTTGTACACTCACACACGGGGTTTGATTTGAAGGAATGGGTGCGAGAGCAATGCATCCATTCGTCCTTGCAAAATCCATTTTCCATACACACAAGTAAAGAAGTTATATTGCTAGAGAGAAAGGATCTTGTAGCACTTGGAGCTAGTTAAAACTCTGAATGAAGGAAGAAGCATAATGTGAAGAAGAATGCTTTTGGGTGGGTGTCCCAACCCAAAACTCTCAAGTACAAATAGGGCAAACCTTCCATTTTTCATGATGATAATTTTTAGATTCATTGAATAATGGTACATAATTTTTAAATATTTTTTGGCCTTGCCTACTACTACTACTACCAAGGCAAAAAAGGAAATTGTGTTTAGATTCATTATAGAGTATATTTGGAGTAGCTTAAGGGATTTTGGCTCCCCCCTTAGGTACTAATATTATTAGGTCTATTTTTTATATGAGGTTTTTTTTTTGGAAAGAATTTGATATTTTGGCTTGTGTTGAAACTTTGAGATTAGTTATAGAGTTCTAATATCTTCTTGTAGGATTTTTGGTTTCTTTTAGAGGATTTTTTGGAAGATTATATTATTTTTGCATGGTGAAATATTTGAGTTTTCCATAATTCTTTTTTTTTGCCTTAAGATACTTTTTTAATGTAAATGACAAGGGCCACACAGTGTTTTTGACACATCCCCTTCTTTTACTATTCTTAAAGGAAGAAAAAAAAAACATAAATAAAAAGTTGAGGAAAAAAAGCAATGAACTTTGTGAGTTTCAATCTCAGTTTTCAAAATGCACTTTTAAACGCAATTCAATATTGAAAATCATACACACAATCCAACAACTATCCTCCAACAAAGGCTCTTAAACTACAAATAGAATATTAACTCTCCAAGCTTCCCACTCCATTTTTGTCCTATGAATAAATTAGTTGCAAGTCATTATAAAGAAACATGAAGCATTAGTTTTCAAAACCATAGGTTTTTTTTTTTTTTTAATATATTGTTTTTGGGTAGCACTTATCGATGAAAAGGGGGCAAAAATAATAATCTTAACCCTTTTTTTGTATTAAAAAAAACCTATGCACCAATCATGTTTGGAATCAACTAAGGTATCAATGAACGACCATATAGAGTAATAAGATTATCATAGGAATATCACAACAAGGGTTATATATCAATAAGGTTATATAAGTTCAACATGGTTCTCGATGGCACGATCAAATAACCAATTTCTTTACTTACTTACCAAGGATCCATCAATATACCCACCTACCCCACATGAGTATAGATATACGAGACACAACAGAAACACACCCAACTTTGGTCCTATTACTACATACAATCCCCCCTTAGCTCAACAACAAGTAGCAACACTTCTAGTTGTTATTTTATATGGTTTATTATCTCGAAAATTCCTTGTTTTTGCCCATTGGGTTGGGTGGGGGAAGAAGAAGAAGAAAAATATTTATCAAATTTTGTGAGAAAAAAATTTTTTTTTTGAAGGAAATTCTTATCATATTTACACACATTTAAAATCTAATTTGAAATAAATTCAAAAAATAAAACCCTAATATGTATATATGTGTATATACATTATTACAACAAAAGGTGTCAATGTATGCCAAGTGATTTTCACTAAATTTACAATGAATTCATTTGGTCTAGTGAACAAGGACTAGTGAATTGAATTCATTGGTCTAGTGAACAGGGACTAGTGAACTGCACCCACATTATTATTTTATAATAGTGATATATGTTTTACAGCTAGTGTATAATACTAGCTATCATGATAATATTACAACAACAACAATCCAAAACTCTAGTAAATGCATTACAAAAGGGGATGACTGACAATTTGATTCCTCCTTATCTTACTATAAATGAACAAGTAATGAACAAGAGACTAGTACTACTACTAGCCTACTACTACTACTACTACTACTACTATCATCATGGAACATCATAGTTGGGGCAGAACTATCCATGTCCAAAATGACAAGTGGTGAAAGTAATGGATTGATGCCCTTTCATCCTTGACCTCCAGATTTCATGATTCATGATTTTTGGTGAAAAATCATGAAATGTTTGGGCTTTGCTTGGCAAGCTCATGACTTTTGGCCTGACATCTGAACTCTCTCTCGCTCTCTCTCTCCACTCCTCCTTACCCCCACCCACTCTGGAATGTGGGTTTATAGGGTTTAGAGGATCCCCCCTTACAAAGGCCTTAGAGTGAAATGTAAGTAAGGGCATCATTCTTCTTCTTCTTTGGGTGGATGATCTGGGGTTAGGCTTAACCCCAGTAAACTTCTGACTCAAGAAGAGTCTGGCAACAATAACAGACTGAATTTTCATTTATTTATTTATTTTCATTTCACCATTTTATTATTTCCCGAGGAGTGGGGGGTGTTCTCGAAAGAAGGTGAGCCAAGCCATGGCATTACCTTTATGGTGTATTTTGTACCCTAGCAAGCTTTTAGGGTTAGGCTCACCTTAGGGTGCATTTTGCACCCTAGTTAGGTCTTTTTAAGTCTAGGGTAAAGCCTTTCAGGGCGGGGCTTTACCAGCCTAAGGGCTCCCCAGGTGGGAGTCGATGAGGCGAGCCGGAATTTTGATTAAGTGTCGCCCTGATTAGGGTACCTGGTGCAAAAACTGGCTCAATTTTTTTAATTAAAAAAAATTCCCATGATAACTCAGCAAGTATCATGAATTAAAATCAAAGCCAGCGGGCTTTTTTACGGTTTTTCCGTAAAGCGAAAGCAAGGAGCTGGTTTTTGTGGCGAGGCCTAAGAAGGGAAAAGCCATAATGGTGCTTTAGGGCTAAACCTTTATTTAGGGTGTGCATTTCCTTTTTTGGCATGAAAGGTTTTGACTGCAAATTTTACTATAAATAAATAGGGCTTTTGTTCACTCAACCTGTAAATTGGGAAAATTTTGAATTAAAAAAAAAGTCTCAGTTCCACTAATTTTGCTAAATTTGGGTGTGGGTGTAGGGTTTTGGTGGTCAAATTTTATATGTCACCAAATTGAGGGGAGTGATTTAGCCAAATTTGACTATAAATAAAATATGAAAGTAAAAAAACGTTCAAGTGTCGTTATATAATTTTGGCTACCTATTAGAATCTTGTACAAAATCCGGATATTTTAATTTGTTTTGAATTTATGTAAAAAATAAAATTGGCAACTAAAATTCCCAAAAAGACACCTAATTATTTGCCACTTTGATTTTGTTCGGAGCCCAAATTTTGGCCAAATGTGTGTTTTTTTTTTTAAGAATTGCTCGTGTGGTAGTGCCGGTCTCTATTTTTCAAAGAAAGAAGTGGCGGGCATGGGTTGGGTATATATGCACTCTTGATTGGTGGTTCTCAAACAAATAAATATCCCATCCCAAGACTAAATTAGGGTTTTAGATGTCATACGGCGTCGGGAAGATGTTGTTTTGTAAGTAAGGATGTGGATTAAATAGTCTCGATGCACAAGAAGTTTGTAACTAAGGTATCGGGTACCACAACCCACCACCGCACTTTTTTTCCATTTGTTGGGGGTTTGGCCCCTCAAGAACAAGAGACTAAGGGAATGGATCCACACAATTCATTTGGTCCCACATTTTGGAGGAATGTGCACAAGGTGTCCGTTATTCCACACTATAAGTTCATTTTGTGTGAAAAAAAAAAACCCTAGCCCTAAACCCTAAACCCTAAACCCATTTCCAATTGAAAATTGTTGTCGGTTTGCACTTTTGCCCTAAGTTTAAGGGGGTGCAAAGCCATTCCACAATGACCGTCCATCCCTTCATCCATGCATTCATCCATCCATCCATCCATTGTTTTGATCTTTGTGCACACATTGAAACTAAAAATGTGGGCCATGACAATAACCAAAGGATGGGTACAAGTTAACTTAGTCCCCACTCCTCGGAATACTTGAGGATTCATGGAAGAATAGAGAATGCAGGCTTTATTAATGTCAATGATGGAATCACACCCAAGTGGGTCCAATGCAATATTGACTTTACAAAGGGTTTAGGGTTTAGGGTTTACAAATCGACAAACAAACAATTGATATAAACAATTGATATACTACTTACTCTACTCGTGACAATTTTCCTTAGCACAAGACATTAAACACTCCCACTACAAACTTAACTTTGTGGCCATGACCAAAAGCTTAACACGGACAAGGTTTGAGTGTCAATTTATCCATCAAGAGGAGTATCATGGGATAGGTAGGTACATGTGTTGTGTCATGGAGGGTTAAACCCTAAACCCTTCCCAAATTTCAGTCCCATGGAGTGAATGAGGTTTGAAGTACTTGATGGGTCTATATGAATGAATGAAGATTGAGAATTGGAATTTGGTACCCATGGTTCGAGTCAAGTTTAAGGTTCAAGTCTCCAAGTTAGTATGACATCCAATTTATATCATCTTCTTGGAGAACCTTGGGTTACATGGTTGGTTACATGTATGCTAAATACAAGCATTTACATTTGAGTAGTAAGAAATAATTAGCACACCTTAGAGAAGGTGGAAGAGTCATTGCCATTAAATGGTAATTTTAATTATTATAAGGCTTTTTGGTTATCTTATGTTAGCTTACCATTGTTTGATTCGACATATGGTCATTTTTCAAACAAAAAATGTGTTAAAAAATTTTTGCTCTCCAAAATTTTTGGTTGAAAACTTGATTAAAAATTTGAAGTTGGAAGATTTGTTTAGCTCACTTTATGAAGAAGATTGAGAAAACTTGATCTAAGGCTATGAGAAGGAGACTTGTAAAACTCATCATATCTAACAAAATTTCATTTAGAAGTTTTGGGATTAGGGGGTAATCCTTATCCTAACCTTTTGATATGAATTTAAAATATTTTGAGCATTGACCATAGAAATCACACTAATATATGAATATTCATGCCTTATATTTAAGTTTGATACCATTAAACACCTAAAATAATTTGATTGCATGAAAACCATTCCACTTAACGAAATACTTTTACTCACGCCTTCACAATTACCTAGACTTCCACATGGTTTCCACCTTAAATTTGAGCTCATTATCAATGGAATTTGGTATTGTGGCTTTATAAGTTTAATATCATTTATAATGATTTTATGTGATCATATTATATTTTCAAATCAATTACAAGCATACTAACTCATTCAAACTCAATATATTGCATGTAGTCTAAAATTATGTAAATTTTATGACTTTCTTTTCTAAGAGTTTTATTCTCAAATAAACATGAAAATGGCATAGTTTCATTTTCTAACATGTGTGTGTGTGTGTGGTGACAATGCAAAATCATTGATAGCACAAAATGTTAGGACTACATTAAACCCCATAAACCCCAAAGTTTGTTCAAAGGTTATCAAATTTGTCATGGGTGTTGAAAGTGATAAGAAATTATAATTACAATTTTTTCCAATGTTGCCTACTAAAATTAAACTACAATGACAAGGCCCTTTGAAATCAACAATAATGCCTTCACATAACATATAAATTATTTTCATCTACCTTAATAAGGACATAAAAAAATTTCCATATGAATGTTTTTCAAATTTGAAGACTTTGTAATACTCATCACTATATTTTCTCCTCAATTTCCCTAAAGGAAATCATTATGCTCATTAACAAACACTAAAGGTTATTTTAAAAACAAATAGGAATGAAATATTGTCCATTTATGGGTAACACCCTAACATTGGTGTATTTAGGGCTTTACACCCGGTGAAATACAATTTCCTAGTGTACTTACTAGTGGGTGGAAGGCCTTGTTGTATGGGGCCACCCCCTTGCACAAGGGCCCGCCATGTCATGAAATGAAATACCCGCCCCGCAAGGGTACTAGGGATTCACAAGGATATGTTGTAGGCATACCTAGTACATATATTGATCAAAGGGCCACTACAATGAACATGGATGATAAAATGATGGTGGTGGTGGTGGTGGTGAGATCACATCCAAATTCAACTTTCAAGAATAATGGAGAACTTTGGATTCCATCCAACAAACAAGGCAAACTCAAAGTTGGGTGGTAGGAAGGAATTCATGGTAAGCCATCCTTTAGTATAATTTTATTAATATTTCACCAAAATGTTAATTTCAATCCCCCCTTTAAATTAGAAATTAATTTAATTTTAATTAATTAATTAATTAATACCAACAACAATAATAATAATAATTTTTTGGGGGGACTTCAGAATTTGAAGACATCTTTTGGTGGTAGATAAATTTGGTCCAAAGACATGTGTATATATATATATATATACATTTGGAGGGAGTGTGATTTTGGACTTGGAGTGTGCCATTTTCGCATTAAAATGAAAGCTTGCTTGCATCTAGTAGTACAAACATTGTGCATGAATATCTCTCTTCTTCTTCTTCTTCTTCTTCTTCTCCGCCCACGTTCGACTCGTGTTTTTGTTGCACTCTGAAACATTGTTGCTACTTTAGCATGCAAAAATGTACATGGTACAAATTGAAACCGGCGGCTAACCCTAAATACAAAATACACTTACAAATTTTGGACAATTGCAATGAGGACAATTATAATGTAAGTTAAGTTAGTACTTACTTACCCATTTTAAAGTACTCTCTATTGGGGGGGGGGGGAGGGGGTTGGTGAAGGTTGTGTGTACATACATAATGCCATTCACAACTCACATGGGATTGGATTGGGGTTAGTGCCAACTCCATGTGACTATTGGGAACCATGGGAACATTGAGAACTTCTATATATGTTTAGGGTTAACACAACAAGCACCTAGCTACTAGGTACCATTCTTATGGTCCACTTTTGCCCTAGTTGTTTTTCTTCCCCCAAAACCCAACCCTAAACCTATTTGCTTCACCTCTTTGTCTTGGTATCTACTATTTTCCATTTGTGAGAAAACCTCACATTTGTGATGGATGGATGGATGGATGGATGGATACTTGGTTTATGCTCATCATGATGGTTAAGTTACCATATACTTGGGGAGCCTAGTGAAACTCATGATATAAATTTGTGATGCCTTTGCCTCCTATTGTGATTGCATCAATGGTAATTAGCCTTTCTTTTATTTGAATGATCACTAGGCTACTAACTACCTATCACTTTTTGATAAGCATCATCATGTCTCCAATAGATTTGCATTTTTTGAAAATTTTCTCATGTTTTGCTTGTTCGTTCATTGGCAATTGGGATGTTTTTCATCCATGTAGATCCACCACACACTACTTTCATATTTGCCTATATTTTGGTTTGTTGGCCTTGCCTACCAAGGCAAGGATATAGTGTTTGAATTCATTATAGAGTATAGTAGCTTAAGGGATTTTGAACCCCCCTAGGTAATAATAATAGGTCTATTTTTTATATGTGGATTTTTGAAACACAATATTTTGGCTTGTGTTGAAACTTGAGATTCGTTACAAAGTTATAATATCTTGAAGGATTTTGGTTTCTTTTAGAGGATTTTTTTGAAAATTAATATATTTTTGGATGGTGAAATATTCGAGTTTTTCATAATTCTTCTTCTTTTGCCTTAAGATATTTTTAAAATGTAAATGGCAAGGCCATAGTGTGACACACCCCTTGTTAGTTTGGTGGAGCCAACTAAGACCTAGGTCCTTTTGGTTCACCATGTAGGGTTTTCTTTTCCCTTGTTTCTTTTAAAGTTAGTCTCACTTTTTTATTAGGCTTTTGAAAAAAAAGAAGAAGATATTTTTGAAAATAATAGAAATAATAATAATGTATTTTGTTTCATCACTTACTACAATAGCTAAAACTTTAGGCCACATGTTCTAGGCTTGTATGAAGTTCACATTTAGTGATACTAGGGCTACTTTTAGCTTTTTGTCTTCTTCACTTTCTAACTTTGATAGCATTATATTTTATTGTTATATATGTTTCTCGTTGTTTCTTTTTGACTTGCCTTTTGCACTAAAATGAAGTATATTCAAAACATTTAGGAAATTTGTCATTCATGTATGAAATATATGGGTGTTATGAATTATGAACATTTTGCCCCCCCCTTTTTCCCCTTTTTTTTTCCTATTTGTGAATGAAGGGTTTTCACCTTTGTCAATTTCATGAAGTTGTCTCGTCTTAATTTCATTTATGAAGTGTGTTAAATTATTCAAGATAATTCAACATATTTATGTTTTTGGAAAAATGCAATTGTACACCTCACATAACAGTGAATTCATGCAAAAAAAAAAAGGGTTCAACCTTAAAAGATTGAATTTCATATGTATGGCTAGTCCAACATATTGAAAAGTTAAGTTTCTTTGGTTTAAAATATTTTTTTTGCTAAATTCTACCATTGGAGTCAATTTTAAAAAAAGTCTAATCCATTTCAATTCATTGACATTTCACTAAAAATATGATTTAGGTATTCAACGATTACATTAAAAATGGGTTGATCTTATCTTATGGGAATTTTTAAAAATTATATATATCTAATGAACTAAATTGCAAGGTGTTAAGTTGCCCATAATTGCACATAAGGTGTTTAACAATTATGGATGACAAAGTTCTAACAGGTGGAACTAAATTTATTGGGAAATTAATACATGTAAAATAAATTTAGATTGATGAACAAGTTTCAAAACAAAACAATTATAGTAATATGTTATTTTTAAAAAATTATAATTTCAATTAGTAAATGAACTAATTAAAAATTTCCTCTTGGGTATCTAAGTTGATCATGTGTTAAGGCAATAACAACCATTGTTGAGTCTATGAAAAACATATAGTCATCAATTGTCATATTTAAATTTCCAATAATGCCTATTGCACTTGAAAAATTTGAGTTGCTATTTGTTCACCCAATTGTTCTCAAGTGCTTGAAATCTTGGTGCATGGGGCGGGGGGAGATGATGGTGGTTGGTTCTATGCAAAATTACCTACTTTGTCCAAAAAAGATTTTGAATTGAAACAATGACAATGAATCACACAAGTGATATGGGCAATGTTTTTATTTTCAACATATTTTTCTTTTTGTCGGGGGGAGAAAATTTGAGAAAATTTTCATCTTTCTAGTGTAAAATCCAACTAATTTTGCTACTTTTTGGTGGGAATTTGTCAAATGTTTGATATCATCATGAAATTGAAAAAATTATGAATTTATTAAAATTTATATTTAAATTTAAAAAAATTAATTAAAAAATTAATTAAAAAAAAAAACTAGACATTGGAAAGCAATAAGTGTCTTGTTTGATAACACCCTCTTTCTTGATATGTAAAAAAAAATGAAGTCCATCCATATCTGGAGTTACAAGATTGAAAGGTTTGAATAGTCTAACCCTAAACCTAAAACTTGTTTACATTACTAGTCTAGTATAGCTGCTAGCCTTTTTCCCCTTTTCATTGTAAAGGATGAATTCATTTTTGATCTTGTGCAAAAAGTACCTTAAAATGGGTGATCAGATCTTTGCTTGTAGAGTACCTATTGGGCAAAAGGGGCCACATGCTTTTTGATTGACATACCTTATTTGGGCATCATCCCAAGAAGGAATTTTATGCCCTTGAGAAAAGGGATTCTCACTTCATTCTTTGAAATCTAGGTTAAAAATAACCTCAAAAAATTATTGGGCAACCTCTCAATGTCACATGTGAAAGCTCCAAACTAAAATTTTAAAAATAAATAATAATAATAATAATAAATAAATAAATAAATAAATACATACATACATAAAAAGGTCGGGGGGAAGTAAGTGATTTATTCCTACCAACTAGATGAGAGAATACATTCGGATGAATAGTGAGTCTCAGAGTCAACAAACCTAATAACTTTACTTGAGAGAGAGAGAGAGAACCTGAAGTGCAAAGAATGATGATGAAAAACTGATACTTTCATGTCAGAGTCCATACTCCATACTCGGGACCGTGTGTAAGTTGGCTCCAAGTTGGTCCTTTTATATATTTATATATATTGTACAATAGAGTTATCCGTAAAGTCACCCTCTCTTCACCCCCTGTCTTTGGGCCTCCTGTCACACACCCTATCCCCTCTTTCAATGGTATCTGCAAAGTAAGGAAATTTTAATAATATCTCTCAGTGTGTTTGGCACTGAAGGAGGGATCATGTTTTGCTGAGTTGGTACAGGTAAGACCCAATTTCAATAATTGTCAAAAAAAAAAATTAATTTAAAAATAAAAAATAAAAAATCAATGGGTGATGTGTAGAACATATTGAAAGGTGGGGAAACCCTAATAATAAAAAGGGAAGTACATTACTACTAGCTACTCAAATCAAACAAATGAAAGGAAAAAAAAAAAAGCCTTTGATGTCAGTCCAGAAGCTTGTGCCACTGATGAGAACCCCTCTCTCTCTCTCTCTCTCTCTCTTCTCTCTATAATATCTTGTTATGGAGCTCACCCATATCCCAACAACATTTTTTTAAGTCTATTGGGTGCTTTGCTAAAATCTGCACTAGTTTGAGATCAAGTGTCCACAAAGGGGGAGGAGGACCTGACAACTTCATGCCTCCTTTTTCTCATGTTTCAATTTCCTATCACTACTGACACAACAAAGCCCTGTTGTGTGTGTGTAATTGCTGCTAACTTTACCAATTTTGGCAGAAATTAAATTATTTTCAATAAAAAAAAATGTTTTGTCATTTCTTCCAAAATTAGCTGCCCCCCAAAAAAAGTCAGAAAGTTTCTTCACTCCTTAAAAAAATTTGTACCCATTTGTTGATTTGATTTGATTTGAATTAATTAATTAATTATTTATTTATTTATTTATTTATTCCCCCTCACCTCAATTGTAGCTGGAATTTCAGGGAATTTTTTGAATGGAATTTTATTGTTGGAATGAAAAAATGAGGAAAAAATTCTAGATATTGTTCTAAGAAGATGCGGAATGATAATTGTAAAGGTATTACTATGGTATTAGATTTTGGAAGGGACCATTTAGCAAATTCAAGTCAGGCCAACACCAACCATTGTGTCTTAGAAAACTAGGCTCATTCCATTCCACTATAATTAATGACAGTAAATTGTTAGGTCTTATTCTCCCTTTGAATCAACTAATTCTCATGTTGAATCGGTCATTCAAACCTTGCCCACTCTCTTCTAGTACATAAGAAGGCACACGAGGTGGCATCACAAATTGGTGTCCATTAGACTAATAGACTAGTTCGTCACAAATATTGATCTCAATTATCAAGTGAGTGAGGATTGCATCACTTGTTATGAAAGTTAAATTAAGGATCATAGTCCTTTCATTTTGCCCATCATCATCCTCATCATCATCATCACGAC